>Ga0209100_1000222_pt1 | contig 59998 bp, 51 predicted proteins | sample lystaG_FD_185480 | JGI IMG/M metagenome (GOLD analysis project Ga0209100, IMG submission 185480) | Glacier valley bacterial and archeal communities from Borup Fiord, Nunavut, Canada, to study Microbial Dark Matter (Phase II) -... | ecosystem: Environmental > Aquatic > Freshwater > Ice > Glacier ... | reverse complement strand
CGGCAATCCGAGACTCGCCGAGATGGGCTTTGCTGAAGAAGCGGCCGGCCGCAATGCAATTGTCGGCGGTGTCCAGGGTCAGCGTCAGTGGACCGATCATTTCCCGAACCATGATTATTCCGAAGCTCTTCTGAACTCTTCCTTTGACTGGAACGGTATCCGTGAGCCTATGATTCTCGCTACAGAGAATGATACCCTCAACGCCATGTCCATGCTTTTGGGCCACCTGCTCAATGACTCTGCATCTGTTTTCGCTGATGTGCGTACCTACTGGAGCCCTTCATCCATTGAGCGGGTTACCGGTTGGAAGCCTGAAGGACTTGCGTCGGAAGGCGTAATCCACCTGATCAATTCCGGCGCGGCTGCCCTCGACGGCTGCGGCGCCATGAAAGATGCAGACGGCAAGCCTGTCATGAAATCTTTCTGGAATATGACATCTGAAGATGCAGACGCGTGCCTTTCAGCAACAAGCTGGAGCCCGGCCGATAATGGTTATTTCCGCGGCGGCGGTTACTCTTCTTTCTTTGAGACACAGACCGAGATGCCTGTCACAATGGTTCGCATGAACAAGATCGAAGGACTTGGACCTGTCCTTCAGATCGCTGAAGGCTACACCGCTGTTCTCCCTGAGAATGTCAGCAAGACTCTTCAGGATCGTACGAATCCGACATGGCCGACCACATGGTTTGCACCGCGTACTACCGGAGAAGGCGCTTTCAAGGATGTTTACAGTGTTATGGCCAACTGGGGCGCCAACCATGGTTCTTTCAGCTATGGACATATCGGAGATAAGCTCATTACTCTGGCCAGCATGCTGCGTATTCCGGTATCCATGCATAATGTCCAGGAAGACCGCATCTACCGCCCGCATGCCTGGGCGGCTTATGGAACAACGAATCCCGAGGCTTCTGATTATCGTGCCTGCGAGACGTATGGCCCGCTGTTCGGCTGATCATTACCTCTTTGATTCATACTCTTTTTGATTTTTTTCCTCTCGAAAAGAATCCGCTGTCTTTTCCTCTTTAGGACAGCGGGTTCTTTTTGCGTCGTGACAGCAGTATCGCCTCATATAAATACCACTAATTTGTTTTTTTATATTTGTTTCCTTGCGGATTTTATAAATTTGGAGGAAAATATTGACTTAGAGAGAACTCTAAGTTTTACAATAGAGAGGAATTAAATTACCCGTTAACAGGATAGCAGGAGGATTTGAAAAATGGATTACAGAAAAATGGATAAAATCGGTGTAAATACTTCTCTTTTGGGCTTTGGCTGCATGCGTTTTCCGCTATCTGCGGATGGCAAAATTGATGAGTCTGAATCTGAGAAAATGCTGACTGCTGCATACAATGCAGGCGTGAATTATTTTGATACGGCTTATCCTTACCACGACGGGGCCAGTGAGCCTTTTACCGGCCGGGTTCTCAATAAATTCGAACGCAGCACATATTATCTTGCGACCAAGCTTCCCTGCTGGGAAGTCCATACCCTCGATGACGCAAAAAGACTTTTTGAAAGTCAGCTGAAGCGTCTGGACAAAGACTACGTTGATTTCTATCTTCTGCACTCTCTTGGCAGGGAGACCTGGGACAGGATGGTTAAGCTTGGCGTTATTGAGTTCTGTGAACAGCTTAAAGCAGAAGGACGAATCAGGAATTTCGGATTCTCTTTTCACGATGAATACCCTGTGTTCGAAGAAATTGCTTCATACCGCGCATGGGATTTCTGTCAGATACAGCTGAACTATATGGATGTTGAAGAGCAGGCCGGTATCAAAGGATATGAACTTGCCGACAAGCTCGGTATCCCGGTAGTCGTCATGGAGCCCATTAAGGGCGGCTCTATCGCCGGTTTCCCGGAGGATATTACAAGTGTGTTCCATAAGCTCCGTCCGGATGCATCTGCCGCTTCGTGGGCAATTCGCTGGGTTGCGGATCTTCCGAATGTAAAGGTGATTTTAAGCGGCATGACGTCCATGGAACAGCTGGAAGATAATATTAAGACAGTTTCTCCTTTCGAGCCTCTCACACCGGAAGAGAAGAAAGCTGTAAAAGAGGTGGCCGCCATACTTCTGAGCCGGGTTAATAATAACTGTACCGGCTGCAAATACTGCATGCCGTGTCCTTTCGGCCTTGATATTCCCTATAACTTTAAGGTCTGGAACAGCTTCGGCATCTATCAGAATGCGGCTCAGCTCAAATGGGACTGGGTCCTTAGTATGGAAGACAAATACAAAGCAAAGAACTGTACGGAGTGCGGACAATGCGAAGACGCCTGCCCTCAGAAGATCAGTATCCGGGCAGATCTCAAAAAGCTTCAGGTGGAACTGGACGAAGTCATTGCGGCCAGCAAGTAAACGTAAGAACCCTGGACGGATTTGGACTTCGCTTTAAAGGTATTTGGATGATTAGGGGGACATTATGGGATATTCCATCGGAAAAGCGGCTGAGAAAACAGGCCTTTCTACGTATACTTTGCGTTACTACGAGAAAGAAGGCCTTCTTCCTTTTGTTGAGCGAACGGATTCAGGGACACGCTGTTTTAAGGACAGCGACTTTGAATGGCTCGCGATGATCAACTGCCTGAAGAACACGGGAATGTCCATTAAAGACATCAGGGAATTTGTCGGCTGGTGTATGGAGGGTGACGGAACTCTCGAAAAGCGACTGGCAATGTTCTGTGCCCAGAAGAAAGAGGTCGAAGCAAAGATGGAAGAATTCCAGCATTATCTTGATAAACTGGAATTCAAAATATCCTATTATGAGGCAGCGATAGAAGAGGCGGGAAAAAAACACGCATGACACTTCTGCTGACAATGCAAAAAAACCGTCCATTTCTGCCGGTAACCAATCGGCAGAAGGGACGGTTTTTTTGTGAAAAGGAGGAGTACGAAGTGTGCTGATTTATGTGCGTGCCGACAATACACTCGTCTCATATTCCGAGACGGCGTCGAACCACGCTTCGTTTTCGGGAACGCCCTGTTTTGCACAGTAATATTCCCAGATATCTCCGAAAGGACACGTCTTCAGTTCTTCCTGGAGCATCAGAAGTTCTGTGAACTTACCGGAATCCTGCAGCTTTTTCATGTAGGTATTTGGCTCAAGAAGAGCCGAAAGCAGCGCTTTTTCCATATTGCGGGCACCAATGACCCAGGCTGCGATGCGGTTGATGGAGGCGTCAAAGAAGTCAAGCCCTATGAGGACCTTGTCGAGAGCGTCGTTTCTGACGATCTCTTTGGCAATTTCACGGGTCTCGTCATCAAAACGTACGACGTGATCGGAATCCCAGCGGACCGGGCGGGTGACGTGAAGGGGAACCTTATCAAAGAAAGCCAGAAGGCTCGGGATCTTATCGCTGACGACTTCTGTCGGGTGATAGTGTCCGTTGTCGAGCAGATTGTATACTCCGGGATGTCTGGCGGCGTAGCTCATATAGAATTCGTTACTGCCGACTGTGTAGGATTCTACGCCGATACCGAATACCTTGCTCTCGACGCAGTCAATGACGCCCTCAAGCTTCTCGGAAAAAATCTTATCAAGACTGTCTTTGAGGCGAAGGCGGGGAGTAAGGCGATCAGCGGGGACATCCTTATAACCATCGGGAATCCATACATTATAGAGTACGGGACTTCCGAGATCTTTGGCAATGGAGGCTGCAATTCGGCGGCAGACAATACCGTGATTGATCCAGAAGGTGCGGATTTTGTCGTCGGGATGCGACAGCGTCAGCCCATCGGATGCCATCGGATGACTGAAGTAGGTCGGATTAAAATCGATTCCGAGCCCGTTGGCTTTAGCAAACTCTACCCATTTGGCAAAGTGCTTCGGCTCAAGCTGGTCGCGGTCTACCTTGCCGTCCTCAAATATGGCATAACTGGCATGAAGATTGATGCGCTTCCGGCCGGGGATCAGACTGATGGCTTTGGCGAAATCCGCCATCAGCTCATCAGGCGTGCGTGCCTTGCCGGGATAATTGCCGGTTGTCTGGATTCCGCCGGAAAGGGCGGTTCCAACTGATTCGAACCCTCCGACATCATCGCCCTGCCAGCAGTGAATGCTTATTGGAGTGGATGCAAGTGCGGAAAGGGCTGCGTCAACATCGACGCCAAGTCCCTGATAACGTAATTTGGCCTGTTCAAAACGTGTGGTCATAGTGCTTCCTCCTTTTGGGGTTCAAATTTATTAACTGAAAAACTTAGCTTGATGGCTGCGCGGGCCGCCTGCAGATCCGGATATTCTCCTGCAATCAGCATCTGTGCGATGATGTTGCCGAGGGCGGTGCCTTCCGTTGGACCGGCATATACCGGAAGACCGGTCTCTGTGGCCGTAAGCGCATTAAGATATACGTCCTTACTTCCTCCGCCGACAATGTTGATGCTTGTGAATGTTTTGCCGGTAATCTTCTCGAGCGCCCGGATATTGGCTGCGTAGCTTTTGGAAAGACTGGTATACACGCACTGCACGATCTCGCCTATGCTTCCCGGAACTTTCTGCGATGTATTCCTGCAATATTCCTTCACGGCTTCTATCATGCTGTCCGGCGCGAAGAACGAGAAGTCGTTGACATCGACAATTGAAGGGAAGTCTCTGCACTCTTTTGCCATCTCTTCCAGCTGGGCAAAAGAATACTTCTTATCAAGATTTCTGCGTATGGACTGAATCATCCAAAGGCCCATGATGTTCTTGAGGAAGCGGAAGCGATACTGATAGCCTCCTTCATTGGTGAAATTCTTCTGCCGGCTCTCTTCGGTGGTAATCGGTTCATCCATCTCGACACCCAGAAGGGTCCATGTCCCGCTGCTCATATACACAGCGCTGTCATCTTTGGCAGGGACCGCCATAAAGGCGCTGCCGGTATCATGAGTGGCAGGAAGGACAACGACGCTTGAATAGCCGGCCTCTGCCTGTATTTTCTCGCAAAATGCGCCGACAATTGTTCCCGGAGGATTGAGAGTCGGAGTAAAGAGGCGTTCGGGGAGGCCCAGAAGGCGGATGAGATCCAGATCCCAGCTCTTGCTTCTCGCGTTGAGAAGTCCGCTGGTGGAGGCGTTGGTATATTCATTTTTCTTCTGTCCGGTTAAGAGGAAATTAAAATATTCAGGCATCAGAAGAATACTCTCTGCCTTTTCGAGCATTTCAGGATTTGTTTCTTTTATAGCAAGGAGCTGATAAATGGTGTTGTAAAGCTGCTTCTGGATGCCGGTAATACTATACAGATCCGGTTCGGATATGTATTTGTCCAGAACGGTATCCATACCCACCGTGCGGGCGTCCCGATAGGCTATTGTATCTCCGAGAAGATTGTCATCCTTGTCAAGAAGGACAAAGTCCACGCCCCAGGTGTCAATACCGACCGTGTCAGGAATCGTGCCAAGAACGGCACACTCTTTAATGCCGGCAAGAATACTTGCAAAAAGGTCATTAACATCCCAGCACAGGTGTCCGTCTCTTGTCTCGAGATTATTATCAAAACGGTACACTTCTTCGAGTACCATTTTTCCGTCATCAACGTGGCTCAAAATATGGCGTCCGCTTGATGCGCCTATATCAATGGCAAGATAGTACTTCATGTTCGTACTCCCTTTCGTGTATTTGGCCTATACTTCGATTATAGAAGAGATAAAAATAAAAATAAGGACGTGATTTGCAAAATAATCACGTCCTTATTTGATATACCGAAAAGATTATCAGCTGTTACGGTACGCCTTGGGGCTTGTGCTGTATTTTTCTCTGAAAATACGGTAAAAATAGCTCGTGTTGTCGTATCCGACGGCTTCAATTATATTCTGCACGGAGAGCCGCGTCTCTCTTAAGAGCTGGGCCGCTTTTGCGAGCCGCTTATTCTGGAGGAGGACGATATAGGTGCTTCCCGTAGTCGCTTTGATGAGCCGGCTGAGATAGGAGAGAGAGATTCCCTGCCCGGCTGCAAAATCCGAAAGACTGACGGTCATGTAATTCTCCTCAATCTCGCGGAGGGCTCCGAGCACCAGCGCATTATCATACCCGTAACGCTCAGTCACCGGTACAGCGAGTCGCTCCGTATGATTCAGGAGCACCGTAAAAAGAAGTCCCATGGTCGTCTGGTTGATCAGCCGGTTATTGGGCTGGTGATTGACAATGCTCCAAACCAGATTTTCCATCAGGTTCTGAACGGGCAGAATATCAGCTACCTTAAAATGCAGATAACTGATCTCGTCGTTGTCCTGCCGCAGGCTGCTGATCAGAAAATTGCGCAGCAGATTATCTGATCCGATCATGGAAAAAGCTACATCAAAAAACTGCGGCAGTACGATAAAGTTGACGGCAATATCATCGGCCCCCGCCTTTTTGATGGCGTGGCAGGCATGCTGATTCAAAAACAAAAGCTCACCGGCCCGAAGAGTGATCGTCGTGTTGTCATTGATGATATGTGTGGTACTCCCGCTGCACATATACATGATCTCAATATAGTTATGCATGTGGCGGGGGAAATCGGCAAAACGCGTATGCGGACGTATCGCAATGAGTTTGCCTTTTTCCAGCATTTTGGCGCTGTCGATAACGAAGACTTTGCCGGAGGCATAGCTTGCCATATCTACCGGGTTACCGGACAAAAGACGCTGCTCCTCCGGTGTAATATCGGTCAGTGCAGTCAAAAGATCTGCGTTCATTGTCTTAATAGGAGCAGAATATGTGCCGTCATCCATTATATACACTCCAGACCATGCCGGTTCCCTTACTGTTTCCGGGAAGAAGGCGGCTGATTTTCAATTATTAATCTCTTCTTCATTTTAGCAGTCTCTTGGTTCAATAGAAATAAATGCATCCAAAATCGAGAGAGAAGTTGCGGAGACCTTTCGCGGGGGCTTTTTTTTATTGACACTGGCTTTGGAACATGATAATCTCTAGAAACGGAAACGTTACCGTTATTGTTTTCGACAGCAGATCACACAGATTTCTGACTCAAAAACAGATACAAAAGAGGAGCGCGAATGGCTGCGACGATGAAAGATATTGCCAGGCAAACCGGACTCGGGCTGGCGACAATATCCAGATACTTAAACGGCGGCAAAGTAAAAGAGCAGAACAGACTTGCTATTGAAAAGGCGATTTCTGAGCTGGATTTTACAATCAATGAATTTGCTCGCAGTCTCAAAACAAGTAAATCCAAGACAATAGGCGTCATTATTCCCGAGCTGAACAGCACTTTTGTTGCGACAGTTATTACTTTTATTGAAGATATCCTGCGCAAAAAAGGATACGGCGTCATTATCTGCGACTGTAATACGGACGAAATCCTGGAAAAAGAGGCCGTACAGTTTCTTGTCAAAAAGAATGTGGACGGCATTATTAATATGCCTGTCTGTAAGGACGGCAGTCATCTGAAGTCCGCCCTGGACAAGAATCTTCCGGTTGTGCTTTTTGACCGCACCGTCACCTGCCTGATGGATCGTGTTGATGCTGTTGTTGTCGACAATGTGCAGGCCTCTGAAGACGCGGTTCTCTATCTGATCGAAAACGGACACCGCAGTATCGGAATCATAGTGGGACCGCATGATGTCTATACATCCCAGCAGCGGCTGCTCGGATATAAACAGGCCTTCCGGAAGAGCGGACTTGCATATGACGAAAGCTTCATTGAATTCTGTGACTATACCGTACACGGGGGTCACGAAAGTATGAACAGGCTGCTTATGGAACACATTGATTTGAGTGCTGTTTTTGTAACAAACTACGAAATGACGCTCGGAGCCATCATTGCGATTAATGAAGCAGGTATTAAGCTTCCCGATGAGCTGTCAATTATCGGATTTGACAATCTTCAGCTCTCGCAGGTCATCAAGCCCAGGCTGGCTATCATCACACAGCCGATCGAAGAGATCGGAGAGCAGGTTGCCGCAAGGATGCTTGAGAGGCTGGCCGGAAAAGGACCGGAAAAGACAAGTGTTGTGACTCTTTCCACCAGACTGCAATTAGGAGAATCAGTTATTAGAAGAGTGTAAGGCAAAGGAGAAGAATATGAAAAAATGGCTTTTGGGAATTGATATCGGTACCTCTGCCTGCAAGGTAGCACTTTTTTCGCACGACGGTCAGGTTGCCGCACAGGGTAGCGGGGATTACAGGGTCTACTATCCGCAGTCCGGCTGGGCGGAACAGAATCCGGAGGAATGGTGGCAGGCTGTCTGCGGCGCCGTTCGCACGATGCTCGATGAAAGCGGGATTGATCCGGCTGAGATTTCAGGTATCGGGATTGACGGACAGAGCTGGTCGGCGATCCCCATGGACAGAAGCGGGAAAGTTCTCTGTAATACGCCGATTTGGATGGACACTCGCGCTCAGGAGATCTGTGAAGAACTTAAGGAAAGTCTGGGAGAAGATAAAATCTTTGAAGTCTGCGGCAATTCACTGCAGCCTGCCTATACGCTCCCGAAGATTCTGTGGTACAAGAAGTACCGTCCCGATGTATACAGGAACACATATAAGATCCTGCAGTCCAACAGCTATATTGCCTTTTGCCTGACCGGCGCCATGACCCAGGATATTTGCCAGGGATATGGCCTGCAGTGCTTTGACATGAAAAAGGGCTGCTGGGATAAGGAGATGTGCGGGCTGCTCGGCATTGATATTGATATGCTTCCCGATATCTATCCGTGTCATCAGGTCATTGGTGAAGTGACGCCGGAAGCATCTGCGATGACCGGTCTTGCCGCAGGTACGCCTGTTGTCGCAGGAGGGCTTGACGCAGCCTGCGGGACGCTTGGCGCAGGCGTCATACATCCCGGGCAGACGCAGGAGCAGGGAGGACAGGCTGGCGGCATGAGTATCTGCATGGATAAATACCAGGCGGATCCGCGATTGATATTAAGCTTTCATGTCGTGCCTGATATGTGGCTTCTTCAGGGCGGTACCGTAGGCGGCGGCGGCGTCGTCCGCTGGTTCGAGCAGGAGTTCGGCGCCAAAGAGCGCGAGACCGCGGCCCAAAACGGTACGAATTCCTTTTACGAGATGGATAAGGAAGCGGATCAGATTCCGGTCGGCAGCGACGGCATGGTCTTTTTGCCTTATATGTCGGGAGAGCGCTCGCCTATCTGGGATAATAAGGCAAAAGGAGTCTATTACGGAGTCGATTTCGCCAAGACGCGTGCCCACTTCATCCGGGCCAGCATGGAAGGCGTTGTTTTTTCCCTTGAACATAATATTGAAACAGCGGAGCACGCAGGTGCGAAAACAGAGGTCCTTTCTTCAATGGGGGGAGCTGCCAACAGCCGGGTCTGGACACAGATGAAATCGGATATTACCGGAAAGAAGATTGTTGTTCCCTCTTCGGACACGGCGACAACACTCGGAGCGGCCATTCTGGCCGGCGTCGGCACAGGTGTGTATGCAGATTTCGAAGAGGCTGTCTCCCGGACAGTCATCATAAAACGTGAACATGTGCCTGATATGGCTAAATATCAGCAGTACAGGGAAGCCTATCATACCTATCTTTCTCTTTATGAGAATCTCAAAGACATCATGCACAAATAGAAGGAGGACATTCATGAAAGCAGCAGTTTTGTACGGTAATGAAGACATTCGTTATGATGATTTCCCCACGCCCGAGACCAAGCCGGGCACAGTCAAGGTAAAAGTAAAAGCGACAGGTATTTGCGGAAGTGATATTCCGCGAGTTCTTCATAATGGAGCCCATTTTTATCCGGTTGTTCTCGGACACGAGTTCGCGGGGGATATTGTTGAAGTCGGTGAAGGCGTAACGCATCTCAAAGTCGGAGACACCGTCTCCGGTGCTCCGCTTCTGCCTTGTATGAAGTGCGAAGACTGCCAGAACGGCAATTACTCGCTCTGCAAGTTCTATAGCTTTATCGGTTCCCGTGAGCAGGGAAGTTTTGCTGAATATGTAGTACTGCCTGCCTTGAACGCAGTCAAATATGATCCTTCCATCCCCTATGAGCAGGCCGCCATGTTTGAACCGTCTACGGTTGCCCTTCACGGCGTACTCTGCAATGATTACCGCGGCGGCGAATATACAGCTATCCTCGGCGGCGGCACTATCGGACTTTTCACCATGCAGTGGGCCAAAATCTACGGCTCCAAAAAAGTAGTCGTATTTGATATTGATGAAGGCCGGCTGGCGCTCGCGAAACGCCTCGGTGCAGATGAAGTCGTGAACACCCTGGGGCCGGATTATATGAAGACGGCAATGGATATTACGGGCGGAAAAGGCTATGCCTACGTATTTGAGACAGCCGGCAATCCGATCACTATGAGAATGGCTTTCGAGCTTGCTGCCAATAAGGCAAATGTGTGCTTTATCGGCACGCCGCATGTGGATCTGACCTTCACGCCCCGCATGTGGGAGAACATGAACCGCAAGGAATTTAAGCTGACGGGAAGCTGGATGAGCTACAGCGCGCCGTTCCCCGGCAGGGAATGGGAACTGACGGCGCATTATTTTGCAACCGGACAGCTTGCCTTCGACGAGGAACTTATTTTCAGGAAATATCCTATGGCAAAAGCGGATGAAGCTTTTGCACTTTTCAAAAACCCGTCACAAGTCCACGGCAAAATTCTCCTGATCAACGAATGAGAAAGAAGGTATGAAAAAATGAACAATTCTGTTGACCCCAACATTGTCCCGAAAAAGACGCTTTTCACGGGTGAACAGATGCCCGGTATGGGCATGGGTACTTTTGGTTCAGACCGCTTCACCCCCAAGGAGATAGCCGACGCAGTTGCAGGAGCGATCCGCTCTGGCTACCGTTTGTTCGACTGTGCATCCGTGTATGGCAATGAGGATCAGATCGGACAGATTTTTGCAGAGGCCATAGAAGAAGGCGTTGTAAAAAGGGAAGAGCTTTTTATTACATCCAAGGTCTGGAACAATATGCACGGCCGGGGGGCTGTTCTTCTTTCCTGTGCAAAGACACTCAAGGATCTTCAGCTTGAAAATATTGACCTTTATTTTGTTCACTGGCCTTTCCCGAACTATCACGCGCCGGGATGCAGCGTTGATTCAAGAAATCCGGACGCCGTACCATTCTCCGCCGACCGCTTCATGAAGACCTGGAAACAGATGGAAAGACTAGTAGATATGGGTCTCGTCCGTTATATCGGTATGTCCAACATGACGATTCCCAAGCTCGAAGCCGTCCTTCCCCTGTGCAGAATCAAGCCGGCCGTCATTGAGATGGAACTTCATCCGAGTTTTCAGCAGGAAGAACTTTATACGTATTGTGTTGATCACAATATCCTTCCGATCGGTTACTGCCCTATCGGGTCGCCCAACCGTCCTGACCGTGACAAGACTGACACCGATGTTACTGATACCGAGATGCCGGAGATTGTCGAAATTGCGACGGCTCACGGCGTACACCCTGCGATTATCTGCCTGAAATGGGCTTCGCAGCGGGGTCAGATTCCGATTCCTTTCTCCGTGCACGAGAAAAATTATGTAAATAATCTTCGCTGCATCACAGAAGACCCCCTAACCGAAGAAGAAATGAATATAATTAAGAAAGTAGACTGCGGATGCCGCCTCGTTAAAGGACATGTGTTCCTGTGGCCGGGTGCGGAGAGCTGGGAAGATTTGTGGGATATTGACGGAACGATAACCAGATAAAAAAGGGATGCGATAACCAGATAAACAAAGGATACAATTACCAAATAAACAGGAGGACACGAAAATGCTTAAAGGAATTCCAAGTATTCTTACCCCTGAACTTCTTAAGATCATGATGGAAATGGGACACAGTGACGAAATCGTAATAGCTGACGGCAACTATCCGAGATTCGGACATCCCTCACGCGTCGTTCGCTGCGACGGTCACGGTATTCCGGAGATTTTGGATGCGATACTGCAGTTCATGCCTCTTGACACATATGTCAAAAATCCTGCTACTTTAATGGCCGTTACCCCGGGCGACCCGTACCTTCCTGAAATCTGGGACACCTACAGGGAGATCGCCAAAAAGTATGAAGAAGAAGGACTCCGTGAGACAAGTATCGGACGTTTTGACTTCTATGAGCGCGCTTCAAAGGCGTATGCCGTTGTAACAACCAGTGAGGCCGCACTTTATGCCAATATCATTTTGAAAAAAGGCGTCATAAAGTAAAGAAAGACATAATATAAACATTCAGGAGGAATCGTATGAATAACTATCTGTTGGACCTGGTCAGGCTTCAAAAATCGGGCCGCCCTGTGGGAATATACTCGGCGTGCACAGCAAATCAGCATGTCATAAAAGCTGTTATGCAGCGGGCTTTATCTTCAGGCCAGCCGGCGCTCATTGAGGCGACATCAAATCAAGTAGATCAAGACGGCGGATATACCGGTATGACACCGGCTATGTTTGTAAAATACGTTCATGATACAGCTGATGAAGTTGGTTTTCCCTTTGAAAAAATAATCCTTGGCGGCGACCATCTTGGTCCGCTCACCCGCGCCAACCAGCCGGAAGCCCAAGCAATGCTTTTCGCCGAAGAACTTGTCCGCCAGTATGTTGCAGCCGGGTTCACCAAGATACATCTCGATACTTCCATGCGTCTTCTCGATGATGACGCATCAGTGGCTTTAGATGATGCTGCGATCGCCGGAAGGGGTGCCCGTCTGTGCGTCGTTGCCGAGACAGCCTATGCAAAGCGTCTGAAGGAATTCCCGGAAGCCGGACAGCCTGTCTATATCATAGGCAGCGAAGTTCCGATCCCGGGCGGCGCCCAGGAACATGAGGAAGGCGTGGACGTAACACGTCCGGCCGACTGTAAAAAGACACTGGCAGCCTTCCAGGAGGCGTTTCTGGCAAAGGGACTGGCAGACGCATGGACCCGTGTCATCGGGCTGGTTGTACAGCCGGGCGTAGAATTCGGAGACAGCGATGTTTTTGTCTACGATCGTCAAAAAGCAGCTGAACTTACAAAATCCCTGAAGGACTGGCCGCAGGGCGTATTCGAAGGACATTCCACCGATTATCAGCCTAAAGAAGCCCTGCGCGCTATGGTAGAAGACGGAATTGCTATCCTTAAGGTCGGACCTGCGCTGACTTTCGGACTGCGTGAAGCGCTTTTCTCCCTCGAGATGATGGAAAAGGAACTGTATTTCGGAAAAACCTCCAAGGCTTCCAATTTTCAGGAAGTGTTTGAGCAGGCCATGCTCGATCAGCCGAAAAACTGGCAGAAACACTATCACGGCAATGCCCTGGCGCTCCATTTTGCCCGCCGTTTCAGCTACTCGGACAGAGCCCGCTATTATCTGCCGGATTCAAAGGTAGATTGGTCAATCAAAATTCTGCTTCAAAACATCAATAAGGCCAAGCTTCCTCTGACCCTCTTGAGCCAGTACATGCCGCTGCAGTATGAGGCCGTCCGGTCCGGGCGCATTGCGCTCACTGCCGAAGCGCTGATTCAGGATCGCATAGGCAACTATATTGACGACTACCTGTATGCGGTTGACCCGACGATTGGCTGAATTAATTAATTTGAACAATTTTTGATGTAAATGAAACATCATATGCACCGGCTGTCCGAAATATTGTGGCAGCCGGTGTTTATTATGACTTCCTTCGTTGACGAGCGAAAACTCGAATGTTATAATGTCGTAACGTAACGACGGATTAATACATTTTGTTTCATTGAATGGGAGGATAATCCATGTTGGAATCAACGTTGTTTTCTTGTCTGCCGGAAGATCTGGCCTCTACTCCAGATGGTATGGCGATTGACCACGAAGGGAGACTCATTTTAGCATGCCCCAATTTTGCAGACACTTCCAAGCCTGGATGTATTCTCCGCTTTGATATGGACGGCAGAGCCGAAAAGTGGATAGATCTTCCCCTTCTTGAGGAAACCGGTCTTTGCTGCCCGATGGGTATTGCTTTTGGACCTGAGAGGGATCTTTATGTAATTGATAATCAGAGCTGGCTGGACAGGCCGGAAGTCAAAGATAAGGGCCGGATTCTGAGACTTCATTTGTCAGGTGACAAGGTGGTTAGGGTAACTACCATTGCATCCGGAATGGAACATCCCAACGGTATGCGTATTCATAACAATCAGATTTATATCACGCAGAGCATGCTTTCGCGTGTCTCGGATCCGAGCGGCAAGCTTGTCAGCTGCGTTTACCGCTTTAATACGGATGATAAAAACATTACTGTTACCAATACGCTGGCAGATAAAGAAATAATAACAACATTTCTAACTATCAATCCGGACTGCCAGTATGGCGCTGACGGAATTGAGTTTGATACCAATGGTGACTTGCTTGTCGGCAATTTCGGCGACGGTGCGGTACACCGCATAACTTTCAACGAAGACGGAGATGTCACAGGGAACACTGTATGGGCCCAAAATCCTGCGGAACTTCAAAGTACAGACGGTATGATTCTTGACGAGAACAGAAATCTTTACATTGCGGATTTCTGTGCGAATGCAATTGCCAGGGTAACGCCCGACGGGACAGTAACACGAATTGCACAAAGTCCGGACAGCGACGGTCTGCATGGAGAGCTTGATCAGCCGGGCGAACCAATCGTCTGGCAGAATAGAATCATCGTTTCTTGTTTTGACCTGGTAACCGGACCGGATAAAATCAACACAAAGCATGAACTGCCGGCAACTCTCGCGGCGATTGATCTCGCGTAACACAAAAAAGAAATCGGATTATAGAATAAAGCACATATCCCCAAAAAAACATTGACTTTAATGTCATGACATTATATCGTAATGTCATATCAATAAAGCTTGGAGGAAAAATAGAATGTACGAGGAACCAATAACTTTTGATTTTGACTTGATGACGGGATTGTGTCTGCAAAAGCCTGGAATGGACCGCCATCTTTCCTCTATGAAAGGTATCTTCTATAACGAAGAGGCCTTCGAGAGTATGCTGAAAGAGGATCCTAAACTATATACGTTTTATGATATGGATGTGCCTTTTGAGGATATGGATCTGGCTTTTGGTACTAGTATTTGTCAGCCGGGCAAAGTCGGACAGGAGTATTTTATGACCAAGGGACATTATCATGAGGTATTTGGCACAGCAGAAGTGTACTATTGTCTGCAGGGACAAGGAATAATGATGATGGAAACCCCGGACGGTCTCTGGAAAACCTCGGAACTTGTTCCGGGGCGCTTAGTCTATGTCCCGGGTGGCTGGGCACATCGTACTATTAATACGGGAGCAGTACCATTTATTACCTTTTATGTGTTCCGCGGGGATGCCGGGCATGATTATGCAAGCATCGAAAAGAAAAGTTTCCGTAAAATGGTAATTGAACAGGACAATCGTCCTGTTGTAGTAGATAATCCGCGCTGGGAATAAGATAAAATGAAGAGAGAGTAATGATTTCAGGAGGATTGAACGGCTATGCAATATTTGCTTGCACATGACCTGGGAACATCTGGAAATAAAGCTACCTTATTTGCAGAAGACGGACATCTGATCAGCAGCGCAACAGCTGGATACGTGACCCACTATTTTAATGACAATTGGGCTGAACAGAACCCTGAAGATTGGTGGCAGGCCGTCTGCCAATCAACCAGACAGTTATTGGCGTCGAGCGGAGTTGAGCCGTCCGACATTGCGTCGGTTAGTTTTAGCGGTCATATGATGGGCTGTCTTTGCCTTGATAAAAAAGGTAATCCTCTGCGGCAGCATATACTGTGGGCCGATCAGAGGGCTCAGCGACAGGCGGCCCTGCTTCAGGAAAAAATTCCGCTGGAGCGTTTCTATCGAATTACAGGTCACCGCAACAGCGCGGCTTACGGTATACAAAAGCTTATGTGGGTTCGTGATAATGAACCGGAAATATACGATCAGACAGCCTATTTTGTCAACGCAAAAGATTGGCTGGTCTTTAAGCTGACCGGAGTCATTTTAAGCGAATACAGCGACGCTACCAGCACGACAGCACTTAATCTGAACACCCTAAAGTGGTCAGAAGAAATAATTGCCGCGGCCGGGATTGACGGCGATAAACTACCGACCCTGGTCAAATCAACACATGTAGCCGGCGGCGTTACACAGGCAGCGTCCCTCGAGACCGGCCTGGCTGTGGGAACTCCCGTAGTAATGGGCGGCGGAGATGGGTTGTGCGGTACGGTAGGTGCCGGCTGCGTACGGGAAAATGTAGTTCACGCCTGTATAGGTTCTTCGGCATGGGTATCTTTTGCAACGGACAAACCACTGTTTGATGATCAGATGCGTACTTTTAACTGGGCACATATCGTTCCGGGAATGATTTGCCCCTGCGGAACCATGCAGACAGCTGGAAGCGCCTATTCCTGGCTCAAAAATCAAATTTGCCAGCTCGAATCATATCTGGCTGAAACAGAAGGCGGCAATGTCTATGAAAGTATGGGAAACCTGGTCGATCAATCGGTACCCGGTTCAAATGGCATAATTTTCCTTCCGTATTTACTGGGGGAGCGCGCTCCGCGGTGGAACCCGGATGCCAAAGGGGCATTTATAGGTATCAAAATGGAGAACAATAAGGCGGATATGGTTCGTTCAGTTCTGGAAGGAATCAGTATGAATCTGGCTATCATTATCGATGTCTACCGTCAGCATGGTTATCCCATGTCCGCTATAAATGTAATCGGAGGCGGGGCCAAAGGCGACCAGTGGTGCCGGATTATGTCGGACATCTGGCAGGCAGATATCTGTCGCCTGAATTATCTTGAAGAAGCTACAAGCATGGGGGCCGCCGTTACAGGCGGAGTAGGTGTAGGTCTTTATCGTGACTTTGATGCGATTGACCGTTATATTGACATAGCAAGGGTATTTTCTCCTGATCCTCAGAATTCGGCGGCATACAAACCGGTACGAGAGACGTTCAACAATTGCTATAATGCATTGGAACCAGTATTTCATAGTATGAACAGCACCAAATAATAATGTTGGCTGCAGAAATGAATGCCTGCGGGAAATAAGTTATACCGCATAAAATCATGCAGACTGAAAATATTTATATTATATTGACCCGGCCGGGGTCTGGCAGCATAAGGAAAATCATTTCCTGAACCGCTCCGGGCTCTGGCCGGTATATTTTTTGAAGTATCGACTGAAATGTTCCACGCTGCTGTACCCGACCTGCATTGAGATCTGGTAAATTTTCTGATCCGGCAGATTCAGAAGCTCCTTTGCTTTTTCCATTCTGCACTTCATAAGATAATTTGAAAAAGTGATGCGGCAGGCCTTGGAGAAAAGGGTGCTGAAGTGCTTCTCGGAGAGGCTGACCTCCCGGGATACAGCGGCAAGTGTTAATCCGTGTTCTGTATAGTGCGCTTGTATATGTGCTTTTGCCATTTGGATCATTACTGATTCGGAAGGCAGAATCTGATCATCAAGTTCCCTGTTCTGGTTTGGTTCCGGATTTGTGCTTCGGCTTTCGCCCGTTGCGCAGTCGCCGGTGTCTTTTGCGCTTTGTATATCAAAATAATCAGGAACAGCGACCCATTGCTGGTTTATGCTGCTTTTTGTCACTGGTTTGCGTGACAATTCAAAGATGACATCTTCGAAACTTAAGTTAATTAGATTGCCCCAGTGAAAATAACCGTCGGCGCCGGCCAGATAGGCGGCGCGCGCTATAAGATAGTCCCGGGAAAAGCCGACGGCTATGCAGGGCGTAAAAGGTGAAAAGTGATTAAGCCAGGACAAGAATTTGTTGTCCTGATGATTGTCGTGAAAAGAACAAAGGATTAGATCGAATTTCTGTCTCTTTAGTGATTCCTGCCATTCGGGAGGATCCGGAAAGCCGGATCTGACAATGACAAGCTTTCGGTTGCCGCAGAACCGGGTATGCGATTTTTCGAGAGGTGACTCAAAACAGGGATCTGAATCAAAAAATAAAATGTCTTTCATAAAATCTCCTGAAACCTATGTATCTAATTTGCAAAACAAGGCTTGATCTATGTCATGACAAAGTAATATCCAAATTATAACATAGATAGTACGAAATATCATGATATCGTACGAAAGATCATTCAATATTACGAAAACTTTATGCATAATGATGAAAAGCGCTGCTGCATCACCCAGCGCTTCTCTAAAAACAGACAATGTAGATACATTGCGACAAAAAGTTATAACGACGCTATATACGGGTGATGAAGTCGAAATAACAAAATTGCAGTTGTTTCTTCAAAACACAAAACTTACTCCTCGAATGTCACTTGTCCGAACATCATGCAGCATCATAAAATCCTATCCGCCCGGTGTGTCACAACACAAAACCAGATCAAACACACAGAAAAAAATGGAGGAAAAGAAATGAAAAGAAATTTGAGGGTTATTTCTTTGGTCCTGTCAGTTGTTATGGTTTCATCCATACTGGGAGCCTGTTCCAGCAGTTCTGCTGAGACAACAGATGCTGCTGCCACAACCAAAGCTGCCGCAGCAACGACCGAAGCTGCCGCAGCAACGACCGAAGCAGCAGCAGACACAACCGCTGCTGCCGGAGAAATTGACTGGTCAACCTGGAAAATTGATCCTTCGCTGATTCCTCAGGAAAAATTGGATACAACTCTTTATGTTGGTGCATCCGTGCGCGGTCTCGACAATCCGTACATTGTTACTATCATTGACGGCATGAAGATGTTCTGTGATTATCTGGACAGCATTGGCCAGAAATATGAAATGCAGACGCTTGATTCCGGCGGATCCAATGACAAAGAAGTTGACAACATGAAGCAGTTCGCCGCTAAAGCAGACGGCAACGCCATTGCTTACTCTGACCCGAACGAATCAGCCATTGCACCCGCACTTGTAGAAGCTATGGCTGAGTCCGGCGGATACCTCGGTACTGCATGGAATAAGCCTGATGATGTCGGACCTGTAGATTACACACCGAACTGGGTCGTACATACATCACCTGACAACGTCGTAAACGGACAATTAATAGCTGAGTCCCTGTTTGACGCTATGGGTGGATCCGGAACAATCCTTGTTCTCGACGGCATGCTTGGAAATACAGCTGCCACTGCCCGCGGAGAAGGCCTTGATGCTGCACTTGCCGCAAACACTAACGTAACAATCGCAGCACGTGATACAGCCAACTGGGATACAAAACAGGCTCTCACATTAATCGAGACATGGCTGAATCAGTATCCTGATGTCAAGGGCATCTGGTGCGCAAATGACAACATGGCAGTCGGAGCTCTCCAGGCACTCGATAAGGTCGGACTTAAAGGCAAGATTCCTGTCGTCGGTATTGACGGAACAACAGATATGATCAATGCCATCAATGATGGTTATGCAACAGCCACCGTTTCGTCCAATGGTTATCTTCAGGGCGGATACACACTAGCCATCTGCTACGCAGTATGGACAGGACTTGTAGATCCTGCAGAACTTCCTGATGAATATCGCGAATTTGCAACACCGGCTATGCTGGTTACGTCAGATAACGTTAAAGAATTCATTGCTGAGTATGTAGATGCCAAGCCTGAAATGGACTTCTCACAGATCTTCTGGTGTAAAGCAGACTAATTAGAAATATATTCACTATCTGAAGTGTTTGATCCTTTTGATATAGAACTGGAAGCGGGGAGCCGAACGCAAAATCGGCTCCCCACATTTCGATGAAGGACACCCTTTTGATTTGTAAGATTGGAGAGATGTTTCAACATGGCAGCATCAACAAATTCCCAAGCAACCATTACGGATGAATTTGCAACCAAAATCAAAGCGGAAAATACACGGGCGCGGATCACAAGGATTGCGCCTATGCTGGTTTTGTTTGCGCTGGTGTTATTCTTTTCTATTCTGCGCGGCAGCGTCTTTTTGTCAATCGGCAATCTGTCCGCTATTCTTAACCAATTGGCGATTCCGCTGCTTATTGCAATGGGTCTGACATTTGTCATTATGATAGGCTGTATTGACCTGTCAATTGACGGCTCGGTCGGTATGGCCGGTTCCCTGATGTCTTTACTGGTTTTGAATACCAAAAATGGCAATAATCTTGGACTGCTCGGCCTGGTTCTTGCAGTTCTAGCGTCTGTTCTGATCGGCGCCATTATCGGAGTCATTTATGTCAAATTAAAGATTCCGTCATTTATGGTTTCTTTCAGCTTTATGTATATTTGTATGGGCCTGGCGATGCTCTCTTACGGCGGCATCCCTGCAACAATCACAGATACATTTCTGGTCAGTGTTCCCAAAATGAATTTTATTGGTATTCCGATCATCACATGGGTAGCAATCGCAATGTTTTGCGTAGCCTATTTTATCCAGGAATACACAGCCTTCGGCCGTTATATTTATGCAGTAGGAACGGATGAGAACATCCCCCGCATGGCCGGAGTTGATGTTAACCGCGTCAAAATTCTGGTTTTCGCTTTTGCAGGACTTTGCTTCGGAATCGCCGGCGTTCTCGGAGGAATCCGGCTCGGGCAAGGACAGATGCAAATCGGCACAGGTACGATGTTCCCGGCACAGGCGGCGGTAGTCGTCGGCGGCACGGCCCTGTCTGGCGGTAAGGGCGGCATTTTGAACACGTTGATCGGTGTTCTGATTATAACAGTCCTGGATGACGGTCTGCTCCTTATGAGTGTTAATCCGTACATTAAGACCGGCATTCAGGGTCTGATCATTCTGGTAGCCGTAGCATTGACCGTTACCAGAAGCAACAAGATCATTATGAAGTAAGATGCTGGAGGAAAGTAAAATGGAAAAGAAGCTGCTATTCAGGGCTTCCAATATAACGAAGGTATTTGCAGGAACCCGCGCGCTTAAAGGTGTGGACCTGGATATCTATGAGGGGGAAGTCGTCGGATTGATTGGCGAAAATGGCGCCGGCAAGTCGACCCTCTTAAAAATTATCATAGGAGTTCAGCCGCAGACGCAGGGTGAAATGACTATGTTCGGCAAACCCTATGAACCTAAAACACCACGGGATGCCAATGGTGCCGGTATTGGTATGGTATTCCAGGAACAGTCCCTGATTGTTAATCTGACAGTCGGTCAGAATATTTTTTTCGGACAGGAAAAAAAATTCAGAAAATATGGTTTTGTAAACTGGAAAAAAATGTATAAGGATACAGAAACAGCACTCGAAAATGTGAGCTGCAGCCATATTCCGGCACGTAAAAAAGTGCTCGATCTTAACTTTGCAACCAGGCAGATGGTGGAAATAGCCAAAGTGGTTAACCTTACCCGTTCATCAGGACATGATCACTGCCTGATTCTATTGGATGAACCTACTTCCGTTCTTAATGAGACGGAAGTGCAGCAGCTCTTTACAGAAATCCGCAAATTGACAGCGCAGGGCCACTCGGTCGTTTTTGTATCGCATCGTCTTGACGAAATCCTCGCGATCTCGGATCGCGTCTATGTCTATAAAGACGGTGAAAATGCCGGAAATATGCCGACAGCAGATGCTGATGAAGCCAAGCTGTATGAGATGATGGTTGGTCATTCTACCACAACGGAATATTACAAGCTTGACCAGCAAAGAAAACCGGATCCGGAAGCGGTTCTTGATATCAAAAATCTGGGCTTGCACGGAGTTTTTAAGAATGTTAGTTTCAAACTCAATAAGGGTGAAATTCTTGGAATTGTCGGTGTGGTAGGTTCGGGGAAAGAAGATATTTGTTCTGTAATCTGCGGTGATGAACATCCGACGTTTGGAGAGATGTATGTCAAAGGGGAGAAACGAACCTATTTCAGTCCGGCGCAGGCTCTGAGCGACGGTGTACTGATGATTCCGAAGGAGCGTATGGAAGAGGGCATTGTGTCAGGACTTTCGGTTAATGAGAATATAGCCATGTCCAATGTCCGGCTGTTGCGGTCCGGTCCTTTCCTGTCCTCTAAAAAGATGGTCGGTCAGTCCGACGAGTGGATCAAGCGGCTTCGTATCAAGACGGCCGGCAAGGATGAACTTCTGGCGCGCCTTTCAGGCGGCAATCAGCAAAAAGTTGTTTTTGCCAGAGCCCTTTGCAGCCAAAGTGATATTTTGATTCTTAATCACCCGACACGCGGAGTCGATGTGGGCGCTAAGGAAGAAATCTATGGACTGATCAGGGATATGGTCAAACAGGGAAAATCAGTCATCCTTTTGGGTGATACACTGGATGAGTGCATCGGCATGAGCAATCGAATTATTGTCATGTGTGATGGTCTTGTAACCGGCGAGTTTGACGCACCTGTCGAGGACAAGCCGACACAGGTAAGTGTCGTCAGTTTAATGATGTGAGGAGAATGCGAAAATGATGAACTCTCTAAATTTGAGCATCGCCAGGAAAGCAAGCATCAAGAAAAACCTGATGCACTATATAAGTTTCCTAGCGATCTTTATACTGGTACTGGTCTTTACGGCCATGGACAAAAGCTTTGTAAATCAGGCGAATCTTAAAAATCTGCTAAGTGATACAGCACCGCTTATGGTAATGGCGGCGGGTATGACGTTTGTCATTTTATTGGGCTCCATCGACCTCTCAACAGGTGCCGTATGCTCGGTTGCCAATGTTCTTGTGGTCAAATACATAGCTGAGTTCAGTGACAAGATGGAAAATGTCTATATTGCGGCAGCCCTTGCATATCTTATCGCTGTTGCTTTCGGCCTTTTTGCCGGACTTATTATCGGCGTTCTGCAGGCTAAGCTCAAACTGCCGTCCTTTATTGCATCCCTTGGGCTGATGTCGGTATGGAAATCCGTAGCTCTTCTGATCACGGAGGCGCCTGTGTCCATTCCCAAGAAAAGCTGGGGTACAATTGGTTGGTCCCGCATTAACTTCGGGCTGATTGGTCTTCCGCTGGTTCTGGCGTTGAGCTTGATTATCTTCTATTACATACTGCAGACAAAAACTGTTTTCGGTAAATCAGTCATGGCTATCGGCGGCAATGAGCGTGCAGCGCGTATGGCTGGAATGAATATTAATAAGACCAAAATTCTTGCTTTTGTTTTGAACGGATTCTGTGCGGCTTTGGGAGGTATTTTCCTGGCTGCCAAGCTGAAGAGCTCTGCACCAACCGTTGGTGATTCCTTTACGCTTCTTGTCATTGCTTCCGTTGCCCTGGGCGGGACGGCCCTTCTCGGTGGAAAAGGAAGCCTTCTCGGAACGATCCTCGGAGTATTCACTGTATCCATTATTCGAAACGGTATGAACATTGTCGGTGTTGACGTTTTTTGGCAGAATATCGTTTTCGGATTAGTTGTACTTTGCGCGATTGCAATTACATCTGACCGCAGCGGAAGAAGTCTGGTTGTTAAATAAGAAGCATGAATTCATGCTTAACATATTCTGCATTCATAAATTTACATGGAGGTGATACTATGCCTGAAAATGCAAAAGCTGCTGTCTGGATTGCGCCGAATAAAATGGAAATTCAATCTGTCCGTATTCCTGAAATTCAGGATGACGGTATGCTGATCAAGGTCAATGCGGCCGGTATCTGCGGTACGGACGCCAATCTATATCCGCAAATGCCCCCGCGCCCTAGTATCCTTGGACATGAGCTGACAGGGACAATCGTTGCCAAAGGTAAAAATGCGGACAAATCGATAAATAGCTTTTCCGGACCGCTCAAAGTGGGAGATCGAATTGCCATCTACCCATGGATAACATGCGGCAAGTGTGTTCCCTGCCTTACATACGGAGCAGGTGCCTGTACGGTATGCGATGACTCCTTTGTGTATGGCCTGCCTTACGAGATGACAGGTCTTGAGGGAGACACGCCTTACACGTCATCGCTCGATGAGTATCCTTACGTTAAAGGCGGTTTTTCAGAATACATGTATATATTCCCCAATACATTTGTCTGGAAACTTCCCGATGATATGCCTGACAGCATTGCAACCCTCCTTGATCCACTTGCCGTAGCAACAAGGGCTGTCGAGCTGGCGGTCCGTCAGCCCGGAGTTATGGAAGATTCGTTCAATACCAATGCAACGGTACTGGTTATCGGCGACGGACAGATAGGAACCCTGTGTGCTTTGATTGCCCGGCTTATGGGTGTCAAACAGGTGATTATCGCAGGCGGCCGCCCGGAACGCCTGGATATTGCCAGAGAGATCTCGCATGCGGATCATGTGCTGAATTACCATGATCAGAGTATCGAAGAACGCCAGGCGTTAGTTAAAGAGTGGACCGGAGGCAAGGGTGCGGATGTTGTTTTCCAGTGTGTCGGCAACAGTCAGGCTTTCCGTGACGGCATAACTCTTATGAAGCGTATCGGAACTCTGGTGGAAGTGGGGAATATGGTTCGGCCTGCGCCGCTCATGTTTGACCCCGCCAAGGACCTGTGCCTCAAGCATGCAACCTATCTGGGCATGAGCGTCAACACACCGGCGTCATTCAATAAATCATTTAATATGCTTACCCGGTATAAAGAACTGGGCCTGGCCAGGATATTCACACACCAGTGTACGCTTGATACCCTGGATGACACGATGAAACACGTTAAGGATCCTTCATACATGAAAGGTTGGATACAAATCAGCGAAGAGGCGACTTGAAAAGACCGCCTGATCATCCCTCGTAATAAGTTGTCTGCAGATGATGACAAAAAAACAGACTGAGGCACCGGCCTGCAAGCCGGACCACAAAGAGAAAGGGAAATAATTATGAAAGCACTCGTGTACCATGCACCTGCCAATTTTGAGATTGCAGAACTCCCGACCCCTGTTTGCAAACCGAATCAGGTATTGATCAAGGTTGAACTTTGCGGTATCTGCAAGACGGATGTCCATATTCATCACGGCCATTTCATATCGCAGTTCCCGCTTACGCCCGGACATGAGTTTACCGGATATGTTGACCAGCTTGGTTCTGCAGTTACAGCCTTCAAAAAGGGCGACCGCGTCGTAGCTGACAATACCGTTCTTTGCGGAGAGTGTTACCACTGCCGCCGCAATGAGCCGCTGTACTGTGAGAATTTCGTATCGCTCGGCTGCACCGACCCGGGTGGTTTTGCAGAATATGTTGTTGTGAACCAGGATAAAGTGTTTCCGATTTCTGATGATCTCAGTTTTGAAGATGCTTCCTTTGCAGAACCAACAGCCTGTGCCGTTCATGGCATGGATATGATCGATGTACAGAACGGTGACCGGATACTGATGTTCGGTGCCGGGCCGACCGGGATCATTCTCGCCCAGCTTTTAAAGCACGGCGGGGCGGGTGAGCTCGTTGTAGCAGCCCCTTCCCAATTCAAGCTTGATGTTCTGACTGGAATGGGTATTAAGACGGTTAAGATCAGCCGCGATTCGGACAAAGAGCAGGAGGCTGAAATCCGGACATACGCCCCTCACGGGTTTGACATCATCATTGATGCCACCGGTTCAGCAAAAATCACGCAGGAATGCTTCAAATACGCCAAAAAGGGATCCAAAATTGTTGTGTATGGCGTCTGCGATGAAAAAGACCGCATCAGCATCAGCCCATATGAGATTTTCAGCAAAGAATATAAAATCATCGGATCATTTGCGCAGACACATTGTTTTGACCGTGCTGTCCAAGCTCTTGAATCAGGTGCTGTAAAGGTTGACGGGCTTGTCTCGCATACGTTCAGCCTTGACGATTACAAGCTTGGCCTTGAGACGGTTATGTCAGGCAGGAACAGTATGAAAGTCCTGATCAGACCGTGATTTAATTTTGCTATTCTTCGATTCCTCTCTTTGTTCCTTACTCTTTTTCTTCCAAAATGCCCCGTTATCTGAGAAATCAGACAGCGGGGCATTTTGGACGAGCGAAGACGAGTTCGGACAATGGGGCATTTGGGATTGGGATATGTATATAAGGCAAAGAAAAAATCATCGGACGCAGCTCGGCGGGCATTGGACGAAAAAGGGACTTTATCGCCGTTCAATCGATAAAGCCCCTTTTCAAAAGGAGGATAAATCTTATAGAAATATAGTGAATGAATGATGAAGCAATCCTATCTGGGAATGAAGAGGGAAATTAATACCTGATAATGCATTTTTTGCCGATCTCTCTTTTTTCGACTTTCTCAAAGGCACTGATAATGTCCTCAAAATCAATAATGTCGGAGATGAAATCCTTAAGGTTGATGGCACCTGATTCGAGCCAGGCCATGACCTGGTTGTGTGCCTGATATTCTTCCATCTTGGATGGAAACTGCTGGAACTGAAGAGCCCAGTTATAGGGCGCTTTTGACCAGTCAATTTCTGCACTCTGATTGGCGGAAATGCCGTAGCAGCAGATTTTTCCCTGATCACAGATGAGACCCATAGCCTGATTAATAATGGCTGTGACACCAACTGCGTCGAGCACGAACTTCACGCCTTCAGGGAAGATCTCTTTTACGGCTTCCTCAGGATTTACTTTCATGCTGTTGAAAGCATAGTCAGCTCCAAGTTCTTTAGCTTCGGCTATTTTTTCTTCTTTGATATCGAAGGCAATGATGGGCTTTACGCCAAGCAGGTGCATAAAACGGATAAAAGTGAGACCGACAGGACCGCAGCCGAAGACAACAACGCTGTCATTTTCTTTTATGCCGAAACGTTTGATTGAACTTAAGACCTCGCGCAGGGTAATTATCATAGCGGCATCTACAGGGTCGATATCCGCAGGAAGGACTGTCTGGGCGTATGCGCAGCCAAGCAGTCCCGGATCTGCAGGCAAATTGGCCTGGATGCTCTGCGGATCATTCACAACTCCGTATTCGGAGTAGGCGCCCCAGCCGGAATCAATTCCGTCAAGCGGATCAGTGAAGGGGAGCAGTACAAGATCCCCTACTTTGAGACCGGTGACTTTGCTGCCCGTTTCAATGACTTTGCCGACGCCTTCGTGACCGAGCATAAGAGGATACCGGTCAAGTCCAAATCCTTTAAAGCTGCGATGAATAAGTTTGCCGTCCGTTCCATTGCAGACACCGCAGCTCATGGTTTTGACCAGAGCCTGGTAATCGTTATAAGACGGCATCGAGACTTCGCGGATAGACAATGCGCCATCCTGATCAACGACGAGAGTTTTCATGCTGTTTTCCTCCTGTAAAAAAGTTTGTATCACTTGCGTTTTTTTGTTTTCAGGTTATCGATTTGTAATAACGTCCGAGAGCATCGCCTGCGAGGATAATATCCACAACGCGGTCTTCCGTGACAAGAAAAGGCTCGGCATCCCAGAATGAATGCATCGAACATACAGCCATGGTGCGCAGATTCTCGGGAGTTGTATCCACATAAAGATCAGCAAGGGTAACCGGAAGTCCGACGCTCAGGTTAAAGAGAATGACTTCTTCAATCAGATCTGTCGGGGCGTTTTCTGCAAGAAGCTGGCAGATAACGCCAAAGGATACTTTCTCGCCATGGAGTGTCTTTTTGCCGGCAGGAAGGGCTGTAACGCCGTCGCCGACGGAATGCGCGCCTGCGCACCCTGTGTTTTCGAAACCCAGGCCGCTCATTAGTGTATTGACTTCAATGATATCTTCCAGCGCCTCCGTGACGATCTTATTCTCCACGGCAAGCTTGGCCTGAAGTCCTTTTTCCAAGAGCGTGGAATAGCATGCTTCTGCAACGGCCATCGCCGTTTTTGTCTGACGATATCCGCCGGAAATATAATTGGGGGAGTCGGATCGCTGGTTGGCGCGTGCTTCAAAAATAGTTGAAAGTGCGTCGCCCATTCCGGAGACGAGGAATCTCACAGGTGCCTGTGCGATGATTTCGCTGTCGAGTAAAACCAGATCGGGACTCTTGTCATAATTCCTGGCGTGACTGTGTTCGCCGTTTTCTTTATAGAGAACAGAAAGAGCGCTGGTCGGTGCATCTGTAGATGCGGAGGTTGGGACGATAATTACGCCTGTTTTATAGTTATCGGCTACGGCTTTGGCTGTGTCGAGCGTTTTGCCGCCGCCTATACCGACAATAATCTGCGGCGCGAATTCTCTGGCTGCTTCCGTTGTTTCTTCGATCTGCTTTTCGGTGACTTCGGAGTTAAAAATAATTGTCTTGATCTGGGCATCTTCACCGGCATATCGCTCAGTGAGTTTGGCCGTAAGGTCTTCATAGAAAAATTGGTCAATTATTATAAAGACCCGCTTCCCGAATTTTGCTGAATATAAGGGTAAATTCATGAGCTCGCCAGGACCCTGGATATAACGGCCGGGGGAACCCCAGGCTCTTGTAGATTTTTTGACCTGTGACATGTGAATCGCCTCCTGTATTTGATTTGTAAATGTAACTATGTCACTACATATTATCATCAAGATTAGCCCCTGTCAACGAAATCAAATTTGAATATATTTGCACAAAAAAGGACAAAATTTGCTTGAAAAAATCTTTGATAAATCAAATAATGCCCTAATAGCGGCGTTATCTCGTTGACATAAGAAGATACGAATGTTACTATGTCATAACAACGTACATTTAAAACATAATTATGTGACGTTCAATAAATTTGAGCGGATTGGATACTAAGAAAAGGCGAGGACAGATAACGTGAAAGTATTGGTAACACCTACATCTCTTCAGAAAGATAAAAAGAGTGCAGATCTTGATTTATTAAGGGCGGCGTCTTTCGAACTGGTATTTAATCCGATGGGCAGACCCTTGACTGAGGCGGAATTGATACCGCTTCTGGAAGACTGTGACGGGTATCTTGCAGGACTGGATTATGTAACGCAGAAAGTATTGGAATCGTGTAAAAAACTGAAGGTAATATCACGGTACGGTGCCGGCGTTGACCGTGTTGATTTAGCTTTTGCCAAGGAAAAAGGCATAATTGTCACCAACACACCGGGCGTAAATGCTGTTGCCGTGGCAGAACTGGCCATGGCACTTGTTTTGTCGCTCGCAAGGCACATTCCCATGCTGGACAAAAAAACAAGAGACGGCGAATGGATCCGATCAACGGGTATTGAGCTTGGCGGTAAGGTCATGGGAATCATGGGACTTGGCGCTATCGGCAAAAATGTTGCCAGGTATGCTCAGGGATTCGGCATGAAAGTAATGGCATATGATCCATATATGAATGAAGAATACGCAGCGGCAAATAACATTCAGGCAGCTTCCTTTGAAGACGTTATTAAAGTCTCTGATACAATCAGCCTGCATCTCCCGCTGACTCCGGAAACAAAGCATTTGATTAACAGGGATGTTATGAGTCAAATGAAGCCGACAGCCATACTTGTCAACACTTCGCGCGGCGGCATTATTGATGAAGACGCAGCCTATTCACTTTTGAAGGAAGGCAAGCTTGGCGGACTGGGCATAGATGTTTTCGAAAATGAACCTCCCGAAAACTCGCCTTTGTTTGAGCTTGATAATGTGGTTGTAACCCCTCATACAGCAGCTCATACCAAAGAGGCAACAGAAAAAATGGCAAGTGCTTCGGTCAAAAACCTGCTTGATGTGCTGTCCGGCCAAACATGCCTGTTCCAGGTGAATAAGTAAATAAGTAAATATGTAAATAAGCAGATAAGTATAGGATGGAAAGGCTGAATGGAATGCTGACTAAAATGATTCGAACCGTTGGAGGCGATATTGATCCTGATACATTCGGGTATTCTCAGTGCCACGAACATCTTTTTATTGCAAAGGGATTATCGGGTGAGAAAGTACCTTCATTAATTCTGGATAATTATAAGAAGACAGAAGAAGAACTCATGATGTACTTCGCCAAAGGCGGCAGGGGGATTGTTGACGCCCAGCCTGTCGGCTGCGGCAGGATGGCGAAAGAATTGACAGAAGCGTCTGCTCAGTCCGGTGTCCATGTTGTTGCATCAACCGGCTTTCACAAGCTTGATTTTTACAGCAGGAACCATTTTGTATTCCGGATGGGGCAGGAAGAATTGGAACAGCTGTTTGTTGAGGAACTGACCGCCGGTATGTATACGGATCAGGTTAATGGTGACGAGATTCCGGTAATAAGAGGACCGGCTAAAGCGGGGATCATAAAGACTGCGTCTGATGGAAGTGATCTTTATAAAGGGAGAACAGACGACAGCAGAATATCGACTTACAGGAAGCTTTTCCGTGCAGCTGGCTGTGCCGCATACAGAACGGGAGCGCCGGTCATGACACATCTGGAAATGGGGCTTGGCGCCCAAAGCCAGCTTGAGCTTCTGACAGAACAGGGAGTGAGTCCCTCCAGAATTATAATGAGCCACCTTGACAGGGTTCTTGACGACTCCCGAAGAGATTACCAACTTGAGGTTGCTAAAAGCGGAGTATATCTGCAGCTCGATACCATCGGAAGATTTAAATATCATGATGACGAATCGGAGGCGCAATTTATCTGCCTGCTTTGTGAAAAAGGATATCAGGACAAAATACTTCTTGGTCTGGATACAACCAGTGAACGCATGAAAAGCTACGGCGGAGCCATTGGGCTGGATTACATAATTGATCATTTCAAAGCTCTCTTACTAAAATATGAAATAGGTGATGATTTATTTAACCGCTTTACGATTGACAACCCAAAGCAGGCACTCAGCTTTGAACATGACTAAACATCAGGAGGAAAAACACATGAATTTACCAGAGGCCGCAACAGAAAAGACACTCTATTTTATCGGTGTGACAACGGGTCAGTCCTCTATCATGCAAGTATACCCAAAATGGGCCAATGAGGCCCTGGGACTGGGCGATACGGTCATTAAAGGTATCGATCTTGAGATTCACGGACCGGCAGAAGATTATCGCAGGGTTGTGAACTTTATAAAAAATGATCCTTTGTCAATAGGGGCATTGGTCACAACGCACAAGATCGACCTTTATAATGCCGCAAAGGATATGTTTGAATATTTGGATCCATATGCCGCAATGTTCGGCGAACTTTCTTCTATTTCAAAAAAAGACGGAAGGCTTGAAGGATATGCCAAAGATCCTATATCCAGCGGCCTGACACTGGACTCTTTTGTACCGGCAGACTACTGGTCCGAAAAGGGCGGAGAGTTATTCATTATGGGCGCCGGCGGCAGCGCCATTGCCATTTGCTCGCATCTGCTGAACCCTTCGAACGGCGCCAATATCCCTTCAAAGGTAATCGTTGCGAACCGTTCACTGCCAAGACTTCTTGAAATTGAAAGACTGATAAATGAAATTAATCCTTCTGTTCCATCTGTGTTTATTCTCTCACCTGACACATCAGACAATGACAGGATCCTTTCGGGAATTAAGCCATGTTCTCTGATCATTAATGCTACCGGCCTTGGTAAAGACAGGCCTGGTTCACCTCTTTCAGATGACTGTGTATACCCTTCAAATTCTCTGGTATGGGAGCTTAATTACCGGGGGGATCTTACTTTTATGAAACAGGCAATAGCACAGGCTGAAGAGAAACAATTATTTATTGAAGACGGCTGGACCTACTTTATTCACGGCTGGACGCAAGTTATAGCGGAGGTTTTCCATATTGATATAACCGGAGAACTCTTTGACGCGTGCGAGAAAATTGCGAGAGAAATGAGAAAGTAAACGGAAATGAAAAGGGGGAAGAATGGATGCAGATGGACATAATGAAAAGGATTGGAAATACCGGACTTGTGCCTGTTGTTGTGATTGATGATATCATGACCGCGGTTCCGACCGCAAAGGCCCTGTATGAAGGCGGCGTGGACATAATGGAAATCACGCTCCGCACACCGGCGGGGCTCGAATCGATTCTTCGCGTTGCACAGGAGTTCCCCGAAATGCTGGTAGGTGCCGGAACTGTAATTGATATGGAGCAATGTACTGCAGCAATCAAGAACGGAGCCCAATTTATTGTTTCACCCGGTTATGATCCAGAAATCGTCGAATACTGTATATCAAAGAAAATTCCTGTTTGCCCGGGCTGCGTTACCCCCTCAGAAATTATGGCTGCCATGAAAAAGGGGCTTCGCGTTCTTAAGTTTTTTCCCGCAAATGTTTATGGAGGAATTAAAGCAATTAAGGCGCTGGCCGGACCTTTTACCGGAATTGAATTTATCCCGACAGGCGGAGTGGACATCAGCAATTTAGCCGATTTTACAAGTTCACCGGTATATGCCATTGGAGGGGGCTGGCTGTGTGCAAGAAATGCAATAAACAGCGGTAAATATGATACAATTACGGATGTTTGTAGAAAATCTGTAGATATTTTGTTACACTTAAAAAAAGATGGCAATGAGATTACATTGGACGATCTTATTCAGTCAGGCGGAACAGCAACAACGCTCAGTCTGCCCAGAACCGCATCGCAGCTTGAACGCAGGGGGTTTGAAGTGGCTGAAACGAGTACGGGTTTAGTTTGTGTAAATAATTTTGTTACCATTACTATCAGTAATTCCTAAAACTTTCCGCCAAGGCAATTAATAGTACATTAACATGCTGACAGGTCAGTATAACATTACAACAAAGCGACAAATCAATATTGTATTCTTACTAAAGAAGTGAAAGGACCGCATGTATGCTGGAGGGTAGCAAACTAAACAAATTGGTTCCCATTCCATTGTATTTTCAATTAAAGGAACTCATTCTGTCAGAGATTAAAAGTGGTAATTACAAGGTAGAAGACTTAATTCCCACGGAAAAGGAATTGAGCGAGATTTTCCAGATCAGCCGGACTACTGTACGGCAGGCTGTTACCGAATTAGTGCAGGAAGGCTGGCTCTACCGGATTAAGAGCAAGGGGACATTTGTATCACGCCCGAAGATCAGTCAGGATTTTGTTCAGACATTGGAATCTTTCAATGATCAGATTGTTCGTACAGGCGGAAAGCCGCGTACTGAATTACTTGATTTGAAGGTTATTCCGGCATCGGATAAAGTGGCTGAATCTCTGAAGCTAAAGATTGATGATAAAGTAATTTACATTCACCGCAGACGTTTTGCAGATGATGAACCGATTGTTATGGTAGAGACATACCTGCCATATGACAAGTGCAGTTTTGTAACCAGGCATGATTTGACGAATGAATCCCTCTACCCAATCCTGGCGACAAATGAAGACACACAGCTATTCAAGATTCATCGTCTGATTGAAGCAGTTGAAGCATCGACATATGATATTAACAATCTGAAAGTCAAAAGAGGCAGGGCTATACAGAAGTTTACATCGATTGGATATAATATGCACGGCGACCCGATTGAATATTCAGTAGCCAGATACAGAGGCGACAGGAACAGCTTTGAAGTGGATGTAGCGCCCAGAACAACATTCAGCAAGAATATGAAATGATGAAAGAAAATAGATAAGCAAAAAAAACAAGGTATAAAACACCTTGTTTTTTTAGATAATGAATTCTTTATTGCAAAATTGAGAGGTGTCTGCATGAGACATGGAATTTACTATGCCTATTGGGAACAGAAGTGGAAGGCTGATTATTTATATTACATAGAAAAGGCAGCTCGGCTCGGATTTGATATTCTTGAAATTGCGGCGACTCCTTTGCCGGATTACTCGGATCTCGAGCTTCGCGAGCTGCGCAGCTGCGCCGAATCGAATGGAATTACGTTAACGTGCGGCCATGGTCCGAGTCCGGCCCAGAATCTGGCTTCTTCGGATCCTGCCGTCCGTGCGGCTGCGAAAGTATTTTATACGGATCTTCTGAATCGTCTTGAAAAGCTTGATATCCACTTGATCGGCGGAGGGATTTATTCATACTGGCCCGTCGACTACAGTAAGCCGATTGACAAGGCGGGAGACTGGGGAAGAAGTGTGGAAGGGGTTGCCGATGTATCCAAAATCGCACGGGACTGCGGTGTCTCGTATTGCCTTGAAGTCCTCAACCGCTTCGAAGGATATCTTCTTAATACCGCGGAAGAAGCCGTGAAGTTTGTCAGGGAAGTTGATAATCCCCAGGTCAAAGTTATGCTCGATACTTTTCACATGAATATCGAGGAAGACAGCATCGGCGGAGCGATCCGCACGGCCGGTCCTTATCTCGGCCACTTCCATACCGGCGAGTGCAACCGCCGCTGTCCCGGAAAGGGCAGAACGCCGTGGCTGGAGATTGCAGAAGCCCTTAAAGATATCAATTATCAGGGCGCTGCGGTCATGGAGCCTTTTGTAAGGATGGGCGGGCAGGTAGGATCGGACATTAAGGTCTGGCGCGATATCAGCCGCGGTGCTGATGAAGCCCAGCTTGATGAAGACGCCCGCGCTGCGCTGCAATTCTCCCGGTACATGCTGGATTTTTAAGAAATCAGCAGATCAGCAGATCAGCAGCCAGGCAGTACCGAGGCTTAGGGACAAGGGTGCCCGTATTTCGTGTCAGGGACCCCTGTAGAGGCTTTTGAACCTGAATAACGGGGAAAGTATCAGTTATTCTGTTTGGAAGATTATTAAGAACAAGGAGAGCCGGCTTCCTCTTGGAAACCGGCTCTCCTTATCGATTATTATCAGGTCAGTATTGGCAGGGTAAAGATTGTCTGACAAATTAGATTCTCGGGATAGGATTATTTATTATCAGGTTTGGTTTCAAAGATAGAATTTTTGACGAAGAAATACTGCACGACAGAACATACCGCCAGCACGCCGAACGACATAAGGATCAGTGCCCAGAAAGGGAAATCGTTGCTGGAAAAGCTGGCCATAAGTATTACGGAGGAAAAAGCTAAAAGGATAAGATTCAGTTTCTTTTTACGGGCTATGGAAAAGGTAATCGTCTTGCCGCAGTTCTCACATTTAAAATCATATACGCCGGGAACGTAGTTCTTCCAGTTTTTAGCCGGCTTATGATCACACTTTTCTTCCGGAACCGGCGGTTCTGCAACTTTTGCCGGAGCACTTGGATCCTCTGTCCCGTCTTCGGTGTTTTTCTTGACATAAGAATCATACAGCGCCATCAATTCGAGCTGCTCGGCGGTATATTGAGAATTACCTCCGGCCGCTGCCCCTGTTGTCTTATTTTCAGCATGGTCAGCATTATCTGCATGGTCAGCTGTATCGGCGGTCACGGAAGGACTGGAAGTGTCCTCTTTCGCTTCGACTTCCTCGAAAGTGGCGAATTTGAGAAGCAAAATCTGCACGAGCAGGAAGGCAGCAACAACGGCGCCCATCGTGGCAAAATATATGGCAGTTGCGTTAGGATTTGCAGTTGTGCCCGCCGTAGTGGTACCGCTTCCTTTGAACGCCTGATATACAAGAAAACCAATGGTGAGACCATTTATAATTTTACTGATCGTCTTGAATCGGGAAGTCATTTCGATCGGGGCACCGCATTCTCTGCAGGTATATGTGGCGTTTCGAGCAAAAAGTATTTTGAAGGTGATTACGGGATGGTGATTACATGTCATCAATTTTGACTCCTTTGTTACATTGGATACTACATCGGAAATTTTAAGCTGCAGAGCAGCATACAATTCGTTTGCTGTTTGTGCTGTCGCCCCATCAAAATGCAAGGCGGAAAGAAAGCATATCCATAATTATACACTAGATCAGGGAGATAAGAATAGCAGTCAAGGCGAAAGATTTTTATCATCTCAAAGGAATGCCGTCCTAAGAGAAATAAGTACACATACCTTTGCGGCTTATGAAAACCGGCCGCAGTGATTACAGTGTATCCCGGAATTGCTTAGGCGTTGAACCGGTCTGCTTCTTAAATACCTTTGAAAAATAGCTCTGGCTTTCAAATCCCGTTCTTTCGGCGATTGTGACCAAAGGCATATTGCTGGTTCTAAGCAGACGTTTCGCCTGTTCTATCCGCAGCTTTGATATATAATGCGAGAAGTTCAGGCCGGTCTCCTTCTTGAAAAGGATGGAAAAATAGGTCGGATTCAGCCCGACAAAGGCCGAGACATCTTCCAGTTTCAGATTTGTATGATAGCGCTGATTGATATAATGTATGCTTTTACGGATCAGCGTCAGATTATTTTCTGTGACATTGGCAAAAGCAAGCGTTGTGTATTTATCAAGAGTCTCCAGAAGAACATAAGACAGATCTACCAGATTATCAATCCTGGCAATGCGGGTAAGATACTTGTCCGTCATCTCATATACGACCTGAGATTCTTCGCCGCCTTCTATAAGCCCCCGCGAAAGCAGCGTTATCAATTCGATTGTTCTTGTCTTTATGATCTCGATATTGTTGCCGGATGTAAAATAGATACGCCCGAGCATCTCATTGAGCCTGGATTTAGCACTTTCCGAGTCACCTAAAAGCACATCGGAAAGCAGCAGCTTTTCCTGTTCATACTGTGTCGTGGCGGAATCCGGATTATTCTTAATAACCTGCATGTATTCGCCGATTTTGGCCTGCTGCATGGTCTTATTGGAACGCTCTTCGAGGTTGGCATGCTCGTCGGAAAGCTGGTTGCTGACCAATTGGAATAACAATTTGCTTAAGTAACGGGCCCGGAAGGGCTCGATTAATGGAATGGCTGAAAGGGCGCTGTACAACTTGGGCCGATAGTCCATGAGAACATTGTGCTTCTGCATCACAGTATCTACGATGCTCATATCAGGATATTCCAGAGAAATCGGACCGGCCAGGACGCTGGCAATCTGTTTATTTCCTTTCATGACCGGTACGGCAAAATGAATAAGTCCGCCGCAGCACGAGAAAATATAGCTTTCACCCAGACTGGCAGCCTGGTCACAGGCCTGCTGATGTGTCTGCGAACAGGGGCAGTACTTTCCTGTGGCATCGCGGAACAACTGGCAGTACACAGGCGGTTCGCCAAACGATTTAAGCGTCTCGCCTTTTTTATTCAAAAGCGAAACACTGATATTTGTCGCATTGTAATACGTGGACAGAACATCGGACAGAACTTCAAAAAAATCCATGAAATTCCTTTCGTTTTAGAAATACTGCAGGGACGTCTGCCATGCAAATATTTTCAACAACATTTAAAACACGGGCAGAAAGACATTCTTCCTTTTGAGTATACAACACATCCCTGCAAAGTTCATAGAAGGAAAATAGGAGCAACGAAAAAGAGGCTGCTGTCCGTCAAACTTCAAAGAGTTCAAACGAAGCAGCAGCCTCAAAAAATCGATACTTGATCAGGTCAGGATCTTGAGGTGGTTACCTCAGGCAACAGTTGCATACATAAAGTACTTGTAGCCCAGAGGAGAAGACCATACGCCTTCAAGAGTTGTGGACTGGAGATAGATGTCAACATAGTAGTAGATCGGGCAGAGAACGTGCTCTGCAAACAGAATATCTTCTGCCTGATGCATGAGGGTCATTCTCTCGGCCTGATCAGAGCTTGCCTTGATCTGGGAGATCAGGGCGTCATACTCTGCGTTGCTCCACTGTGCGTCATTGTTGCCGCCGTCTGTGATCCACATATCAAGGAAAGAGATGGGATCGTTGTAATCAGCAAGCCAGCCATTTCTTGCGATCTGGTATTCGCCGTTCTTACGGGAGTTAAGGAAAGTAGCCCATTCCTGTGATACGAGATCAACGTTTACGCCAATCTCAGCCCACATACTCTGAAGAGCTTCGCCGATCTGCTGATGTCCGGTTCCTTCATTGTAAAGATATTCCATACTGGGCAAACCTTCACCGTTCGGGTATCCTGCCTCAACAAGAAGTGCTTTGGCTTGTTCAAGGTTAGCAGCGTAGCCTTCTGCTGACGGATCATAATAATCGCCGCCGACATCACGGAACTGCTTTGCAGGATCAGAATCAGTCAGGCCAACAGGTACATACGCGCCTGCAGGGATCTGTCCGGCTTTGCCGATATTAACAGCGATATAGTCGCGGTCAACAGCAAGTGTAAGTGCTTCGCGGACAAGGGCATCATCAAGAGGCGCTGCTTCAATGTTGAAACTTACATAGTATGTTCCAAGCTGTCCGGCCTTGTGATACTCAGGCTTGGATTCCCATGCAGTGATCTCATCGTTGGGCATGGAGTCAGCGAACAGGATGTCTCCGTTGACAAATGCGTTCAAAATAGCAACGTCATCAGCCATGAGGACAAACTTGATTGTATCAGGTCCGAGAGACTCTACGTCCCAGTAATTTGCATTCTTGGTGTAGGTCATGTAAGAGTCAGGAACCCATTCAGTCAGAACGTACGGGCCGTTGCCGATATACGTCTCAACGTTGGTTGCCCACGCGTCGGCATTGGCTTCCACGATATCCTGACGGACAGGTGAGAAGGTCGGGAATGCTGTGAGTTCAAGGAAGTAAGGCGTTACTGCATTAAGAGTAACAACAACTGTCTTGTCATCAGGAGCTGATACTTCGAGCTTACCGTCCGCGAAGCCTTTGATAGCTTCGAACATGTAAGAGTAGTCAGCTGCTGTCTCGGGTGCGATGGCGCGATTCCATGAATATACGAAATCGCTGGCGGTCAAGGGCTCGCCGTCACTCCAGGTAAGACCGTCACGCAGTGTGAAGGTGTATGTAAGGCCGTCATCGCTGATAGCGACTGATTCAGCCTGTCCGGGAATAGGCGTGCCTTCCATGTCAAGTGTGTAGAGACCTTCAAAAGCATGGATAATAAGAGTAGCGCCGTCAACAGATGAGTTGAGAGCCGGATCAATTGTATCCGGATTCGGTCCGACGTTGACAACAATTCCGTTGGAAGCAGCAGGCGCCGCGGTAGCGTCAGTTGTGTCAGTTGTATCCGCAGAAGCCATGGTGGTCGCTGCTGCTGTTGCATCAGTTGTCGTTGTGTCTGTGTTGCCACAGGCAGTTGCGAACACTGAAGTCAACATTACAAGTGTTAGTAGTAGTGCGATTTTCTTCATAGTATTCCTCCATTAATCTTTTTCTTTCACGTTCTACATTCATAGCATGTGAAAACTAAATGATTTTTCAGTGAAAACTGAATGAACTCATTATATTGCAAAACAGATGGTTCATGCAATGTTAATGTCTCTAAATAAGCAAAAAACATGTTTTCTTGATAAAAAACATGCTTTTTATTGAAAGAAAATGAGCTCTTTATGAAAGAAGTCAAGCTTTCGGCACCATATCGAGGTTGTGGCAGGCACAGAAGTGGTTGGGGCCGACTTCCTTGAATTCCGGCTCTTCTTCCGAGCAGATCGCTGTGACATATGGGCAGCGGGTTCTGAAATTGCAGCCGGAAGGCGGATGCAGCGGACTTGGCACATCGCCCTGAAGAATAATTCTGTGTCTGGACCGGTTGATCCTGGGATCCGGCACGGGAATGGCGGAAATCAGGGAGCGTGTATAAGGGTGAAGGTTGTGGAACGTGAGTTCCATGTTGTCTGCGAGTTCTACAAGCTTTCCGAGATACATAACGCCGATTCGATCACTGATATGCTTGACGACGGAGAGGTCATGAGCAATAAACAGATAGGTGAGACCCATTTCATCCTGCAGTTTTTCGAACATATTGATAACCTGAGCCTGGATCGAGACATCAAGAGCGGAGATAGGCTCGTCGCATACAATGAATTCCGGGTCTACAGCCAGTGCGCGTGCTATGCCGATTCTCTGGCGCTGTCCGCCTGAAAACTCATGAGGATAACGGTTGGCATGCTCACTGTTGAGTCCGACGCGCTCAAGCATGGCAATGATTTTGTCCTGGCGGTCCTTTTTGCTGGAAGACAGCTTGTGAATATCAAGCGGCTCGCCGACAATGTCACTTACGGTCATACGGGGATTTAAAGATGCATATGGATCCTGGAAAACGATCTGCATTTTTCTTCTGTAAGGCTTCATGGACACATGTGTGATATCCACGCCGTCATACATGATCGTACCGGCGGTCGGCTCATAGAGACGCAGGAGGGACCGGCCGGTGGTTGTCTTGCCGCAGCCGGACTCGCCGACCAGACCAAGCGTCTCACCTTTTCCGATATAAAAAGAGACATCGTCGCAGGCCTTGACCTGCAGCGGGTGTAAAGGGCTGCCGCCCACATTAAAATATTGTTTCAGATGAATGGCTTCAACAAGCTTATCCAATTTGTGTGTCCTCCTGTAGCTTATCAAATTCTTTTTTCTGTAAGAGCCAGCAGGCACTGTAATGAACGTCGGATAAATATGTGTATTCCGGCATCTGGTCGAGACAGATCTTCATGCAGCTCTTACAGCGGGGTGCAAAAGGGCACCCGAGCGGCGGTTTGAGCATATCTACCGGAGAACCTTCAATGGGAATCAGCTTCTCGTGCCCTACTTCAGTAAGCTTCGGGATGCTGTTCAGAAGTCCTTTTGTATACTCATGAGACGGACTATAGAATATATCGTCAATCGTGCCGTATTCGACTATCTTGCCGGCATACATGACAGCAATCTTCTCACAGATAGTCGACACGATGCCAAGATCGTGAGTAATCATGATAATGGACATGCCGAGCTTCTTTTTGAGTTCCATCATCAGTTCGAGAATCTGGGCCTGGATGGTAACGTCAAGAGCTGTTGTAGGTTCATCCGCAATCAGCAGCTTGGGCTCACAGGCCAGGGCGATGGCGATCATAACACGTTGGCGCATACCGCCGGAAAGCTCATGGGGATACTGCCTGACGCGACGTTCCGGTTCGTTGATGCCGACAAGGCTCAGAAGCTCAATTGCTTTATCCTTTGCCTGCTTTTTTGAACAGTGCGTGTGCAGAAGGAGAACTTCCGTGATCTGGTCGCCGATGGTATAGACCGGATTTAAAGAGGTCATAGGATCCTGGAAAATAATACTGACTTCGTTGCCGCGGATTTTGCGCAGATCTTTTTCCTGAAGAAGGTCGATGCGGTGGCCGTTGAAATTGATTTCCCCGCCGATCAGTCGTCCGGGATGGGCGGTAAGGCCCATAATCGAATAGGCAGTAACGGATTTGCCGCTGCCAGATTCCCCGACTATACCCAGTACATCGCCCTGGTCCATGCTGAAGGATACATCATTTAAAGCTTTCACTTCACCAGCCGGGGTGAAAAACGAAAGACGTTCATTCTTAATTTCCAATAATCGTTCGCTCATGACAGATCTCCTTAATTTTTAAGCTTGGGATCAAATGCGTCTCTAAGTCCGTCACCGAACAGGTTGAATGAGAGGATGATCAAGCTGATCATAATGGATGGGGCCAGAAGGCGGTGAGGATAAGACGTGATGCCGCCGAGCGCGGTGGCGGCGAGAGAACCGAGACTTGGCATAGGAGCCGAGACGCCCAGACCGATAAAGCTTAGGAAACTCTCTGTGAAGATAGCGGATGGGATCTGAAGGGTCGTTGTAACAATAATCAGACCGATGCAGTTTTTGAGAAGGTGCTTGCGGATAATTCTCGCATGGCTGGCACCGAGCGCCCTGGCTGCGGTTACATACTCCTGCTCTTTAAGGGACAGAATCTGTGAACGGATCTGGCGGGCCATTCCGACCCAGTAGAGAAGTGCAAATACGATGAAGATACAGATAAGACCCACACCTACTGTATTTATCCAGGCGAAAGCAGGATTCGTGTTGGCCAGATCCTTGAGCGGATATTTCAATGTGGCAATCAGTAAAATAATAATTAAGAGATCCGGGACCGTGTAAATCATATCAACAATACGCATCATGATCTGATCCGCCCTGCCGCCGAAATATCCTGCGACAGCCCCGTAAATCGAACCGATCATCATGATGATCGCACTTGCAATAATACCGACCAGAAGGGATATCTTGCTGCCCATCATAATACGGACGGAAAGGTCGCGGCCCAGATTGTCGGTTCCAAGAAAATGCGGAAACACAAAGTCGCCGCTGTCAATGCTTGCCTGTTCTTTCACCGAATAGCCCATCGGAGCAAGATTCTCATTGCCTCGTATCTGTTCCTTATAATCATACGGATAGAATGAAGGGACAATAAACGCCAAAACCATAACGATGACAATAACGACCAGCGAAATCATAGCTACATTATTCTTGCGAAGGCGGTGCAAACCGTCTTTCCAGAAACCGATACTGTCGCGCATCGTTACCAGACTCTGTTTTTCTTCGTCGCTGGCCGGCACAAAATTGGAAACATCCAGCTGCATACTCAACGGATTCATTTTTTTATCATTCATAATATATATACACCTACCATTATTGATATTTGATTCGAGGGTCAACCAGTTTGTAGACAATGTCGACAACTACATTAAGAAGAACAATAAAGGCCGCAAGGAAAATAGTGGTTCCCATAACCATAGGGTAATCACGGTTGGTAATGGAACTGATGAATTCATTTCCCAGTCCGGGAATCGTGAAAATCCTCTCGACAACAAAGCTGCCGGTCAGCGTATAGGCGATCATAGGCCCGAGATACGTGACAATCGGCAGAATAGCGTTTCTGAGTGCATGCTTGAAAAGCTGCTTGAAAGGAGAGAGTCCTTTAGCCCGGGCGGTTCGCATATAATCCTGTCCGAGCACGTCAAGCATACTTGAACGCATAAGACGCGATATATACGCTGTCGGATAGAATGCGATTGCGATAACCGGCATAATATAATGAAGCGGTGATGTGAGTCCGAAAGTCGGCAGCCATTTAAGATTGATACTGAAAATAATAACCAGAACGGTCGAAATAACAAAAGAAGGAACAGCAATTCCGAAAGTAGAGATAAAATTAATAGCTTTGTCGATCCACTTTCCACGGTAGAGTGCTGCGAATGAACCCAGTGGTATACCAAGCAGAAGGGCGACAGCCACGGAGAGTCCGCCGACTCTTGCTGAAACAGGGAACTTCGATGAGATGATCTGAACAACAGTACGTCCGCGCTGTTTAATGGACGGGCCAAAGTCACCCTGCAGCATGTTGACGATATAGTTTTTGAACTGAACGATTAGGGGCTTGTCGAGGCCGTATTTAGCGTTCATTGCATCGAGTGTCGCCTGAGACGGTGCCTTTTCTGCTAAGAACGGTCCGCCCGGAATCAGGTACATCAGGAAAAAGGTTATCGTGATTACAACTGCCAAAGTAAGGATTGCATAGAAAACCCGTTTGAAAATATAGTTGCCCAAAGTAAGCCACTCCTTTTGCCAAAGGCATATCAACACAAACACACAAACGCAAAATATGCAGAATCTGTGTTGGCAAGCCTCATAAATTTGCAGTCCGGATAAAGAAATTCAAAACTATATTCAGGATTGCAGGAGCAATCAGAATATCAACAAAATCTATTTATTTATTTCTTTATGTACGGAAAGCGATACAAAATTATAATCACATGCACGGTAATAATTCAAGTAAAATGCTAAAATATGTTGAAATCAAAAGAAAATTTGAGGGTTTTTCAACAGAAACCTGCATTTTGACAGTTCTGTTCATTTCAAAAAAAATCCTCTTAAAAGCCTTCCATTTTTCTATATTGAATTATTATAATCTATTTTGGATTATTATAATAAGATAATGTCCGGCACCGGAAGTTCATAAATCAGCATGGCCGTCAGACAGCCGGTTCAAATACAGATAGGGAGTTTGCAAAATGAAGAGAAGCGTTAAAACATCCGTCATTATAATCATGCTGATCAGTATGTCCGTTCTGGTATATTTATTTCAGTTTCTGGTCTTTGCCCGGCCGGAGGACACGGTGTTCTATTTCCTGGAGGACTTGGGATTTGTACCTATCAGTGTTCTTCTGGTAACTCTCGGCGTCAATACGGTCCTGACGCAGCGCGATAAAAAGGCAACGCTCGAGAAGGTCAGCATAGTTATCAACGAATTCTATGCGGAGACCGGCACCGAGCTGATCATGGGTCTTCGCGGTTATATCACCAATCTCGATGAGATTTCAGGCGCTATGCAGATAAGCGGGAAGTGGACGGACAAAGATTTCAACGAGGCCAAAGCATTTCTCATCTCATCGCCCATTCGCATTGATATAGAAATTGGCGGCATATATGAACTTCACCGTCTCTTTCAGGAGAAGAAAGAACAGATACTGAGACTTTTTGAAAATGCAAATCTTATGGAACACGATTCATTCACGGATATGCTGTGGGCAGCCTATCACGTATATGACGAACTGCGCAGCCGGGAGTCGCTCGAGAATCTTCCCGCTGCAGACACCCGTCACCTGAATGTGGATATCGAGCGTGCGGCAGGCCTTCTGATGATTGAGTGGCTGGAGTCGATGCGCCTTTTAAAAGTGAAGTATCCCTACCTGTATTCCCTGGCTGTCAGGAAATGTCCTTTTACGCATGGAAAAGTAGTCATAGAGAATTAGTCTATCTGAGAAATAGTCCATTTGAAATGCTGCTATTTAAAGAACTAGTCCGTCTGAAATAACAAGTTCAGTGGAAATACCCGGCTTTTTTCGATGGGTTCAGGAAGGTCTTCTCGAATTCAGCTGCCGGGAGCGGGCGGCCGAGAAAGAAGCCCTGAACCTGCGGGCAGTCAAGGGCGCAGAGAAGATCGTACTGTTCTTTGGACTCAACACCCTCGGCAATACAGGTTACGCCGATTGCTGAGGTTAAAAGAAGAATGGACCGCACAATCTGGAGATCATACCGATCAAAGGTTATATTGTCGATCAGCTGACGTGCAATCTTTACACGATGAAAAGGGAATAACTTCAGATAACTGAGCGACGAATACCCGGTTCCGAAATCGTCAATGGAGACAGTGATACCGGTTTCCTTGAAGTGTTCAGAAAACCTGTTGATCTTGTGTGCACCCTCAAGAGCGACGCCTTCCGTGATTTCAATATCAATCCACTCTACAGGTACGCCCTCAAGCGCAAGAACTGATAATATCTGTTTTGCGAAATCCGGCTGATCCAGCTGCTTCGGAGAGACATTGACAGCCATTTTCAGGTTGGAATCGTATTCGCGGTTCCACTGGGAAATCTGATGGATGGCATGGTTCATGACCCAGTCACCGATAGGAATGATCCAGTTGATTTCTTCCGCAATCGGGATAAATTCCGTGGGTTCCACGTACCCTTTTCCGGGGCAATTCCAGCGGATAAGAGCTTCGATACCGATAAGATTTCTATCAGGGAGAGAGAATTGCGGCTGATAAAACAGCGAGAATTCCCTTTCAAAATCAGCTTTTTTCAAGTTTATTTCTATTTTATTCTTCTGTCGGTTCTTGAGCTTGAGAAGGCTGTTGAACACAACTATTTTGTTGAAGCCCAGCTTTTTTGCTTCATACATCGCCATGTCGGCGTTACGCAGAAGCGCATCCGTGCTCTCGGCATCAATAGGATACATCGAAATACCGACACTCAGGGTGACGTCGAAAGTGAGCTCTCCCAGACATATCGGTTCCGAACATTTTGCTACAACCTCCGACATGAGCTCCTCTGCATCTTTAAGGGAGAATTTTCCGCTGCGCGTAATTACAAATTCATCGCCGCCGAGTCGTGCGATCAGGATATCGGCGTTCTCATAGGTCTTGAGTCTTTTTGCGATTTCAATCAGTATATGATCGCCGATATAGTGCCCGTATGCGTCGTTGATTGTTTTGAAGCGGTCGAGATCTATAAATGCGAGCGCAATTGTCTCGTCTTTGGCTAATTCAGCAACTCTTTTTTCCATCTCTACCAGGAAAAAACGACGGTTATAGAGGCTGGTTACCGTATCCTGATTCGAAAGAAAGTCCAGTCTTGCATTTTTTTCGATAAGCTCCCGGGTCCGGTCATCAATTCTCTTTTCGAGTTCGTAGTTTATTGCTTTTTCGCGTTTGAGCATATTTTCTCTCAAAATGGATGACTGTATAAAATGGCTGATAGAACCGTGAGACGTAATAACGAGTCCGCTTACAAACAGATCCGGTATATTGAAGCCTTCAAACAAAAAGATAATAAAAGGCGTCGGCAGAAGGAGCATCCCTTTCCGGTTGTAGCCGATATTGTCGCCCTCAAAAGGAACAATATCCGATGCCTGGTATGAAGACGGGACGAGGTTGACGCCCACCGCAAGCCCGAGCAGTGACGCCATATAGGCCGCATCCAAAATTGAATTCGGGATGTATAATCCTTTGAAATACAAAAAGTAATAAATGATATCAGAGAGGGAAAAGGCGAGAAGAGAGCCTATGATAATACGCGTAAGCGGACTGATTCTGCCGCTTCTCAGCGAGATATACCACACAGCAATGCCGGTAAAAAGTGCGATATCCAGGATCAGACTTAAAGAAGAAATCAATTCGTTCTGAAAAACTATACCGAAGTTGCCGGCATCCTTATCCAAAAGCATGATCCAGACCAGAAGTAGAATAGATACCGCGATGGATATGGCATCAACATACAGCTGAAGCGCGTTCCATCTTCTTATGGATTTCACGGTAAAAATAAACAGACCTGTGAAAAGAAATATATTGGTCAGAAAATAGAGGCCGACGCCCAAAAGATTCTCCTGAGGATCTCTGGCAAGAATCATCTCGTCTACTGCCCACAGAATATCCGCCGCTGCCCAGAAAAGGCAGGCAAGCCCGAAAGAAATCCAGATATATCGCTGAAAATCAAATTTGGTTGAGGCTGCTACAACCCGGAATATTATGGCTGCAGAAAGTAAAGCCCCAAGCGGGGAAAGGATATTCCCCCAGAAAGGGGATTGTAAAATGGTTGATGTAAGATAAAGTATAAAAAATATACTTACAGCAATGAGGGTCTTACTGACACCCCCTTTATTCATACATTACTTCTCCGGACAAGCGGCGCCCTTGCTAGCTTACCCGGTTTTTCCCCTCTCGCTTGGATTTGTACAGCATTGCATCCGCCTGGCGTATCATCTCGTTGGAATCCTGCTGGTCTTCAAAGCACGAGACACCCATACTGACAGTCAGACTGATTTGCTGATCTCTGATAATCAGCGGATTCTGAAACACAATTATCCTCAGCCGATCAGCCATATCAATGGCACCTATATGATCGGTATCAGGGAGAATAACGGCAAATTCATCCCCGCCGTAGCGGAAGGCACTATCGGAGGTCCGCATATGTTCTGTCAGAAGATTGGAAATATGTCTGATACCTGCATCTCCGAAGAGATGTCCGTGGGTATCGTTGATACACTTAAAGTCATCAATATCCAGAATAATGAGACAAAAAGTCGATGCAATTCCGCGCTCCTGCTGGCGCAGGTATACATGTGTGGTCTTGTCCAGAATCTCGTCAAAATTCCTGCGGTTATAAAGTCCGGACAATTCATCAATGACGGCAAGCTCCATTAATTTCGAATTTGCCTGTTCAAGTCTGGCGTTAACACGCTCAAGTTCAAGCTCCGCTCTTTTTAAAGCCGTGATATCTCTGGATGTTCCCCATGTTCCGACGATTTGGCCGAGATCATTATAAAGAGGATGTTTGGAGGCAGAAAACCAGACGGATTCACCATTTTCGCGTTCCCATTTTTCGACAATTCCGATCTTTGCTATGCCAGTACGCATGATTTCCTGCTCATCAGCAACCGCCTTTTTGACGAAATCGGCAGGATAGAAGTCTGTATCACATTTTCCGGCCAGGTCGCGGGGATTGGAAAGGCCAAACTGTTTTACGTGAGCCATACTATTTAAAATAAACTTGGAATTACTGTCTTTGAAATATATTGTATCTTGAGAATCATTCATGATGGTATCAATGAGCCGCCTATCTGAAAGAATGGCGGCTCCTTTATCTGCATATAATTTTTTAGACGTAAGTTTTCCAGTATTTGGCTGGGAAGAATTACAGGTCATTTCTGCCTCCTGCTATAAATACCCATATTATACGGTTCGGAGATTTTGCTTTTGTACCAGAATATCATTGTTGTCCGCTAATTGCTAGAGTCTCAAGGACCTGTGGTATGAAAAATGGTAGTTTGACAGGTGTTAATAAGCTATAATTAAAATACTAATCAATTATTACCATTGCTGCGTGATGCCAATACTGGAAGAAAGAGGATAAAAAGTGCTGCAGGACAGACAAATTAAGTTGGGAATTGGATTTGCCACAGGTCGCCGGAGTTTTCAGAAAGTTCTGAAAACATATATATATAATTGGCTCGAGAGTGAACAGGAAGGTAAGGAGAACGTTGAACTCAATCTTATGGTGGCGTATGATCTGGAGTATTCAAATACAAAAAGCACAGATTATACCAATATCAGCAAAGGCGTTCTGGCGCTTATCAATAACACCTTCTTTTTAAGTAACAGGGCGATTCAAAAGGAAGTCGATTATCTGATCAGTGAAAATGTTATTACACGGGAAGAAGCTAAATATATTTTCGGAGGCGGGTACGCAGGGAAGCGAAATGCGATTCTTTACGGTGCCATCAAAAACAAAATGGATTATCTGCTGTTCCTGGATGATGACGAGTATCCTATGGCCGTAACCAAGACCCGCGCCACAGCCGTTTGGGGCGGACAACGGGTGATATCGGATCATTTGGATCATATCAGTCAGGCAGACCTCACCAATGGGCACCACTGCGGATATATTTCACCCATTCCATATATTTCCTTTGACGAGACGCTGAAAGAGTCGGAATTTCGCCTGTTTATTGAAGCGATCAGTAATGATATTGTCAGTTGGGACAAAATATATGCGCTCATGCAGAACGGCGGCGTAACATATGCGGACACAGCAATCCTGACAAGTGAACAGTCGGAGGAAGTACCGGAGGTTAACCATGCGAAATTCATTTCCGGTGCCAATTTGTGCATTAACCTTACAACCCCGGAAAGAGTAAGTCCGTTCTACAATCCGCCGGGAGCTCGCGGAGAGGATACTTTCTTAAGCACATGCCTGGGCGACAGGAAGGTGCTCCGTATTCCGTGTTATACCTTCCATGATGGATTTTCCACATACAATCACTTGATGGACGGCGTACTTCCGATCACACTCAGCTATATAAAGGCAGATAACGAGGCTGTCGTCACCCGCTTTTTCAAAGCCTGCATTGGATGGATCCGATATAAGCCGCTGCTGCTCTACATAACGCAGCGGGATGAATACGAGGAGAAGATAAAGCAGATGAGGGAGAATCTGGAGGCCACGCTTCCTCAGATATGCGCCTATTTCGGGCGCGATGATTTTATGGACATTGCTAAAGAACTGGAACGTTTCCACAAAAACGTCAGAAAGCATTATACACAGTACCTTGAGACACAAAATACCTGGGCGAAAATCATGCTCTTCCTGCAGGAACAGGAACAGGAGTAGCTGACCTGATTATCATTGTGATATTATTTTTGTGATATAATATTAAATATTCCTGACACAGTTCCGGAGATACGCAAGTACCTCTGACAGGGAGAAGCCTGCAGCACAAAATTCTTTGGAGGTAGAGACTTCAGGTTCAACCCGGTATTGCTTACAGCAATTTCAAAAGATTCTTCGGACAGGAGTTAGGAATGGGGCTGCCATCTTGAAGCTAAAAAAGATGACAGCTCTTTTTTATTATAAGTTGTATTACCGGCTCTATTTGCGGGAGGGTTATTAATAATGACGCTTCTTTCACAGACGAACAGGCAGGATCTTGAGGCATATCTCGATGAACAGACAGGGAAGCTCACTTATGAAGGGCTTACGCTGGATTCCCGTGATGTACTTGCGCGGACGGAGAAATTTCTGTCCGGAGAAATACATATTGGAAGACCGGCGCGCTGTCAAATTAACAAAATGGGTTCCGACAAGAAGCGGACCATCTATATATTTCTTCCTGAGGATCAGCTTGTTCTTAAGGCCGTTAATTACTGCCTGTCCCGGAGCGATCTCGGTCTTCTTCCCTGCTGCCTGGCATTTCGGCCGGGTTACTGTGTACATCGCGCATATCGTATCATTACCGGTAAATACAAAGAAGAGTATAGCTGCATCCGGCTTGATATTACGAATTATTTTAACAGCATCCCAACAGAAAGCCTGATAAATATGCTTGAAAAGCGGCTTGTGTCGTATCCTGAGGAGGTGCGGGCATTGTCCGATCTTTTAAAGGACCCGTATGTTATTGACGATGACCGGATTGTGGAGGACCCCAACAAAGGAGCCATGGCCGGCATGCCCCTTGCCCCACTTCTGGCCAATCTTTACCTGTCTGACTTTGACAGACAGGCTTCCGCATGGGCTCCGGTATATGGACGCTATTCTGACGATCTGATTTTCTTCTGCCCGCCGGGCGATGTATCCGCGACATATGACACGATCCGCCGGGCGATTGAGGCGCACGGGCTTTTGCTTAATGACAGCAAGACGAAGATTGTCCCACCGGGAGAGAAGTGGGAATTTCTGGGACTTTCTTATAACCGGGGGGAAATAGACCTCTCTGACGCAACCATTATGAAGATAAAGGGCAAGATCTCGCGTGCGGCAAGAAAGCTTTATCGATGGAAATACAAAAAAAACGCCTCGACCGAGCGTGCTGTGCGGGCTCTTATCCGAAAATTTCAGTACAAATTCTACGGCAGCGGCAAAGATGACGATGAACTTACCTGGAGCCGGTGGTATTTTCCTCTTATTACAAAGACGGAAGGACTTAAGACAGTTGATCAGTATTTTCAAGTCTGGGCAAGATATCTCGATGTAGGGCGTCACCGCAAAATAAGCTACAGGAACGTCACCTACAGCATGCTCCGGGATTATGGATATGTTCCGCTTGTCAGTGCCTACCATAAGAGAGAACGGGATCCCGCACAAAAGCGAGCCGCAGCAAAAGAGACGGCCCTGCTTTCAAGCAAACGGCTGCCGGCGCGAAACCGTACCGGACCTGCCCGCGCAGGCAAAATACACAGGGGATCCTTTTCCCGCCCGTCTTTAAATTTTCGTCATTCAGGAATACAATCAGGGTATCAGTTGACAGAAGAAAGGGAGGTTAAAGTATGCAGCAGAGAACAATACGGAAAATAGTAACAGGAACAACACAGTATGACGGAGCGGGCGTCAAGCTTGTCAGGGTAGTTGGCCGCCCGGATGTCCATGATTTTGATCCGTTTCTGATGATGGATGCTTTTGACTCAACAGATCCTTCTGATTACATTAAGGGCTTTCCCTGGCATCCGCATCGCGGTATTGAGACCATTACCTACCTTATTTACGGGGATATTGAGCACGGTGACAGTCTTGGAAATAAGGGCAGTATTCTGGACGGTTCCTGTCAATGGATGACAGCCGGCGGGGGAATTCTTCATCAGGAGATTCCTAAGCCCGCAGAGCGAATGCTGGGCGTTCAGCTCTGGCTGAATCTGCCGCGAAAAGATAAAATGACGGATCCGAAATATCATGATATCCAGCCGGGCATGATTCCCAAAATAGAAGAAGAGGGCTGCACAATAAGCGTCATAGCCGGAAATTATAAAGGGCATGAAGGCGCAGCCCAGGGAGAACATGTAAAAATGACATTCCTGGATGTTAATATGCAGGGAGAGTCAAGTTTTAAATGGGAGACGCCCAGGGATCATACACTTTTTGTATATATCATAGAAGGCGAGGGTTGGTTTTCGAAGACCGATGAGCAGCTTTTATACAGCCGGAGAGCTGTTCTCTTCAATGAGGGAGAAGTGTTTTTTGCAAGGGCTTCTGAAAAAGGCATGCGGTTTCTGCTTTTCTCAGGCCTTCCGCTGAAAGAACCGGTTGCATGGGGCGGCCCGATTGTCATGAACACCAGAGAAGAGCTTGCACTGGCCTTCCAGCAGATTGATGACGGGACATTTGTTAAAAAATAGAGAATGGAAAACACGGTCCGGAGCGAACTCTGAACCGTGTTTTTATTGTTCTGAAATATTCTGAAAAGGTCAACTATTCAAATATTGTATAAATGAGTAGAAGTCAGAAGACTATTTTACCTTTCTTCGTTTTGAAGTGACAATCAGAACCGGTATGACACTTGCGAAAAACAACACAAACGATCCTAAAAGTATAGAAAGACTTGTTGTTTCTCCGGTCTTTACGGCAGATGCCGTGTTATTCTTCGCACTTCCGGTATCTCTCGAAGCGTTAAGGACATCTGAGGGGGATCCAGCCGCCTGCGTTGGGGTCGGCGTTCTGGTTTCAGAGAGAACTCCGCTGGCCGGCGTAGGCGATGGCGATGGCGATGGCGCAGGCGTTGCTGTGGATACCGGATTTGTGGTTGGCGCAGCGGTGGGGACGACGGTCGGAATGGTCGTCGGCACGATAGTCGGTACGATAGTCGGCACGATGGTCGGAACAGTAGTCGGTGCGATGGTCGGAACAGTAGTTGGCGTAATGGACGGCGCAGGCATGACTGACTGAATCCTGAAAGATGCAAAGGGTTTTTCAATTTCACCGTTATTATTGGCGTCTGAAGCTTTGGCTGTGATAGTAACATCCCCGGGAAGAAGTGCGGTTGCGAAGCCTGTTATCATATCAATTGAGACCGTTTCAGGTGCACTCGAGTACCAGTATATTGTCTGGTCATCAGCGGTCCCTTTCAATGAATCCGCTAAACCGGAGCCTGTATAGGAATTGGCTGGCGTATCAGACAGCTGCGCAGTAAAGGTTGTGCTGCTTCCGACCTCGAGAGTGCTTGCGGCCGGTGCAATTACAATTTCAATGATACTGGAGAGCGAAGTGAAGCGGCAGTTAATAAAAGTATCTGCCGATGCATTGGAAGCTTTGGGCGGCACCGGTGTTGCGGGGGAGTAGGATGCATACACGGGATAGCCGGGGATGGATTCTGTCTCATTAGGATCAAGAAGGACTGTAAGTGAGGGATCAATACCTTCAGTGACTTCCTGCAGCGTATAATTTGCCTGGGAGTTGAAGTCTAAATCATAGAGTCTGATTCCTGATGAATTAGCTGAGGGCAAAGAGATAGAAGCATTTGCAGCCAACGGAATGAGTGCGGAACTGTTATAAAGATCAGCTGCAGAAGATACGGCAACCACATTTACGTTTATATTTCCCATGTCGGGAATGCTGAATGTATCCAGGACGCCTCCGCTCGAAACGAGCTTGATATTGGCTCCGGGGACAGAACCGCCGGCACTTGCTGTTCCGGATAGGACAGTCTTAATATATCCAAACTGTGCTTCTACCGTCGGCGTTCCGCCGGACTGAACAATCCAGTAATTATCGGCAAGGTCGAGGATGGCTTTGTTTGCGGCGGGGGAAGGAATGTCAGCATATATATTCACAGCACTCGAAAAGTTACCGCCGTTACTGGTACTATACTGAGCATAACGGAAGCCTGCCGGCACGACAGTGCTTTTATAACTGTAATCCTGAACATAGATATAGTTGAGTTGACTGGTTGGGACAGATGGTATCAGCGTCAGATTGCCGGCAAACACATTCTCGATGGTGTTATAAGGCAATGCGGCGGCCTTGGTCTCGATTTTAACGGACGTTGCGGAAGGACTCGACTGACTTCCGTCTATGATCGTATTTTTAAAATAATTGCCGGAAGACTGATTGAAACTTATAATTCCAAATCCTGCCTGTGTTTTTATATTGCGGATGATGAGGTTTTCAAAATTATGCTGCCCGTCTGAGCAATAGAAATTCATAGCCATATTTCTGTTGAGGAAAGTCGCGGTGTTGTTGCCTATATTTTGTATAATGCAGTCCTTCATGACAAATCCGGCACTGCCATTCCAGGGAGCAGCCACACCTGAAAAATAAAAGAAGAACTCTCCACGGCTTTTTTGTGGCCCGGAGGAAGCATACGCCAGCATATTATTGTTTTGTCCGTCGAAAATCAGGTTCTCGTAATATATATTCGTATTCATCACAAGATTGCGCTCTATAGATACTTTGCCCGAATCGGTTCGGGACGCTTTCGTAATAATAACAGTGGACTCGCCGGCGGAATCCTTATACAGACCCACCATGGAAAAATTATTCTTTGAATATCTGTTGTAGGCATTTGCGTTGCTGTCGGTATAGGTTCCGGAATCAAAAAAGATAGTGGAATTATCTGCAAAAATGCCCGCAATCGTATTGATATCAGCGGCAACTTTTACGGAGGCTAGAGGATAATCGACTCCATTATAAGTAACCGATGTCCATACTGCTTTAGCCGGATCCTGCGTGACAAGATAATAGACAGGCGTGCCGTCCGAAAAAGTATTAACCGGTTCGATATATGACCCTGGATTTTCTGCTGAGACGCAAAAAGAACCGCTTATCTGCGGAGCGGCAAGAGACTCGCCGATGTTGACATCAATCGACGCCATGGAAGAGGAGGAAAACAAAAAGACGACAAGGACAAAGGAAGAAACGATGGACAAAATTCTTTTCGTTTGCTTTTTTGTGTGTAGACGGCAGATAGAATGAATATGTCTCATAACAATAAACTCCTGTAATTTACCCTTCTTTTGTGTGAATAATTTATGACCAATTTGTAACTAGTTTTAACAGGTATATATGGTATTGTCAATGATTATAAAAGGAATGTTGTTTTTGGCTTCGAAAAAATGCAGGCAATGCGTTCTTTTATTGAAACATATAACAATCAAAGATAATTATTATAAAATTTTTTAGAGAAAAGAGCAGCAAATTATGCTATATTGCTACTTACAGAGAATTACTCTTTTTGAACATAAATTGGGAGGTATTTACCATGGGAAGAGCGTTAATAATCGGCTGCGGCGGAGTTGCAGGCGTGACGATTCACAAGTGCTGCCAAAACAGCGATGTTTTTGAAGAGATTTGTATAGCCAGCCGGACTAAAAGTAAATGCGATGCACTTAAGGCAAAGCTTGATGGCGGCCGAACCCGGATTACAACCGCACAGGTGGATGCAGACCATACGGATGAATTGATTGCACTGATCAATGAATATAAGCCCGATGTAGTTATTAATCTTGCGCTTCCCTATCAGGACCTGACGATCATGGATGCATGCCTTGCGACGAAGACAAATTATGTTGACACGGCGAATTATGAGCCTCTTGATAACGCGAAATTCGAATACAAATGGCAGTGGGACTATCGCGAACGCTTCGAAAAAGCTGGAATCACAGCGCTTCTGGGAAGCGGCTTTGACCCGGGCGTCACCGGTGTATTCTCCGCATATGCATTAAAACATTATTTCGATGAAATTAATTACATTGATATTCTTGACGCCAATGCAGGCGATCACGGCTATCCTTTTGCCACCAACTTTAATCCGGAGATCAATATCCGGGAAGTAACCGCCAAGGGAAGCTACTGGGAGAATGGGCAGTGGATTGAGACCGAGCCGATGGAGATCAAAAGAGTATATGACTTCCCGCAGATCGGGCAGAAGGATATGTACCTTCTTCACCATGAAGAAATCGAATCATTAGCCTTGAATATGCCGGGAATTAAGAGGATCCGCTTTTTTATGACTTTCGGTCAAAGCTACCTCACGCACCTGAAATGCCTTGAGAATGTCGGCATGACTTCGATTGAGCCAATTGATTTTAACGGACAGAAGATTGTGCCGCTGCAGTTCCTGAAGGCCGTCCTTCCGGATCCGGCATCCCTTGGTCCGCGTACCATAGGAAAAACCAATATCGGCTGTATTTTCCAGGGAATAAAAGACGGAAAGCCGAAGACATATTATGTATATAATGTCTGCGATCATCAGCAGTGCTACCGGGAAGTGGGTTCACAGGCGATTTCATACACCACGGGTGTGCCTGCCATGATTGGTGCTATGCTTGTAATGACAGGCGCCTGGCAGAAGCCCGGCGTACATAACATTGAAGAATTTGACCCGGATCCGTTCATGGAGGCGCTGAATAAATGGGGTCTTCCATGGCAGGAGAGTTTCACGCCCGATCTGGTGGAATAAGGAATGAGTATGGATTTTGACATATATAAGATTGCCACGCCCTATTACATCGTGGACGAGAACCTTTTGATTCATAATCTTGAGACATTGAAGAATGTGGCGGACCGGACCGGCTGCCACATTCTTCTTGCGCAGAAAGCCTTTTCCATGTTTTACTTCTACCCTCTGATAGGTAAGTATCTCGACGGGACGACGGCCAGCGGAATCAACGAAGCAAGGCTTGGGCACGAAGAGATGGGAAAGGAAACACATGTCTTTTCACCCGCGTATAAGGAAGCTGAATTCGATGAGCTTCTGGATATCTGCGGGCATATCATATTCAATTCTTTTTCACAGTGGGAAAAATATCGGGATCAGGCCAAAAAGGCCGGCAAAAAGTACGGCATCCGCATCAATCCGGAATGTTCTACGCAGGATCACGCCATATATGACCCCTGTGCCCCCGGATCCCGTCTGGGCGTTCCTAAAGATGCGTTCCGGGAAGATCTTCTCGAAGGAATCAGCGGTCTTCATTTCCATACACTCTGCGAGCAAAATGCAGATGCGCTGGCCGCAACAGTCGAGGCCGTCGAAGCTAATTTCGGCAAATATCTGCATCAGATGGAGTGGCTCAATATAGGCGGAGGCCATCATATTACCCGTCCCGATTATGACGTGGAACTGCTGATACAGACAATAATCCGCTTAAGGGACACATATCATGTGAAGATTTATGTGGAACCGGGAGAAGCCGTTGCCCTGAATACAGGTTATCTTGTTGCCGAGGTCGTGGATGTTCTTACGAACGGGATCAATATTGCCATACTTGATACTTCGGCGGCCTGTCATATGCCGGATGTACTGGAAATGCCGTACCGTCCCCAAATCGTCGATGCGGGACTTCCTTCAGAAAAGAAATACACATATCGACTCGGGGGACCTAGCTGCCTGGCCGGGGATGTGATCGGCGACTATTCTTTTGATCATCCGCTTGTGCCCGGAGAAAGACTGGTTTTCTGCGATATGGCACATTACTCCATGGTAAAAAACAACACATTCAACGGTATAGGACTGCCGTCCATTGCCGTCGTTGACAAACAAAGGCTCGTCACATTGGTCCGAAGCTTCGGGTATGAGGATTTTAAGGGCAGATTGTCATAAATTACGGCGCCGTCTGACTTGTTGTGACACCGATTAATTTGTCAAGAGTTGGTATCGCCTGGTGCGTACAGGACACATAAATAAAAGGAATAATGGACAGGAGCGTCCCGATGATGAAAGCAAGCACCCATTTTTTGGCTTTTCGCGGCATTGTGGAATAAATGAGTGACGCGGAGTCAGCAATTTCATCAAAAATATCGACGTCAGCGGCGTCCGGCGTATCGTCGTGATAAATAGCGGAATATTTTCCGGGGGCCGATGAATTACCTTCAGAGGCAGGGTCTTTATCCGGTAAGGGATAGGTAAGAGACTTCTCAATATCGTTTTCAGAAGTAAGATCATAGTGCTCTGTAACCCAAAGGGGCTGCGTCGGCTTCTCATTTTGCGGCAGTTCTTCGCAGGAGGGCATCACGTAAGCGGGCATCTCTGCGGCAGACACCGTGTAAACGGGCATCTCGGGGACTGGCATATCAGGGACGGGCATCCCGGGGCGCACCTGATCCAGGGAGCATCCGCAGTAGGAACAATACTTCCCGGTATCATCATTTTGATTTCCGCAGTTCGGGCATAGTCGCATACTCATGACTCCTGTTTCGTTTGTATTTACAGAGTAGTGCATGAAAAAGTGTTTGGCAAGAGACGGTGCTGTCCGGGAATGATTTTAGCGTGGGCTTTCTAAAAACCGGTATGATATCATAATGAATAGAGAAGAGGTATGAAAGATGAAAATCGTATTTTGTAATATTGTATGGATGAAAAAATATAAAGGGATTACTGACAGTGATAAACCCAAATATTGCGGTGAATACGTCTCTGAGCAAAATGCCGGCAGCGACATTTTCAATTTCAGCGAATACAACGGCAAGTGCTATGGCTACGTCCTCCAGGAAGGGGATCTTGTTCTGCCCGGTCAATCGGCCGGTGATCAAAATCCGGACAGCGATCATAAAGATGACAGCGATCCTGATAAGGACAGCACGATCGATGACTATCTTGTTGTCTGGTGTGCCGGTAAAGATAAGAACTCAATGCGTATCGTAGGGTGGTATAAAAATGCAGTGCTCTACAAAAAGGAGCAGTATCAGCCATCCTTTACAAATCCCGAATACGAACTGGACTATTTTTTTGAAGCTGATTCCAAAGACTGTGTCCTCCTTCCGGAGAGTAAGCGCGTATTCAAGATGGAACGCGCCGAAAAATCCGGAAAAGGCAGGGGCTTCGGACGCGGGAACGTCTGGTTTGCGGATTCTCCCTATGCGCAGACTGAGCTGGTGCCCGAGGTCGTAAAATACATTGAATCATATGACGGTCCGCGCGAGAATTTCGTACTTACCGATGAGATGATCCATGCGCTGCCGGAAGCTGCTCCCGGAGCGGCCAGGGAAGAGCTCGTGAAGAACGGACTGCGCTTTTTCGAAGAGGAAAATTACCTGGCGGCTCTTCAGTGGTTCAACGCCGCGCGCCAAATGAAAGAGAGCATGGACGTCGTATATTTCACGGCTTACTGCCTGTATCATCTGGCTGCCTTTGATCAGGCTCTGCTTCTTCTGGGAAAATGTCTTCAGGCAAATCCGGACATTCCATCCGTCATAGAATTGGTGGCTTTTTGCAGCGACATGATCGGGGACTGGGAAAAGACAATGGAATATCTTGAGAAATTGAACGCTTTAACCCGTGATGAAGACGCCAAAAAAGAAATACAGAATACGCTCCTGGAAATGCATGCATTCCTGGATGAATAACGATTAATACGGGGAGGGACATATGCCGCAAGTCTATGAAGTTATCGTAAAAGCGCTTCCGGTAATTCTGCTGATCATACTGGGAATTATTCTTCGCAGCACGCAATTAATTAAAAAATCGACAGTGGATGACTTGAAAAAAATCGTTGTTAATATAGCTCTCCCTTCGACCCTGCTGCTGACTTTTGCAGGGACGCAGTTCCAGAGCAAATACCTGTGGATTTTCATCTGTGTTTTTGCCGTCTGTATATGCATGCTATTTGCCGGTATGGGTATCAAAAAGTTGATAAGTCCCGGGAATAAGTACTATCCCGCACTTTTTGCAGGTTTTGAAGCCGGTATGATGGGCTACGCCTTATTCACATCTTTTTTTGGTGCAGAAAACACTTACAAATTCGCCATCATTGATGTGGGACAGGTCGTTTTTGTATTCTTTGTGCTGGTTGCGTTCCTTCAGCGGCAGGGCGGTGGAAAAGCATCTGCCGGCAAGCTTCTGAAGGGCTTCGTCCTGTCGCCGATAATCCTGTCCATTCTTTTTGGAATCTTAATCGGGAGCACAGGACTGTTTGCTGCCGTCTCCTCGTACCCGGTCACCGGTGCCGTCACAGATACGCTTAAGCTCCTCGGAAGCCTGACACAGCCGCTGATATGTATTGTTATCGGGTATGAACTGCGTATCCAGGCAAAAAATATCCGCATCCCGCTGGTGACTGTTCTCCTTCGCATGGGAATTCTTATTTGTCTGGCATTCCTTATCAACACTTTTCTTATCGATAAGGCGCTTCATCTGGATAAGAGCTTTCAACTGGCTGTGTACACAATGTTCCTTCTGCCGCCCCCTTTTGTTGTTCCAATCTATATGAGTGATTCGGCCGAAAAAGAAAAGGAAGTCGTGCTGGCCGCTGTTTCGCTCCACGTTTTGTTTTCTCTGGCTGCGTTTGTCATACTTGTTTCGATTGTGTAGAGCTGTGAAATAGCGTCGAAGGTGATCCCGGAAAACCTGCTGCTGACTTGCCTGCAGGGCTTGTAAATATCGATAAAGACTATATTCGACAATTTGGCAATCAGCAATATTGCACAAAAAAATCCATAAAAATAGAGCATATATGTGCAAATCATATTGACATATTCTGCCGAAGTGCTACAATTAAATCAAGCTCCAGGGAATGCTATAGAAGACCATCCCGAGTAAGAGTGCCGCCTCATCTATGATGGGGAAGTGAATAGCGATTGATGAATCACGTTAGTGGGAACAAGTCGCGAATCGAAGATATGCATCTGGATCAGGAAGAAGGAAAGGCTCGAGCGAAAGTTCAGTCCGAGTAGTTTCTGATAGTGAACGGTTCAGAATTAAGATTATTATGTTTGCTAGACCAAAGGGCAACTGAAAGTGATTGGATTTTCAAACAGGTTCGCTGGAGCCCTTTTTTGTCCTTTTTATGAGCTTGTTAATTACAAGGCATAAAGGGAAGAACAGGGTATAGTAATATATACTCAAGCACAGAAAAAGCAGCCTATGCGCTGCTTTTTCTGCTTTTTCTGTGCTTATGTGAATTTTCTGTGCGATTTTAAGAGCGTTTATCGATCTCGAAAATGTGCGGCAGCGCGCGTCCCTGCTCATGCATGTCCATGCCGTAGCCGATCAGCCATGAATCGGCGATCTCATATCCGTAGTAGGCAATAGGCACATTGATCAGCTGCTGGTCAGGATTAACCAGCAGAGAAC
>Ga0209100_1000221_pt1 | contig 60486 bp, 54 predicted proteins | sample lystaG_FD_185480 | JGI IMG/M metagenome (GOLD analysis project Ga0209100, IMG submission 185480) | Glacier valley bacterial and archeal communities from Borup Fiord, Nunavut, Canada, to study Microbial Dark Matter (Phase II) -... | ecosystem: Environmental > Aquatic > Freshwater > Ice > Glacier ... | reverse complement strand
GCGAGCAGGAAGTCTCGATACTGCTTCTCTCCCGTCGTGAGGTAGAGCTCGGCGGCGGCCCAGTAGAACTCGTCGTCGATGTTGGAGTCGTCGTACGGCCCGCCTCCGTTGGCGCCGTCGGCCGCGGGGGCGTAGACCGCTGGATTGGCGAGCGCCGCCTTCCACGTGGACCGGGCGGCGGCGAGCAACTCGGAAGAGAACGCGGCGTCGTAGGGCGCGAACAGCCTCGCGCCCTGGGCGGCGGTCGCCGCAAGATTGAGAGTGGCAGCCGTCGAAGGTCGGTGGAGGTACCGCGTCTGCGCATCGTTCGCTGGCAAGAGTGGCAGTCCAGTCCACCCGTAGTCGTGGATCTTGTGGTGGACCATTCCCGCGTATTGCGCCACCTCGGGAACCTGCATGGAGAGCATGAACTCGAGCTCCCACCGCGCCTCGTCGAGCACGTCCGGCACGCCGTTGTCGTGCTCGGGGATGTTGAGCGTGTTGTCGCCCAGTGCGCCAGCGTCTGCGCTTGCAGCGGTCTTGGTGCGTTCGAACGTGCCCAACAGCTGGGCCGTCGCGATGCCGCCGTTGACCACGTACTTGCCGTGGTCTCCCGCGTCGTACCAACCGCCCACCACATCGAGCGTGTAGTCGCATGTCCACGCTTCTCCGTAGACGGCGAGCGATTCTTCGGCTGGCTGACAGGGCACATCCAGGTCGCCCTTGTTCGCGACCCCGTCCGATGGAGACGAGACGTGACCGGCCTCGCGGGCATAGTCCGCTCCGACGATGGCGCCGTCAATCGCGGTGCCCGAGCGGGCCAGGTAGAAGTAGTTGAGCGAGTCAAGCCGAAGCTGTTCGTAGATGTCGTCGCCGATGACGAAGGGATAGCTGGTCTCGCCGTCGGACACCAGTGTGTACGTGCCAGGGGTCGTCACCGACGAGAAGTCGATGGTCTGAACGTTGACTCCGGCCGAGCCGTCCACGCCTTCGGGCGTCGTCGAGCCTGACGCGACCACGGCGTCGGAGGCGTCGTGCAGGGCCCATGGGACGGGATCGATGGCCTCGGTCACGAGCGTCGCGTTCTTGGGTCCCGAGGTGAGGTAGCCCACCTGGTTGACCTTGACGCGCGGTCCTGTCTCGGGAACGTATTGCGGAAGTTCCGCACCCCCGATGAGCGACACGTTGTCGGCGCAGAAGGTCCACGCCGTTGCGGATCCTCCCACCTGGAACGCGATCTGGAGGTTGCTCGCTTCCTCGGTGAGCGTGAAGCTCGAGGTGTAGCTGTCTCCGTCGCCGGGCACCGCATTGACCTCGGTGTAGACCGTGTAGGGAGGGCCGTTGACGCCCACGAGTGCGCGCACCGGACCCGTTCCGCTCGCGTCAAACGACAGGGAGTAGTCACCTGCAGGGAGCGTGAGGTCGTTGTAGACGAGGCCCGCGTCCCAAGGGTTGGCCGTGCCTGCGGGCACCGTCCCGCAGAAGCGGCCTCCGGCGGTGTCGGTGGACGCGAAGCCATACGCGGCGAAGGGGTCGAGGCCGTCGTCGAAGCCGCCGTTGGTGACGAACTCGACGCCGGGGGTGGACACCGACACGTTGTCCACACAGAACGCAAACTCGCTCGACGCGCCGCCTACTTGGAAGGCCACTTGTGGGTCAACCGCGTCGCTATCGAGGGTGAAGCCGACCTCGTAGTGGACCATGGTCTCGCCCGGAATGGCGTTGACCTCGGAGTACACGGCGTACGCGCCGCCGTTTTGAGCGACGATCGCGCGCACGGGGCCCGCGCCTGACGCGTCAAAGCTGAAGACGTAGTCGCCCGCGGGCAGCGTGAGGTCGTTCTGCCCCATTCCGATGTCCCACGGGTTCGCGGTGCCCCCGGGGGCGACCCCGCAGAACTGTTCGCCGTCGAAGGTCGCGGAACTGAAGCCGTAACTGAACCAGCCTGAATCGCCTGCGCTGAAGTCGCCGTTGGAGACATCGGCGGATGCGGGAGCCAGCGTCGCGACGGTGAGGAAGGCCGCCCCTAGTGCGGCCACGGATGTGCGTGTCAACGTCTTTGTAAACACGGGTGTGCCTTTCGGTTGTCCGATGCCGACCACCTCAGCAGCAAGCCACATTGCTCGCAAAAGGGACGCTAGCAGGAAAGGTTTCGAGGCGCCCAAGTTGAACCGGTTCGCCGACGAGACGGCAGCGCTACCAGGGTATTTGCGGGCATCGTTCTGCGCCCCGTGGGCCGAGAATGCTCCTAGTGGACGGTGCGGCGCAGCACCTCGGAGAGCTGCTGTGCGGCATCGACGACGGCGTGGGCGTGTGCCGCAGCGGGGTGGGGCGTGAGTCGCTCGATGGGGCCCGAGATCGACACCGCAGCGATGACGGTGCCCGCGGTGCCCCATACGGGGGCCGAGACAGAGCTGACGCCAGACTCTCTCTCGCCTGCGCTCTCCGCGTAGCCGTGTTTGCGCACCTTCGCGAGGTCTGCAACGGTGAAGCGCGCCCCTGCGAGCGCGGCGTGCATCGCCTCGGGTTCGGCCCACGCGAGCAGGACCTGGGCGGCGGATCCGGCCTGCATGGTCATGATGGTGCCCACGGGGATCGAGTCCCGAAGGCCTACCGGGCGATCCGCGGCCGCCATGCAGATGCGCACGGCGCCGTGGCGGCGGTACAGCTGGCTCGACTCTCCCGTGCGGTCGCGGAGTACGGTGAGGACGGGTTGAGCGGCGGACACGAGGCGGTCTTCGCCCACGGACGCGGCGAGCTGGTTGAAGCGGCTGCCAAGGACGAAGGCTCCCGAGGCGTCGCGGCCCACGAGACGGTGGTGTTCGAGTGCGACGGCAATGCGGTGCACGGTGGGGCGGGCCAGGTGGGTGGTCTCGACCAGGTCGGCCAGGGTGGCCGGTCCGTGTTCGAGGGCGCCGAGGATCGCAGATGCCTTGTCAATAACGCCAACACCGCTATGATTGTCCATAGAGCGATACTAGTGTCTCGCATCGTGAGATGTCGAGGATGACTCGAAGGAGAAGCGCATGGGGACTACCCTCGCCGAGAAGTTGTGGCACGACCACCTGGTTGCGGAAGGTGAGGACGGCGCGCCCGACCTCATCTACATCGACCTCCACATGTGTCACGAGGTGACGAGCGCGCAGGCGTTCGAGGGCCTCCGTATCGCGGGACGAGGCGTTCGCCGCCCGGACCTCACCATCGCGACCGAGGACCACAACACCCCCACGCTCAACATCGACCTGCCGATCGCGGACGAAACGAGCCGCATCCAGATTCAGACCTTGCGCGATAACGCCAAGGAATTTGGCGTGCGCATCCACTCGCTCGGCGACGCCGACCAGGGCGTCGTGCACGTCGTCGGCCCGCAGCTCGGGCTCACGATGCCAGGCATGACCGTGGTCTGCGGAGACTCGCACACCTCGACGCACGGGGCCTTTGGCGCGCTCGCGTTCGGCATCGGCACCTCCGAGGTCGAGCATGTTCTCGCGACGCAAACGCTGCCGCTCAATAAGTTCAAGACGATGGCGATCAACGTCAACGGCACGCTGCCCAAGGGATCCACAGCGAAGGACATCATCCTCGCGGTGATCGCCAAGATTGGTACCGGCGGGGGACAGGGCTATGTGCTCGAGTACCGCGGCGACGCGATCAAGGCGCTGTCGATGGAAGCGCGCATGACGGTGTGCAACATGTCGATCGAGGCCGGTGCCCGCGCGGGCCTCATCGCCCCTGACGAGACCACGTTCGAGTACGTCAAGGGCCGCCCCCACGCGCCCGAGGGTGCCGACTGGGACGCCGCGGTCGACTACTGGAAGACGCTGGTGACGGACGACGACGCGGTGTTCGACACGCAGATCGACCTCGACGCGAACGACCTCGAGCCCTTCGTGACCTGGGGTACCAACCCGGGTCAGGGGCTGCCGCTCAGCGCGAACGTGCCCAGCCCCGACGACTTTGCCGACGAGCAGGACAAGACGGCTGCAGCCAACGCCCTCGTCTACATGGGCCTCACCCCCGGCACGCCGCTTCGCGACCTCGCGATTGACACCGTCTTCCTCGGCTCGTGCACCAACGGCCGCATCGAGGACCTCCGTGCGGCTGCCGAGGTCATCAAGGGCCGCACCAAGGCGCCCAACACCCGCTTCCTGGTGGTTCCAGGCTCCGCACGCGTGCGCCTCCAGGCCGAGGCCGAAGGTCTCGACAAGGTCTTCCTCGACTTTGGTGCCGAGTGGCGCAACGCCGGCTGCTCGATGTGCCTGGGTATGAACCCCGACCAGCTCAAGCCTCAGGAACGCAGCGCCTCGACCTCAAACCGCAACTTCGAGGGCAGGCAGGGCAAGGGCGGTCGCACGCACCTCGTCTCGCCGCTCGTCGCGGCCGCCACCGCGATCCGCGGCACCCTGTCCAGTCTTGACGACCTCGACAACGCCGAGGCAATTAGCACGCCAGCGGCGTTGGTTTAAGGAGAATTTGCCATGGAGAAGTTCACCACCCACACCGGCGTCGGCGTCCCGCTGCGCCGCTCCAACGTCGACACCGACCAGATCATCCCCGCGGTGTACCTCAAGCGCGTCACGCGCACGGGCTTCGAGGACGCGCTCTTCGCCGCTTGGCGAGGCGACCCGGAATTCATCCTGAACCAGGACGCCTACAAGACCGGCTCGGTGCTGGTCGCGGGCCCCGACTTCGGCACGGGCTCCTCGCGCGAGCACGCGGTGTGGGCGCTTAAGGACTACGGCTTCAAGGTCATCCTGGCGTCGCGCTTTGCGGACATCTTTCGTGGAAACTCGGGCAAGCAGGGCCTGCTCACGGGCATCGTCTCTCAGGAGAACATCGAGCTGCTGTGGAAGGTGCTCGAATCGGAGCCCGGCCGCGAGGTCACGGTGTCGCTTGAGGACAAGACCGTCACATGCGGCGAAGTCACCGTGCCGTTCGAGATCGACGACTACGTGCGCTGGCGCCTCATGGAGGGCCTGGACGACATCGGCCTGACCCTTAAGCACGAAGAGGACATCACGGCGTTCGAGGGCACGCGCGAGGCGTGGCGCCCCAAGACGCTTCCAGCCAAGCACCTGCCCAGCGTCGAGATCGAGGCTGCTCGTCCCGTCAACTAAGAGGGTGGGCTCGCCGTTGAGTGAGCGCTGGTCCGCGCTTCCCCACAAGCGGGCGCGTTCGCTTGCGCTGCCAGCGATCGCGTCGAACGTCGCCGTGCCCGTCGTGGGTCTTATCGATACGGCGATGCTCGGCCACTTTTCCGATGCCGTGAACTTGGGTGCGGTGGGACTTGGTGCGGCCGTGATCGCCACGGTGTTCTGGGCCTTCGCGTTCCTACGACCGGGAACGACGTCGCTCGTAGGCAGGGCGTTGGGTGCGGGCAGGCCGGCCGACGCTGTGGGGCACCTCCAGCGGGCGCTCGCACTCGCGGGCGTCATGGGGGCCGTATGGCTTGCGCTTCAGTGGCTCCTCATCCCCGTGATCGTCAACGTGCTCGCGCGCGGCGCCGCGGCGGGACCCGTCGCCGCCGACTACGCGCTGATACGGGGGCTCTCGCTTCCAGGAGCCCTGGTGACCCTCGCGGCCGTCGGCTACTTCATCGGCGCCCAAGACACGCGCACCCCGCTGTACATCGCTGGGACCGTCGCGGGCGTGAACGTCGTGGGCGACCTCATCGCTGTCGGCGCTCTCGGGTTTGGGGCCAGGGGCGCGGCGTGGGCGACGTTTGGTGCCGAATGGATGGGCGCCGTCCTTGCGGTGATTCTGTTGCGCCGTGCGCTCGGACCCGAGCGGTGGGCGCAGCTCCTGCATTGGCGCGGGGGGCATCTGCGCACCGGTTGGCGCGCGCTCATGGCGATGAACTCCCGGCTTGTCGCCCGTTCGGCGCTGCTCGTGGGCGCGATCACGGTGGTCGCATCGATGGGCTCACGTTTTGGCGACGACGTGCTCGCTGCCAACGCGATCCTCTTGCAGATGATGTACCTCGCGTCGTATGCGCTCGACGGCTACGCGACTGCGACCGAGACGATGGGTGCCGAGCGCATCGGCGCGAGAGATGTCCCTGGTTTTCATCGCGCCTTTGCCGCCACCTCGATTGCAGGCGGCGGCATCGCGGTGGCGATGACTCTCGTTTTCTGGCTGTGCAGGGACCCCATCCTCGCCGCGCTCACCGATCTCCCGGGGGTGACCGAGGTGGCCCGACACACGTGGTGGGCCGCAGCCGCGCTGCCCATCGTTTCGGGTGCCGCCTGGATGCTCGACGGAGTGTTCCTGGGAACCGGCCGCGCCCACGACATGGTGATCTCGATGGCGGTGAGCGTCCTCGGTGTGTTCGCGCCGATCGTGATCCTGTCGATCGTCACGGGGCACTTCGTGAACTCTTGGTTGTGGGGGGCCTTCCTGGCGCTCAACGTGGCGAGGGCCGTGACCCTGGGCTGGCGGTACGCGCGCCTCACGTCGCGCGGTAAGTGGCTCGCGCCTGCCTCGTAGCGACGTGCCCGCGCCTCCTCGCGGGTGACTCTTGACGGATCTTTGCTTGAATAGACCATGGCGGAATCGACGGTCGACCATGCGCGTGGCTCGGTAGCGCCTGCGCTCGCGCCCACGGCGGCCGATGCGGGGCGAGTCGCCGCGGCGGTGCTGGTATGCGGGTCAGCCGTCATGCTGTTCGCCGCGCACATGCGTCCGTGGGGCTATGTGCCGCTCGTCGCAGGCGTGATGCTCGCGTGGGGGATCGACCGGCTCCTGGCGCGGCACCTCGCGCTGATCGCGCTGGGCCAGGTGATCATCTCGACGATCTCGCTCAAGGCAGACCTATCGAATGCCGGTGTGGCGCGGTTCGCCGTGGTGCTCGGCCTTGCGGTCATCGTCCCGTACGTGATTTCGCGCTGGGGGAGGGGCGAACACCTTATCCGATTCTCGATGCGCGGCGGCTGGCCGTGGACGCGAACCCAGTGGTGGTACATCGCTGTGGTCGTGGTCGCCGGGTACCTGATCCTGCCGTACTACTTCATCGGCTCGGGCGTATATCGCAACTGGCCCGACGTCGCCGGGGGCGCCGAGATCGCACGACTGTTCCTGGGCGTGAATGCGGTCGGGATATGGGACGAGCTGTTCTTTATCGCCACTGTATTCGCCCTGCTGCTTCGCCACTTTCCCGTGTGGCTCGCGAATGTGCTTCAGGCCACCGTCTTTGTGTCGTTCCTGTGGGAGCTGGGGTACAGGGAGTGGGGCCCGTTGCTCACGGCGCCGTTCGCGCTCATCCAGGGGTGGATCTTCTCGTGGGCGCGGTCTCTGCCCTACGTCATCACCGTGCACCTGTTGTTTGATGCCGTGGTGTTCGCGGTGCTGGTTCATGCGCACCGGCCCGAACTCCTCGGGATTTTCGTGACCGCTCCGTAGTCGTGACGGCTCTCTGGCGGGCGCTCCTCCTTATGAGCCGGTCAGCCAGGCTCGAGTTCCGAAGGACCCGAGCGAGGCCGCTGCGACGCGGCTCGCCCACGCCAGATCCTGCGGGAAGCTGTCCTCGCTGATGCCGTGGCGAGCGACGGCATGGGCCAGCGCGCCGTGAAAGAAGTCGCCCGCGCCTAGGGTGTCCGCGACGGCGACGGGATCCACGGCCACGCCTCCGCGCGTCGAGGGAGCCCTGAACGCGATGGCGCGCGGCCCGCGGGTCACGGCCGCATACGGAACCCCGTGGTCGGCAAGATACGCCAAGACGCTCACCGGATCCGCATTCACGCCCGGCGGGACGAAGTCTCCCGACACCACTGCGATGTTGACGTGCGCGAGCACCTGTTCGGTGTGGGGCTTGTGGCTGCCGGCGTCGAGGAGGACGAGGATGCCCCTCGCGCGTGCGGCAGCCGCGACGGGGACGGCCAGTGAGGGGTAGTAGCCGTCGAGGTGCACGGCGGTCACGCCCTCGAGCGCGGCGTTGATCTGGGCGTCGGTGAGGGAGGGCGCTGTCGAATCATCGCCCGGTCCCGATGTCGATGCCGATGCCGATGATGTGGGCGAGACGATCGCCCTGTCCCCGCTACCAGCGGTCACCAAAATGGAGGCCACGACGGGCGGGGCGTTGGTGGGTACCGTGCTCACCTTCACCGAGTGGGCCTCAAGGTCGGCCCGCATGATTGCGGCCACGGGGTGGTCGGCAAGCGCGGTGAGCAACGTGACATCGCTGCCCACGTGCGCCGCGGCGACGGCGGCATTCGCGGCCGGTCCACCCGCGGCAATCAGGGAGTCGAGCGCCACGACCTTCTCATTGCTTTCGGGGAGGCGTTCGACCAGCTGGACGACGTCAAGCGTCGCCAGGCCTACACACAGGATGCGGCGGGACGGCGCGTTCATCGTGTACTCATCACGGTGTGGTCGGAGGGTCCAGAAACGGTGCCGATGCTCATGCGCCGCACGCTATCAGCAGGGCTTGAGCCCGTGGCGCGGGCGGCGCACGAGGCTCACGCGAGCGGGTCGAGGCCGGTGGCGCTCACCGAGAGGGCCCACAGGCGCTCCGCCGCGTCTACATCGATCGCCCAGGCCTTGACGCCGCCCGCCGCTGCGTCGGCATAGTCGTCGGGCACGACGCCCTTGATCGAGTTGTCCTCGCAATACACGCCGCCGCGCTCCGCGAGCTCGGGAGCAGTCGCTGCCCACAGTCCGGTCGAGGCGCCCTGAGCGGGGGTCTTGAACAGGGGGTTGGGGTTGCCGTCGGCGTCGATCCACTGGCGTTCCAGGAGTTCCTCGCGCGGCATGTGGCGCTGGAGGTCGGTCATGATCCCGCCGGGGTGCACCGAGAACGCGTGGATTCCCCGCGTCGTGCCCCGGGCGTCGAGCGCGACCGCGAACAGCGCGTTCGCGGTCTTCGCCTGGCCGTACGAGACCCACGGGTCGTACGGGGTGTTCTCGAAGTTGATGTCGTCGAAGTTCACGCGCGAGCGATAGTGGGCCACCGATGCATACGACACGACCCTGGCCCCGTCGCTCAAGAGCTCCGCGATTCCGCCCACAAGAGCGAAGTGCCCCAGGTGGTTGGTGCCGAACTGAGACTCCCAGCCCTGGGGCGTGCGGCCCTCGGGCGTAGCCATGATTCCGGCGACGTCAATGACGAGGTCCACCGGGGTGCCGTCGGCGCGCCTGGCGGCGGTGAACGCCGCGACGGAATCGAGGTCGCCCAGGTCCATCGTGCCCACGGTCACGCCCCGTACGCCCTTAAGCGCGGCTACGGCTGCGTCGGGACGGCGCGCGGGGACGGTCACTGTGACTCCTGCGTCGGCAAGGGCCTTGACGGTCTCGAGGCCTAGCCCGGAGTATCCGCCGGTGACAATCGCGGTCTTCCCCGCGAGGTCAATCCCGGCGATCACGTCGGCTGCGGTGGATCGGTACCCGAACGCGGATTCCAGGGGCGTCTGGCGGGCGATCATCTGGTCTGTTGTGGTCATGACAGAGACGCTACGTTCTAGAGTGGACTCGAGGTCAAGGAGGGCCGCATGAAGACGACGCACAGCGTGGCCGCGCACGATGTCGCAGAGCGCACGTACAGCATCGGTGAATTGGCCGAGGCGACGGGTATGAGCGTGCACACGCTGCGGTGGTACGAATCCGAGGGACTGTTCCCGCAAGACGTGCCGCGCACCGCAGGCGGCAGGCGCATCTTTGATGACCGGGCTGTGCGCTGGCTCGCGCTGCTGTCGCGCCTGCGCGAGTCGGGCATGCCCATCGCGGGGCTCGCAAAGTATTCGAGCCTGGTGAGGGAGGGAAGGGGTAACGAGGCCGAACGCATTGAGCTCATGGAGGCGCACGCACGGGCGCTCGATGCGCAGATCGAGGAACTGGTCGCGTGCAGGGCCGTCATCCGCGGAAAGGTCGACTCGTACCGTGAGGCCCTCACCGCCTGCGGAGTCGGCGAACGCGAAGAGGGCGTGGCCGTCGGGCGCGTGCCCGAACATGAGGCACGATAGTGCCCATGACGGATTCCCTCCGCGTCCATGGCGGTCGTCCCCTCACGGGTGACATCACAGTCCGCGGCGCCAAGAATTTTGTGTCCAAGGCGATGGTTGCCGCGCTCCTAGGTTCGACGCCGTCGACCCTGCGCAACGTCCCCGAGATCCGCGATGTGAACGTGGTGTCGTCCCTGCTCCGCCTGCATGGCGTCGGGGTCGATTACAACGTCGAGTCCGGTGACCTGGCGATGGATACCACCAACCTCACGTCGGCCGATGCCGTGCAGATCGCGACCCACGCGGGCTCGTCGCGCATCCCCATCCTGCTGTGCGGTCCCTTGCTGCACCGTCTGGGCGAGGCCGTCATTCCCGACCTCGGCGGTTGCCGCATCGGCGACAGGCCTATCGACTTTCACCTCGACATCCTCACCAAGTTTGGCGCGACGGTGTCCGAGGGTGCCGATGGGCTCCACCTGTCGGCCAAGAACGGGCTCAAGGGCATCCGCTATGAGCTCGCATACCCCTCGGTGGGCGCCACGGAGCAGCTGCTGCTCACGGCGGTCCTTGCCGAGGGCATCACGACGCTCAACAACGCCGCGGTCGAGCCCGAGATCAAGGACCTCATCGACACGCTCCAGAAGATGGGCGCGATCATCTCGGTCGACACCGATCGCTCCCTGACCATCGAGGGCGTCAAGGAGCTGCGCGGCTACGACCACCACTCGTTGACCGACCGCATCGAGGTGGGCTCGTGGGCCGCCGCGGCGCTCGCGACCAAGGGCGACATCTTTGTTCACGGCGCGCAGCAGCGGCACATGGGGATGTTCCTCAACGTGTTCCGCAAGGTCGGCGGGGAGTTTGAGGTGGTGAACGATGGCATTCGCTTCTTCCACCCGGGCACGGAACTTAACTCGATCGCACTGCAGACCGACGTGCACCCCGGATTTATGACGGACTGGCAGCAGCCCCTTGTCGTCGCGCTCACCCAAGCCAAGGGCCTGAGCATCGTCCACGAGACCGTGTACGAGAACCGCTTTGGGTTTACCGATGCGCTCGTCAAGATGGGTGCCGAGGTCCAGCTCTACAAGGAATGCCTTGGCGACAAGAAGTGCCGCTTTGGGCAGCGCAACTTCAAGCATTCTGCCGTCATCAGCGGACCTACGCCCCTGCACGCGGCCGACATCGAGGTTCCCGACCTGCGCGGCGGCTTCTCGCACCTCATCGCCGCACTCGCGGCCGAGGGCACGTCGAACGTCTCCGGCATCGGAATCATCGATCGCGGTTATGAAAGCTTCCGCGACAAGCTGGCCGCGCTTGGCGCGAGCGTCGAGGGGTCATAGCCGTGGCCCGTCGAATCCCGCTGCGCCGGCCGAGTTCGTTGCTCTATCGCACCGTCGCCGGCTTCATCCGCGGGGTGATGCGCTGCGTCACTCGCAAGGACTGGCACGGTCAGGACGACATGCCCGCCGAGGGCGGCTTCATCGCCGTGTCGAATCACGTGACGTATGCGGATCCGCTCACGCTTGCGCACTTTCTGTACAACTCCGGCTACGCGCCTCACTTCCTGGGCAAGTCCACGCTGTTTACCGTGCCCATCCTCGGCGCGATCCTGCGCAAGACCGACCAGATCCCCGTGCACCGCGGCACCGTTCGGGCCAAGGACGCGGTCGACACCGGCATGAAGGTGCTGCGCGCGGGTGACGTGATCGCCATCTTCCCCGAGGGCACCCTGACGCGGGATCCCGACCTGTGGCCCATGGTGGCACGTACCGGCGCGGCGCGTATGGCACTCGACACAGGCGTCCCCGTGATCCCCGTGGCTCAGTGGGGTGCGCACAAGCTGCTCGGCCACTACAGCAAGAGGCCCCACCTGTTCCCGCGCAAGCTGGTGACGGTCAAGGCCGGCCCCCCGATCTATCTCGACGACCTCAGAGAGAAGCCCATCGACAACGACAAGTTGCGTGAGGCGAGCAAGCGCATCATGGACACGCTCACCGCGATGGTCGAGGAGATGCGGGGCGAGCAGGCTCCCGCGGAGCGCTTCGACATGCGAAAGAACAAGGCGTGATGCGCGCGGCGGTTCTTGGCTCCGGGGCGTGGGGCACGACGTTTGCGGCGGTCTTGGCCGACGCCGGTTGCGAGGTCTCCTTGTGGGGTCGCGACGAGTCCGTGGTCGAGGAAGTCAACGGCACCGGCCGCAACGAGCGGTTCCTTCCGGGCGTGGTCCTTCCCGAGGCCATCAGCGCTACGACCGACGCTGTGCACGCGCTTGACGGTGCCCAGATCATTGCCGTCGCGCTGCCAGCCCAGCACATGCGCGCCATCGTCGCCCCGTTCGCAGGCGCGCTTGCGTCCGACGCGGTGGTGGTATCGCTCATGAAGGGCATCGAGCGGGACAGGTACCAGCGCATGAGCGAGGTCCTAGGCGAGGTGTGGTCCGTCGATGCGGACCGACTGGTCGTGGTGTCGGGGCCCAACCTTGCCAAGGAGATCGCTGCCAAGCAGCCGACCGCCACGGTGGTCGCATCCCAGAACGAGGCGGCCGCGGAGCTCGTCGCGCTGGCCACGGCCTCGGGCTACTTCCGCCCGTATACGAATACCGACGTCATGGGCGTTGAACTGAGCGGCGCCTATAAGAACATCATCGCCGTGGCCGTAGGCATCGCCGACGGTATGGGCTTTGGGCACAACACCACCGCGACGGTCATGACGCGGGGCCTTGCCGAGATCGCTCGACTCGGGCTCGCGCTCGATGCCAAGCCGGACACGTTCTCGGGCCTTGCGGGGATGGGCGACCTGATCGCCACGTGTGCCTCGCCGCTTTCGCGCAATCACACGCTCGGCGCTCACATCGGGCGCGGCTCCTCGCTCGTCGATGCGATCGCGACCACGGGCGGCACCGCGGAGGGTGTCGCGACCTCGCAATCCATCCAAGAGCTTGCGCGTGTCCACGGCGTCGACGTCCCCATTTGCGACGCCGTGGTGGCCATGCTTCACGACGGTCAACCCAAAGAGGCGGTGCTTGGCGCGCTCCTTGCCCGCCCTCGAAAGGCGGAGGGCGTATGACCTCGCGCGGCACCGTCGTGGTGTTGTTCGGGGGGCGTTCCTCCGAGCATGAGGTGTCCTGCACCACCGCGGGTGGAGTGCTTGGCGCGATCGACCGCGACCGCTGGGACGTGATCGCGGTGGGCATCGGCCGCGACGGATCGTGGACCCTTCAGAATGACGACCCGTCCGCGTGGGAGCTGAGCGACGGGGCGATGACGCACGTGGTGCCTTCCGAACGACGGGTACTCCTTCCAGCTTCGGCGGGTGACCGCCAGTGGAGCGTGGAAACAGGCGGCGTCGTCACGCCTCTGGCCGAGGTCGACGTCGCGTTCCCCGTGCTGCACGGGCCGTGGGGCGAGGACGGAACGATCCAGGGCGCTCTTGAACTTGTCGACGTCCGCTACGTGGGATCGGGTGTGCTCGCGTCGGCCGTCGGGATGGACAAGCAGTTTATGAAGGCGGCCTTCAGGGCCGCGGGCTTGCCCGTGGCGCCCGACGTCATCCTGGGCCGCGGCGAGCCCGTGGGGCCGCGCCTTTCTCAAATCGAGGCGCTCGGGCTACCCGTGTTCGTCAAGCCCGCGCGTGCGGGATCGAGCATGGGAATCTCGCGTGTCGACTCGTGGGAGGAACTCGACGATGCGATCGCGGAGGCCAACAAGCACGATCCCAAGGTGCTGATCGAATCCGCCATTGCCGGACGCGAGATCGAAACCGCGGTGCTGGGCGCGAAGGACGGCGTGCACACGTCGCCCCCAGGCGAGATCGTCACCGACGGTGACTTCGCGTTCTATGACTTCGAGGCCAAGTACTTCGACGCCGACGCCGTGAGGCTCGATTGCCCCGCGAGGATTCCCGAGGCCGATGCGGAGCGCATTAGGGACTTCGCCGCACGCGCGTTCGCGGCGGTCTCCGCCGAGGGCATCGCGCGAGTCGACGTCTTCTACGGTCCCGACGGTTCTGTGATTATCAACGAGATCAACACGATGCCGGGATTCACTCCCACGAGCATGTACCCGCGCATGTGGGCATCCGCGGGATGGACGTATTCGGATCTGGTTGAAGCACTGCTTCAGGCGGCCCTTCACCGGCCACTGGGGCTGCGGTAAGCGTCCTTGGGGTCCCTAGCGGCCTAGCGGCACATGAGGCCATTCGAGTCGGCGAGGGACACCGCAGGGCTCAGTTGTGCGAGGAGCTCGCCGACAGCCTGATCGGCCCTGATCTTGGGGATGGTGACCTCGGTCGCCGGTGACCGACCGAAGGCCACCGCGATCCACGTGTCGTCGGTTTCCGTCACGAGCCAGTCCTGAGATGCCGAAGCGGTTTCGATCGCGACGCATCGCTCGCTTGACGGCCCGGGAGGCTCGACGCCGCACCGGACGATGATCATCGCCTCGTCGCCGTATGCGGCCGTCGCCTGGGACGACGTGTCACGCAGCGACAGCCCGCCCAACTCGTCGGGAATGCCCAGCATGACCGCGGCGCACTGCGGGTCGGCTGCGTAGGGTGCGGGGTCCACCACGACCGCAGCGGTGCATCCTGAGGCCAAGAGGACCGCGGCGCAGGGCACCAAGGCTTGGGCGGGCCAACGGCGGGTCGCGGTGCGCTGAAGGAGCATGGCTCCAGCCTAGGCCGCGCATACATCACGGCATGAACACGGTCAGGTCACGGGCCGGTCACAGCGGTGGTGCTTGGGTCACGGAACGGCGTCGGTAGCGCGTCAGAACAGCATCTTGCCTGGCATTGTTCCCAATCTTGCCGCTAGACAGTTCTTAGCAAGGTCAACGACGAGCGCGGCGAGGGTGCCGGGAACGGGGGCGCTGTGAAAGTCAAGTGGACACAGCGAATGAGGGTGGTCGCGTCTGCCATGGTGTCGGGTGGGGGAGCGAGTGTACTGGTTCTAGCCCTTGCCGCATGCGAAGCGGGAACGCCACTTGACGTCGTGAATCGGTGCGATGTGTCGATTGCCGTCTACTCCGGCACGGACAACGTTCGCCAGGGGATGAGTGTTCGCGTCGACACGATCGAGCCGGGCGCTACGGCGGCTACGTATGTACCCAAAGTAGGCCCCGCGGTCATCTACATTCGGCTCGATGGATCGAGCGGGTGGTCGGGGCGGCTGACCATATCGAGTGGCGACTCTGGTGAGTTTGTAGAAACCTTCGCGGTGTCGGGATCGGTGTGCGAAGTCGGCGCAGGAGGGCCCTCTCCGTCACCGTAGGCTTGCCCCCGTGACTACCATCGGCGAACTCGGCGAGGACGCGCTCTTGGCGCTCTTCACCCCCAGGCTTCCGGAGTCGGACGCCACCCTTCTTGGCCCCGGCGATGATGCGGCGGTGCTATCGGTCGACGGCGATCTGGTCGTGTCCTCCGACGTGCTGATCGAGGGCAGGCACTTCCGGCGAGACTGGTCGACGGCGGCCGATGTGGGCTGGCGTGCGGCAATGCAGAACCTCGTCGACATTGACGCGATGGGGGCGGTGCCAACCGCGCTGCAGGTCACGCTTGCGGCGCCGGCGGATACCGAGGTCGACTGGGTGCTCGGCTTTGCCGACGGACTGCGCGAGGCGTGTGAGCCACATGGCGTGGGCGTCGTGGGCGGAGACCTGTCGGGAGCATCGGAGATCGCGATCTCCGTCACGGTCCTGGGTGAGACACACGGGCTCGAAGTCGTCACCCGTGGTGAGGCAGGGCCCGGCGACGTGGTCGCGGTCTCCGGGCCGCTGGGCGCCTCCGCAGCGGGACTCGCGCAGCTGATGGCGGGGTCGAGCGTCAACCAGGCCACGATCGACCTGTTCAAACGGCCGGCGCCGCGCATCGGGGCCGGCATCGAGGCGGCGCTCAAGGGCGCCACCGCGCTCATGGATATCTCCGATGGGCTCGTGAGGGATGCCGCGCGTATTGCGCGGGCCTCCGACTTCGGGCTCTCTCTTGACTCGACCGCCGTGCCACAACACGACGGCGTGGCGATCGTGGCCGAGGCCCTCGGCCTGGACGCCGTCGTACTGGCGCTCACCGGGGGAGAGGACCACCACCTCCTCGGCTGCTTTCCTCGTGAGTCCGCGGTGCCTCACGGCTGGACCATCGTGGGCGAGGTAACGAACACCCACGAAGGCGTGCGCGTCGACGGAGTCATTCCGGTGAACTTTGGGTGGGATCACTTCGGGGCATGAAGGACCGAGCGTAGGCTCGCGGCCATGACGCTTGACGCTCAGACCCTCCTTGCCGGGCCTCGGGGGCGTGGCCTCCTTGTGCTGCTTTTCGACGACGTCGCGATACGCACCCTCACCATGCGCGCGGACTCCGCAGCGGGCTTGGGGATGTCGTCGATGGTCTACCTGCAATCGCCCGTCACTCCGGGCGTCAGAGGGCTCGTCGACCGCTTGCGAATGCGCCGCTTCAGGGTTCGCTCCGAGCGTGAGATGCGCCGTCCCGTGAGTCCCGCGGAGATGGCGGGCGCTATCACTGCCGCGCCGGCGTCCGAGGTTAGCGTCGGCGCTTTGGTCGAGGCGCTCGGGCGCACTGTCGACGACGCGAAGGCGTGGCAGCCGCCCGATGGGAATGAGGCGGTGCTCGCCTCAGTCGAGGTGCGCGCAGCGCTTGCACCCCTCGCTGAGCGGGTGGCCGCGACGGCGTTTGCGACCGGCTGGGCCGCGCCCGCGCAACCGCAGCAGTGGGTGCTCGACAGGAAGAGCGACCGGATCGAGACCGATCCCGTGCCCGCCCCCGCCGAGGTCCTCGCGACGTGGCGCAGCGCGGTCGCGGAGGAGGAGAAGGCCGCGGTGGCTCGACTCGCGCGAGGCGAGGTGATCGGGGGCCCCTGGTGGTCGATGCCCCCCGGACATCTCACGCGATCGACCGCGGCGTGGCCCGAATTTGGACCCGCAGGGCTCTATCTCGAAGAAGACTCGTTCGGGCCCACAGCGGCCGAGGCGACCCCTGTCGGCGCGCCTCCTGAGAAGACCTACGAGATCGCCGACGCCGCGGCCTGGGCACAACTGTGCGCGGAGTACCCGCTCGAGGTGACTGCGTCCAGGGGAACCGCGTGGAATCAGTCCGTGGGGCACAGCGAACGCTGGGTGGTCCCCGACTGGCACGCGATGGCCGCCGACTGGGATGCCGTGCATTTGACGATCGCCGGCTACCTCGCGGCGGCTACGGCGCTCATCCCCGTGGGCGACGACGCCGCGTCGACGATCGCGGGATGGGGCCCCGACGAGACGGTATGGCTGACGTCGAGGCCGTCCGGCATCGGGCCGGTTGTTGCATGGCGGCGATACGACATGCTGGGCTGGAGAACAGAAACGTCTGAACCAAGGAGAGACTCGTGAACGCGGCAGCTCAGCCACACAAGCCCAAGACGATCGGCCTCGCACTCGGTTCCGGGGGTGCACGCGGCTACGCCCACATCGGCGTGATCGAGGAGATCGAGGCGCGCGGCTGGGAGATCATCGGTGTGGCGGGGACATCGATGGGGGCCGTCATCGGTGGGCTCTATGTGGGCGGCGGCATGGAGAGCTATCGCGACTGGGTGGTCACCCTGGGCAAGCGCGACGTGATGCGGCTTATGGACCCGGGCCTAGGAGGCGCGGGTGTGCTGCGGGCATCCAAGGTCATGTCGAAGGTTAAGGAGCACCTGGGCGACCTGCGGATCGAGGACGCGAGGCTTCCGTACACTGCCGTCGCCGTCGACCTCGTGAGCCAACGCGAAGTGTGGTTCAACTCGGGTCCCATGGTCGACGCGATGCGCGCCTCGGTCGCGATTCCCACGGTCTTCACTCCGTTGGCAAAGGACGGAATGGTGCTGGCCGATGGGGGCCTACTCAATCCGGTACCAGTGGTGCCGCTCGCGTCGGTGCACGCCGACGCGATCATCGCCGTCAATCTCTCAGGGCCGTCCCTCACGGAGGCCCATCCCCGCGAGGATATCTACACGGGGATCAAGCGATCCAGAGTGAAATTCCCCGGCTTCCCGCACATGATCGAGCCCGCGCTGAGGGCGCTGGTGCCCGCGTTTGGGCGGGGGGACGACGGCGTGCCGGGTATGCCCCAGGGACTGGGGATGAACGCCCTCGACGTGGTCGACCGCTCCCTCAACCTGATGCAGGACGCGATCAGACGGTACAGGCTCGCGGGCTTTCCCCCCGATGTGCTGATCGACATCCCCCTCGACGCGTGTGGAACGCTCGACTTTCACCGTGCGAAGGAGATGGTGGAGCTGGGGAGGGAACGCGCGGTGAAGGCCTTCGACGCGTGGGAGGCCGGCGGGCCGCTCGTTCTCTAGGCGCAGCGCTCTCGTCGCAGTGGCTCAATCCGTACCGGTTTTCGCCCGGTCACGGGCTCTGGTGGCTCAATCCGTCCCGGTTGTGACCCTTCGTCCGAGCCAGGTGTGACGGTTGCCGGCCCTTCACCAGCCCACCTTCGGGGCGCCCGCTTTGACCTTGCCGTCGTGGCCGGTGCCGCCGCTGATCCAGATCGCAGCGGTGCGGGCGGCTAGCCCCTTCGGCTTGGACTTGGGAGATCCGATCGTCATGAAGCAGTGGCTCGGCTCGAGCAACTTGGGCTCCTGGAGGAGCCGGCTGATGCCTTCGTTGATTGTCAGTGGGATGCGTCCCTGTTCTGTGATGGCGGGCAGGGCGCGGGAATTTGGTTCGAGGGAGCTCTCACCGGACCGCGCCGACTGCCGATCAGTACCGGAGAGCGGAGCAAAGTCACCCGCACCTACGGTGTGCGACGAGTGCGGACCCGCCCCCAGTGGGCACCGTGAGGTACTCCCCACCGCGACCCACCGACGGGTACACACAAGGAAGAGGTATGTGATGAGGCTCGTACAGCGAGCAGCTGCCGGGGCGGGCGTCTTTGCCCTGGCCCTCAGCATGACTGCGTGCGCAACAAGCGCACAGGACGCCGCAACCCGCGTCGGGGTGGCGATGCCCACCACAGGCAGCCCCCGATGGATCGCCGACGGCGAGAACGTCAAGGCCCAGCTCGAAGACCTCGGACACTTGGTCGACCTGCAGTACGCCGAGGACGACGTCCCGACACAGGTCGCCCAGCTCGAGCAGATGATCGCCGACGGTGCGGACATCCTCGTCGTGGCAGCCATCGACGGCACCGCCCTCAAGGGAGTCCTCGCCGAAGCTGCGTCCTCCGACATCCCCGTGATCTCCTACGACCGCCTCATCCGCGACAGCAGCGACGTGGACTACTACGCCACGTTCGACAACGCGCTTGTCGGAGTTCAGCAGGCCAACAGCCTCCTGCTCGGCCTCGGCGTCGTTGACGCCACGGGCAAGGCCACGGGCGTGACGGGCCCGTTCAACATCGAGCTCATCGCAGGGTCGCCCGACGACAACAATGCGACCGTCTTCTACAACGGCGCCATGAGCATCCTGCAGCCCTACCTCGACAATGGAACGCTCGTGGTGCGCTCCGGCGAAACTGACTTCGACGTCATCGCCACGCCCGCCTGGAACGGCGAGACGGCAGCCACACGCCTCTCCGCCCTCTTGAGCACTTACTACGCCGACGGGCAGCTCGCCGCGATCCTGTCACCGGCCGACATCATCTCCGTGCCGCTCATCGACACGCTGACCGCAGCCGGCTACGGCACCGGGAGCCAGGCCTGGCCGATCGTCACAGGCCAGGACGCTGACATCGCTGCCGTCCAGGCCGTCCGTGACGGCCAGCTGTACTCGACCGTCTACAAGGACACCCGCCAGCTCGCCGAGGTCGCTGTCACCATGGTCGACGCCATCCTCCAGGGCGAGGCCCCCGAGACCAACGACGTCACCTCCTACGACAACGGCGTGATCGTCGTTCCCTCCTACCTCCTGAAGTCCCAGGTCGTCACGACGGACAACTACGAGGAAGTTTTGATCGAAAGCGGCTACTACACCTCAGAGGAACTCGCATGAACGCCAAGACGATCACACACAGACGCCTCGGCGGGTGGTTCTGGGACCGGCCCGTCGCAGCCAAGATTGGTGGCGCTGTCGCCGTCCTCGGTGTCGCATTCGCTGGCGTCGGCACGATGGGTGGCGTTGCGCTGCTCAACGCCGGCAACAGCCTCGAGGAGACCCGAGTGTTGACCCAGGACCTCGAAGGGTCCATGGCCGAGCTGCGCACCGTCCAGGCTCAGAGCCATCTTCTGGTCCGTCGAGCCGCAGCCGCTCCCGACGACGCCACGCGCACCCAGCTGCTCGTCTCCTCCGACTGGAACGACGGCCGCGCCGCGGCACTCATCGAGAAGGTCACAACCTTCCCTGAGGCTGACACCCAGCAATGGGCGGACTTCATCACCCGATGGGAGGCGTGGACCGCGTACCGCGACACCACAGTCTTGCCTCTTGCTCAGGACGGTGACGTCGCCGCTGTCGAGGCGGCGCTGAATGCCTCAGCCGCAGGCGACTCGGACAACGCTGGCCGTGCCCTGGGCCTGGCCAGTGGCCAGGTCAACAACGCCGTCCAGGAAGTCCAGGACCAGGCGACCGCAGCCATCCGGCAGGCGCTCGTCATCCTTGTCGTCGGGTTCGCGGTGTCCGTGACAATCGCCGCGGCACTCGTCATCGCTGTGACTCGACGCATTAAGCGGGGGCTCGACGAGGTTCGCGCCAGCCTGGACGCGATGGCGTCCGGCGACCTCACCGTCGAAGCGCTCGTCATGGACAACGACGAGCTCGGTCAGATGGCCAGGTCTGCATCCGTAGCGCAGTCCTCACTGCGCGAGACGATGTCGGCAGTCGTGGACGCAGCGCAGACCGTCGCAGCCGCAGCGGAAGAGCTGTCCGCGTCGAACGTGCACGTCGCCGACGGCGCTGACGCGACCAGCGCACAAGCTGGAGTTGTCGCCGCAGCCGCCGAGCAGGTCTCCCGCAACGTTCAGGCCGTCGCCGCCGGCGCCGAGCAGATGGGCGCGTCGATCAGGGAGATCTCGGAGAACGCCAACCAGGCAGTCAAGGTTGCCGGACGGGCGGTCGACGCAGCACAGAGCACCGCGTCTACCGTCACGGAGCTCGGCCAGAGCTCCAAGGAGATCGGCAACGTCGTCAAGCTCATCACGTCCATCGCCGAGCAGACCAACCTGCTCGCGCTCAACGCCACCATCGAAGCAGCTCGCGCAGGGCAGGCAGGCCGCGGCTTCGCGGTCGTGGCCGGCGAGGTCAAGGAGCTGGCTCAGGAGTCCGCACGCGCCGCTGAGGACATCAGCGCCCGCATCGCGAACAACCAGACCCAGACGGCAGCAGCAGTCGTCGCCATCAGCGGCATCACCGAGGTTATCTCGACGATCAGCGACTACCAGATGACGATCGCCAGCGCCGTCGAGGAGCAGACAGCCACGACGAACGAGATGAGCCGCCGCGTTAGCGAGGCAGCCATGGGCGCCGGAGAGATCGCCACGAACATCACCGGTGTGGCCTCCTCGGCCGCTTCTTCAAGCAGCGTCATCTCCCAGACGCAGGACGCAGTTGCCGAACTCGCCCGCATGTCGAACGAGCTCAGCGCCCGCGTCTCGCGGTTCACGTTCTGACACACCCGAACGAAGGCAGCGAGCGAGGGCCGTGCGGCGAGATGCCGCACGGCCTTCGTGCCGTCCGCTCACACGAAGCTTCTGGACAGGTCACCCCGGTATCGCGGGACCTGGATCGAGAGCAGGCCGAACGCCAGCGCGCCGGGCATCTCTGAGGGCCCGCAGTCACGACCTCGAAGCGGCGACCTTCCGTCTCCCAGATGCTCACTGCTGCAGCATGCCAGGCCAGCTCACTCATGCCGCAGTCGATGTCGTGGACCAGGCAGAGGGGGAGTCGGGAGTTCGGGGCCAGCGATGTGCCCGAACCCTTCGAGGTCTGTCCGGTCGCCGACGAGGTTGTCTCGGTCGCGATCGCCATGGCGAATCATGGCGGGGGCCTCACGAGCGCACCGGCGCCACCCCTGGCTGGCTGAGGCGAGCGGTTTGCGGCCGGGCCTCGGACCCCACACGTACGCCCTACGAGCACCATTTCGGGCTCACCGCAATCGTGCAGGGCCTCACTCGAGTCGGCCGTGGCTGAACTCGTCCTGAGAGGTCGACCGTCGCCAGAAAGCACAAACGGACGCCTTCCCTGAGGAAGACGCCCGTGAGGCGAGGAACTCACCCGTGGATGAGTTCGAAAGGCTTACGCGTGCCTGGTGACCTTGCCGGCCTTGAGGCACGAGGTGCACACATTCAGGCGCTTGGGCGTACCGGCAACCACGGCGCGCACGCGCTGGATGTTCGGGTTCCAACGACGCGAGGTGCGGCGGTGCGAGTGCGAGATTGAGTTACCGAAAGACGGGTGCTTGCCGCAGACGTCGCAGTTTGCTGCCACGATGGATCTCCTTGAGTTGATGCGCGCGTTACCTGGAGGGGTCGCGCCACGATTCCTGCCCGCGTCCGGACAACCGCATTAGGGTATCTGACTAGAGTCAAGATTGCCAATTAAGCGCCCGACCGTTTGTGTTGGCGCCAAACACAGGAGCCACATGATCGCCGCCGAATCGCGAGACCTGCGTCGCTGGCTCGCCTCGGGTGCCCAGGCGGTCAAGCGCGCGAGGGTGCGCCTTGACGCAATCAACGTCTTTCCCGTGCCCGATGCGGACACAGGTACCAATATGTACCTCACGCTCCAAGAGGGCAACAGGGCGGTGGCAAAGTTGCCGCAGGCCGCGAGCCATCGTGAGGTCGTTGCGGCCTTCGCGCGCGGCGCGTTGCTAGGTGCCCGCGGCAACTCGGGCGTGATCGTGTCGCAGTACCTCAGCGCATTCCTGAGGGATATCGATAAGTCGGGTGGACTCTCTGAGGCCAAGCCGGCGGCCATCGCCGCGGCTCTCCAGAGCGCCACGGACGCCGCCTATGCCGCTGTCGGGGCACCCGTCGAGGGGACGATGCTCTCGGTCGCGCAGGCCGCCTCGCATGGTGCCGCCGAGGCCGCCGCGTCCAAGGCCGGTCGCAACGAGGTGATCCGCGCCGCAGTGGTTGCGGCGCGTGCGGCGCTCCGCGCGACCCTTGAGGAACTGCCAGCAGCCAAGAGCGCAGGCGTGGTCGACGCGGGTGCCGCGGGCCTCGTGCTGCAGCTCGAGATGCTTGCCGAAACCTTTGGCGGAGCAGAGGCTCTCGCGGGTATCGATTATGTCGAGTGGGAGCTTGCGTCCACCGGTGAGGGCGTCGTGGCGGTGCCTGTGCACCATGAGTATGCGTCGGTGGGTGGCGCGTATGAGGTGATGTTCGTCGCTCAGCTCGACGATAGAGGTGCCGCGCGGGGGAGTGCGCTGCGTGAATTGACTGCGGCACTTTCCGCACTTGGCGACTCTGTTGCGGTCACGGAGGCCCATGGGCTCGTCAACGCTCATGTCCACACCGACGAACCAGACGGCGCCGTCGAGGTGGGAATCGCCACAAAGGCCCGCCAGATTCTCGTGAGTTCGTTGGTCGTGGGGCATCCGCGTGAGGGTGCCTCGGAACGTGACCGGGCCGTCACCGGAATCGTGGCGCTCACGTCGTGTCCTGGCCTCGCCGCGCCGCTCGCAGATGCGGGAGCGATGGTTTTGGTAGTCCCCGATCCGGCGCTCCTCAAGCGCAGGGCCCTGCGCAGGGCGGTCAGCGACGCCTCCGGCAGGGGTGTGGTGATCGCACCTGGTAACGCGCAGCTACGCGCCGCCGCGGAGGACCTCGCGCGGCATCGTACGGGCGTCGGGATCACCGTCCTTCCGTGTGGACACGAGGCGCAGGTGATCGCGGCCGTCGCCGCGGGTGCGCTCGTGACGCCCGGAGAGCCTCTCGAGGCCGTCATGCGGGCCGCGGTTGAGCGTTGTGCGGTGACCTCCTCGAGTCCCGATGCTCTGGACGACGACGTCGATCGACTGCTCACGGCTGACACGGAGATCGTCACGATCGTGCTCGCGCGCGGAGTGCCCCTTTCCGTGGTCGATAGCGTCAAGATCTCCGCAGCGACGGTATGCCGTTCCGCGGATGTCAATGTCTACCAGGGGGGACACGGATCTCCGGGTGTGCTTGTGGGTGTTGAGCGTCCGTGATGGGTTCTCTCGATGAGCCGCTGGGCACGCTCCTGGGCACGCGCACAGCCAACTCTCTTGCCAAGTTAGGACTCGCAACCGTCGAGGATTTGGTGCGTCACTATCCGCGTCGCTACTCGTCTCCTGGCGAGTTCACGGACATGACCGAGCTCCGTGACGGTGAGCACGTCACCGTGATGGCGGAGGTGCGCACGGCGACGATTCGCCAGATGCATTCGCGAGGCGGCGCGATGCTCGAGGTGATGGTCACGGATGGGCACCTGTCGCTTTCCCTCACCTTCTTCGCCAAGCGCGCGGGCGTGCTCCGCATGCACGAAGACAAACTGCGGCCCGGCCGCGTCGGGCTCTTCACGGGAACGGTGGGCTCGTACAAGGGCAAGCGCCAGTTGGTGCACCCCGATTACCTCATCGTGGGCATCGATGCCGCCGATGCCGACGAGGCCACGGTCGAGGCATCGAAGCCCATCCCGATCTATCCGGCAGGAGCATCGACGCCGACGTGGCGCATCGGGAGGGCGGTGCGTACCGTCCTTGACCCGTTGACGGAGGCGGAGGTGGTCGATCCGATTCCCGAGGCGCTGAGGAAGGCCCATGGGTTGCCGACTCTCCTGGAGGCGCTGCGTGGCGTGCACACTCCGACGGATCAGGCCGAGATCGACGCCGCTCAATACCGGCTTCGGTACGAGGAGGCTCTTGTGCTGCAGGCGGCGCTCGCTCGCCGTCGCGCCGATCGGTTGGCGCACGCGGCGACGCCGAGGCCCGCCGTGAGCGGCCGCCTCCTCGAGGGTTTCGACGCGCGACTGCCCTTTCCCCTCACCGCCGGTCAGGTGCAGGTGGGCGAGGAAATCGCCGCAGACCTCGCTCGCGAGACGCCGATGCTGCGCCTCCTTCAGGGCGACGTCGGAGCGGGTAAAACCATCGTGGCACTCAGGGCGATGCTTATGGTCGTTGATGCTGGCGGCCAGGCCGCACTTTTGGCCCCCACCGAGGTACTCGCGGCCCAGCATGAGCGCACGCTGCGCGACCTGCTGGGGCCTCTTGCCCAAGGAGGGATGCTCGGCGGTACGGATCACTCCACGCGCGTGACTCTGCTGACGGGGTCACAGGGTTCCCTCGCACGCAGGAAGGCGCTCGGGGAGGCCGCCTCCGGTGGGGCGGGAATCGTCGTCGGTACTCACGCTCTGCTGAGCGATACCGTGCAGTTTGCTGAGCTCGGCCTTGTGGTGGTCGACGAGCAACACCGGTTTGGCGTGGAACAACGCGACGCGTTGCGGACCCGCGGGGAGCGGGTGCCTCACACGCTCGTGATGACTGCCACCCCCATTCCGCGCACGGTAGCCATGACCGTCTTTGGTGACCTCGAAACGTCTCAGCTGACCGAACGCCCCCCTGGTAGGGCCGAGACCGTCACCCATGTGGTGCCCGCGGACAACGGGGCATGGATGGCGCGCATCTGGGACAGGGTGCGTGAGGAAGTGGCGTCAGGGGGGCGCGCCTATGTTGTGTGCCCACGTATCGATGGGGACGTCCCCGAGGACGATGCCAGCGAGGACCCCGCCATAGACGTTGAGGCGGGCGGCGATCATGCGTCCGGTACCCCAGCGAGGCCGCGCGAATCGTCCGAGAAACCAGTCAAGCGTCCGCTCGAGGCGGTCGCCGAGGTCGTTGACCGATTGCGCGCGCTCCCGGCGATGACCGGAATCAGCATCGGCATGATGCACGGGCGGCTGGGCGCGGACGAAAAGGACGCCGCCATGGCTGCCTTCGCACAAGGCGCGACCCCCGTGCTCGTATCCACCACTGTGATCGAGGTCGGGGTTGATGTCCCCGAGGCGACAGTCATGGTGGTTCTCGACGCCGAGCACTTTGGAATGTCTCAGCTGCACCAGTTGCGTGGCCGAGTGGGGCGCGGCGGTCGGCCAGGTTTGTGTCTGCTCGTGAGTCACGCCGAGGAGGGAACGTTGTCCCACGAGAGACTCGGCGCGGTGGCAGCAACGAGCGACGGATTCGTCCTCGCAGAAAAGGACCTCGAGTTGCGGCGTGAGGGCGATGTGCTGGGTACCGCCCAGTCAGGCGGCCGCAATTCGCTCCGGCTCTTGCGGGTGCTCAAGGACGCGGACCTGCTGGGGTTGGCGAGGGACGATGCCCGGGCTCTGATCGACGCCGACCCGACGCTGGCGTCGTCGCATGCGCTCGCGGACGCCATCAGTGCGTGGCTGGGCGAGCGCGAGGAGTTCCTCGAACGCACCTAAACAGCTTCCAACGAACCTCAACGAACGGCGCCTGCGACCGATGGTGTGAGCAGGAGGCTTTCATGTCAGATGTGAGCAGTGTGTCAAGTGCTTTCCAGTACTCATCATCGTCAAGTAGCGACTCGGTTTCGCAGCGGCCCTCGGGACCTCCTCCGGCTGGGGGCCATCCGTCCGGGCCTCCGCCCGCCGGCGCCCGGTCCTCGGGCCCCCCGCCAGCGGCATCAGTGGAGACCACGTCTCACGACGCGACATCGGATGCGCTCGGGGAGCACCTCGACACCTTTCTTTAGGTAATCGGGCTTCCCGGCGAGGCATTGGGCGGCGTTCTTGGTCGCGAAGCGTGTCGCGCGTCCTCACACCCGGAAAGCCCCTGTTCGATGGGAACATCATGGAACACGCAGTGGCATCATCGTCTTCGCGTTCTCCGGACCCGTCGTGACTCCGATCCCAGAGGCTCCTCGCGCTGGCCGTTTACGGTCACGCTTCCATCTGGGCACCATCGACCTGGCGTGCGTCGGCAACAGGGGTGAGCGGTTCGGCGTGGTCGTGAGTTTTGTCATCATCGCCGCAGTCATCGCGATCGTGACCTTGGTGATCGTGCTCGCGGGTGGTGCACCGACGCCCCTCGCGCACCTGTACTACATCCCGATCCTCTACGCGGCGGCACGGCACGGGCACTGGGGAGCATTCTTCGCGGCGGTCTCCTCCGGATTGGTCGTCGGCCCCTGGATGACCGCGCCTCACACCGTCACCGGTACGCAGAATCTGGGCGATTGGGGCGTGCGACTCGTCCTCTTTGTCGTGGTGGGGCTTGTCGCCTCGTGGCTTGCGAGTCAGGATGCCAGGCCCTTCGAGGTCCTCCTGCGCGACATCGTTCTGGGTCAAGGCCTGCGATCGGCGGTGCGGACCGGGCACATACGGGTGCATTACCAGCCACTGGTCGATCTGAGCGACGGGCGGGTGCTCGGAGTCGAGGCGCTGTGCCGATGGAGCGACAGCAGCGGCCGGGCGGTCGCCCCCGACGCGTTCATTCCCGCCGCCGAGCACACCGGCGTCATCCTGGCCGTGGGTCGAGAGGTGCTGAGGCAGTCGACCGAGCAATCGGTCCAGTGGGCGGACGTGCACGGAGAGGGGCTGACCATGAGCGTCAACGTCTCCGCCGTGCAGCTGTGCAAGCCGGGGTTCCTGTCCGACCTCACGCGATTGGCGGGAGAGGCGACCACTCGTCGATACGAGCTCTGCATCGAGATTACGGAAACGGCGATTATCGCGGACAGGGCCAAGGCGCTCGTGGCGCTCACCGCGGCACGTGACCTGGGCGTGTGCATCGCGCTGGATGACTTTGGTACGGGGCAGTCTTCGCTCGCGTATCTGGCGGGGTTCCCGATTGACATCATCAAAATAGACCAGTCATTCGTGGCGGCGGTCGATGTTGACGCTACGGCCAGGGCGCTCGTGGGTGCGATCGTGCACATCGCGTCATCGCTCGGTGCCGAGACGATCGCGGAGGGCATCGAGCGGCCGGAACAGTTGCAAGCGCTGCGCGAATTGGGCTGCGGCATGGGCCAGGGCTACTACTTCGGTCGCCCGACCATTGCAGACGACGTCGACTGGAACCCACGCGCGCTCTCGTAGCCCTGGGACCCCCCGTGCGTGATAGTGCCCGCAAGGTTTTTCCTAGCCCTCTGGTGCCGCATTCCCGTTCTTGTAGTACGTCGCGACCGATATCCCGCCAGGAAGCGGGGTGACATGGTCGAGGCTCACAAACTTGCCGTCGCGGTCTTGCCACAGGGCAGGGCGCAGAAGCGCGTACTTGGCCTCGTCCCATGACGTCCAGTCATCGAGCAGCAGCCCGCCGGTGTCGCTCGAGTTCGGATTGATGCACCAGAAGGTATGGGCGAGGTGCTCGGACACGATGAGGTCACGTAGCGCCGTCATCCACTTGTCTTGGCGCGCGTCCTCGCCCAGGCTCCCGCCCCATTCGCCGATGAGTAGCGGCGCGGTGCCGTCGTCGTGGAGGTAGAGCCAGTTGGGTTCCCACACGTCGGAGCGCAACGAGGCGGCGCTGAAGGCACCCGCGAACCACGGCTGCTCGAACACGAGCGGCCCGTACTCGTGCGGCGAATACACCAGCTTGTCTGCGACATCGAGGCGCACGGGAAACGCGTCGACGGCCCGCAGGTTGCCGCCCCACCAGTTGAAGTTGTAATCAGACGCCGAGGTCGACGCGTTTGTCTTGCCGGCTTTAGGTGTCGCCTCGACGCCCTCGACCAGGATGAGCACGTCGGGGTGGACCTCCTGAATCCGCTTCGCGGCTTCCTCGGCGACGTGCCTCCAGTTTTGTGAGGACGTGGATCCGTCCCACATCGCGCGAGAGCTATCGGAGGGTTGGCCGTGAGGCTCGTTTTCGAGGTCGAACGCGATGATCGTGTCTTCGTGGCGGTAGCGCTCCGCGACCCATGCCCACGCATCGTAGAAGTCGGCCTCCGTGATGTCTCCCGAGGACCAGAGGGGAGCGATATGCCCCGAGTTGTCAGCCTTGGCGGAGTGGACGTCCAGGATGACCTTGAGGCCGCGATCCTTGGATCCGGCGAGGAACGTCTCGAAAACCTCAAGCGAAGTCTTGCCGACGAGGTCGGGGTTGACCGCCTCGTTGATGCCCGATGGCACCGCGGCGTTTCCGGCCTTCCACTCGAGCAGGAGCTCCGTGGAGATGGGGATCCTGAGGACGTTGATGCCGCGGCTCGCGATCGCGTTGAGTATGTCGTCGAGGGACGCACCCCACAGCCCGTGGAGGACCCGGTCGGAGGTGTTGAAACCGAACCAGTTCGCGCCGGTGAGCCACACGGGGTCGCCGTTGGCATCCACGATGCGGTTGCCGTCGGTGCTGAGCCAATCGTCGTCCAAAGGGGAATTCACGTGGGAAGCCGAGGTGTACGTCGACGGAGGCGCTCCGTCCTGATTGGTCGTCGAGGAGCCACTCGCCGACGGCGTGGTCGTGCTTGCGCAGGTGGCAGACGTCGCTCCGGGCGCGTCACCGGACGCGGTAAAGCCGAACGTTGCGGACGCCCCTCCCGCGAGGGCGCCGTTGTACGACGAGTTTGAGGCGGTGACGAGGCCGGTGTCTCCCTTGGCGAGCGTCGAGTTCCAGGCGCCGTCGACCTGCGCGGCCCCGATGTCGAGCGTGACGGCCCAATCCTCGATGGCCTCGCCTACCGCGGTGACCGTCACATCGATCTGGAAGCCCCCTTCCCATGCGTTCGACACCTCGGCAGAGGCGGTGCACGCCAATGCGGTGGTCACGGAGGGAGACGGGGAGGCGGATGGCGTGGGCGTCGCGGAGGGCGCCGCCTCTGCAGCGTTGCCGGACGACCGCGCCCACATGACGCTGCCTGTGACGATCCACGCGAGCAGAATTGCGACCGTAACCCAGGCGAGAAGGGGGACTCGCCGGAGGCTTTCTGCAAATCGGACCATGGGGGTCAGCCTAGATGGATCGCCTAGGGCGGCAACCGTGCACAGTGGGCCGCGTGTCAACGGCTCTACGCTTAGGTGCATGACGCGCATCATCGCTGGTGAATTCGGAGGGCGAAAGCTCACCGTGCCCAAGGCCGGCACCCGGCCAACGACCGACAGGGTCAGGGAGGCCATCTTCTCTAGGCTGGACCATGCCGACGCGCTACGTGGTGCGCGTGTGCTTGACCTCTACGCGGGCTCGGGAGCCTTGGGAATCGAGGCGCTGAGTAGGGGAGCGGCGGAGGTCACCTTGGTCGAATCCGCCACTCCTGCGGTGCGCGTGGTCGAGGGGAACATTAGGGAGCTCGGCCTGGGGACTCGAGCCACGGTGGTGCGTGAGCGCGTCCTGCCGTACCTCGAGCGCACGTCCAAGACCTTCACCTTGGCTTTTCTCGACCCGCCGTACGACATCGCGGAAGGGGACCTGGTCGCGGCCCTCGTGGCCTTGGTGCCGCGGTTAGAGGAAGGCTCCTCGGTGGTTCTCGAGGCCTCCACACGAAAAGGTCTCCCCGAATGGCCTGCAGGACTTCAGTTGATGCAGTCGAAGGCCTATGGCGAGACGACGGTGCACTTCGCCGAGCGTGTGCGCTAGGTTGCCGTCTATGGCCACCGTTGTCTTTCCAGGATCCTTTGATCCCTTCACCTTGGGGCACGTCGATATCGCCGTGCGCGCCCGTCAGCTGTTCGACACCGTGATCATCGCGGTGGCGCATAATTCCTCGAAGGCTCCGCTGCTCGATGTCGAGACCCGTGTCGACCTTGCGCGGCTTGCGGTCAGTCACGTCGAGGGCATCGAGGTGGAGGCCACGTCGGATCTGCTCGTCGACTTCTGCGAGGCACATCACGCCGTCGCGATCGTCAAGGGCCTGCGCGGTGGTGCGGATTATGACCTCGAACGGCCCATGGCACTGATGAACCGTTCGCTCACGGGAATTGAGACCGTGTTCCTCACGGGGGACAGCGCGCTGTCACATATCGCGTCGTCCCTGGTCCGAGACGTTGCTCGCCATGGCGGAGACGTGTCGGCCTACGTTCCTCCCGGCGTCGAGAGCGCGGTGCTCGCGGCTTTGCGCGCACAGAAGTAAAGTAGACCGAGGGTCGCTTGCGAGCGACGTGAGAGGCTCTAACTCTGCGGAGCCTCACTTTGGCGCCGTGCAGCATGGCCGTGGCTTGAGTTCGAGGCCATTCATCCCGTAGGATGGTCCGCTGGCCCGCCGATCAAAAATGGGCCGAGGTCCCCGGACTGTTTAGACATGGAGGAGCGTGTGGCACACACTCCGTTCAACACATCGCCGTTCCGCATTTCACTGCGGGATATCGTGCGTCGTCCAGGTACTCATCAGGAGTACGACCATGACTTTGCGGTGCCAGAGCGCCTCGGTACGGATTTGATTGGGGTCCCACAGGGTTCGAACGTCTCGTTGCACGTGCAGTGCGAGGTGGTCACCGATGGGATTTGGGTGAACGGCACCTTTACCGCAGTTGCGGAGGGGGAGTGCGGTCGCTGTTTGGAAGACATCTCGCTCGATATCGAGGTGCCTCTGCAGGGACTGTTTCTCTACCCCGACGCTGGCTACAGTGCGGGTGACGTGGAGGAAGACGTCTATGATTTCGATGGCGAGAGCCTGGATCTCGAAGGTGTCATTACGGATGCGGTGGTGACCACGCTTCCGTTCACTCCTTTGTGTGACCCGGGATGTCCGGGACTGTGCGATCAATGTGGCGTGAGGCTTGCAGACAATGTGGGTCACGCGCATGAGATACTCGACCCTCGGTGGTCGTCACTAGTAAGTGTGAAGGACGGCCTTGAGCCGTCCGACAAGGAAGAGAGTTAGCCGTGGCCGTTCCAAAGCGCAAAATGTCGCGCAGTAACACCCGCTCGCGTCGTTCGCAGTGGAAGACGACTGCAGCGAACCTGACGACGTGCCCCACGTGCAAGGCTGACAAGCTGCAGCACGTGGCCTGCCCGACCTGTGGTGCCTACAACGGCCGTCAGTTCGCGGCAGCGATCAGCACCGTACACGAGGCCTAAACGGTCCTCTCCGCTTGCGTGAGTTTCATTCCGTGAGCGTTCCAGGCATCGACGTCGCGGCGGCCCTCACGGGCCGCCTCGGCGTTTCTGTTGACCCGGAGATGCTCGTGCTTGCCCTCACTCATCGGTCGTTTGCGTACGAAAACGGCGGGCTACCCACGAACGAGCGCCTCGAATTTCTTGGCGACTCCGTACTTGGGATCGTCGTCACCGATCGCTTGTACAGCGATCACCCAGACCTCCCCGAGGGTGACCTCGCGAAGATGCGCGCAGCGTGCGTCTCGCAGAGGGCCCTTGCTATCGTCGCCCGCGAGCTGGGCCTCGGCCCGTACGTGCTTCTCGGTAAGGGTGAGATCTCCACGGGAGGGTCCGATAAGGACTCGATACTGTGCGACACGCTTGAGGCGTTGTTCGGCGCGATTTACTTGGCGCACGGCATCGACGTCGCGCGCGATGTCATCCTCAAACTCGTAGGGCCCTCGCTTGAGCGTTCCGCGACCCTAGGCGACGCGCTCGACTGGAAGACGTCCCTCCAAGAGGTCTGCTCCTCGCTGGGTCTGTCCGCGCCCGTCTATGACGTGGTGGGCATCGGGCCCGACCACGCCCGCGTCTTTACCGCGACGGTGCTCGTCGACGGTGTCTCTCGCGGCACGGGAACGGGACCCGCAAAGAAGGTCGCCGAGCAAGAGGCGGCCGAGTCCGCGCACGCGGCACTGAGCGCGCTGTAGCCGCAGGTCGGTCAGGTGCCAGAGCTTCCCGAGGTCGAAACGGTGCGAGCCGGCCTTGAACCGCTTGTGAGCGGCGCCTCGATCGACGCCGTCACTATCTACAGGGCCTCCTGTGTACGCCATCATGGGGGCGGTCCGTCCGAATTCGGGCTTGCGGTTGCGGACGCCGCAATCGGCGAGGTGGTGAGGCGTGGAAAGTATCTGTGGTTCCTCCTCGAGGAGGGCCACGAGAGCCCTGTGAACGCCCTCAGCGCGCACCTGGGCATGTCGGGGCAGTTCCGGTCCTTTAAGGGGTCGCCGCCCGCGCCCCACACGCATTGCAGGGCGCGCTTCTCACTCACGACTCGTACAGGGCCCCTCACCCTCGACTTTTTGGACCAACGCACGTTCGGATACCTTCACGTCGAGCCCTTGGTGACGACGTTGGACGGGGCACCAGGCGGCCGGGGGAGCGCCGTGGCCGCTGTCCCGCGCAGCGTCGCCCACATCGGCCGTGACGCACTCGACCCCGCCGCGGACCAGGCGCAGGCTCTGCGCGCGATACGCAAGGGCTCGCGGCCCATCAAGAGCGTTCTTCTCGACCAGACGGCGGTGAGCGGGATCGGCAACATCTACGCCGACGAGGCCTTGTGGCTGGCTCGTATTCACCCGCTCCGCGAGGCGTCGTCGCTTACCTTGGCCGAGGCGGCGCGCGTGCTCGCGTCCGTCCGAGGAGTGATGGAGCGTGCCCTTGCGCAGGGAGGGACCAGCTTTGACTCGCTCTACGTGAATGTCAACGGTGAGTCGGGGTACTTTTCGAGGTCGCTTGACGCCTACGGGCGGCAGGGGCAGCCTTGCCACCGATGTGGCGGATTGCTGGTGAGGGACAAGATCGCGGGCAGGTCTAGCCACTGGTGTCCTCGCTGTCAGGGCCTGCCCAGACCCGGGACTGACCGGGACTAGGACCACCGGACGTGCGACCCATTCTCCTCACGGGAAGCACGGGGGACCTCGTGGTAGTCACTATGGGACCCGGGACCTTCGACCCGAGCAAAGCCGGGACCTCCGGCTAGCCTTCTTTCATGAGCAACGTCAGAGTTTTGGTCCTGGATGATCACGAAGTCGTCCGCCGCGGTATCTGCGACATTTTGGATCGCGCCGATGGCATTGAAGTCGTCGCCGAGGCGGGTACCGTCGCGCAGGCAGTGCGCCGAGCCGATGCCGTGCGCCCTGACGTCGTGCTTTCCGATCTCCGCCTCCCCGACGGCACCGGACTTGAGCTCATCGCTCACGTGCGCCGCACGCTTCCGGATGCCCACATCGTCGTGCTCACGAGCTACGACGACGACGAGGCTCGCTCCGCCGCACGCACCGCTGGTGCCGACATGTTCCTCCCCAAGACCGCCGGCTCACAGCAGGTAGTCGAGGCTGTGCGCTTGGCCGCCACCGGTAAGGAACACGGTCAGCACATTCGCGTGCGTGACGACGAAGTGCTGGGCCGCCTGACCCCCATGGAGCGTCGCGTCGTTGAGCTCGTGGGACAGGGACTCGCCAACCGCGAGATTGGCGACGAGCTCGGCATCGCCGAGAAGACCGTCAAGAACCACGTCACGAGCGTCTTGTCCAAGATGGGGCTTCAGCGCCGCACCCAGGTTGTCGCCTGGGCCACTCGCCGCCACGCCGCATCCTTCCGCGGCTAGGTCGCTAGCCGGCGCGGTCGCTATCCGGCACGGTCACGCGCCGGGCAACGTCGCTCACTGGGGACGGCCACACTCGCCGGGCTCGGTCGCGTGGCTACGTCGCGGCTGCCACGTTCCACACGGCGCGTGTACCGGGCTTCTCGGCGTTCGTGTCCTCGTCGACAGGGTCGAGTGAGAAAGAGCCCCTGCGTCTGAGCGCGCGATTGGCCAGGTTGGACGTCCCCGAGTGGCGTGAGAACGCGCCCGATGGACCGATCCCGTTGTCGGTAATCGTGACGGCGAGCCTGCCGTCCTTTGCCGAGATGGACAACGATGCCGACGTCGCCTGCGCGTGACGCGCGGTGTTGGAGAGCGACTCCCTCACGACGGCGATGATGTCATCCGAAAGGGTCGGGTCGATCTCGACCGCTGCGGAGGCCGCCGCCCAGTCGTCGACGGTCAGCGAAGCCACGAAGCCGAGCGAGTCCTGTGCCAAGACGAGCTCGCGCCGTACGCGTTCGCCGAGCGGCTCGGAGGTTCTCTCGCCCTGGAGCTGACCCATCACTCCGCGCACCTCGCGCTGGGCTCGTTTGACGTGCTCGAGCGTCGCGAGCAGGCGGTCGCGGGCTCCCGAGGGCACGTCGTCGGCGATCGTCTCGATCTGCATCGCGGTGGCGAACAACTCCTGGGATACGAAGTCGTGGAGGTCGTCCGCGATGCGTTCGCGTTCCTCCAGCAGATTCGACACGTTGCGTACGTGCGCTAGCTCGGCGAACTGCAGCGCCAACGCGGCCTGATTGGAGAACCGCTGCGCGGTCGCGAGGTCATGGTCGTCAAAGTTTCGGTGGGTCTTTCCTCGCCACAGCATGAGCAGTCCCAGGGTGCGCGCGCCCGCGAGGAGCGGGGCGTACAGGGTGGGGCCAAATTCCTTCACCGGCTCCAGGATGGTGGGGCCAGGCGGTTGATTCGATATGGTTCCCGTGCCAGCCCTGATGACGGTCATCGCGAAGCCGCCCGCGGGCAAGACCAACCCGAGTAGGTCGTCGGCGTTGATGCCGTCGGTGAATTCCATGACCCATTCGTCGTTGAGGCCAGGCAGCACAAGCGCGGCAGCCGCGGCTCCTGAAAGGTCTCTCGCGGAGGCGACGATGCGCGCGATTGCGGTCTCGTCTCCAGGGTTGGCGAGGAGTGCGGTGGTGATCGCCTGCGAGGCGGCTAGCCAGTTTTCGCGCTCGAGCGACTCCTCGAAGAGTTGGGCGTTGTCGATCGCGACGGATACGGCCGCGGCCAGCGCCGCGACGGTCTCCTCGTCGACCTTGGTGAATCCGCCCACCTTGGACGCGAGGTACAGGTTTCCGAACACCGTGCCGCGTGCACGCAGCGCGCATCCAAGGAACGAGCCCATCTTGGGGTGGCCAGGGGGCAGGCCGGCAAACGCAGGGTGCTCGGTGAGCTCGTCGATCACGAGCGCACCCTCGAAGGGGATCTGCGAGAGGGTGCCTACGGCGTTGGGCCCCCGACCCAGGCTTTCCATGATCTGGGGGTCGACCCCCAAATAGTGGAAGTCGACGGAGATGCCGTCGTCGTCGAGCACATTGATGGCCGCCATAGGGGCTCCCGTGGTCGCCATCGCGGCCTCGAGCATCTTGTTGATGACGGATGGCAGGTCGAGCTGGCGGTTGAGGGCCAGTATCGCCTCGGTGACCTTGTCGGACATCAGTTGATCCTTCCCACCAAGCGGACTATTCGTCATCGAGACTAACCACCTGATCCACCACATCAAGAATTCCCAGGTCGTGGGTCACGATGACGATCGACCGCCCCGCGGCGCGCATCGCGCGCACGAGTGATCTCAGGGCATCGATTCCGTCGGCATCGAGGTGCTCGGCGGGTTCGTCGATGAGGTGGATAGGTGCGGGTGACAGCAGCACGCGGGCAAGCAGCAGCCGGCGGCGTTCGCCACCCGAAACGGTCTGTCCACCGGAGCCCAGATCGGTGTCGAGCCCGTTGGGTTGGGCCAGCAGCCACGGAGTCAACCCCACGGCGTCGAGGGCTGCCGTCGCCTCTTCGCGAGTCGCGTCTCCGCAGGCGACACGAAGATTTTCGAACACGGTGGTGCCGAAGACGTGGGCGTCCTCGGGAGTCACGGCGATGGTCGAGCCGAGCGTGGCGGCATCCACGACCGTGCCGGCCACTGAAGCGGACCCCGCGGAGGGGCGTAGCGCGCCAGCGATCGTGAGCAAAAGCGTCGTCTTGCCGATCCCGGAGCGCCCCACGATGCCGAGCGCACCGCCTGGTTCAAGGACGGTGGAGACGGGCCGCGTGGGGGTCATGCCTGGCCATGCGGCGCTAAGGCCCTCGAGCCGCAGGGTCGCCTCGCGCGCGAGCACATCGGTAGTGGCCTCGTTGCGGGGGGCGTCGGCGCCGTCCGAGTCGACCTGTGCGGCGGAGATGGCGAGAACGCGTCGTGCGGCGGCGGCCGAACGGAAGGCCTGGACCACCGCGGTGGGTACGGCGGTCACGGCCTCAAAGGCGCTCAGGGGCAGGAGCGCGACGACTGCAGCGGATGTGGGTGAAAGCCCCGCGCTAGTGGCGGCGGTCACGGCGAGCCACAACGAGCCGACGAGAGCGGCCCCTTGAGAGGCCTGGAGGACTGCTGCGGCCCATGCGGAGGGTTTGGCGGTGAGTTCCGCTGCCCGTTCCGCGTCGAGGTCGGCGGCGCGAAGCTCTGCGGAGGCCTCGCCCTGAGTACCCCAGACCCTGTGCTCGATGGCGCCCTCGATGGCCTCGAGGGTCGCGGTCGAGACACGGGCGGCTGCCGCAGCGCCAGCCTCGGCCGCGATCTTCGCGCTACGCCAGGTGAGTGCGCCACCCAGCGCTGCGGAGGCCAGGAGGCACAGCGCGAGCACGAGCCCCGCGATCGGCAACAGCGCGGTGACGATTCCCACGGCCAGGAGGCTCACGGTGGCCGCGACGCCGAGCGGGATGATCGATCGCACCACCGCGTCGCCCATTGCGTCGATGTCGCCGCCCATGCGGGCCACGATGTCGCCGCGCTTGAGACCCATGACGGTCGAGGCTCCCGAGCGGGCGACCCTGTCGTAGGTGCGGCTTCGCAGTTCCACGACGCCGCTCAGCGCGGTTTCGTGGCTCGCCAGGCGCTCGAGGTAGCGGAACAGGCCGCGGGCGATACCGAAGAAACGCACGGTGACCGCCGCGAGGCCAAGGGCGGCGGGGGAGGGCATCTGTGCGGCCTCCGCGATGAGCCAGGCCGCCACGGCCGCAAGCCCCACCGCTGAGCCGAGCGCCATGGTGCCCGCGCCTACGGACAGCGCGACGCGCCTTGGCCGTACATTGCCTTCGCGCATGAGCTCGCGGACGCTCAGCCGCTTGGTGGTGGGTGCGGAGGCGCCGGCGGTGGGCGCGAGGTTCTCGGCGGTCATTCGACGCGTCCAGCGGTGGCCAAGGCGCGGACTTCAACGACGATGTCGGCCGCCTGAATGAGCAGCGGGTCGTGGGTAGCCGCGACCACCGTGGTTCCGTTGTGGGCTGCTTGAACGATGCGTGCGATCAGCTGCGCGCGCGCCTCGCCGTCGAGGTGAGCGGTGGGTTCGTCGAACAGGAACACCGGGCGCCCGGAGGTGAGCGCCCTGTCGTAGGCGACAAGTTGCCTCTGGCCGAGGCTCAGCGCGCGGCCAGCCTCTCCCAGTTCGGGCCTTTGCGGGACCCATGCGCATTGCAGCGTCCACGCGTCAGCATCGGCGTCCTGAAGGTCGACGACGGTGGGGCCATCGCCCGCACGCACGGCACCCTCGTCGGGGCGGATCAGCCCGGCCAGTGCCAGAAGTGCTGTCGACTTCCCCTCACCATTGGGACCGCGCAGCACCGTGAGCGCCCCAGGAGCTGCGGTCGCGGTCAGGGCAGCGGGGGCAAATCTTCCGCCGTCGGGAGTGGCCACCGACACTGCCTCGAGGGTAAGGGTCGCGCCGGCGAGAGAAGGTGCCGCGCCCCCCGGAGTCCCGACGGGCACGGGAGTCTCCTCGAGGATCGCGAACGCTCCGTCTGCGGCGGCAAGGCCGTCTGCGGCCGCGTGGAAGTGCGTGCCCACGTTGCGTAGCGGCAGGTAGACCTCCGGGGCCAGGATGAGCACCGCAAGCGCAGTCTCGATCGACACGTTCCCGTCGATCAGCCGGAAGCCCAGCGTGACGGCCACGATGGCGACGGACAACGTGGTGAGAAGTTCAAGGACAAAGCCCGACAGGAACGCGATGCGCAGCGAGCCCATGGTCGCGCGCTTGGCCGCGTCCCCCAGTTCCCTGACGCGCTTGGCGGGCCCACGCTCGCGGCCAAGGGCACGCAGCGTAGGCACGCCCGCGATCAGGTCGAGGGTGCGTGCGCCGAGCCTCTCCATGGCGGCAAGATGGCGCTGCGAGCGGTCCCTCGTCATCAATCCCACGAGGATCATGAACATCGGCACGAGCGGAAGCGTGAGCGCCACGATGAGGGCGGACAGCCAATCGAGGCCAAGCACCACGACGAGCATGAGTGGCGTCACCGTGGCGGCAAGCATGAGCTGAGGCAGATAGCGCACAAAGTAGGGGAGTAGCCCGTCGAGGCCACGCGTCACGGTCGTGACCACCTCGGCACCCTTGCCCGTCGCGAGCCAACGAGGCCCCATCGATGCCGCATGGTCGACCACGGACTCGCGGAGTTCGGAGATGACCCGCACACCTGCCCGGTGGGCGAGCCGCTCCTGGAGCCACACGATGGCGACCCGCGTGGCCACGACGCTGATCAGGAGGGGTAGCCCCGTGGCGAGAGCGCGCGCGTCGAGCGGCACGATCCGGCCAAGGGGACCCAATCCGTCACTGGTCAGCGGCGTCGGCGCGAGGACGACGGCCAACATTCGGGCCACCAGGAGTGCTTGAAACAGGATGGTGGCTGCGGTCAGAAAACCAAGCACCGCCGTCACGAGCACGTAACGGCGGGCCGGTCCGATCCGCGCGATGAGGCGCGGGTCGATGGGCTTCATGTATTCCCTAGGAGTTCTTGGTGAACGTCAACTCGTTGTGCTCGGGGATCATTTCCTCCGAGAGGCGACGCTTGAACACCCAGTATGACCACGCCTGGTACGCGAGCACGAGCGGCGTGAAGATTCCGGCCACCCACGTCATGACAACGAGCGTGGTGTGCGACGACGACGCGACGAGGCCTTCGACACCGTCGACCGCATGAACAAGCAGGTTGAAGTCGGGGTTTGTGGAGGAGGGCATCACGTTGGGGAACAGGGCGCCGAAGATGAGCGTCACCGCCCCGATAATTGCGACGACGTTCGCGAGGAACGCCCAGCCGAACTTGCCGGTCCAGCTGAACCACACGGCACCGATCAGGCCCGCTGCGGCGAGCACGACGGCTCCCCAGGTCCACGTGTTGTTCGAGTAAGCAAGCTGCAGCCACAGGGCCCAGACCGCTCCAACGACAACCGCAGCGACCGAGAACTTCTTGGCCCAGCCGGCGGCGCGGTCCATGACCTCGCCCTTGGTCTTGAGCGCCAAGAAGATCGAGCCGTGGCTCAGGAAGATCGCGAGCGTGACCATGCCGCCAAGAAGCGCGAACGGGCTGAGCAGATTGAAGAATCCGCCTGTGTAGGTACCCGTCTCGTCGATCGGAACGCCGCGCACGATGTTCGCGAACGCCACGCCCCACAGGATCGAGGGGATCCACGACGAGATGATGATCGCGAGGTCCCAGCGGTTGCGCCAGTTCTCGTCATTGATCTTGGAGCGGTACTCGATCGCCACCGCGCGCACGATGAGCGCGAGCAGGATGAGCAACAACGGGAGGTAGAAGCCCGAGAAGAGCGTGGCGTACCACTCGGGGAATGCCGCGAACGTGGCACCACCTGCGGTGAGCAACCACACCTCGTTGCCGTCCCACACGGGGCCGATCGAGTTGAGCAGCACCCGCTTGCCCTTGGGCGTCTTGCCGACGATCGGCATGAGCATGCCGACGCCGAAGTCGAATCCTTCGAGAACCAGGTAACCGGTCCAGAGGACACCGATGAGGATGAACCAGAAGACTGCGAGATCCATGATGTAAACCTTTCCGGCCTAGTAGGCGAACGACAGGGGCTTGTCGTCGTCGTCGCTGACGAGGGGCTCCGCAAATGCGGGCGCTCCCTCTTGGGCGTACCGGACGATGAGTTTGTACCAGAAGACGCCGAGGATGGCGTAGAGGATGGTGAAGATCACCATGGACAGGCCCACCTCCCACGCGTCGACGGCCTTGGAGACCCCGTGCTGCGTGAGCAGAAAGACGGGGTCGCTGCCTGTGAAGCTGGGGTTGGGCGCCACCACGAATGGCTGACGGCCCATCTCCGTGAAGATCCACCCGAATGACGCGCCCAGGAACGGCGCGGGGATCGAGTAGAGGGCCAGCTTGCCGAACCACTTCTGGTCGGTGACCTTGCCCTTGCGGGTGAGCCACAGCGCCGAGAGGGCGGTAGCCGCGGCGAACGCCGCCACGCCGATCATGAGTCGGAAGGACCAGTAGGTCACCGCAAGGTTGGGGCGGTACGTCGCTTCCCCGTACTTGGCCGTGTACTCCTCCTGGAGTTGGTCAAGACCCTTGATCTCGGAGTTGAAGTCGCCGTCTGCCATGAATGACAGCATGTTCGGGATCTCGATGATGTGCTTCACCGATGTGGGGTCATTGCCCGCCAGGTTACCGATCGTGAGCAGCGAGAAGGGGGCGCCTTCGACCGTCTCGACGAGCCCCTCGGCCGCGGCCATCTTGATGGGCTGCTGCTTGAACATGAGCTTGGCCTGCAGGTCGCCCGTGATGAGGATTCCTACGCCCGCAATGATCATGACCACCGCGCCGAAGCGCACCGCGGTGCGGTACATCGGAATGTCGGAGTCGTCCTTGTTGGCGCGCGTCTTCTTGACCAGCCAGAAGGCGCCGATTCCGGTGATGAAGCCTCCGGCTACCAGGAACGCGGTCACGATCACGTGAGGGAACGCCACGAGCGTCGTGTTGTTGCCAAGCACCGCCCAGATATCCGTCATCTCGGCGCGGCCGGTCTCGGGGTTGTACGTGGTGCCTACGGGGTGCTGCATCCACGAGTTGGCGGCGATGATGAAGTACGCAGAAAGGTTGGAGCCAATCGCGAAGAGCCACACGACCGTCAGGTGCACCTTCTTGGAGAGTCGGTCCCAACCGAAGATCCAGACGCCCAGGAAGGTCGACTCGAGGAAGAACGCGATCAGCGCCTCCATCGCGAGGGGTGCCCCGAAGATGTCGCCTACGTAGCGTGAGTATTCCGCCCAGTTCATGCCGAACTGGAACTCCTGCACGATTCCAGTGGCGACGCCGAGCGCGAAGTTGATGAGGAGGAGCTTGCCGTAAAACTTGGTGAGGCGCAGCCACTTTTCCTTGCCGGTGCGCACCCACATCGTTTGCATGATGGCGACCAAAACCGACAGGCCGAGAGTCAGGGGGACAAGAACGAAGTGGTAGACGGTCGTAATGCCGAATTGCCAGCGCGCGAGTTCTAGCGCATCCATGGCAGATCCTCCTTTAGGTCGTGGCCACAAACTACCGTGGGGGGTATCGACGGCGCCCAGGACTCAGGTCCCGGTTCGGGGGTCTCTTGGCCCGGGTCCCGTATGAGGAGTCCCGGAAATATCCTGGGTAGGCCCGCGCGCTACTCCTCTAGTTTGGCGCTAACGGCAGCGACGTGCTTGCCACGCGGCCCAAATGGTTATCCGACCGTGACGGTCCTAGGCCGGTCTCGCCCCTGCTCTCAAGGCGTTCGAGGCCTCGGATCACGCCTCATCGGCGTCCAGCGGGACCAGGGCGTTCGTTGAAACGCCACCAAAGTCCATAGAAAACACCACACGTATGCCACAATGGTCCCAGGTCCGCACTCCTCCACACGGAGCGCCTACCACGCGACAGACGCATCGGCCTTGGCAGCCGGCGGTGAAAACCGCCAGGCGCCGCCCCCGGAGTTGTCCGCCGCGACCACCAGACTTCCGTCACCTTGCGTGACGACCGAAGAGAACGCAGGGAACCGCGTGTGGACGGTTTCTACGCGACGAGGTACCCGCTTTGAGCGAGGACAACACCACTTCACCCAACGCCGTGATCTTCCAGGCGCCCGCACCGGCTTCAGAGAAGCCCGCTCGCGTCTCGCGCCGCGTTTCCGCCCCCGCGGGCCCTCCGGCTGTGGCCTCCGAAGCTCCCGAGCCCAAGGCGAAAGCCGAAGGTAAGCCCAAGACCACCCGCTCGCGTTCACGTAAGGCTTCCGCTCCGGCCGACGCCCCAGCAGACAGTGACGCCGGTTCGGTGCGGGTCGACGCGTCGGACTCCGGATCGGACTCCTCGCACTCAGATTCAGACGGAGAGGGTGAGGACGCGGCAAGCGCCCGTCGCCGCCGCCGCCGCGGCGGTCGTGGCAGGGGACGACGCACTACCGGAGACGACGGTCAGGACCAGGGCGACGACGAGGGCCAGGACCAGGGTCGCTCCGAATCGGCAGACGACTCGTCGTCCGGCGATAGCGACAGCGACAGCGATGGAGACGGTGACGGCGAGTCCGGTACCTCTTCCCGCAGGCGCCGCCGCAGCCGCAGCACCAGGACGCCGCGGTCGAGCTCGAGCAGCAGCTCCGGCAACAGCTCAAGCAACGACGACAACCTTCAGGGATCCACACGGCTCCAGGCCAAGCGTCAGCGTCGGCGTGAAACCCGCGATGGGTCCCGCCGCCGTCCCGTGATCTCCGAGGCCGAATTCTTGGCCAGGCGCGAGTCCGTCAAGCGCGACATGATCATTCGCGACAAGGACGGCCGCGTGCAGATCGCGGTGCTCGAGGACGACGTCTTGGTCGAGCACTATGTGTCTCACCAGGCTCAGCAGTCGATGGCTGGCAACGTGTACTTGGCCCGCGTCCAGAACGTGCTGCCAGGCATGGAGGCCGCATTCGTCGATGTAGGCCGCGGCCGCAACGCCGTGCTCTACGCCGGCGAGGTCAACTGGGACGCGGCTGGCCTTGACGGCAAGCCCAAGCGCATCGAGCTCGCGCTCAAGTCTGGCGACACGGTCATGGTGCAGGTCACCAAGGACCCGATCGGTCACAAGGGTGCACGAGTTACCTCTCAGATTTCGCTCGCAGGACGCTTCCTGGTCTACGTGCCAGGTGGCGGCGTCACCGGCATCAGCCGCAAGCTGCCCGAGAACGAGCGCAACCGCCTCAAGAAGCTCCTGCGCGAGGTCATCCCGGCCGACGCTGGCGTGATTGTCCGTACCGCTGCCGAGGGCGCCTCCGAAGAGGAGTTGCGCGCCGACGTCGAGCGTCTCAAGCGCCAGTGGGAGAGCATTGAGGCGGAAGCCTCGAACGTCAAGGCTCCCGCACTGCTTCGCGGCGAGCCCGATATGGCCATCCGCGTGGTTCGTGACATCTTCAACGAGGACTTCGAATCGGTCACGATTCAGGGCGACGACACGTGGAACTCGCTGAGTGCCTACGTGGGGCAGGTCGCTCCCGACCTCGCCACGCGCCTCCACAAGTTCCACGGCGACGGTGACGTGTTCTATGACCACCGCATCGACGAGCAGCTGACGAAGGGCATGGACCGCAAGGTCTGGCTGCCCTCGGGCGGCTCGCTCGTGATCGACCGCACCGAGGCCATGACGGTCATCGACGTCAATACCGGCAAGTTTGTCGGCAAGGGCGGCACTCTCGAAGAGACGATGACTCTCAACAACCTCGAGGCGGCCGAAGAAATCGTGCGGCAGCTGAGGCTCCGCGACATCGGCGGCATCATCGTCGTCGACTTCGTGGACATGCTGCTGGAAGCCAACCGTGACCGCGTGCTGCGCCGCCTCATCGAGGGACTCAGCCGCGATCGCACCAAGCACCAGGTGGCTGAAGTCACCTCGCTTGGGTTGGTGCAGATGACACGCAAGCGTGTGGGGCAGGGCCTCGTTGAGGCGTTCTCCACCACGTGCGAGCACTGCAACGGTCGCGGGTTCCTGGTGCACGGTGAGCCCGTAGGGGAATTCACCGATGCTCAGCCCGAGCCCGCTCAGCGTCGGCGTGCTTCACGCTCCAAGGCCAAGGCCGAGGAGCCCAAGGCACCCCCGGCAGAGACCCATGCTCTCGACGACCGTGAGGAAGCACGAGCAGCCGTAAAGGCTACGCTTGCCTCCATTGCAGCGGCCGCCGAGAAGGCTCATGTGCACGGCGAGGACGAGCAAGTCGAGTCACATGAGGCGCCGCATGGCGACGAGGAAGCTTCACCCATCACGTCAGATTGACCCCGGGCGCCGAGGACGGTAATGTTGTCCCTCGGCGCGGAAGCGTCTTGCCCTGCCTGCGCCCCCCTCAGGGGAGCGGCTGCGGCGGGAACAACGGGGCCCACAAGGCCACACGAACGATCTTCAGAGGAATTCATCATGGTGTACGCGATTGTCAAGGCCGGCGGCCGTCAGGAGAAGGTGTCCGTTGGCGACATCGTCGTCACGGACCGCCTTAAGGCTGCAACCGGCTCATCGGTCGAGCTGCAGGCGCTCCTTCTCGTTGACGGTGACAAGATCACGTCGGACGCGAAGGACCTGGCCAAGATCAAGGTCACGGCCGAGGTTGTGCGCGACGAGCGCGGACCCAAGATCCACATTCTTAAGTTCAAGAACAAGACCGGCTACCGCAAGCGCCAGGGGCACCGTCAGGATCTGACGCGCCTCAAGGTCACAGGCATCAAGTAAGCGAGGACTGAACCATGGCACACAAAAAGGGCGCGAGTTCCTCGCGCAATGGTAGGGATTCCAACGCCCAGTACCTTGGCGTCAAGCGCTTTGGCGGCCAGACCGTCAATGCGGGCGAGATCCTCATCCGTCAGCGCGGGACCCACCACCACCCAGGCTTGAACGTTGGCCGTGGCAAGGACGACACCCTGTTCGCCCTCGCCGCTGGCATCGTGGAGTTCGGTCAGCGCCGCGGCCGCAAGGTCGTGGACGTGGTCGCCTCCTAGGCAGACTTCTTAGGCAGGGGCGTCACCGTTGGTGGCGCCCCTGATCCTTTTCTCCACCCATTTTCATCGCCCGCTTGTCCGCTAGCCAGGAGGAACCGTGGCCACGTTCGTCGATCGCGTCGTGCTCAACGTCTCTGCAGGCTCAGGTGGCCGCGGAATCGCTTCAGTTCACCGCGAGAAGTTCAAGCCGCTCGGCGGTCCCGACGGCGGTAACGGCGGGCGTGGCGGTTCCGTCATCCTCGTCGTCGACGCCCAGATGACCACGCTGCTGGATTATCACCACGCACCGCACCGCAAGGCCGACAACGGCCGCCAGGGCGCGGGAGACATGCGCCACGGTGCAAGCGCGGACGACCTCAGGCTCTCCGTTCCCAACGGCACGATTGTGGTGTCGCAGGGCGGCGAGGTGCTCGCCGACCTCGTGGGTGATGGCGCGGAATTCGTTGTCGCCGCGGGGGGCCGCGGTGGTTTGGGCAACGCTGCCCTCGCCTCGGTCAAGCGCAAGGCCCCAGGCTTCGCCCTGCTCGGTGAGCCTGGTGAAGACGCCACCGTCACGCTCGAGCTCAAGTCGATTGCCGACATCGCGCTCGTGGGGTACCCGAGTTCGGGCAAGTCCTCGATCATCGCGGCCATGAGCAAGGTGCGACCCAAGATCGCTGACTACCCGTTCACCACCCTGGTGCCCAACCTGGGCGTGGTGGCCGCGGGGTCGGCCCGCTTCACGATGGCCGACGTGCCAGGCCTCATCCCCGGAGCCTCCGAGGGCAAGGGACTTGGACACGACTTCCTGCGCCACATCGAGCGCTGCTCGGTGATCGCGCACGTGCTCGATACCGCGACGCTCGAATCGGACCGCGACCCCATCAGGGACCTCGAGGCCATCTCGAACGAGTTGCGCGCCTACTCAGGCGACGCCCACATCGCGGGTGTTCCGCTTGCGGAGCGTCCTCAGGTGATCGTGCTCAACAAGATCGACATCCCCGACGGCCGCGAACTCGCCCAGATGGTGCGCGAGGATCTCGAGAAGCTCGGCATGCCCATCTTCGAGGTCAGCGCGGTGAGCCACGAGGGTCTCGACCAGCTCGGCTACGCCCTGGCCGCCATGATTGCCGCGGAGCGCGCCAAGGCACCGGATCTCGAGAGGGCGCCCATCGTGTTGCGCCCCAAGGCTGTCGACGACAGGGACTACACCGTCAAGTTTGTTCGCGACGGCGCCGAGGAGTTCTTCCAGGTGCGCGGCGTGAAGCCCGAACGCTGGGTCCGCCAGACCGACTTCTCGAACGATGAGGCCGTCGGCTACCTCGCGGATCGCCTCGCGCGCCTTGGCGTCGAGGACGAACTCTTCAAGGCAGGGGCTATCCCCGGAGCTCAGGTGGTCATTGGGACGCGCGAGACCGGCGTCATCTTCGACTGGGAGCCCACGATGGCGGCGGGCGCCGAGCTACTCGGACGCCGCGGCACCGACCTCAGGGTCGAGGAGATGGAACGCTCCGCGAGGGCCACGCGCTACGAGAAGCGTGCCGAGCACAAGGAGCGCATGGACGGAAAGTCCGCCGCGCGTGAGGAAATGTGGACCGAGAGGGATGCGGGACACTGGACCGACCCCGCGGAAGACGACCAGGCAATCCCCAGCGAGTAATCGACTCGCGACGAGCAACCGGAGGCGAAGTGAGCGAGCTGCGTGACGTCGTCGCTCAGGCACGGCGCGTGGTCGTCAAGATCGGGTCGTCGTCGCTCACTGGCGCTGATGGCCGACTCTCCGAATACGCCGTCGGGGTGCTCGCGGATGCGGTGGCCGCCGAGCACGCCAGAGGACGCCAACTCATCCTGGTCACCTCGGGAGCCATCGCCGCGGGAATCGGGCCCATGGGCCTTCCCGCGCGGCCGCGAGACCTTGAGATGCAGCAGGCCGCCGCGTCGGTGGGTCAGGGCATCCTGATTGCCGCCTACTCCGCGGCCTTCGCTCGCCATGGGCTGACGGTGGGGCAGGTGCTGCTCACGACCGAGGACATGGTGCGGCGTTCGCGCTACGGCAATGCCCAGCGAGCCCTCAACAGGCTGCTCGAACTGGGCATCGTCCCCATCGTGAACGAGAACGACACCGTCGCGACGGACGAGATCCGTTTTGGTGACAACGACCGCCTCGCCGCGTTGGTCGCTACGGTGGCCCACGCCGACGCGTTGGTGCTGCTCACCGACGTGAATGGCCTGTACACGGCGGCGCCCGACACCCCGGGGGCAGAGCGCATCGATGAGGTTGCCACTCCCGAGGACGTGGCAGGCGTCGACATCTCGCGGCGCGGCTCCGCGCTGGGCACCGGCGGAATGGTCACCAAACTTGAGGCCGCATCCCTCGCGACCACCTCCGGCGTCGCCGTCGTGCTTGCGGCGGCCGCCGACGTGGTCGATGCGCTTGCGGGTAGGCACGTGGGCACGCTCTTCCACATCACGGGCAAGCGCGACACCACGCGGCTCCAATGGCTCGCGCATGTGGCCAAGGTGCGAGGCGGTTTTGTGCTCGACGACGGCGCCGTGCGGGCGGTCAAGGGCCGCAGGGCCTCCCTGCTCTCCGCGGGAGTGGTGGCGGTGCACGGGTCCTTTGAGGCGGGTGAGCCAGTCGAACTCGTGACACGCTCTGGCGTGGCGGTGGCCAGGGGTTTCGCCGGCTTCTCTTCCGAGGACGCCGAGTCCATGAAGGGCCTGTCGACCGACGCGTTGAGGGACACGCTAGGCGACAGCTTCGCCCACTCGCTGATCCACATCGACGATCTCGTGGTGTTGTAGGAGCGATGGGCCTTGTCTGGCGTATCCCCAGAAACTCGTCTTGTCGAAGAGGCGTTGCGTTTCGCCAGGCTGGCGAGCGGATCTCATTTCTCGGAGTTGCCGAAACAGTCGTTGGGTGGCGTGCCTGACCCGATCTCTCACGCGTGGGTCTACTTGGACCGTGATGACCCGATAGTTGCGTGGAACGCCTATCGGGGTGTGTTTGGAGTGATTGGTGGCGGGCGTTTGGGCTTCTTGAGCTCGTTTGCTGCAAGCCGGATTCGGGCAAGTTTTTCGCAGCGACGCAAGCCCACCGCCGCGACGAGGAGTGTGCTCCACGCGGAGACGGAACTTGAGATCCTCAGGCGGAAAGACTTCCCCAACTGCGCATCGCGCTTACGGTCGGTGTACGCGTTCGCTGATCGCGACTCAGCAGAGCGGGCGCGCTCGTGGGGGCTTGCGCATTTCACCGAAGACAACCTTGTCGAAGTCGGGGTTTGGCCGGGCTCTACTGTTTGCAAGCGCGACGCGCAGTGGATTAGCAAGTGCTTCCTGAGTGCGGATACGTCCTGGCGGAGGGCGTACCTAGAGGGGCTTCCAATGTCAGACGAGCCTATCTGGGAGGCAGTGATCGAAGGAAAGGTCACAGTGCTCTCAGGTGAGTTCAGAATGGACTTGCGCGAGATATTGCATGCGGCCGAACCTGACGCCCGGGTGCTGTTAGAACTGGCGAGGATCGGCGGTGAAATCGGTTCCGATTCCGGCGCGGTGGGACATTACATCCTCGCTAGCGACATCGGCGTGCGAATCCGTCCAATCCTCAACATTGAAGGTTTCGCCGATTCAGGTTGGGTCGCAGCATTCGCGGCGTACCCGGGGCCCTTTGATCCCGAAGCAGCGCTCGACCCGTCGAACCCGGGAGTGTTCTTCCATGTGCCAAATTGGCGGGACAGGGAGCTATGGATTCCAATTTGACGGGCATCAGTTGCGAGCGAGGTGAGCCTTCACATCGGCCAGTTCTTGGTCGTGCACCGAATGTGCGAGCCCCGGGTAGACCTTCTCTGTCAACGTCGTATGGGTGCCCAGCCAGGCCGATGCCGCGGTCACCAGCGGTGCGGGGATGACCACGTCGGCCGTGCCGCGGCCCCAGAAGACGGCGGGCCGCTCGGCGGCAAGTGTGGCGTCGGCCGGCTGTTCGGCGTTTAATACGAAGCCGCTCAGGATGACGGTGTCCGCGATGCGCTCGGGTCGCGTGCGCAGCAGCTGGCTCGCCATCATGCCGCCCTGAGAGAAGCCGACGGGAATCAGCTTGGTCTCGGGGGAGATGTTCGCGTCGATCCACTGCCACAGGATGGCCGTCGAGTTCTCGATGGGCGCGGGATCCAGCCAGTCGGTGCCCTCCAAGGGGAACCACGAGGCGCCTCCATAGCCCATCGACAGCGGGCCGCGCACGGAGGCCCACGGAGCATCGACGCCTAAGTACGGGGCGATGCCAGGAAGGTCGTTCTCGTTGGATCCGTAGCCGTGAAGCAAGAGGAGTGCGGTGGCTGGCGCAGGACGCGCCTGCCAATCTGGGCTGAAGGCGGCGCTCAAAGTCATACGTCCAGTATCTCGTAGCCGGAAGGTAGGGGAGTGTGGGGCCACCCACACCCTTACCGGCCCGGGACCTCCCGCCTAGACTGGTGCGCATGACTGACACCTCGATCGAAACAGGCGCCGGCGCCGACGCAGGGGCCGCTGCTGCCGAAGGCACCCGCATTGAGACTGCCGTGCTTGACGCCTGCCGACGCGCCAAGGTGGCATCGCGCGAGCTCGCGACCGCGACCCGCATCACCAAGGATGCGGCGCTGCACGCGATGGCGGATGGGCTCATTGCCCAGGCCGATCGCATCATTGCGGCGAACGCGATTGACGTCGAGCGTGAGGGCCTCGCGGGGATGACCCCTGGTCTCCTGGACAGGCTCACCCTCACGGAGGCGCGCCTTGCCGCGATCGCAGAGGCGCTGCGCTTCCTGGCCTCGCTGCCGGATCCCGTGGGTGAGGTACGGCGTGGTTCGACGCTTCCCAACGGCATGCGCCTGATCCAAAAGGCCGTGCCGATGGGCGTCGTTGGCATGATCTACGAGGCGCGGCCCAACGTGACCGTCGACGCCGCCGGACTGGCCCTCAAGTCGGGCAATGCGGCGGTGCTACGCGGTGGCTCCGCTGCGCGTGAATGCAATGAGGTGCTGATCGCGGTGCTTCAGGACGCGCTCGAGTCGGTGGATCTGCCGCGTGACGCTGTCCAGTCGATCGATGCATACGGGCGTGCGGGTGCCAAGGTGCTCATGCATGCGCGCGGACTCGTCGACGTCCTCGTTCCTCGCGGCGGACGCGACCTCATCCAGACGGTGGTGAGGGAGTCGACAGTTCCCGCGATCGAGACGGGCGAGGGCAACTGCCACGTCTATCTCGATGCGAGCGCTCCGCTCCAGCGTTCGATCGACATCGTGCTCAACTCCAAGACTCACAGGGTTGGCGTGTGCAACGCGGCGGAGACGCTGGTGGTTCACAAGGATGCGGAAGACAAGCTGCCGGCGGTGCTCGAGGCGCTTCACGTCGCGGGCGTGACGTTGCACGTGGACGAGGCTGCCGCCGACCTCGCTCCCGACAATGTGCCAACGGTGCCCGCCACCGAGGAGGACTGGGCCACCGAGTATCTGTCGATGGATATTGCTGTCAGGGTGGTCGATGACATCGACGAGGCCATCGCTCACATCCGCCGCTACTCCACGGGGCACACCGAGGCGATCGTGACGGAGGACATCGGCGCCGCGGACCACTTTGTGAAGCACCTCGACTCGGCCGCCATCATGGTCAACGCGTCCACTCGGTTTACGGATGGTGGCGAGTTTGGCCTGGGTGCGGAGCTCGGGATCTCGACGCAGAAACTTCACGCGCGGGGGCCCATGGGTCTTGCCGAGTTGACCACCACCACGTGGGTCGCGTACGGAGACGGGCACATACGTTAACCGTGGTTCGTTATGCCCCCAGGGGCACTCGTGAAATACTGGACCACGCCAAAACGTAAGGAGACCTTGTGATCACCATCCTCGCGGCTTCCGCTGAGGGGGCCCACGCCTCGTCATCGATTCCACCCGTTGCAGTCGGGCTACTGGCCTTTGCTGGGATGATGGCGCTGCTCTTCATCGCTTTCGCCTTCCGAAGTGTGGGTACGCGTCACCAGAGTGACTAATGAGCGAATCGGCGTCCTGGGGGGCACGTTCGACCCCATTCACCTCGGCCACCTCGTGGTGGCAAGCGAGGTTTGTGCCGCGCTCGCGCTCGACCGAGTGATACTCGTGCCCGCACGCCAGCAGCCGTTCAAGGACTCCACGGGTTACGCCGCACCGGAACATCGGCTCGCGATGTGTCAATTGGCTGTCCAGGGCGACGACCGTCTGGACGTGAGCGACGTCGACATCGCGCGCGGTGGCCTGACCTACAGTGTTGATACGCTCGCGGACCTCGCGTCAGAGGACCCTGAGGCCGAGCTGTTCTTCATCGCGGGTGCGGATGCGGTGTCGCGATTGTCCGAATGGCGAGATGCCGAGCGGCTCATGCAGCTTGCGCGCTTCGTGGGGGTGGCCAGGCCAGGTCACGAACCGCCGGCGTTACCTGCGCCACATTTGGTGGTCGAGACCCCAGAAGTGGGGGTATCCTCGACCGATGTTCGGCGTCGCCTACAGACTGGGTCACCCGTGCGTTACCTGATTCCCGATGCGGTCGCCACCTATATCGCCCACCATGGGTTATACCTCGGAGGACCGAATGCATGACGCGCCATTGTCGCGCCGCGCACGTCGCACTTTCGAAGAGGAAGCGGCCGACCGTGCGGCATCGATCGACCCCACGCTCGCTCTCTCGCCGGGCCTCGCAAACGGCGATTCCGGCGCGGTGGATTCCGAGAGCGTGGCGCTGAGCAGGAGAGACCGCCGACGCCTCGAGCGCCTTGCCAAGCCCCTTGAGGCCTGGACCGCCGAAGAAGAGATGATCGCCACCGGCCACATCCCCGCGATGACTCCGGAGCGGATTGCCGAGCACGAGCGCGATTCGCGTGAGAAAGCCATCAGGGCCGCTGCAGATGCCGAGTCCGCATCGCAGGAATTCAGGGCCTTGGCCCAGCCGGAGCACGTGCAGGCCGAACCCGAACCTGAGTTTGTGCACCGCGAGTCGATGCTGCGCGAGCCGGAGGATCGGATTGCGCCGTCTGAACCCACGCCCGCGCCTGAACCTGAACCCGCGCCTCAGCCTGCGCCTGAGCCTGAGCCTGAGCCCGAGCCCGAGCCCGAGCCCGAACCCGAGCAGCAGACCGTGTGGACTGAGCCCGAGCCCGAGCCCGAGACTGAAATTGAGCAGCCGGCGTCGGCCTTCCGTGAGACCGAAGCGCCTGCCGCCGACGTTGCTATGCCCGAGGTCGCCGAGGACGGGGCCTCTGAGAACGGGGCCTCTGAGAACGGGGCCTCTGGAGACACGGTCTCTGAGGCGCCCGACGATGAACCAGCATTCCCCGTCGTCGAAGGTGACGACGTGCCTTCTCAGCCGAGCGCATACGAGCGCTCGGAGTCGCAATCGCAGCCTGCCCTCGCCGAGCAGGAGTCCACTTCATACGATGCTGAGCGGTCGCGAGTGTTCGCCGAGCTGTTCCCGCATGGATCGACCCAAGCGGAGCTCAGGGACGCTGATCCGTTCGCCGCCGCTGCCTCACCTTCGGCGCAGGGCCCCGAACAGTCGCCGGAGCCGGAACGGGAACCCACATTCCCATCGGCGCTCGACGACGGTTCGACGCAACCCGGCAGCGCTGCCGACGAGATGAGCAGGCTTGCCGCCGAGGCGATCAGCCGCATCGAGCGAGCGGCGCGCGCCGAGCAGGACGCGGAATTGAACGCTGGTCCAGCGGATGCCGACCCTGCCGTTGCCCAAGAATTTGCTTCATTGCCTTCGGTCCAGGCGTCATCCGTGCCTGCTACTCCTGCCGTGCCGGCGACGCCGCCCGCAGCGCAAGAAGAGCAGGATGCGGCGTCGCCTTACGACGCGGTGTCGTGGGGCCGGACCCTCGCGGAGGGCAGTCACGGAGGAGCGGGTGCCTCCCGCGAATCCGAGCCGCAATCCGATAGTTTCGAGGCGATGGCGAGGTTTGAACAGTCGGCGGCCTCCGCGCCCGCGGGAGAGCCCGCGCCGCATCACGCGACATTCGATCAGGCCGGTGTGTCCGGATCGGGTGGCATTCCCACTTGGGGTGTCGAGGAACGTCAGCACGATCAGCCTTCAGGCGAGTTCCCCGCGCCCGTGTGGGGAGCCGAAACGGACGCTGCGGCCTCCGTGGATGTGAACCCTTTCAAGCCTGTCTCGAATCCTCTCCAACCGGACTTCAGCAGCCTGTACGAACAGGACTCAGCGCCGGCGTTTAACCCGTTGTCGGGAACAGACTCGACACCGTCCACCGCGACGGGCCAGTTTTCCGCTGTCCGCCGCCCTGACCTTCCCGAAGTGGGTGGGGCCAAGCATTTCAAGTGGCTTCACCTCGCCGTGATCGGAGCCCTCATGTTCGTTCTTGGAGTTGTTATCTATAACGCGGCGTTCGCCCAGTGACCGCTACTGAGCGTGCCCTCGAGATCACTCGAGCCGCTGCACTGGCGGCCTATGAGAAGAAGGCTGAGGACATGATTGCCCTCGACGTGAGCGGCCAGACGCCGATCGCAGATGTCTTCTTGATCGCCACGGCGAACAACGAGCGTCAGGTGACGGCCATCGCCGAGGGCATCGAGGACGCTCTCAGGGCCACTGGCGTGGAGTCCGTGCGTCGCGAAGGTGTGCGCGAGGGCCGCTGGGCACTCGTGGACTTTAACGACGTCATCGTGCACATCATGCACGAGGAGGACCGGGCGTACTACTCGCTCGAGCGCCTCTGGAAGGACTGCCCTGTGGTGGATCTTCCCGCCGACGTGTAACCCCGCACTCTTGTGAGACGCCTCTTCCTGGTGCGCCACGGCGAAACCGATTGGAACGTCGCTCACCGGCTGCAGGGCGCGTCGGACATCCCGCTGAACGATAACGGGAGGGCCCAGGCGCGTGCCGCTGCTCCAGTGCTGGCCGGGCTCGCGCCCGTCAAGCGCATCGTCGCATCGGACCTATCCCGTGCCCAAGAGACCGCGCGCATCATCGCCGAGGCGATGGGCGCGGAGGTGGCGACCGACGCGCGCCTGCGCGAGCGTTCGTATGGAGTGTGGGAAGGGCTACCGGAGGACGTGCGGCAGGCCGACCACGCCGACGAGCACGCGCGGTGGGAGAAGGGCTTAGAGCCCCGCATCGAGGGTTATGAGGACAACGCCACGGTGCTCGACAGGGCCCTCGCGGCAATCGCGGACATCGCGGCCGAGGACGGGACGTACGTGTGTGTCTCCCATGGCTCGACCACGCGCGTGGCCATCGGGGCGCTGCTGGGCCTCGAACTCGGCTCGCACGCCATCGGCAACCTTGGCAACGTCCAGTGGGCCGAACTTTCCCAAGACGCCGACGGGCCCTGGGTCCTGCGTTCCTTCAATGCCTCACCGGCTACTGTCGACACGTGAGAGTTGTCGCCGTTCGCCACGCGCGCACGGGATATAACGTCGAGGGGCGCCTGCAGGGGTCCCTGGACGTCCCCCTAGGCCCCGAGGGCCTGGAACAGGCTGAGCTGATTGCGAAGGCCCTGGTGGCGGAATATGGCACGCGCCTACGCGTCGTGACCTCGCCCCTTGCGCGGGCCTCCCAAACGGCCGACGCGATTGCGCGCCTGGTAGGGACGGTCGCGGTGGCTGACGAGCGGGTGACCCAGCGTTCGTATGGCGCGTGGGAGGGGCTCACGTGGGACGACGTGCGCGAGCAGTGGCCCGCGGAGTACGAACGTCGCCACGACGGCTACGACCCTGCGATCCCAGGCTGGGGAGCATCGGACGAAGTGGGCGCACGGGTCGCGTCCGCGCTGGTAGAACGATGTGAGGCCTGTGCGGACGACGACGTGGTGGTCGTGGTGAGCCACGGCAGCGCGATCATGTTGGGCGTGGCACACCTGATGGGGATGCCGCTCGTGCCCAGCCGGTTGGGGCATTTGGATCATGGCTCGTGGAACGAACTGACGCTCACCCCGGAGGCCGGCTGGAGGCTCACGCGCTACTGCGTGGGCGGGGGCTGACGGCCGCAACTGCGCGTGCGATGCCGCTGGTGTCACGGTGCGGGGGAGCGGATTGGCGCTCGGCGGTAATTCTGGGCTACGATAACGGTCGCTCTTAGGAGTGCGTGATCGCGAGATTACGGGGCTGTGGCGCAGCTGGTAGCGCACCTGCATGGCATGCAGGGGGTCAGGGGTTCGAATCCCCTCAGCTCCACTGAGCTTGGAGACAGCTCTTTGGAAAGCCGCCCTTCGGGGCGGCTTTCTGCTTTGGTGGACGGGCACAGGCGCTGAGTCCACTTCACTCGCGTTCGCACGGTGTCATGCAACCCGCACGTTCCCACCCAGGGCACGAGGGCATTGCGGATGGCTAGTCGATCAGGTCGGCGAGATCGCTGATCGTGTCGATCACGTGGTCGGCCTGGGGAAGGACTGGATCACCGTCTTGATCGTGTGCCTTGCCGGTACGCACCTGAACCGACTCGAGCCCCGCATCTGCGGCCATGCGGATATCGCTCAACCGGTCATCCCCCACCACGAGGATTCGTTGGAAACGGTCCCGTCCTCCTGCAGAAGCGATCGCGTGTTCGGCGAAATCGACGCTTGGCTTGCCCAGAACCTGTGCGGTCACGCCGCAGGCAAACTCAAGAGCGGCCACTACGGCACCGGTGTCGATGTGGTCGCCGTCCGCTGCACGGAAATAGCGACCTCGCTGCAGGGCGAGCAGATCCGCGCCATGACGTATCGCGTCAAATGCGTGGTCTAGTAGCTCGTAGTCGAGCAGCTCAGTGACATCGCCGACGACCACGGCAGATGCATGATCACCGCGCGCTGAAACCGCCCGAACAGCTGTGCCCAATTCCGTGGCAACGTGCTGGTTGACCATCAGGAGGGCCCCATCGAGACCTGTGAGTCGCAGCGCGGCTGCGACTACGGGAGTGAACACCTCGGCTTGTTCGACGCGCCCGAGGCCGAGGTCCGCAAGGCGGCGTGCGACGGCCAGGGTTGGCACCGAGTCGGTATTGGTCATGAAGCGAATGGTGGCAACGGATCTCAACGAAGCCACCGCACTGTCCGCGCGGGGGACGAGTTTGCCTCGCTCGTAAAGGGTTCCGTCCACGTCGCAGAGGACGAGCGTCTTGTCAGACATGGCACCCCAGTCGTTTCTTGAGGATGATCCGTGGGTTTGCGTGAAAAACGAGAGTGTATACGTCACGGTGGTGAGTCGATGGTGCCGAGCGAAGCAGAGGTGATTCTCGTTCGTCGCCGCGCGGTGTCGGCCTGTCTTGCTAATAAGATGTTTTCCTCAGAATAGTGAGTCGGACTCTGTCGTCGCGGGGGTATCTGCGCTAATGTGACACATACGTCATGATTGCCCGTCGAATGAGCAGGCGGTCTCGATTGGTCTCATAAACTGACGCAGTCGTCATATCTGGAGGTCACAATGGCTCTCAAAAGACGCTCACGCACCGCCGCGGCGGACGTCGCGGCGCAGCGCGGCCAACTCGCGGCCGTCGTCTCCGCGCGTCGGCAAGAACTGGGGCTCAGCCAGGTGGAACTGGGAGACCTCGCAGGCGTCTCGTACCGGATTGTCCACAACGTGGAATCCGGCCGCACTGAAACCTCCCTTGAGCGGCTGCTGGCCATCCTTGACACCTTGGGTCTTCACCTTGGCGTGGAACGAGGCGGCGCCGTAGGCGTCGTCGCCTCGCCATCGCTCGCGTGCCACTATGGGCTCGTTGCCACCCCCGAGGCCGCGGCCCCCACTGGTGCCGACCAGGACGAGGGCGCATCGTGACGTCACCCGCAGAGCCGCTGGGGCCATCTGACCGACACAGCCTTGAGAGCCTCAAGGACGTCACCCGGGCCGACGTCTACAAGACGGGCAGCCTCGCCGGCCACCTCACACGCAACGCCCATGGTGGTGTCGACTTCGCCTACACGCCCCAATGGAGACAGTCCGCAGCGCCCCCCATCGCGACCACGCTGCCTATCGCTGGCGAGCCCGTGGTGACCGCCGCGGGTGCGGTGCCGCCGTTCTTCGCGGGCCTACTGCCCGAGGGTCGCAGGCTGGGGGCCCTGGTGCGCGAGGTCAAGACCTCCACCGACGACGAGCTTTCCCTGCTACTGGCCGTGGGCGGGGACACCATCGGTGACGTGCAGGTGGTGGCCGAGGGGGCTGCGCCCGACGGTGTGGGGCCAGACCGTGAGCCCGCACGCCTGCGGATCCCCGACTTGGCGAGCATCCGGTTTGCCGAGGTGCTCGCTCACTTGGAGGTGCGCTCCGACCGCGTGGGCCTGCCCGGTGTGCAAGACAAGGTGAGCGCCGCGATGATCAGCCTGCCCGCGACCGCCGCAGGCGCACAGGTGATCCTCAAACTCAACCCGCGCGAGTTCAAGCACCTGGTGGAGAACGAGCACTTCTTCTTGGGTGCGGCCCGCGAGGCTGGCATCGTCGCGGCGAATGCCGCTTTGGTGCACGATGCGGTCGGGGAGCCGGGCCTGGCCGTCACCAGGTTCGATCGGGTCACGGAGGGTGGCGCGCTGGTGTCACTCGCCGTGGAAGACGGCTGTCAAGCGCTTGGCCTGTACCCGTCGTCCAAATACTCGGCCACCACGGAGGCCGTGTTGTCGCGGCTCTCATCGGTGTGCGAGGCTCCCGTTCCTGCAGCCGCCGAGTTCCTGGCACAAGCCGTATTCGCGTACCTCGCCGGCAACGGCGACGCGCATGCCAAGAACTTCTCCGTGCTGCAGGATGCCGCAGGCCGCTGGCAACCCGCCCCGGCCTACGACCTGCCCAGCTCGCAGCCCTACGGCGACACCACCATGGCGCTCACGGTGGACGGCAAGCGCGACGGCAACATCACGCGCGGCCGCTACCTCGCCCTGGCGGAGCACCTGGGGGTGCGTGCGCGCGCGGCGAGCGTCATCATCGACCGCGTCGCAGGATCGGCCGATGTGTGGCTCGATTCGTTGGGCACGTTGCCATTCGATCTCGGCACGCTCCACAAGTTGGAACGCGTGATTCGACACCGGCAACTGTTGTTGCGGCAGGGGTGAATTCCGGCGCGTTGAGCAGGACTTAGCTGGTGGCGCCGGCCCCGAGCCACGCCAGCGCACCGTTCGCCGCTGTCACGCCCATGCTGAACGAGGCCTGCAGCAGGTAGCCGCCCGTGGGGGCTTCCCAGTCGAGCATCTCGCCAGCGACGAATGTGCCGGGGAGCTTGTGCAGCATGAGGTGTTCGTCGACCTCGGACCACTCGATGCCGCCCGCAGTGGAGATCGCGCGGTCGATGGGCATCGTCCCCGTGACCACCACCGGCACCGCCTTGATGAGCGCGGCCATCGCCGTGGCGTCGGCCGGTAGCGCGCCGCCGCCCGCCTCGCGCAACAGCCCGATGCTCGCAGGGTCCAGACCAATCGAGCGACGCAGCCAGTTCGACGCCGAGTCCTTGGGCCTGCGGTGCTGCAGGCGCTCGGCGAGGTGGCCCGCGGTGAGGTCGGGGCGAAGGTCGACCTCCAGGACGCATCGGCCTCTCTTGCCAGGGGAGGCGTTGTTGAGGGTGGCCGCGTCGAGGGCGTCGCGAATGGCAGCGCCGATCGCGTACACGGGCCCGCCCTCGATTCCCGTCTTGGTGAGCATCGCATCGCCGCGCACGGGCGCGTTGAGGGAGGTGCCTCGCGGGCCGCGGACCGTCAGGGACACGTTCTTGAGGGGCGTTCCCGCGAACCGGTCGGAGAAGATGGGGGCCCAGTCGACGCGGACCCCGACGTTGGCCGCGCGCAGCGGCGCCACTGTCACGCCACGAGTCTGGAAGGGCGCGACCCAGCCGCCATCGGCGCCCAGGTGCGGCCACGACGCCCCGCCCAGGGCGAAGATCGTCACGTCGCTGGCGACCTGGGTGGTGCGACCGTCGGCGTCGGTGAGGAGGAGAGCGTCGGCGGGGGAGGCGTCGGGCGCGTCGGCCGGGGAATCTGCGCTGTCTGGTGAGGCCGCTTCGTCTGGTGAGGTTGCCCAGCCCGACCACGCGGTCCTGCGCTCGATGCGCACGCCCAGCTGGTCCAGGCTCGCGAGCCACGCTCGGAACAGGGGAGTCGCGCGGAACGCCTGCGGGAACACGCGCCCGCTCGACCCCACGAACGTCGGCTCTCCCAGGGCATCGCACCAGTCGCGGAGGTCCTGCGGGCCGAATGCCTCGAGCATCGGCGCGATCCTGCTGGCCGAGCTGCCATAGCGGGTCACGAAGCTCTCGCGGGCCTCCGAATGGGTGATGTTGAGCCCGCCGTGGCCGGCCAGCAGAAACTTGCGGCCGGGGGAGGGCATGCGCTCGTAGACGGTGACGGCCACGCCCGCGCGGGCCAGGACCTCGGCAGCCATGAGGCCAGCCGGGCCGCCGCCGATGATGGTTGCGGTTGGTGTGGCCGGGGTGCGGGCTTCGGCTGTGGCGCGGGGGCTGGTGGCCGAGGGGAGCATGGGGCAAACGTAACCCACGCGTCGGGCGACGTCGCGCGGGCGTGGACAAGGCTGGTGCGGAGGTGGCACGCTCGGCGCATGGAGCCGACCGCTGCTGAAGTGTCAGCTGATGTGCCCGCCGATGCCGCGCGCGTCAGCCTCGCGCCGATGGACGACCAGGGCATCGAACTCTTCGAGCAGGCGCTCCGCTCCGCGGAGGGCACCGGCGAGTTTCAGTTCTTTGGGTTCACCAGCGCGACCCACCTGCGCGCGCGGCTGGCCGAGGACGGCTTCCTCGCGCCCGACGGCGGCATGCTGGCGGTCCTGCTGGACGGTCACCATGTGGGGAGGGTCGAGTGGTTTGCCAGAAGTTGGGGCAGGCCAGCTACCTCGACGTGCTGGGAGATCGCGATCGGCGTCGGCGCGGAGCATTGTGGGCGGGGCATCGGCTCAGCCGCGCAGGACCTGCTCGCGCGGTACCTGTTTGCGCACACGCGGGCCGAGCGGGTCCAGGCTTCGACGGATATCGAGAATCTCGCGGAACGCCGCGCCTTGGTAAGGGCTGGTTTTGAGGAGGAAGGGACCGTGCGTCGGGCACAGTGGCGCGCGGGCGGTTGGCACGACCAGGTGCTGTACTCGCGACTGCGCGCGGTGGGCTGAGGCTTTCCTCAGGGTGGTTGCCGGGACCTGCGTTGCGTGTCCTGCGTCGTCCCCAGCCCGGGCTTTGGTGTGTTCTCCACAGAGCGTCATGCCTGGCAGGTGCATGTCAGACCCTGGTGGTTGACTTGCTTTGTGACGGACGAGGAAACCGATATTGATGTTGTTGAGGCTGCCAGGGTGAGTGCCCTGGT
>Ga0209100_1000219_pt1 | contig 60885 bp, 47 predicted proteins | sample lystaG_FD_185480 | JGI IMG/M metagenome (GOLD analysis project Ga0209100, IMG submission 185480) | Glacier valley bacterial and archeal communities from Borup Fiord, Nunavut, Canada, to study Microbial Dark Matter (Phase II) -... | ecosystem: Environmental > Aquatic > Freshwater > Ice > Glacier ... | reverse complement strand
ATACCCAAAGAACAAACCCGCCTAGATGGCGGGTTTTCTTATTGAACAATTCATTTGCATAATAGAAAATACTATCCAACGAACACTTATCGCGCTTAGGTTGCCTAATTTATCTCAGCGCGCTTCAGCGGAAACAAAAAGCCCCATGCAACCACCCAAGCCGCAAGCGCCTCCGCAACGCCTCCCGAACCAACCGGCAACCCCAATAAGCTGGCAGCCATGTTCAGCGCCGCCAACGGATCAGACGTATCCAGCACCCGCGCCCCATTTTGTTTGGAGAGTTTTTCACCGTCCTCGCCCAGCACCAAGGGCGTGTGCAGATAGCGCGGCGTTGACAGACTCAAGCACTGCTGTAACCAAATCTGCCGCGCAGTGTTGTCGGCCAGATCCTCGCCGCGCACCACGTCGGTGACGCCTTGTGCCGCGTCGTCCACCACCACCGCGAGCTGGTAGGCAAAGCAGCCATCGGCACGCCGGAGCACAAAGTCGCCAACCTCGGTCGACACATCCTGCTGTTGCGGCCCCAGGCGACGGTCAGTCCAGTGGATGATTGAATTTGCTACTGTTTCAATAGCTACTTGCGCAGGTAGTACGGGGGCTAGATCTCGATTTGATGCATAAGAATCAGTTCGTAGCCGCCAGGCGCGCCCGGTCTTGCCGTGCAAACCGGTGCGGCAGGTACCCGGATAAATCAGCTCGCCATGACGCTCGCGCCCCAGCCCCTGGCGGCTTAGCGCGGTTTCAATGTCTTTGCGGGAACAGGCACAGGGGTAGGCCAGTCCGTTAGCCACCAACTGGTCCAGCGCCTGCTGGTAGCACGCGGTGCGCTGCGATTGCCACACCGGCGGTTCGTCCGGCTGCATGCCACAGGCACTGAGTTGTTGCAGGATGATCCGGTCCGTGCCCGGCACGCAACGCGGTGTGTCCACGTCTTCGATGCGAACCAGCCAGCGGCCGCCATGGGCGCGCGCGTCCAGCCAGCTGGCCAGGGCTGCCACCAGTGAGCCAGCGTGCAGCGGCCCAGTGGGGGAAGGCGCAAACCTTCCAATGTAGCCGGTCATGCCACAGCGAGTGCCAGCTCCAGTCCAGAGACAAACGCATCTTCCACCCGGTGCCCGAGGCACCAGTCGCCGCAGGCGCCGACGCCTGCTTTGGCGTCCCACAGATGGGATTTGCCTAGCGGCTTGGTGGTTTGGGCATATCGCCAGCGCTGGGTGTCAATGTGCGCGGGCTCGGCCCAGATGCCGGTGACGTCGGAAAAGGCTTTGAGCAGCTTGGCCTGTACCCGCTCGACATCGTCTTCCAGATGTTCTTGCGACCAGGCGGCGCTGGCTTGCACGGTCCAGCGTTCCACGGTATTGCGGCCCGGTTTGCTTGATTCGCGTGCCAGCCAGGCAATGCGGTGGTGCGTGCTGCGGGCGGCATTCCACTGCGGCCCCAAAGTGGTCAAGCCCGGCTGTACTGCCTGTGGAAAGGCCAGCATCAGCGTCCAGCAAGGGGATACTGTGACTTTCTCGATCTGTTTCTCCATCCGCTCAAACTGCTGTGCTGTTTGCAGCAGCGCACGCGTCTGCTCTGGCGGCATGGCCAGCAGCACGGAATCAAAACCTGAAAACACATGCCGCGTATCACCAGGACCCTCGGTGCGCAGTTGCCAGAGCTTTGGATTGAGCGCATCGCGTTCCAGCTGCGTTACCTTGGTTTCCAGCTCAACATGCTGCTGTTCTTTCAAAGGCAGAGCCCAACTGCTGGTCAGGGCGTTCATGCCCGGCGTCGGCACCCAGTGGGCCTCCGTCGTGTGGGGTCCCGTCGCGGCGACCTGGCCATGCTCGTCCAGCACCCGCACGTTGTTGGCGCTCCAGGGCTTGCACAGTCCCGGCACGGTTTCCAGCGCTTGCACAAAGCGCGGGTCGCGCACGGTGAAATACTGGGTTCCGAGGTCAAACGTGCCAAATGGGCTGTTGCGCGTGGCCATCCGTCCCCCAATCCCTCGGCTTTTCTCGAACAAGGTGACCTGGTGGCCCGCTTGCGCCAAGGTACGGGCGCAACTAACGCCCGCCATGCCTGCCCCGATAACGGCGATGTTTTTTGTTTCGGGTTTGGATGTGGATTGAGTCATGAACGGAATCTCCATGGGTTGTGTTATTTCTTGCACTTTACACGCCTCGGTGCCGCTCCAGCAAAGCGGCGCGGGTTGCGGGACTGGTTAATTGGCTCAGCCACCATGCCAGTGCCCGGCCAGGACCTGACTTGGTGACGCTGCGCCACGCGTAATTGACCCGCACAATGCGCTCTGGCCGGTCTACCTTTTTTGCTACCAGACGCCCGGTCTCGATGAAGCTGTGGGCCATGCTTTCGGGCACGAAACCACCGCCCAGTCCGCGCAGTTGCGCATCAAGCTTGGCCTGCATGGTCGCTACGGTGAAGACGTCCTGTCCGCCCAGCAAGCCGAACGTCAGGCCGTTGCCGCGGGCGATGGTATCGGCCACGGCAACCGCGCGATGCTGTCGAATCAGCTCGTCGGTCAGGGGTTCCTCGGCCGTGGCCAGCGGATGATGGGGCGCCACCGCATAAACAAAGCTGACATCGCCCAGGGGTTCGCCGTGAATGCCGGCGTAGTTGGTGGACTCGGGCACGCCCAAGGCCAGATCAGCCTGGCCCGAGGTCAGCGCCGCCAGCGTGCCTGACAAGGTTTCATCAAGCAGCTTGATGCGGGTGGGGGGATTGAGGGCAAAAAAACTTTCGCAAAGCTCCATCACGGTGGCTTTGGAGATGATGCTGTCCACCGCCACCGTCAGTTGCGGCTCCCAGCCGGTGGCCACGCGTTTGACCCGGTTGGCAACCGCATCAATTTCACTGAGCAGGCGGGTCCCTTCGCGCAACAGTTCGGCACCGGCTTCGGTCAGACGGGCCTGGCGTGAGCTGCGGTCGTACAACAGCACGTCCAACGCATCTTCAATCTGGCGGACCCGGTAGGTCAGGGCGCTCGGCACGACACCCATCGCGCGGGCCGCGGCGGCAAAACTGCCGGTGGTTGCGATGGTCTGCAGCATGGCCAGAGCATCAGGGGTCAATACATCGCGGGCGGTTTGCACTTGTTCGTCCTTTTAATTCGAATTATTTGAATGATGCCATCAAACCCGTGAATTGCTGCATACCCTGGATGGGTCTAAAGTTCAGGTCAAGAGTTCAAACCATTTATGGAGCATTCGTTATGTTAATTGTCAGGAAATCAAAAGATCGCGGCTACGCCGACCACGGTTGGCTCAAGTCATTTCACAGTTTCTCGTTTGCCGGTTATTACGACCCGCAACACATGGGCTGGGGCAATCTGCGCGTCATCAACGAGGACTGGATTGCCGCTGGCAAAGGCTTTGGCACCCATGGCCATCGCGACATGGAGATCGTCACCTATGTGTTGAGCGGCATGCTGGCGCACAAAGACAGCATGGGCAACGTCAAGACGATACCGCCGGGCGACGTGCAACGCATGAGCGCCGGGGCGGGCGTGCAGCACAGCGAGTTCAATCACGCGCCTGACGAGACCACCCATTTGCTGCAAATCTGGATTGCGCCCAACGTGACGGGCATCCAGCCAAGCTACGAGCAAAAGACGTTTGCAGACACGGAGAAGCAGGGCAATTTGCGCTTGGTGGCCTCCCGCGATGGGGCCCAGGGTTCCGTCTTGATTCATGCCGATGCGCGTTTGTACGCCGGGTTGTTTGACGGCGAGCAAACGGCCCAGTTGACCTTGGACCCGACGCGCAAGTGTTATGTGCACCTGGTGCGTGGCGAGCTTGCCGTCAATGGCGTTGTGCTGGCCACGGGTGACGCCGCGCTGATTGAAGACGAGAGTCTCCTTACGCTGGACCACGCCCAAGAGGCCGAAGTGCTGGTGTTTGATCTCAGCGCCTAATTTTTTCTTAACTTACTTATTTCTGGAGTTTTCTAATGGCAAAAGTAGCAGTAGTTTTTCACTCAGGTTATGGTCACACCCTGCGCATGGCGCAAGCCGTGGCAGAAGGCGCGGGCGCCGAATTGGTGGCCATTGACGCTGAAGGCAATTTGACGGAGGCGAACTGGGAAACGCTCAACGCCGCCGACGCCATCATCATGGGTTCGCCCACCTACATGGGCAGCGTGAGCTGGCAGTTCAAGAAGTTTGCCGATGCCTCCAGCAAGCCCTGGTTCAGCCAAGCCTGGAAAGACAAGGTTTTTGCCGGCTTCACCAACAGCGCCACCATGAACGGCGACAAGCTGTCCACGCTGCACTACTTGTTCACCCTGGCCATGCAGCAGAGCGGCATCTGGGTCGGCACCGGGTTGATGCCCAGCAACACCAAGGCGGCACAGCGCAACGACATCAACTACGTAGGTTCTTTTGCCGGCGCCATGGCGCAATCGCCGTCGGATTCTTCACCCGCCGAAATGCCTCAAGGCGATCTGGACACCGCCAAATTGTTCGGCCAGCGCGTGGCTGAAGTCACCGCCAAGTTCCGCGGCTAAACCCAACCGGCGGTTGCGGCGCCCTTGCTCTGGTGGTCGTAAGTCACTATTTATTTAATAGCTACTTGCGCTTATTAGACGGGGGCTACAGCCTGTTTTGATACTTATTTGGTAACGGATAAGTCGGCGCTGAGGGCGCGGCGCTCGTCAAACACAAAACAGCTGCCCTGGTAATGCGAACCGTCGGTTTCCTCGAAATACTTGAGGATGCCGCCTTCAAGCTGAAACACATGCTCCAGCCCCGCTTCTCGCATCAAAATCGCCGCCTTCTCGCAGCGGATGCCGCCGGTACAAAAACTCACCACGGTTTTATCTTGCAGTTCGGCCTGATGGTCGCGCAGCGCTTGGGGAAACTCGGTGAATTTGCTGATGCGCCAGTCAATGGCGCCCGCAAACGTGCCGTGATCCACTTCAAAGTCGTTGCGTGTGTCCAGCGTGACGACGGGTCTGCCACTGTCGTCATGCCCTTGGTCCAGCCAGCGTTTCACCGTGGCGGCCGAGACCGCCGGGGCGCGGCCCGCCGCCGGAACGATGGTGGGGTGGTCCATGCGGATGATCTCGTTCTTGACCTTCACCAGCATTTTTTTGAACGGTTGCTGGTCTGACCAGCTCTCTTTGGGCGCGACGTCGCAGAAGCGCACGTCGGCCTGCAACTGGGTGACAAACCCGCGTACCGCCTCGGCGGGTCCGGCCAGAAAGAGGTTGATGCCTTCTTCGGCCAACAGAATCGTGCCTTTGAGCTGCAAGCCCAGTGCGCGCTCAAGCAAGGTGATGCGAAGCTCTGCGGCGTCAGGCAGCGCAACGAATTTATAGACGGAAATATTAAGGGTGGTGTTCACGCCTTGATTTTAGGAGACGGGGCCACCGTGTCAGTCGAGACGGGCTGCTGGCAGGGCAAAATCAGAGGATAAATAAAAAAGTTGGAATCCCTAATGAATTATTCTTTTCGTCTGATTGCCCTGCTGGGTTGGACCAGTCTGGCCGCAGCGCAAACCCTTGAATCCGTGTCCGAGAAGGACTTTTTGGGCGACATGCCGATTGTGCTGTCGGTCTCCCGTTTGCCACAACGACTGGACGAGACGCCGGGGGCCGTCACCATCCTGGACCGCAACATGATTCGCTTGTCCGGTGCGCGCGATGTGGCCGACCTGCTGCGTCTGGTGCCTGGTTTCCAGACCAGCACGTCATTTGAAACGGGTGCGCCACTGGCCAGTTACCACGGTGGGTTTGACGGTTTTTCCGCTCGAATGCAAGTGCTGGTCGATGGTCGTTCGGTTTATTCCCCGTACTTTTTGGGCGGCACGGGACGCGGCTTGCAGACGGTGGCGTTGGAGGATATTGAGCGCATTGAGGTGCTGCGCGGTTCCAACTCGGCGGCTTATGGAGCGCGCGCCATGCTCGGGGTGGTCAACATTGTGACGCGCCACACGCAGGATACGCTGGGCCTGCAGGCTGCGCTGACCAGCGGGGAAAACGGTATCAACGATTCGCAGGCCCGCATTGGCTGGGGCAAAGAGGATGCCAGTTACCGTCTGACGGTGGACCGCCGGGCCGATGCCGGGCTGACGGGGTCAAATGGCCACAACCAAATTAGCCGCGTTAACTTTCGTGCTGACCTGCGCGGCCCTGCGAATGATGATATTCAGTTGCGTGCGGGCGGTTTGGAGATTGAGTCCGGCAATGGTTACTCGTATAAAGTTGCCGATCCTCTGCGGGATCGCACTTTTGGCTCAGGCTACGCTCAACTCGATTGGCGGCGCAGTCTCGGCGAGGATGAAGACCTGGCATTCAGTATTTCTCACATGGAAGAGTCTTACCGGGATGCATTCCCGTACTCGCTGATCGAATTGAAAAAATTCGTGCCTGCTATTAACGATAGCCTTGACATTGAATATAGTGGTCAATCGAGCAGTGACACCGTGTCCTTGCAGCATACCTTTCGTCATGGCTCAAATTTGCGGGTAGTCTGGGGCGGTGAATTGCGCCGCGAGCAGGTCATCTCCAAGCCGCTGTACAACACCGATGCCTCTTTCGTCACGGAGTTCAGTCGCCTGTTTGCCAATGCCGAATGGCGGCTGGCCCGGGATCTGGTGCTCAATGCCGGGTCGATGTTGGAACACAGCAGCGTGAGTGGTGACAGTCTCGCGCCGCGGGTGATGCTGAATTGGCACGTTGCAGAAGGACAAACACTGCGCGCCGGTGTTTCACAAGCAAATCGACCACCGAGTACTTTTGAGAAATTCAGCAATGTGCGCTATGCCTCCAATGGTGTTGTACTGCAGGTCGCCACACTGTCCCGTGGCAACGTCCAGCCCGAAAGTGTGCTGACGCAAGAGATCGGCTACCTCGGCGACTTTCCCAAGTTAGGGGCGAGCCTGGATGTGCGTGCTTTTCACGAGCAGATTAGCGGTTTCGTTCGGAGTCAGTCCTATGCCTTGCCTCCTGGAACTGCTTTGCTTTCAAAGGTTGCTGCGGACTTCATCAACACCGAAGATTTAGCAATTCATGGTGTTGAATACCAATTGAAATGGCGCCCCTGGCGCGATGGGCAGTTCATCTTCAATCAAGCCTATATAGTTATCGAGTCGTCAGACCGTGACACTTCCTGGGGGGCTCCGAAGCTGGCAAGTTCGCTCATGTTCTTCCAGAAGCTGCCAGGGAACCTGGACTTGAGCCTGATGCATCAAGACAACAGCACCGCATCACCACAGGGATCGACAGGTGACCCTGTGGCGATGACACGCACTGACCTGCGTTTAGGTTTGCCGCTGCGCTTTGGTCCCAAACGGGGGGAGATTGCGCTGGTGGTGCAGAACCTGGGCACGCCATACCCCGATTTTGATAAGAGTTTTCAGTTCCAGCGCCGGGCCTTCGTGACCCTGCGGGTGGAAAACTGATGTAGCGAGTCCGGTTAGTGCGCCTGCGTTGCCTGCTCTTTAGTCTTTGGCTGGCCTTGTTCACCGGGGCTTGCGCTCACGCGACCGTGGCGGTCGTGATCGTGAGCAGTGAGCGCAGTCCGGCGTATGTGGAAGCCGCCGAGGCCCTGGTCAGTGAACTTGAGCGCGGTGGCCTGTCGCGTTACGACATGCTGCAACTCACCGCCCTTGAATGGACGGCCGCGGGCCCGTTGGCGCCAAAGTTGTTCATTGCGCTGGGGACTGATGCTGCGAATGCACTGGCAAAATCAGAGTTGCGGGCACCGGTGCTGAGCACGCTGTTGCCGCGCAGCAGTTTTGAGCGTGTCTTGCGCAAGAGCGGGCGCAAGTCGTCGTCGCAGTTTTCGGCTCTTTATCTCGATCAGCCCTTAAGCCGTCAACTGGAGTTGATCCGCCTGGCCTTGCCTGCAGCCCGCCGCATTGGGGTGTTGTGGGGGGCCGAATCGCAGACCCAAGCCCCGGCTTTAAAAACACTGGCTCAGGCCAGTGGTCTTGACCTCATAGAAGCGACAGTTGGACACGATGAGTTGCTTTTCTCCAGCCTCAAAAGTGTTCTGGAAGACGCTGATTTGTTGTTGGCGGTGGCCGACCCGCAGTTGTACAACAGCAGCAGCATCCAGAATATTTTGCTGGCCTCCTTTCGGGCCAAAGTGCCGCTGGTGGCTTTTTCACCCGCCTATGTGCGGGCGGGCGCCTTGCTGGCCTTGCATGTGACGCCAACACAAATTGGCCAGCAAGCCGCGACGATTGCCCGTGGTGTGCTGCAGGGCAAGGCCTTGTCGACCAACCCAATTTACTCACAGGACTTCAGCGTTGCCGTGAACGAGCATGTCGCCCGTTCACTGGGCTTGACGCTGGATGCGGATACTTTGCGTGCCCGCTTGCGCAGCCGGGAGGGCTTGCTATGAAAATGGTGGACATTCGCACGCGCATGTTGCTGGCAGCCCTTTTGCCGGTGACCCTGGTCGCCATCTTGTTGGCGGGTGTGTTTCTGGTCTCACGGTTTGGTGACATGGGCGAGGCCTACAGCCAACGTGCCAGGTCACTCGCCCGTCAACTGGCCACGGCCAGCGAATATGGCTTGTTTTCAGACAATACCACCCATTTGCAAACCATTGCCAGCGGTGCGTTGCGTGAGTCAGATGTGCACTCGGTTGCCATTGTGAATGCCCAGGGAGAAATTCTTGTTTTCGCGGGTAAGGCCGGTTTCAAAGCACCTCCGGTACTGACTCGCCAGGAGAGTGAAACGTTCGATCCCGTGAAGCGCACGGATTTATTGTCGCAACCCGTCACGGTAAGTCAGGTCAAACTGGATGATCTTTTTGAAGCCAACGCCCCTGTCACTGATGCACCGTCGCCGCTGCTGGGGCATGTGCTGATCGAGTTTTCACGGGATGCGTTGCTTCAGCGCAAGCGCGACATGCTGTTGCTGGGCCTGGCGCTCACCTTGGGTTGCCTGCTGTTTGCTGGTTTCCTGGCGGTGCGTCTGGGCCGCGGGGTCGTTCACCCCATTTTGCGTGTGTCACGCATCATTGAGCGGATTGGGCGCGGCGAATTGTCGGCGCGTGCAACGGTGCTGCCGGGTGACCCGTTGCGCAACTTGCAGCTGGGTTTGAATCTGATGGCGGAACGGCTTGAATCGGGACGTGACGAGCTGGAGCAGCGTGTTGCCATGGCAACGCTGGAGTTGCGGCAGAAAAAAGAAGAGGCCGAGACGGCGACGCTGGCCAAATCCCGCTTTCTGGCCGCCGCCAGCCATGATTTGCGGCAACCGACGCATGCGTTGGGGATGTTCGTGGCCCGGCTGGCGCAGTTGCCGCATGATGCGCAAACAAACCAGTTGATTGGCAACCTGGAAGCTTCTGTACATGCCATGCAGGACTTGCTGGATGGCTTGCTCGATATTTCCCGGCTGGAGGCCAAAGCGGTACAGGTGCAACTGCGTCCTTTCGCGCTGGCCGATCTCTTTGATCAATTGCAGCATGGCCTGACGATCAGCGCGGTGGACAAAGGTCTGCTCTTGCGCGTTCGGCCGACCGACGTCTGCGTGATGAGCGATCCCGCGCTGCTGCATCGCATCTTGCTGAATCTGGTGGTCAATGCCCTGCGTTACACCCGCCAGGGCAGCGTGCTGCTGGCGTGCCGGGTGACCGCTGACGGCCAGCATGTGCGCCTTGAGGTGTGGGACAGCGGCATCGGCATTGCGCCAGAGCATCATGAGGCGATTTTCAAAGAGTTTTACCAGGTGGGCAACACGGAGCGCGACCGCGGCAAGGGCTTGGGGCTGGGGCTCAATATCGTCGAGCGCACATCGCACCTGCTGGGCCACCGGTTGCAACTGCATTCCACGCTGGGGCTTGGAACCCGGTTCAGCTTGCTCGTGCCTCTAGTGCCGCTCGGCACTGCAATGGACATGGCAAGTCCATCGCAAACGGAAACGTTTGACAACCTTGCCGGCTTGGTCGTGCTGGTGGTGGAGGACGACGCCTTGGTGCGTGAAGGACTGGTCAGTTTGCTCGAGTCCTGGGGTTACGTGGTGGGTGTGGCCGATGGCCATTCTGCGGCCCTCGCTCAGCTTGAAGCGGGGCTTATTCCCGATGTGATCGTGAGCGACTATCGTTTGCGTGACGATGAAAATGGCATTGAGACCATCCGTCAGTTGCGTACCAAGGCCGGGTGGTTGATTCCGGCCTGCCTGATGAGCGGGGACACAGACGCAGGCCTGATGCAGGCCGCCAAGGATGCTTTTCTAACTTTGCTGCACAAGCCTGTGCGACCGGCCAAACTGCGCAGTCTGATTCGTCGTTTGGCGGCAGACGTTCAAGCCAGTGGCGCTGATTTGGTGTAGCCGTGGTAGCCCGCTGCAATAACCGCTTGAATACGGGTTCGCACGCCAAAGCAGCGCAACACGGCAGTCACATGATTCTTGGTTGTTTCATCCGAGAGATGGAGCGTTTGACTGATGTCTTTGTTGGAGCGCCCGTCTAGCAACAGGTACAACACCTCTTCCTGGCGCGGCGTGAGCAGGGGCGTGTTATTTTCAGTGTTCAAGTCCTGCGCTGGATGAATGCCCGGCGCTGCAAGCAGCTCGGGTGGCAGATACACATCACCCGCCAGAACCAGCCGCAAGACCGACAGCAAGTCATTGCTGATGCCGGCTTTGGTGACAAAGCCGGCCGCGCCTTTTGCCATCACCTGCCGCATGATCCGGGGATTGACTGAGCCGGAAAGCATGACGATGGGCAGTTCCGGGTGTTTATCGCCAAAAATAGCGAGTGCATCCAGCCCATTCATGTCGGGCAGGTGGTAGTCCAGCAGCACCAGATCGAGGTCGGGGTGCAGGGCCGCCAGTTCAAATGCGCGGGCACAGTGCGGGGCCTCCAGCACCTGCACCTGCTCATCCAGGCCTTTGAGGACCTGGCACAAGCCTTCCCGCACCAGCGCATGATCATCGACAACAAGAATCTTCAAAATCTTTACCCTGGCGCTTTCTTACAATAGAAGCTATGTTTGTTCATCTGCGTCTCCACACCGAATTTTCCGTCGTCGACGGCACCAACCGTATCGATGATATCGTCAAGTCAGCGGCTTCCGACAGGCAGCCCGCTTTGGCGATCACTGACTTGAGCAACCTGTTTGGCACCATCAAGTTTTACAAGGAAGCCCGTAAGCGGGGCGTCAAGCCCCTGATTGGCGCTGAAATCTGGCTGGAAGGGCTGGGCAAGGACGATGCCACCCTGTCGCGCTTGGTGTTGCTGGTGCAAAACAAGCAGGGCTACCTGAATTTATCGGAGTTGTTGGCACGCGCCTGGACACAAAATGCGGGTAAAACGCAGGCCTCCGTCAAATTAGCCTGGCTCACCGAACTCAACGAGGGGCTGATTGCCTTGTCGGGCGCGCAGGCCGGGCCAGTGGGACAGGCCTTGGTGCAAGGTGATGAGGCCCGTGCTTTTGACGCGGCTTTGCAGTTGGCCAGCCTGTTTCCGCACCGCTTCTATCTGGAACTGCAGCGCGCCGGACGTCCTGAAGATGAAGCCCATGTCATTGCGACGGTGCAACTGGCCGCCCGTATGGGCTTGCCGGTGGTGGCCACGCACCCGGTTCAGTTCGCCGAGCCGGACGACTACGAGGCGCATGAGGCGCGCGTGTGCATTGCCGAAGGCGAAATTCTGGGCAACCAGCGCCGGGTGCGCAAATTCACGCGCGAGCAGTATTTCAAGTCGAGCGCCCAGATGCAGGCGCTGTTTGCCGATGTGCCGTCCGCGCTGGCCAATACGCTGGAAATTGCCAAGCGCTGTAACCTGACGCTGGTTTTGGGCAAGCCCCAGTTGCCCGAATTTCCGACACCGCTGGTCGATGGCCAAAAAATGTCGCCGGATGACTACTTTCGCTACACCTCGCATGAGGGACTCAAGGAACGATTGATTCACCTGTACCCGGATGAGGCCAAGCGTGAGAGCGAGCGTCCCCGTTATGTTGAGCGGCTGGAGTTTGAGATCGACACCATTCTGAAAATGGGGTTTCCGGGTTACTTTTTGATTGTGGGCGACTTCATCAACTGGGCCAAGAAAAACGGCTGTCCGGTCGGACCGGGACGGGGTTCGGGTGCGGGCTCGCTGGTGGCGTATTCCATGAAGATTACCGATCTGGACCCGCTGCAATACAACTTGCTGTTCGAGCGGTTTTTGAACCCGGAACGGGTTTCCATGCCCGACTTCGACATTGACTTTTGCCAGACTAACCGCAATCTGGTGATTGATTACGTCAAAGGTAAATACGGCAAGGATGCCGTGAGCCAGATCGTGACCTTCGGCACCATGGCCGCCCGCGCGGCGGTGCGCGACGTCGGCCGCGTGCTGGACATGAGCTACACCTTTTGCGACGGCATCAGCAAACTGATCCCCAACAAGCCGGGCGTCAGCGTCAGCCTGCAGTTGCCACCGCCGGACCGCAAAAAAGACGATAAAACCGTTTACGCCACGGATGAACCGATCCTGGCCGAGCGCGAAAGCAAAGAGGAAGACGTCAAGACCCTGCTGGAACTGGCGCGCAAGCTGGAGGGCATGACCCGCAATATCGGCATGCACGCGGGCGGGGTCGTGATTGCTCCGGGTAAATTGACCGACTTTTGTCCGCTGTACCAGCAGCCCGGCAGCGACTCGGCAGTGAGCCAGTACGATAAAAACGACGTGGAAGCCGTCGGCTTGGTGAAGTTCGACTTTTTGGGTCTGGCCACGCTCACCATTCTGGAAATTGCGCGCGAATTCATCGTCAAGCGTCACCTGGGGCAGGAAAACTTTGCCTATGAGAACCTGCCGCTGGACGATGCCAAGGTTTACCGGCTGTTCTCCGAGGGCAAGACCGAGGCCGTGTTCCAGTTTGAATCTCGTGGCATGCAGGGCATGCTGAAAGACGCCAAGCCGACCCGGCTGGAAGACCTGATTGCGCTGAACGCCTTGTACCGGCCCGGCCCAATGGACCTGATCCCCAGCTTTGTGGCGCGCAAACACGGCCGTGAAGTGGTGGAGTATCCGCATCCGCTGGTGGCCAATATGCTTTCGGAGACCTACGGCATCATGGTCTACCAAGAGCAGGTGATGCAGACCGCGCAGATTCTGGGCGGCTACTCACTCGGCGGCGCCGACATGCTGCGCCGCGCCATGGGTAAAAAAGATGCGGACGAAATGGCCAAGCATCGCCAGATTTTCCGCGACGGCGCCCTGAAGAACGACATCAACGAGGCCAAGGCCGACGAGGTGTTCGACTTGATGGAAAAGTTTGCAGGCTACGGCTTCAACAAGTCGCACGCTGCGGCCTATTCGCTGTTGGCTTATCACACCGGCTGGCTCAAGGTGCACTACCTCGCCGAGTTTTTCTGCGCCAATATGACGGTGGAAATGGGCGACACCGACAAGCTCAAGGTCTTGTACGAAGACGCGCTGAAGATGGGCCTGACCTTCGAGCAGCCCGATGTGAATCGGGGGTTTCCTCGCTTTGAGCCGATTTCCGACAAGATGATTCGTTATGGCCTGAGCGCCATCAAAGGCTCGGGTCAGCAAGCGATCGAAGCGATTGTGGCGGCGCGCGAAGGCAAGGGTGCGGGCCCGTCGGGCGATGTCGTCGGTCCGTTCAAGAGTCTGTTTGATTTTTGCGTGCGGGTCGACCGCAGCAAGATCAATAAGCGCACGGTGGACGCCTTGATCAAGGCCGGTGCCTTTGATTCCATTCAGCTCAATCGAGCCAGTTTGCTGGCCTCGGTCGACCGCGCCTTTGAGTTTGGCGCGGCGGCGGTCGCCAACGCCAATCAGGGAGGCTTGTTTGACATGGGCGGCGATGACGATCACGGCTCCAGCACGCAAGAACCTGACTTGGTGGAGGCCATGCCATGGGGCGTGAAGGAGCGCCTGACCTTTGAGAAAACCGCCGTCGGTTTTTATTTGTCAGGCCATCTGTTTGACGAGGTGGTGCTGGAAGTACGCCGCTTCGCCAAACGCCAGATTGACGACCTGATCGACACGCGCGAGCCGCAGTTGCTAGCCGGCATCATCACCGATTTCCGCGTCATCAATGGCCAGCGCGGCAAGCTGGCGCTGTTCAAGCTGGACGATAAATCCGGTGTGATCGAAGCCCGTGCCGACGAGGCCCTGATCAACGCCCACCGTAACCTGCTGAAAGAGGATGAACTGGTCATCGTCATGGGCCAGCAGAAACCAGATCGATTCTCAGGCGGCATGCAACTAACCATCACGCAGATTTGGGATCTGGACCAGGCGCGTTGCCGGTTTGGCAAATACCTGCGGGTGGCGGTGAGCTCCGATGTGAACGGCAAGGCGCCCGATGTGGCGCGCATGATCAAGGACTATCCGGCCCAGCGGGATACAACGGAGCAGGGTGAGGTGGTGCACGGGATGGCGGTGCGCCTGGCGGTATCGTGTCAGGGGGAGGCGGGGGCGGCCTCGGCGGAACTGCAATTGGGCGAGCCGTACAAATTCTTCCCGACCAATGAGGCGCTGGCCGGCTGGCGGGTGCAGGCCGATCAGGGGCAGGCCGCGATTGTTTATGAATGAAATCGGGCTCTAGCCCCCGTCGATTATGCGCGAGTAGCTACTAAATAAATAGCGAAACCGTCTGCTCTTCAAGGGCATTGATTGCGGGGTTAAGCCCGCAATCAATGAATCCTGGATCAGGCGCTGCGTGACAGACCGTCAGAGCGCAATGGACCCTAGTCTTTGGGGCGGAAAGTGATCACCAAAGTGCTGGGGACTCGTCCATCCACATCGCGCGGTAGTTTTCCGGTTTTGTCGATGGCCCTCAACACCGCTTCGTCCCAGGATTTTTCGCCGCTGGATTTGAGCAGCTTGCGGCTGATGATGGCGCCATCGGAGGAGGTTCGTACTTCGACTTCGGCCGCCGGGTTGCCGCTGATATCGTCGGCAAACACAATGTTGGGCTTGATGCTGGCACGAAGGTGGCCGGCGTAGCTGGCGGAGGGACCGGAGGACCGCAGGGCTGTACCGTTGGAGCCGGAAGAGCCGGTGGCACCGGCCAGACCCGCCATGCGTTTGAGATTGGCCGCACGTTGGGCTTCTACCTTTTTGGCATCTTGCTGGTCTTGGAGTGCTTCTTTGCGTTTGCTGTCCTGGGCTGCCTTTTTCTTGTCTTCGGCAGCTTTTTTGTCTTGCTCGCGTTTATCCTGATCGCGTTTTTCTTGCAACTGCTTTTTATCCAGCAGCAGTTTTTCCAGCTTCAGCTTCTCAAGCTTCTCCTGCTTTAGCTTGTCCACTTTTTCCTGTTTCAACTTTTCCAGGCGCTGATTTTCCAGTTCTTGCTGCTTTTCCTTTTTGAGGCGCAGTTTTTCGCGCTCCAGGGCAATGTCGGCGTCGGCTAGCTTGGGTTGGACTTGTGGCGGCTTGGGTGGAGTTGGGGGCGTGGGTAGGGACTTGGCGACGACCGGTGGTTTCGTTATTTCAGGGGGCTCCGGCGGTACTTCGACCAGCTTGGGCGCGGCCTGCTGCGGTACGGTAGACCACAATTCAGCCTCGGCGGTCACGATGACGGCCTCATTCTTCCAGTGCACGCCCCAGGTCAGGGCCGCCACCAAAAAAATGTGGGCGAGCACGGCCAGCACCAGCGACCGGACAGCGCCCGGGGTGGGAGGCGGGGCAAACTCAAGACGATCAGTCGCAGCGTGCATGCGCAGTCTCTAGTTGGCCAACTGCACTGACAATCCGACGCGCTGCACGCCCGCTCGCTGCAGGGTGTCCATGACCTTGACGACAGACTCGTACTTGATGTTCTTGTCTGCGCTGATGACCACGGCGGAATTCATCACGCCATCCTGGGCCTGCTTTACCGCGCTGGCGAGTTCTTTGAGCCCTAAGGTGGTGGATTTTTCCTTGATTTTCATCTCGATCGAGTCCTCTTTGCCAATGACGATTTGAATCACCTGGTCAGGCTGCTTGGCGGCCTTGCCCACGCTGGGTAAATCGATCACGCTGGGTGTGATGAGAGGGGCGGTCACCATAAAGATGATCAGCAGCACCAGCATCACATCGATGAAGGGCACCATGTTGATCTCGTTGATGGTGCGGCGTCCGCGTCCGCGGCTGACCAGTGAAGCCATGATCTAACTCCTTTTATCGGCCGGAGGCCGACTGCGCGCCTACATTGCGCTGCAAAATGTTGGAAAACTCTTCGATGAAGGTCTCCAATTTGATCGCGATGCGGTCAATGTCCCGGGCAAACCGGTTGTAGGCCACGACGGCCGGAATAGCGGCAAACAGGCCGATGGCGGTAGACACCAAAGCCTCGGCAATGCCGGGAGCGACGGTGGCGAGGGTCACTTGCTGCAAGGAGGCCAGTCCGGTAAAGGAGTGCATGACGCCCCACACGGTGCCAAACAGGCCGACATAGGGCGAGACCGAACCGACCGATGCAATGAAGGACAGGTTGATTTCAACCACGTCCATCTCGCGTTGAAAACTGGCCCGCATGGCCCGGCGGGCACCGTCCATCAGGGTGCTGGCATCGGTGATTTGTTTTTCGTGCAGCTTATGGTATTCACGCATGCCACTGGCAAAAATGCGCTCCATCGGCCCCGAGTTGCGGGCGTTTTTGGCGGCGGCGCCGAACAGGTCATTCAGGCTGGTGCCCGACCAGAACTCGCGCTCGAATTCGTCATTGAGTGCATTTACCCGTTTTATGGCAAATAGTTTCCGGAATATGGCGGCCCAGCTGGACACCGAGATGACCATCAGCAGCAACATCACCAATTGCACAACCAAACTGGCGTTGAGGACCAGATGGAGGATTGACAGGTCTTGATTCATTTCATGGATTCCAGAAAAACTTTCATTCGTTCGACGGCCACTTTCAACTGCGGCATCGAACTGGCCGTAGAAAAGCGGATGAAGTTGTGGGTCTCGGCCACGCCAAAGTCACGCCCCGGCGTGACGGCGACATGGGCGCGGTTCATGATCTCAAAAGCCAGATCCCAGCTGTCCTTGATGCCTGATTTTTCGAGAACCGACGAGCAGTCGGCCCAGGCATAAAAAGCGCCATCCGGCATCACCGGTACGCTCAGGCCCAAGGCATTGAGGGCCGGAATAAAGTAGTCGCGCCGGGCTTTGAATTCGGCGCGGCGACGCTCAAATTCGGCAATGCTGTCCGCCTCAAAGCAGGCCAGGGCGGCGTACTGTGAAATTGTGCTGGGACAGATAAACAGGTTTTGGGCCAGGCGTTCAATCACCGGCACGATGCGCTCCGGCACCACCATCCAGCCCAGCCGCCAGCCGGTCATGTTGAAGTATTTGCTGAAGCTGTTGATGCTGATGATGTCGTCATCCAGCGCCAGCGCCGTCTGAGCATACTGCGGGTCGTAGCTCAAGCCCAGGTAGATTTCATCCACCAGCGTGATGCCGCCTTGATGGCTGACCACATTGTGAATGCGGCGCAGTTCATCCGGGTGAATGGAGGTGCCGGTGGGATTCGAGGGCGAGGCCAGCAAGACGCCACGGGTATTCTCACCCCAGGCCGCCTGCACCTTGTCGGCGCTGAGCTGAAAGCGTTCAGCCGCCGAGGTCGGGATCAGCACTGCCGTGCCATCCGCTGCACTCACAAAGTGCCGGTTGCATGGGTAGCTGGGGTCGGGCATGAGAATTTCGTCACCCGATTCGATCAATGCCAGGCAGGCCAGTTGCAAAGCAGCCGAGGCGCCGGCAGTGATCACAATGCGGCTGGCAGGCACGGTGACGTTAAAACGCTGCCGATACCAGTCGCTGATGCGCTCACGCAGCGCCAGCATGCCGGTCGCTTCGGTGTAATGCGTTAACCCGTCGCGCACGGCTTTGCAAGCGGCTTCCTGTACCAGCGGTGGCGCGGTGAAGTCAGGCTCGCCAATGTTCAGAAAGATCATTGGCGATTCGGTGTGGGCAACCTCTTGGGCCAGCCTTGAGGCCGCCTTGGCGACCTCCATTACATAAAAAGGCTCAATCCGCTGCGCACGGCCAGAAATTTTCATGTGCGGGAGTTACCTCGGTCAGCCGCCATTTCGTCCGCACGCAGGCTTGGGGCCAGCCCGTTCAACACCGCGTTGACGTACTTGTGGCCGTCGGTACCGCCAAACTCTTTGGCCAGTTCCACACATTCATTCAGCACCACGCGCCATGGCACATCCAGGCAGTGCTTGAGCTCGTAAGCGCCAATCCACATGACGGCGTGTTCCACCGGCGAAATCTCCGCCAGTTTGCGGTCCAGCAGGGGCATGAGCAGGGCGTCCAACTCAACGGCCTGTTCGGTACAACCGTGCAACAGCGCATCAAAGTGCACGGAGTCAGATTTTGAAAAGCCCGCCAGGTCCCGCGTGAATGCGTCAATGTCAGCTACTTCGTTTTTGCCGACCAGCGTTTGGTACAGCGCCTGCAACGCGAATTCACGGGCGCGTGACCGCTCGGACTTGCTGCCGGCCTTGCGGGCGCCAGTGCTGGTCACCCCGGTGCGGGGTTGACGAGGAGGGCGGACGCCCATCGGTTTAGGGCTTAGTTCATTCATCAAATTTCTTCCAACAGGTTGGCCATTTCTACGGCGACGCGGGCGGCATCGCGCCCTTTTTCTATTTTTCTGGCAATCGCTTGTTCCAGATTCTCGGTCGTGAGAATCGCGTTGGCGATGGGGAGCTGGTAGTCGAGCGAGACCCGGCTCACGCCTGCGCCTGACTCATTGGCGACCAGTTCAAAGTGATAGGTTTCGCCCCGAATAATGCAGCCCACCGCCACCAGTGCGTCGTATTTTAGTTTTTCAGCCATGGCCATCAAGGCGACGGGCACTTCCAGCGCACCGGGCACCAGCACCAGATCAATGTTTTTCTCCAATACACCTAGCGCGATCAACTCAGCTTTGCAGGCTTCCGATAGCGAGTTGGTAATGGGTTCGTTGAAGCGGGCCTGCACGATGCCAATGGTCAGTTTTTTGCCATTCAAGCGGCTATCGCTGGAATCAAGCGTTCCTTTGTCTGCACCAAACATGGTTCTGTCCTTGTGGGTTATTTTGTGATGTAGCCGGCAATTTCCAGCCCGTAGCCGGTCATGCTGGGCATGCGGCGCGGGTTGCCCATGAGGTTCATTTTGTGCACGCCACATTCGCGCAAAATCTGCGCGCCAATGCCATAGCTGCGCAAGTCCATACGACCCCGTTCCGGGCCGTGGCTGGCGCGGGCCGTGCCGTCAAACTGCGCCAGCAATTGCTCGGCACTCTCGCCGCAATTGAGCAGCACCACTACCCCTTTGCCCTCCGAGGCCACGCGGGCCAGACTGGCATCCAGACTCCAGGAGTGCATGGCACGACCTACTTCCAGAGCGTCCAGCACCGATAGCGGCTCATGCACGCGAGCCAGGACTGTGTCGTTGGGGCCCCACTGGCCTTTGACCAGCGCCAAGTGAACGCCTTGGGTCGTTTTGTCTTTGAAGGCGTGAACGGTGAATTCGCCGCTGGCCGTATTGAGGGGACGGGAACCCAGTTTTTCAACCAGGGTCTCGACCCGGCTGCGGTGTTCGATCAAATCGGCAATCGTGCCAATTTTGAGTCCATGCTCGGCCGCAAACAGTTGCAGGTCGGGCAGGCGCGCCATGGTGCCGTCGTCTTTCATGATCTCGCAGATCACCGAAGCGGGCGAGCAATCCGCCATGGCCGCCAGGTCGCAGCCGGCTTCAGTGTGGCCAGCGCGCATCAAGACGCCGCCTTCAACCGCCTGCAACGGGAAGATATGGCCGGGCTGCACCAGGTCGTAAGCAGTAGCATTTTCGGCTACGGCGGCTTGTACGGTGCGGGCCCGGTCCGCCGCCGAAATTCCCGTGGTCACGCCTTCTGCGGCTTCAATCGAGACTGTGAAAGCAGTGCCTTTTTTATCACCATTGACGGCCGTCATGGGTTGCAAGTGCAGGCGTTCGCAGCGCTCGCGGGTGAGGGTTAGGCAAATCAGGCCCCGGCCAAAACGTGCCATGAAATTGATAGCGTCCGCGGTAACGTGGTCGGCGGCCAGCACCAGATCACCTTCGTTTTCGCGGTCTTCTTCGTCAACCAGAATCACCATGCGCCCGGCGCGCATATCAGCCACGATGTCTTCAACCGGAGAAATAGCCACGGGGGAGGGGGCGGTCATGCGAATGTCTTTCAGGAAGTAGGAGGGGAATGGGCAGCGAGGGGGCTGGCGTTAAGGCTCGACCGGGCTGCTCTGTTGCGGGTCCGAATTAAGCATGCGCTCGACATAGCGTGCGATCAAGTCAATTTCTAAATTCACCTGCGAGCCGGTTTTCAGCGTGCCCAGTGCGGTATTTTGAACCGTATGAGGGATCAAGTTGATGCTGGCTTCACAACCGGTTTCAGTATCCTGGATGCGGTTGACGGTCAAGCTGACGCCGTTGATTGTCAGCGATCCTTTGTAGGCGAGGTATTTGGCCAGGGCTTTGGGGGTCAGCACGCGCAACTCCCAGCTTTCGCCCACCTGCGCAAAATACGCCACTTGGCCGATGCCATCGACATGCCCCGAGACCAGATGGCCACCTAGTCTGTCGTTTGCCCTCAGGGCTTTTTCGAGGTTGATGGTGCCGGTCTGGTCCAGCGCGGCGGTCTTGGTCAATGATTCCGCGGAGATATCCACTGTGAATTGGCGTTGTGCCGCGTCCAGTGTGGTCACCGTCATGCAGGCGCCGTTGAGTGCAATGCTGTCGCCAAGCCCCACATCGTCGAGGTAAGCGGGCGGGCACTCAATGGTGAGGCGCTTGCCATGGGTTGAAGAGCTGCCTTGGGCGTGAGCGGCGACGATGCGCCCCACGCCGGTGATGATTCCGGTAAACATGCCGGTATTTTCGCAGAGGAAAGAGCCTCTGGCCGGTTTCCGCCCGAAAACTTGTTAATCAGAACTGATCGCGACCCGGAATTCGGGCCACGATGCGCAGATCTGGCCCCAGCATGTTGGTTGATTTGAATTCCAGGGGAATGGCTTGGGATAATTCAGATAAAGGCCCGAAACTGGCCATGTCGCGGCCTTGCCCCATTAGCTTGGGGGCGAGATACACCAGAAATTCGTCCACCAGTCCTTCTCGAATCAGGGAGCCATTGAGCTTGTGGCCAGCCTCGACGTGCAGCTCATTGATCTCGCGTGCGCCAAGGTCGCGCACCATGGCCGCCAAGTCGACTTTGCCTTGTGTTTCCGGCTGCTGACCGGGCAGATAGATAACGGTGGCGCCTTTGGCCTCCAAAGCCGCTTTCTTTGCATCATTTGGCACTGCAGCGTAGATGTACAGTGCGCGACCAGCTATGAAAAGATGAGCATCGAGCGGCATTTCCAGCCGACTGTCCACCACCACCAGATGGGGCTGGCGCGGCGTGTCCACTAACCGGACGTCCAGCCGCGGGTTGTCTGCCAGCACGGTGCCGATGCCAGTCAACACCGCACAAGCGCGGGCGCGCCAGGCATGGCCATCGGTGCGCGCCTCGGCGGATGTAATCCATTGGCTGGCGCCATTGTCCAACGCGGTTTTGCCGTCCAGCGAGGCTGCAATTTTCATGCGGACCCACGGGGTTTTGCGGATCATGCGGCTGAAAAAACCGATGTTGAGTTCGCGGGACTCAATGGCTTGCGGGTGGTTGGGTGCCAATACCTCAACCTGAACACCGGCTGCGCGCAGGCGGGCAAAACCTTGGCCTGAGACCAGTGGATTGGGGTCGGCAATGGAGGCGACGACTTTTTTGATGCCAGCGGCAATCAGGGCATCGCAGCAGGGGCCGGTGCGTCCGTGATGGGAGCAAGGCTCCAGGGTGACGTAGGCGGTGGCGCCAACAACTGAATGGCCCTGTGCTGCTGCATCGCGCAGGGCCATGATTTCGGCGTGGGGACCGCCGGTGCGTTGGGTGTGGCCTTGGCCGAGCAACTGACCATTCGGGCTTGTGATGAAGCAACCCACATGGGGGTTCGGGGCTGTAAGCCGCAAACTCTGTGCGGCTTTCGCCAATGTTTGTTCTATGAAGAAGGTGGACTCACGCATGTATGGCTAGGAATATTTTTTTTGGAGGTTATTGGTTTGGCATGCCACCAATTTTTGGTGCTATTTTATTTATGGTCACGCTCATCAAGGTAGGTTAGCAAATCCAGTAAATAACCGCGAGTGCCATGTCGTCGAATGCATGTTTGGCAAGCTCAAGTATTACCGCCGAATTGCCACGCGTTTTGAAAAAAAGGCCAGCCATTTCAAAGAAATGTTGGCTTTTGCCGCAGTTCTGTTGTTGCTACGCTGATACGTTAACAGAGCCTAGGTCCTACGCCTATTGTCTAAGGTCGGACAACTCCACTCGGTAACTCAACGGAATCTTATACAAGATAGATTCTTTCGCTGGCTCAGGCGTGGCGCTAAGGGCGGCACGGTATGCTTTTAGGGCTTTGTCGTGGTCCTTGACTTCCATTCTTTCGCTGTAAATTTCACCCAGTTTTAGCCACCCATCCGTAGCCTCTCCTGGCCATCGGTCAATGCGAAGTTCCAGAGCTTGGATCATTAGTGACCAGTCGTGGGTTCGAGCGCCTAATAAGTACGCCGTGTACACCAAGTCGTAGTCGATGACACCATCTTTGAAAAGCATCTTAATTTCTTGTGCGGCCTGGTGCTCTTGGCCGGTACGCTCCAGAAACATCACGTTGAGGGTACGAACTGCTGGGGCAGTGGGTTGCAGCCGCTTGGCGCGTTCCAGGTATTTCTGTGCTTGCTGCAGGTTACCTCCCACAAGATACGCTCTTGAAATGTTTGCAATGATGGCTACAACATTCGGACGTGACTCCAAAACTGATTCCCATATCCATAGCGCATTTTTCCAGTCACCCCAGCTGGCCATCTCGTCTGCAGCCATGGGGGTGAGTTTGCGATAGTGTCTGTTCAAGTCGATGCCACTGCGCATCAGCGCAAGGACTTCTTCCTTGGTCGCATTCCAGTAAGGGTTATTCGGCTGACCTGACTTGGAAATGGTGAGGGCCAGTTTGATGCCTCTAACCAGGGTGCGTTCACAGTAAGCAGCGCGCTGGGTGATATAGATGGCCAACATCATGCAGACCACGCTAACGGCCAATGCCAATTTCACGGCGTTTGCTTTGTACATGGCTTGGCTGGAGAGCAACCTCCCCCGTAAACCAAGACTGGCATCGGAACCAGCCAACAGGCCAAGGCTCACGGCAAAAAGGGCACCGGTGCTTGCCATGCGCCAGGGGAATCCGGCATTGCTGACAATCAACAGCATCAGAATGCTTGCCAGTGCTATTGTTCGAAGCAGTATCTGCTGTTGGTTGGGATCTCCGGTCGCAGTCCATGTTGTTCTAGCCGAGTAGACAAGATACGCAAACAGCAGGCCCAAAAACAGCCAACCCAACACACCATATTCAGCCAGCAACTGCAAGAACTCGTTGTGGGCGTAAAAATCAGTCTCCAATTGGGTGCCAGCCCGTTGATAAAGTGGTGCCTGTACCTCCCACGCGCCAGCGCCAACGCCTGTGACCGGGTTCGCCGCAATCATTCGTCCTGTGGCGAACCACATTGCGGAGCGAATTGAAAAAGAGCCAGTGGTGTATTCATCGGTCTGCATCATCGACATCGCTCGACCGGTTGCCCGCACGATCGCGTTGACCGGCCCGAACTCGCTAATGAGTTTTGGATTTCCGGTCGACATTAAGCCGAATACTAAGGTGATCCCTAGCACAATGGCCCCAGCCAAGACCGCTTTGCGACGATTCCAGTGTAATTTTTTCAGTTGTTTTCTGCTCCTGAAGTAGAGTAAAAGCAATAGCGGCGCAAGAACAAGTAAAGCGATCAACGCGGAACGGGTACCCGTCATCATTAGAGCGGCCAGATTCATTCCAATGCTGGCCGCCAGTGCGAACGCCAGTCGGTTGCTACGGGATTTAAGGAGTAAGTAAACGGAGTAGGGCATTGCACTGATGGAAAATTCAGCGAAAAAATTTCTATTAACAAACGTCGAGGCAGGATTGGGGCCTTGGGGAAAAAGGTTGAAATCATTCAGGAACTGCATAACAGTCCACGCCGATGCCAGCGTGACGCCCAGATGAATGCCCCAAGGCAAGCGTTTTTCGAGATCTGCTAGCCGGGTGTTCAGGCACAACCACAGGATCAGGCTGAAAAGGAACCAGCGGATGGCTTCAACGCCTGCCAGATAGGCGTGTGACCAAGCCATGCTGCCTACAGCATAGCCAGCTAGTGCCAGCGGCAGCCAAAGAACTCCATGCCAGACCAGCATTGTCGGTTTGCCGAGGTGCCGCCAGAAAAACAACAAACCAGCGCTCAGACTGAACAGCGACACAATCGCCGACTTGAGCGTGTCCTGCAGCATTTCCTCGCTGGGCACACCCATTGCAGGCACCATGACCATCATCAGGCCAAGCAACAGGCCGACCCACCGGCCGGTTTGATCTTCCATCTCCGTCACCTCCAGCGCAGTTGCTGCTGGAAGTGTGGTTTTCCTTGATGTCTTGGCCTTGCTACTCATGGTCATAGGGTGTTCAACAGCGTCACTCTTTTAGTTTTTTAGCTCTGCAGCACTGTAAAGGACTATGTTTCAAATTTCAAAAAAAGTAGCGCAAGATCCAATGTCTGAATGATATTTCAATAAACCATTTACATGGTTTGTGAATAAAACAGCGGATTCTCACCATTTGTCTGATCAAAGTGACCGTTCTTCGCAGAAGCTTACAAAGGTCCATTGCAGCATACTAAAGTCAGCCTATGTCACGTCATTCCTTTAAAGTTCATGCACAGGGATTCTCATTGATTGAGGTCCTGATTTCGATTTTGATCCTGTCATTTGGTGTGCTAGCCATGGGTGGGCTCCAACTTGCAACGCTCAGGAGCAACCAGATCGCTGGGAACTCATCCTTGGCTGCGACTTTGGCCAAAGACTATACGGAAATGATGAGATCGAATTGGACAGTGTCAAACAACACCTCCACAGCGGCTGGGGTCAACCCCTATCTGTTTGACTCAAATGACATCACAAAGACCTCTACCTATTGCACAACAACCGGAACCACAGGCACGATGGCAGCCTTGCATGTCGCCGACTGGTCGCAACGGGTCAGTTGCCAACTACCATCGGCCCGTGCGGTGGTTTGCCGCGATCCGGCCCCGCGCAATTCGGATGGAAGTTATCGCTGGAGCTGTGGGACTAACGACAGTGCGACGGTATCGATCAAGATCGGATGGATCGACAAGCGCGAAAGCGTTGAGCGGGGCACCACCACCGTGAGCGCAACGCCGCTCAATCCGCAATTGGTGATGTCTGGCATCACGGGGTACGCAGAATGAAGGCGCGCGTTGACTTTGGTTGGCAACAAGGTTTGTCTTTGGTGGAGTTGCTGGTTGCCCTGGCTATTTCACTGGTCATTGTAGTTGCCGCATCGGCCTTCTTTTTGAGTAACAGCCGTTCGCGTGACACGCAGGATGCAGCAAGCTTGTTGCAAGACAATGCGCGCTTCGCAACGGAAGTGATCACCCGAAGCATTCAGCAAGCTGGTTATCAAAATTACATATGGAGCACGGTTGGCGCGGCAGGGCGTCGGGAGGTGCTGCCACCCAGCGACGAACAACCTGATATCAGGGGGTATAACAACGCTGCCGCTGGGACTTCAACTGATTTTTCTTCGAGTTCATGGGGCAATAACAAGTCGTCCAATCGCGTCAACAACAGTGATGCCCTCATGGTTCGATTTCAGGGGTCCGGTAGTGGTAGCGGCGATGGAAGCATGATCGACTGCATGGGTAGGCCCCAGCCAGCGCCGGCTGTTGCGGGGGATCGCGCGTACAGCATATTCGAGGTGTATCAGTCGGGAACTACTGAACCCGAGTTGCGATGCAAGTACGTAACGACCGATATCAATCCTGAGCCAATCGTTAGAGGCGTGGAGTCGCTGCAGTTCCTTTATGGTGTTGACACCGACAATGATTCCATTGCCGATACATGGAAAAATGCACAGCAGGTGGACAACGGGTGTAGCGGCACTGGCTGTATCACCAACTGGCAACAGGTTCGAACAGTTCGAGTAGGCATGGTGCTGCGTTCACCCACCGCGGTGGCGGTGTCATCTGCCACCGGCACCAGCACCCTGTCACCGCTGGGTGTGTATTTTTCGCAAGGCTTGTCATCGTCACCTGACACACTCACGGTCAACAATGCTGATGGTCGTTTGAGAAAAGTCGTGACCTTCACCGTGAACGTGAGGAATACGCTATGAAACCCCTAGTTCGTGATGGTCAAAGGTTGTTTCAAAAGCAGGTCGGATCAAGCCTGGTGGTGGTGCTGATCATGCTGAGTGTCATCATGGTGATCGGGCTGATTTCAACCAAACTGGCTTTGTTCAGCGAAAAATCGGCCCGAAATGACCGCGACCGGCAAATTGCCTTCCAAGCCGCCGAAGCCGCATTACTGGATGCCGAACTTGACATCATGGGGCCCAACACGGCGACCGGCCGCAGGGTGTGCACCTTTGATGCCAAGCAACCCGCAGAATTTGTGGTGGATTGTGGAACGCTGACCCAAACAGGTATGTGCCTGAGTTCGACAAACCTCGGGGAAGCATGGAAAACCGCCAAAGCCCTTTACGTGAGCGATACTGGAAATTCCACGGACAACGCGGGCAATAAGACCGTGCAGTTCGGTCAGTTCACCGGGCAGACCCTGCCCAACGGCAGCAGTGGCATGACCGTCCGACTGCCCCGCTATGTGATCGAAGCCGTCCCCTATGCAGGCACCGGTAACGCCACCGACAACGTCGGTTCGTCCACCTCACCAGAGTATGCGTTCCTCGTGACGGCCATGGGTTTTGGGACCCGGGTTGAAACACAGGTGATGCTTCAAGCCTTGATCTACAAGCCAGCCAACAAACCAGGTGCAGGGTGCTGATATGAGAAAAATCATTGGGTTGGTAGTTGTTCTACTGAGCGTTATTGTGATTGGTTGGTCGTTTGCCCAATCCACCCGAACCAGACTGGATTTGAGGACCGGGCCCATTATCAATTCGGGGGATGCATCCAACTTGGCGCTGGTGCTGTCGGTCGAGTTTCCAACCACTGGGGCAGCCTACAAAACGCCCAACACGGCAAGTGCATACGACAGTACCAATAGATACTTGGGCTACTGGAATTCGACTACTTGTTATGCTTACAACGGGACGACCGCGAGCGGTTTTTTTCAGCCCAACGGTGCAACGATTTCTGCCTCAAATTACAACTGCAATTCAGGGGGTGCTGGCAGTGGCTTCAGCGGCAATTTCCTGAATTTTGCCGCAACATCTTCAACCGACATCTTGCGTTACGCCTTGACCGGGGGTGATCGTTACGTTGATACGGCCGGCAACACAATCCTGCAAAGGGCGGTATTGATTGGTGACAATGGCGGGTCGAATACCAGTTTTTACCGAAATTCGTCAAATATGCCGACACGCTCTTTGACGGCGACGCAGTCTTCGGCGTTGACCCCCTTTGGAAGTCGGGTTATGTATGTTCAGTCTTGTGAAGACCGTGTGATTTTTCAAACCGCCGACGGTGGCTCCTGCGGCAGCCCCGGTAACTTGAGGGCATTTAATAACAGCGCAGGTACATCCATTAATAGTGATCTCAAGGCGCGGATCAAAGTATGTGATGCTACCGAGGGACCGGTGCGGACCGAGTTGTGCAAACAATATCCCGATGGTAACTACAAGCCTATCGGAGAAATTCAAAAAAATGCTAACAAGGTCCGCGTGGCGGCTTTCGGTTATCTGCTGAACAGCCCGGCTTCTGGTTTTCAGGACTGGGACAACTGGTATGGCGGCGTTTTACGGGCGCCTATGAAATTTGCAGGGCCAGAACAGAAGAGTTCGACCGGCATTGTTTCTGACAATCCTCAAACGGAGTGGGATGCCACGACCGGCGTGTATGTCGCCAATCCTTTGTCGGAGACCAGTTTTACCTACAGTGGTGTCATCAATTATTTGAACCGATTTGGACGGTCTGGCCAATACAAGCGGCATGACCCGGTCGGTGAGTTGTATTACGAGTCCGTTCGCTACTTTCAAGGCAAACAACCTACGTCCAACGCCACCACCGATTCAACACAGGGTGCCTATACCGCGGCGATGCTGGACAACTTTCCCATCTACACGTCGTGGTCGGACCCCATGCAGACAACCTGTCAGAGAAACTATTCTTTGACCATTGGAGACCATCAGTCAGCCAAAGACAACTACATTCCTGGTGTCTCCGGTGTTGGAGGCGAGACCCGTGCCGCCGATGGCACGGGTGTGGGTGCATTGAATGCGGCAACTTGGGAAACCGTGGTGTCAAGTTTTGAGACGAATGGGTCAACCACCTATGTCGATTCTCAGGGTGTCACCAGAACGGCTAATGGCAACGCGACCTCCGGTGTAACCGGTGTTGTTGCCGGAAACAGTGGTCTTGCGACCAAGACACAGGCAGGTCAAGCCGCGAACGGGAACAACGTCGGTTATGCCTGGGCAGGCGTGGCTTACTGGGCCAATACCCAGCCAATCCGTTCCGACAAACCTTTGGCACGGATTAGAAGCTATGTGATTGATGTCAATGAGGGGGCCTCGACCAGTTATGCGGAATATAGGCAGCGTGCATTATATTTGGCCGGCAAATACGGTGGCTTTGCCGATGTTGGGCCAGATGGCAGCCCTGCAACTGGGGAAGGTAATCCTTTCAAGACTTATGTCGGTGGCACCTTGACCACCAGCACGAAGGAATGGCTTGCCGCCGATGGCTCTACGCTGCCATCGGGTTATTTTCTGGCCAGTCAACCCGATCGTCTGATTTTGGCCATTCGCCAGATTTTTGCGCAGGCCAGCAAACCGTCGGGCAATCTGGCAGGTGGTTCCTTGAGCGTCAGTCGACTCAGCCGAGCGCAGCAAACGGGGGCGTTTTATCAGGCACAACTGGATTCTTCTGACTGGTCGGGCACGGTTGTGCGCACAGAGATCACTTACAACACCACCACACTTGCCCTGGAAGCCAGTGCCACCCCAGTCTGGGATGCGGGCAAGATTTTGACCGGTATTCAGACCGGCACCACGACCTTGAGCCCATTCCCGTTGCCAGTAGACCGGAAGATATTCAGTTACAGTAATACCTCCTCGGCAGGCGTCACCTTTACGTGGGCCAATATTGATACTGCGGTTCAGACGTCGCTGAAGACCGACCCCGCCACGTCGGTCGTGGAAACCGATACAGACGGCCAGGCCCGGCTTGATTACATTCGCGGTGTTCGCACTGCTGAGTCCGACACCAACCTGAACTACCGGGCGCGCAACAGCATCATGGGCGACAGTATCAATTCGGCACCGGTGCTTAAAGGCAAACCGAGCACCACCATTGTTGATGCCAGCTATCAATCGTTTTATTCAACGCATGCCTCTCGAACACCGACGGTCTATGTTGGTAGCAACGACGGCATGCTGCACGCCTTTTACGCAGCGGCGTCAGCCACTGACACTGGTAATGGCAAGGAGCAGTTTGCCTATGTGCCCAGGGCAATTTCCACCAAGCTCAACGACCTGACCAATCCAGGCTACGTCAAGGAGGCTTACGTAGATGGGTCCATCACTGTGAGCGAAGCGCGCGCCTACAAGTCTGCTAGCAGTTCGGTCAACTGGGCAACGGTGCTGGTGTCGGGCATGGGGGGCGGTGCCAAAGGTCTTTTTGCGCTGGATGTGACAACCCCAGCAAGTTTTGGTCCAGGCAACGTGCTGTGGGAGTTTACGAACGCAGACGATGCTGACATGGGGAATTTGCTGGGCGAACCCAAAATTGTCAAGCTTGCGATGGCAGGTAACAGTGCTGCAACGCCCAATTACAAATGGTTTGCCATGGTGACCAGTGGTTACAACAACTACACCACGGGTGGTTCAGCCGACAAACAGGCTTTGTTTTTGCTGTCGCTTGAAAAGGCACCCGGTGCCGCGTGGGCTCTTGGTACCAATTACTTCAAGATATATGCTAATAACAACACATTCGCTGCTGCGGATGCCAGTGCGGCAACTGGCATGGGAATGCCAGGAGTCGCAACTGGTATCGCCGGGAATGCGGTCTATGCGTATGCTGGCGATCTACAGGGAAATTTGTGGAAGTTTGACTTGTCGGGTGCTTCAACGACCTGGACTGGCTCGTCCAAAGCCTCTGTATTGTTTATCGCGCGCACCCCAACTGGCTCAGCAACCCAACCCATTACGGTAGTCCCTGCTGTAACTTTGAGTGTTGTGGGCGGTTATCAGATCGGATTTGGCACTGGCAAGTTCATTGAACCGCCTGACTCACTGTCGGCTTCAGCCCGGCAACAGTCCATCTATGGTATCTGGGATGCGCAAGACGACGTGAAGTTTGAGCGAATTGCGACCGGCAGCGGATCAACCTCCGTTAACGGTCTCATTACCCGGACCCTCACAGTGACAACCGGGACAGCGACCGTTTCCATCACCGGGCCAGCATTTGTTTACGGCACGTCTACAACCATAGGATCTGGCCAATACCGGGGCTGGGTCGCCGATCTATGGACAACCATGGAGCGAGTGGTGGTTGACCCCACTGTTGACAGTGGGCTGATGGCGGTCAATTCAACCGTCCCTGGGGGTGACCCTTGTGTGGCGACGGGGTCGTCGAATCAATATCGCTATAACCCGTCCACTGGAATTACTTTTGTGACAACGGGTTCTGCCAACACGATGGGTTATCTGGGGAGTGCGTCCTTGCTGGAAGTGGGTGACACTGTTTGGTCAACCCGAAATGCAGCGGGTCGATATTTGGTGACACGCAAGATCAACTCCATCAGCCCCGGCGCGGGTGGGGGGCTGAATACGCAGGAAAGCGCAGTGACCACAATCGCCGGACGGATCAACTGGCGCGAGATCACGAACTTCCAGTAGTGTCACCATGCCATCGAGAAATACATTCGCAAAACCAACAGGATATTTATGAAAAACAAGGGGTTCACGCTGATTGAATTGATGATTGTTGTGGCGATTTTGGGAATTCTTGCCGCGGTTGCCTTGCCGTCTTACACCAGTTATGTGATCCGCAGCAAGCGGACCGAGTGCCGTGCGGCAATCATGCAGGTCATGCAGCAGCAAGAGCGCTATTTCACTCAGCAAAACACATATTTGGCCTACGCCAACAGCGCAACAAGCATTCCCATGCTTCAGTTTTCCGGTGACAGTCTGGTCAACAGTGCTTGCACCCTGGCTTCGGCGGCTTGTTCGGGATCCACCGTAAGTGCCTGTGTGGTGGTCACTGGAACACCTCGTTATACAGACCCGGTCGTCGCGGATATCACGATGCAAAGCGACGGCACCAAAGGTTGCTCCGGGTCAGACCAGACTAAATGCTGGAAGAATTGATGTTGGAACCTTCAATTTTCACTCGGGGTCGAGGCTTTACCCTCATTGAGTTGATGGTTGTGCTGGCTTTGGTCGCGATTCTTGCGAGTCTGGCGACCCCGTCCTACCGATCTTTCATGGTAAACCAGCAACTCACATCCGCCAGCAGTGATTTCCTGGCATCTATGCTGCAAGCCAGGTCTGAGGCGATGCGACGGGGTTTGCCGGTGTCGATCTTGCCTACGAATGGCACCAGTTGGGATAGTGGGTGGTATTTAACCGTGGCCAACAACAGTTGTGCACCAACCGGCACGACTTTTGGAAATCGTGAAGCACTGACTTCTATGGTCACCATAAAGACAAGTACCAATGCTGTGTCAACCGGCGTAACTAACAAATCGTTCGTTTCAACCAACCCGTCTTTTACTTATTCACCCGTTGGATTTCCGGTGACATCGTGTGCCAGTCCTTACTACAGTGGCGCCATGAATGGGCGCATGGTGTTCCAGGCGACTGAAACCAGTCGAGAGAAGCAAATTGTTGTCAGCAACTCGGGTCGGGCCAGAATCTGTGACCCGCAGCGGGAAACTTGCACTGCCGATTGACACCTTGAGCAAAAAGCTGGGAAGCGCAAGCAGTTCTCACAAGTGAAATGCATTTTGAACGAACCCATTCGGTATTTTTACCGCCGCACTTCATCTACCAGCGTTTTGAACTCATCAATATCCTCAAAGCTCCTATAAACACTGGCAAAGCGCACATAAGCCACTTTGTCGAGTTTTTTGAGTTCGAGCATGACCAACTCACCCAGGCGGGCTGAGGGCAGTTCGCGTACACCAAGCGTCAATAGATTTTCTTCAATGCGCTCAACCGCGCTATCCACCTGTTCGGTGCTAACGGGCCGCTTGCGCAGGGCCAGTTTCATGGAGGCCAGCAGTTTGGCGCGCTCATACTCAATGCGCCGGCCATCTTTTTTGACGATCGCCGGAAAGGTGACGTCCGGGCGTTCGTAAGTCGTAAAGCGCTTTTCACACGACGCGCATTGGCGCCGGCGGCGGATGGAGGCCCCGTCTTCAGAAATCCGTGTTTCCACCACTTGGGTTTCGGAATGACTGCAGAAGGGGCATTTCATCTCAGTTGGCTTATTTGTAAACCGGGAAGCGTGCGGTCAGGGCGTTGACCTTGGCGCGTACTGCGTCAATGTTGGCGCCATCCCTTGGGTTGTCCAGCACGTCGGCGATCAAGTTGGCTGTCATGCGGGCTTCTTCGTCCTTGAAGCCACGGGTGGTCAGGGCAGGGGTGCCGATACGCACGCCGCTGGTGACCATCGGCTTTTCCGGGTCGTTGGGGATAGCATTCTTGTTGATAGTCATGTGGGCGGCGCCCAGCACGGCTTCGGCTTCTTTGCCAGTGATGCCCTTGGCACGCAAGTCCACCAGCATGACGTGGGACTCAGTCCGACCACTCACAATGCGCAGACCGCGCGCGGTGAGTGTTTCAGCAATGATGCGGGCGTTGACCAGCACTTGTTGCTGATAAATCTTGAACTCAGGCGCCAGCGCCTCTTTAAAGGCTACCGCTTTGGCTGCAATCACATGCATCAGCGGGCCACCTTGCAGGCCGGGGAAGATGGCGCTGTTGATGGCTTTTTCGTGCTGGGCTTTCATCAGAATAATGCCGCCGCGGGGGCCGCGCAGGCTCTTGTGGGTGGTGGACGTCACGATGTCGGCATGTGGCACGGGGTTGGGGTAGACACCGGCAGCAATCAGGCCCGCGTAGTGCGCCATGTCGACCATAAAGATAGCGCCTACGTCTTTCGCCACTTTGGCAAAGCGTTCAAAGTCGATGCGCAGGCTGTAGGCCGAGGCGCCAGCAATGATGAGCTTAGGTTTGGACTCATGGGCTTTGCGCTCCATGGCGTCGTAGTCAATCTCTTCTTTGTCGTTCAGGCCATAGCTGACGACATTGAACCACTTGCCGCTCATGTTCAGGGCCATGCCGTGGGTCAGGTGACCGCCTTCAGCCAGGCTCATGCCCATGATGGTGTCACCGGGTTTCAAAAAGGCGAGAAACACTGCTTCGTTGGCCGATGCGCCGCAATGCGGTTGCACGTTGGCCGCCTCGGCACCAAAAATCTGCTTGACGCGGTCAATTGCCAGTTGTTCGGCGATGTCCACATATTCGCAACCGCCGTAGTAGCGGCGACCGGGGTAGCCTTCGGCGTATTTGTTGGTGAGTTGCGTGCCTTGCGCGGCCATGACGGCGGGCGAGGCATAGTTTTCGCTGGCGATCAGCTCGATATGCTGTTCTTGGCGGGCGTTTTCAGCCTGGATGGCAGCAAAGATTTCGGGATCAGTTTGCTCAATGAGAATGTTACGGTCGTACACGGCAGTCCTTAAAGACGATGGGCCTGGGTGTCATACAAAATGAAACCAGGGCTGCCCAGGCGAACGGCTAAACACATTGACCACCTTGGTCATGCGGCACGCTCCCCCGTGGTATTCCCACTTCAGCGTCTCAACCCCAGAAGGGTTGATCGCCTATCGCCAGTCGCGTGCGCGTTGAGTTTAACTGACAAGGCGCCGCATCGGCCAAACCCTGCAAATCAGGAGTTGGACAACATCGCCACTTTTTCAGGGCCTTCATTGGACTTGAGCGTAGCCGGCGCAGTTACCGTTTGGGGCGCGGTGAGCTGCATCGAGCGGCCTTTGGCGACCATTTGCAGGCGGGCATGCTCTGCCATCACCTTGCCGGCGTAACCACCGTCATCTTCAATATTGGCCGCGCCCACGTAATACCGCAGGCCGCCCTCCATGGAACCAGCGCGGGTAATGCATTCCTGCAGGACCTTGACGCCGACACGCAGGTTGGTTAACGGATCAAAGGCCGCCAGTTTGCCGCCAAAGCTGTCGTATTTGTCGCTGTGCACTTTGGTCATCACCTGCATCAGGCCCTGGGCGCCCACCGGGCTTTGGGCAAATGGGTTAAACCCGGATTCCACCGCCATCACGGCCAGAATCAGCGTGGGGTCCAGCTTGGTACGGATACCGATCTCATAGGCTTCAGCCACCAAGGCGCTGAGTGGCTCGGGCGCCACCCGGTATTTTTTGCTCAACCAATAGGCGACTGCGGCCTGTTGTTTGGGCAGATCTTTCGGGTTGCTGGCGGTGGCGCGATCAATCGCATCGAGTTCGCCGATCGGTCCATTCACTGCGACTTGGCGGGTTTGCAGCCAACTAAAAAGTTGAAGCTCGCCAACCTGGCGCAGTTCGGGGCGCGCCGTCATTGCGATGACGGCAAACATGACAGCCAGCCCGACGAGGGCAAAACTGTTGTGTGTGATTACAAAGAAGCCCTGGGCAATGTCGGATGCGAAGGTTCGCAGGCCCTGGGTGAATTTTTCTGACGCGGTCATAGCTCTTCCTTCGTTCGCGTGGGCTAAAGCGTTGTTCTGCAAGCAGGGGGCAACACTATTGGCACCTCGTTAGGTTGGTACGCTATCAATATCCTGCGTTGTTTATCGCATGTTGTGCAGAGATTTGAATATGCCGGGATCGGCAGCGGATACGGGTTATCCCTGGACTTTCACAGGGAACGCGGATTCTATGTGGAGTATATATATCAAGTCAACAATAACAAATCAATTTGTTATGCTTAATTTGGTTCTACGAAGGGTTAAATTTAGTCGATAAATTGATTTCTTAGCACTATTGACGATCAAAAAATGATTTTTTTGCTTGTGCTGGATCAATCAATGCTTGCTTCTCGATTGAGAATTAAATTTGAATTTTTTGGGCTGCCTGTCTAGACTCAACTTGCCTGTCACATGACAGGTAGTAAGTCGGCAGTAGCCAGTCCCTACCCTCGGGTAGCAGTGATAAAGCGGCCCCGACAAATTGTGGAGGTAATCTCTTATCTCCCCAGCACTTTGGGACTTTACCCTCCCATCGTGCAAGCCCTGACGGCATGGACCTGATGTCCGCCGTCAAGCCCGGCGGACTGGATTGGGCCAGCCGACCGGGCTTTCTCTTTTTATTTGTCACTTTATTGTCATTTTTTGTTACTCCAGCATTGACGTTGGGGTTGCTGCGTTGAAAATTCGACGCATGGTTTTCAAATTTAATCAACAAAACAAGTGGGTCAGGCGTTCGGTCTGGGCGGTGGGCTGTATCGTGGCTTTGTGGGGTGTGGCCTGGCTGGCCGTGCCGCCTATCGTCAAGAGTCAGGTCGAAAAAATCGCCAGTGAACAACTGGGCCGCAAAGTCACGCTGGGGGCGGTTGATTTCAAGCCCTGGTCGCTGGAACTCACGCTTCATGACTTGGCCGTGGCGCGCGCCGCGGGTGTTGCCGATGCCTCTCCCCAACTGTTCATCAAACGCTTCTATATAGATGCAGAGTTGCAGTCTCTGGGGCGACTGGCGCCGGTGCTTGACGCGATTGAGGTGGATGCGCCCCATTTGAGCCTGACGCATCAGGGTGGTGGCCATTACGATGTGGATGACATTCTGGGGCGATTCAACAAATCCGCCGACAAGCCTGACGGTGTCCCGTTGAGTTTTGCGCTCTACAACCTGGCGCTGTCGGGTGGCACGATGGATTTCACCGATCAATCGGTTGGCAAGACACACGAGTTGCGGGAGTTGCAGATCACGGTTCCTTTTGTGAGTAATCTGGCCTCGCAGCGTACCGTGCTGGTGGAGCCGAAACTGGCGTTTCGCCTCAATGGCAGCCGTTTCGACTCCAGCGCGCAGGGCACACCCTTTGCCCAGACCCGCAAGTCGGAAGCCAACTTCAAGCTCACCGACCTGGATGTGACGCCCTACTTGGGCTACCTGCCCGCCAACCTGCCGGTAAAGTTGCAATCAGCCACCTTGAACGCCGACCTCAAAGTCGCGTTCGAGCAGTCGCCCAAGCTGGCAAGCGTCAAGCTCAGCGGCACACTGCAGGCCGGCAAGGTTCGGGTCGTGAGTGCCGGATCCAGCTCAAGTGCTTCTCAAACGGCCAAGTCGGAAGACCCTGAGTTGCTGAGTTTTGACCTGCTCAAACTCACCCTGCTGGATGTGCGTCCGCTGGAGCGAGTAGCGCGTCTGGCGGCGCTCGAATTAAGCGGCCCTAGCTTGAACGTTCGCCGAAACAAGTCTGGTCAGCTCAATCTGGCAATGTTTTCCAAGCCTGGAAATGCTACTGAAAATATAGCTGCTGACGCAAGCGGGACGGGGGCTAAGGCCCTAAATGATGCGAAAGAAAGTGCGTGGAAGGTCGATCTTGCCAAGTTCGTTGTGCGCAGCGGGGCGATCAACTGGATCGACGAGGGCACCGCGCCCATGGCCCGTCTGGGCTTGCGCGACGTCACGCTGGAGGCTTCGGGCATCGCCCTGCCTTTAGTGCAACCGGCCCAGTTTGCTGGGTCGACCAACCTGGCGCCCGGCGCTGGTGCCAAGACCGATAAGCCGGCGGACGCGGCCAATGTGCGCTTCAACGGCAGCGCCAGCGCACAAGTGGCCAACGCGAAGGTCACGCTGGCTGATCTGCCGCTGGGTTTGACCGGGCCGTATCTGGCGCAGCGCATGACGCCCGACCTGGCCGGTACGCTGAATGCTGACTTCAACGTGAACTGGAAAGCCAATCCGGACCCGGCAAAACCAGCCGAGATATTGCTGGAGGCCCGGCAGTTGACGCTGGACGGCGTGGCGTTAACGCAGGGCAAGACCAGTCTGGCCAGCGTCAAGAAGCTGCAAGTGGAACAGGCGCAGCTGGACTTGGCGAGCCAACGTTTGACGTTGGGCAAGCTGAACGTGATGGAACCCAAAGCGGCAGTGGGGCGCGGGGCCGATGGCCGCTGGATGTACGAGAGCTGGCTTAAAACCGAGCCCAAGACCCAATCCAAAACCCAGTCCAAGAGCGCTTCGTCCGCGGCAAGCCCGGCGCAGGCGTGGGCGGTGGCAATTCAGGACGTGGCGCTGGAGGGCGGGGCGGTGAGTTTTGTGGATAAATCGGTCAGCAAGCCGGTGGCATTGGACCTGTCGGCACTTTCGGTTCAGTTGAAAAATTTTTCATCCACCGGCAATAAGCCGTTTGTGGCCAATGTTTCAACTCAGATTCGCGCCGGACGACGCGAAGCGGGGCGCGTAGTTTGGCGCGGTAGCGCGGGTTTGAGCCCGCTGGCGGTACAAGGCCAGGTGGACGCAGTCAGAGTTCCGGTGCACGTGTTTGAGCCGTATCTGGCGGACGCGCTGAACATCGAATTGCTCAGGGCCGACGCCAGCTTCAAATGCAAAGTGAACTACGCGCAAACTGCGGCCGGCCCGGTGCTGAAACTGGGCGGCGATGCTCGCATTGAAGATTTTCAGGCCAATACGGTGCGCAACCTTCTGGCTGAAAACGCGCCATCTGCCGACGCGGCACCCGCAGCGGCGAAGCGCGCCGGGCTGGTGGCTTCTGGCCCGCGCCAGAGTCAGAGTGGCGAGGAGTTGTTGAGTTGGAAGCTGCTGAGCTTGCGGGGCGTCAATGTGGCCCTGGCACCCGGTACCGCCACCATCGTCGCCGTGAAGGAAACGGTGTGGAGTGATTTTTTTGCCCGTCTTATTCTGAGTGAGGCCGGTCGGCTCAATTTGCAGGACGTGATGCCGTCCCCGCCGCAAGCCGCGGCTTCTTCTGCGGGAGCCGGCGCTAGCGTTCCAGCGGGCCGTGCCCAGGATGCTACTGAAGTAATAGCTGCTCGCGCAGTAACGACGGGGGCTACACCTCAAAAAGGCACAAGGCCCGCACTGGCCCCGGTCATCAGCTTCGGTCCGATCAGTTTTCTGGGGGGGCGTGTCTATTTCTCGGACCACTTTATCAAGCCCAATTACTCAACCAGCCTGACCGAGTTGACCGGCAAGCTCAGTGCTTTTTCTTCTGTCACGCCGCCCGGCGCGAGCAATCTGGCCGATCTGGAGTTGCGGGGACGTGCCGAGGGCACGGCGTCGCTGGAGATTCTGGGCAAGGTCAACCCGCTGGCCACGCCGGTCGCGCTTGATATCAAAGGCCGGGTGCGCGACCTGGAGTTGCCGCCGCTGTCTCCGTATTCCGTCCGCTATTCCGGTTACGGCATTGAGCGTGGCAAGCTCAGCGTCGATGTGGCCTACCTGGTGCTGCCAAATGGGCAACTGACCGCCAGCCACAACATTGTGCTCAACCAGCTTGTCTTTGGTGAGCCGGTCCCCGGTGCGCCGGCCAGTTTGCCGGTGAAGCTGGCGGTGGCCCTGCTGGCTGACCGCAACGGCGTCATTGACATCAATCTGCCGGTGAGCGGCTCCCTGAATGACCCGCAGTTTAAGTTGGCGCCCATTGTGTTCAAGCTGATCATCAATTTGATTGGCAAAGCCATCACTTCGCCGTTCAGTCTGTTGGCCAACGCGTTTGGCGGCGGCGCTGATGAACTCAGTGTGGTCAGCTTTGCCCCCGGCTCTGCTGAACTGGCGTCAGAGGCCCGGGCGGGTCTGGACAAAGTCGCCAAAGCCCTGATCGAGCGCCCCGCACTCAAAATGACGGTGGTTGGCACGGCCAACCTTGAGGTGGAAAGTGATGCTTTCAAGCGCGAACAGCTCAAAGCGCTGGTGCAGGCCGAAAAGCGTCACGCTAAAGTGGTGAATGGGTCTTCAGCCAGTGCGACCGGCAAGAGCGAAGGGGCGGGCGGCGATAGCGTGACGGTGACGCCCGCCGAGTACCCGGCGCTGCTGAAGGCCGTGTACCGGCGCGCTGATTTTCCGAAACCGCGCAACCTGATGGGCCTGACCAAGGATATTCCTGTGAATGAAATGGAAGCGCTCCTGCTGGCCCACCTGAGCGCCACCGATGACGCCATGCGTGAGCTGGCGGTGCAACGTGGCGTGACGGTGCGGGATTATCTGGCCGCGCAAAAATTACCGTTGGAGCGTTTGTTTTTGGGGGCGGCCAAAGCGGTGCCAACCGAGGCAAAATGGAGTCCCCGCGCGGAGCTGAAATTGACCACCCAGTAAGCAACAAAATAGACTTTTTGCCGAACAGGAAAAATGCGGCGAAAATAGCGGTTCAGCCCTGTCCGCAATACGGTGGGGATCATTCTCCTTGTATGCGCGACACATGTTCTCTGTATTCAACAAAACTGCCAAAGTCCCCGAAGTGATTAAAACTCCAGCCAAAACAAACGAACCCCATCCGCTGGACGCGCTGACGGGCGGGGCATTCTCTGCCCATACCTCGACTGAGCGCACCACGCGTATCCGCGAGTGGCTGGTCACTGAGCCCACTGCAGAGCAATTGCAGGCCGTGTTCAAAGAAATCAGCACCAAAGACAAAGGCGCGGCCAAGCTGTTGCGCGAGAAGCTCGACGAACTGAAACGCAGCAAAGGCCAGGAGTCCATTGCGCAAGAGTGGGCCGACAAAGCCGAGGCGCTGCTGGCCGTCGCCAAGCTCAATATTGCCGATGCCATGGCGTGGCAGCGTGATGCCGCCAAGGCGGGCGCACCGCTGAGCAAGGAACCATTGGCCACGCTCAAAGGCCAACTTGGCGACCGCGTTAAAGTCATTGAAGACCTGCAGCACCGGGTGCAAGTGCAGCGCGAAGCCGCGGTGTTGCTGGCCCAGCGCATTGAAGTGCTGTCCACCAAATCGTGGCGCGATGCGCAAGCCGTGCTGGAAGCCCTGCACGCCGATGTCGACCACTGGCAAGCGCAGGCCACTTCGCTGCTGAATGACGCCAATTGGGCCAGTGTCGAAGCCAAGTACCCGCCGCTGCTGGATGGCTCCCGGGCCCAGTTGCTGGTGGTGTGGGATGCGTTCAAGAGCGCCGTGGAACAAGCCGTTGCCGCCGCCGCTGACCCGGCTGCGCCGCTGCCGCCAGTGCTGGTCTGGGCGGATGAGTTGCGCGTGTTGCGGGGTGTGCCGATTGAGGCCGTCAGCAAGCCAAAACGCGCCGCCATTGACCCCGAAATCAAGGTCAAGGCCAATGAAATCGTGCGTGAATCGCTATCAAAACTAGAGCAAGAAGTGGCCGAAGGCCATGGCAAGGCCAGCGCCGGTGCCGCCGGTGCCTTGCGCAATGCACTGAAGGAATTCGGCAAGATCATCGACGACAAGCTGGAAAACCAGGCCCATGCCGCGCTCTCCGCTGCGGGTGAACTGGAAGGCTGGCAGCGCTGGAGTGCCGATCAGGTGCGCGAAGACCTGGTGGCCAAGGCCGAAGGTCTGCTCAAGCGCCCTGAAGGCCAGGCCATGGGTGGACGCAAGATGCAGGAAAGCCTGCGCACCCTGCGTGACCAGTGGAAGCAGACCGACCAGGGCGGTGTGCCCAACCACGCGTTGTGGAAACGGTTTGATGAAGCCTGCAACGAAGGTCACAAGGTCGTGGAAGCCTGGCTGGAGAAGGTTAAAACCGAATCCGCCGAGCACCGTGCGCAGCGTTTGGCGCTGATTGAAGAGGTCAATGCCTGGGCTGCCGCCAATCCGGTGGCGCTGGACAACGACTGGAAAGGTTTTAACCGCATCCTGCATCAGTTTGGCGACCGCTGGCGCGATGGTGGTCATGTCGGTGAAAAGGCGTTTGCCGAGTTGCAGCCGCTCTGGAAGGCGGCCATCAATGCCGCCGCCGCGCCGCTGGAGGCTTTGCAAAAGATCAGCCTGGCCACGCGCCAGGCCATGATTGAAGAAGCGAAAGTGCTGGGTGCCCAGCCTGAGTTGCGCATTGATGCGGTCAAGGCCTTGCAGCAACGCTGGCAAGCCGAAACCCATGTGGTGCCGATGGATCGCCGCCAGGAACAAAAGCTGTGGGATGCGTTCCGCAAACCGATTGACGAAGCCTTTAACCGCAAGACCGCCGAACGCGAAAAGGCCGATGCTGCCTTGGGCGAGCGTGATCGCACCGTGCTCGATGCGGCCAAGGCGCTGGAAGCGGCCAATGCCGCCGGTGATGCCCAAGGCATCCGCAGCGCCATGAACGCGCTCGAAGCGGCCTTGCGCGGCCAGGCACAGGCCAAGGCTGCCGTGCAGGTTGCGATTACAGAGGAAGCCGCTGTAGCCCCCGTGGAATCTGCACCAGAAGCTATTGAAACTGTAGCGCCTTCAGAATCGGCTGAGCCAGTTGAAGAGGGTGCCGCTGCTGAACCAGCCGCTCCGGCAGCGCCCGTGGCACCGCCCAAGCCGGCTCCCAAGCCCGTGGTGGCCGTGCGCGGCGATGACCGCCCCGGTATGAAAAAGACAGAACCCGCGCCCATGGGGCGGGGTGGCAAGTTTGGCGACCGCAAAGAGGGCGGCCGGGATGGCGCCAGAGACAACACCCGTGGCCCGCGTGATGCCAGTTTTGCTGGCCGTTCGGATGAACGATTCCCGCGTCGCGAGGCTTCCGCAACGCCATGGTCCGACGCTCCGCGTTTGGGCGACACCGCATTCCGCGCCCAACGCGACGCCCTGGAGCATGCCCAGTTTGCCCTGCGCAAGTTGGCCGCCCAGGCACACGGCGAAGCGTTGACCCAACTGCTGGCCGCGTGGGAACAGCGTGATGCTGCCCAGGTGCCTTCGGCGCAGGAACTCGGCAACCGCGTCACCGCCGCCAGTCGCAGCGCCTGGACCAAAGCCCTGGCACAAGCGCCCGCGGGCGATGCCAATGTGGCTTTGCTGCGTTTGGAGATGGCAGCCGAGATGCCGACACCTGCCGAGCATTTGGACGCCCGTCGTGCGTTGCAATTGCAACTGCTGACCAAACGCAATGATCCGGCACCAGTCCAAACTTGGGGGCAGGACACGGCCACCGTGTTGGCCAGCGCTTTTGATGCGGGTCTGACACGCCGACTGCAAAACGTGCTGAAAGTTTTGCTGAAGCCGTAATCGCTTGGGATCCTGGCCGCTGCCGGGATCCATACCGTTGTTAAGTCGTTAGGTACATCCCGGCGCAAGTCCGGGATGAGGTGTTTGAGCGGCTAAGCCGTCTCGGTCGCTGCCATGCGTTGAACCGTGCTGCCCGTGCTTTGATTCGCTAAGCCCGCACTCAGGCGCAAGACTTCAGTGCGCGGTGGCGTGGCGCTGGCATCCCAATCACTCAGCACGATGCGGCGCAGACCGGTTGCCAGTTCATGGTCGGCCGGTCGGTGGGTGTGGCCGTGAATCAGGGTGCTGGCTTGGGCCGTGTGCAACCAGTCGCAGCTGCCTGCCCCGTCGACATCGGCGTAGGTCACCCCGCTGCGTTTGCGGGTTTCGCTTTGCGTGCGCAGCGTGCGGGCGATGGACTGACGCTCGGGCAGCGGTTTGCCCAGAAATTCTTGTTGCCATTGCTCGCTGCGTACCTGGGTCCGAAACTGCAGGTAGTCGGTATCCGACAGGCACAAGGCGTCTCCATGCGACAGCAGCCAGCGTTGACCGGCAAAGTCCAGTACGGTGGGGTCGTTCAGCAGGGTCATGCCACTGGTCTGGGCGAACGCCGGGCCGAGCAGGAAGTCGCGGTTGCCGTGCATGAAAAAAATATCAAGCCGGTGCGAGGCGGCTTTCAGAACCTGGGCGCAGCGGGCTTCAAAACTGGATGCCTGACCCGGTTGAACAGCAACGCCCTCGTCATCAATCACATCGTCGCCGACCCACACTTCAAACAGATCACCGAGGATGAACACCGCATCGGCCCGCGTGTGCTGCATGTAGTCTTGCCAAGCGAGGAAGGTGACTTGCTCGCTGGCCTGCAAATGCAGATCGGAGATGAAATCAACATGGCGCCAAGAGGAGGGCGCCTGCAGTACCGGCCAGGGCGACGCCGCGGTGTGCGCCGTGATCCGAGGTACTGCCGGGTTCATGTCAGAGGGCCACGGCCTTTTCGATGATCACGTCTTCAACCGGCACATCATCGTGGTGACCCTTGCGAGCCGTCTTGACGGCCTTGATCTTGTCGACAATCTCGGTGCCGGACACGACTTTGCCAAAAACGGCATAGCCCCAGCCTGAGGCTGAAATGGCGGTGTGGTTGAGGAAACCGTTGTCCGCTACGTTGATGAAAAACTGGGCGGTGGCCGAGTGGGGGTCGCCAGTGCGGGCCATGGCCACGGTGTAGTTGAGATTTTTCAGGCCGTTGTTGGCTTCATTGTCGATTGGCTTGTCGCCTTTCTTTTCTTTCATGCCCGGCTCCATGCCGCCGCCCTGTGCCATGAAACCGGGAATGACACGGTGAAAAATGGTGTTGTTGTAATGGCCCTTGTTCACGTAGCTCAGGAAATTGGCGACCGTTTTAGGCGCCTTGTCCTGATCGAGTTCGAGGGTGATGACGCCATAGTTGGCGATGTGGAGTTCGACTTTGGGATTGCTCATGATTTATTTCACCAGGGTTGCAGAGTTGATAAGAATGGGTGTCTTGGGAACATCGGACGGGAAGGGGCCGCCCGCGCCGGTCGGCGTTGTCTTGATTTTCTGGATCACGTCCATGCCGCTGATGACCTTGCCAAACACGGTGTAGCCAAACTGCTGTGGCGTGGGGTCCAAAAACGCATTGTCGTTCACGTTGATAAAAAACTGCGCTGTCGCCGATTGTGGGTCGTTGGTGCGGGCCATGGCCAGCGTGCCGACGACATTTTTCGGGCCACCTTTGGCCAGTGCCTCGCGGCCCTCATGCGCCACCGGTGCATGCGTCGGTTTTTGGCTGTATTTGGCATCAAAGCCGCCGCCCTGCAGCATGAAGTTCTCGATCACACGGTGAAAGAGGGTGCCGTTGTAGTGTTTTTCGTTGACGTACTGCAAAAAATTTGCAACTGTTTTGGGTGCTTTGTCGGGGTAAACCTCGACCACAAAGTCTCCGGCGGTGGTGGCAAACTTGACCCGGGGTGCCTCCTGTGCCAAGGTGCTGGTTGCTATGGAAAAAATAGCTGCTGCGGCAATGAATACGGGGGCTATAGTCTTAAAACTCATAAATTTCATTAAATAACTCCTTCAAAAAATATTTTCCATTGCGAGCCTTGTCGACTCCAGTACTGACGTTTGGTCGGGCCGGTACGGATGCCATCGGCGACTTCACCAAAAGTGACAACCATGGTATCAGTGGCATCCGTCCAGCGCAGAAAGGACAGGTCTTTGAGCTGAATCGTGCGGCCTCGCACCTTGTCCAGCTCGCTGCGCAAAGAGGGCGTCCATTCGGACAGCGTCTTGCCGTTGCTGTTGAAATCCGCGCTGTAAAAACTCAGCACCCGGTCCACATTACCGCTGGATTTGGCGTTTTGCCATGCCGTCAAGGCATCCTCAAAAGGTTTGCTGGCGGAGCGGGCACTGTGGGGCGTCACCCAGTTCAGGTGCTGTGCAATCACCACTGGCGTGGTGCGAACTTCGACCGTCCGAATGATTTGGTCCAAATCCGGGTTGGCGAGCACCACACAACCATCGGTTGCCAGCGGTGGTCGCGAAAACTGACCCGGTGGGGTGCCGTGCAGCCAGATGCCGCTGCCGGTTTTGCCGCGCTTGCTGTCGAGCACGTTGGGGTAGTTGATGGGCAGGGCGCCCGAGCCGTAAAAGTCTTTTAACGATTTGGGGTCGAGGTTGCTGGTGATGAAGTACACGCCCATCGGGGTGCGTAAATCACCCTCGACCTTTTTCTCTACGCCGGATTTTCCGACCGAGATGTAGTAATCGGCGACCAATGCCAGTCCGGTTGGCCGGTTTTCAAACAAGTACAGGCGCGAACGGGAGGCGTCAACGGCAATGGCGTGTTTGTTACGGATGGACAGCGCTAAAAACTGTGACGGAATGGCCCCGGTGGGTGGGCGTTCCCGCAGTGCCTTCAGGCGCATCTGCGATTCATCGCGCAGTTCAATCAGGACCGGCGCTGCCGTTTTGAGCATGGATTCAGGCACATCGCCCAAAGTCCGAATTGGGCGAGTTCGTGCTGCCAGCAGGTCGCCATAGACCAGTTGGGCCAGTTGAAAGCTGGGGTAGTCCTTGACCAAATGTTCGGCTTTAGCCAGAGCTTCGCGACTCTGCGTTTTGGCCACCAGTTGGTAGATCTCAATCAGACGCGCTTCAGCCAAACCGGCTTCGAGCACTTTTTTGGGTTTGACAGGGGCGGGGGCGACGCGGGTTGCTTTGGCCACAACTTTTTTGAGGGCAGCCGCATGCCCTGTCGTCGCCAGACAGACAGCTGCCGCCATGAATAAAGTAAAGATATGCCGTTTCATACAGGCATCAGGCGAAGAATATAAGTTCAACCGCCCGTGGTTTCCGCCAACCGGTCATCAGTTGCCCGTGGATTCCTTGACGATCAGCCAATGCTCACCGGCTTTGAGCAGATCAAGCGTTTTGCGGCTGGATACCGAATACGAGCCTGCCCGGTAGTCCTGGCGGAATTTGGCAACGGCTTTGTTGCCGTTGACGGTGACGTTCAGGTTTTCCAGTTTGACGCTGATCGAAGCTTTGCCAACGATACGGTTGCGGCGCTCTTGCTCCCAGGCGCTGCGCGATTGTTTGCCGGGCGGATCAAATTCTTTGCCATAAGAGCCCAAATAGGCCGACATATCTTGCGTGGCCCAAGCTTTGGCCCAGTCTCGCACCGCCGCCTCGGCCTCTTTAACCGAGTTATTGGTAACAACCGGCTTGGCAGGTGCCGCCGGACTGGCGGCAACGACAGCGGCAGGCTTGGCGATGACCGCAGGCGCTGGTGCTGGCGCTGAGGCGGGCGTGGGCACTGGTGCTGGGGTTTTGGCCATAACGGCGGCTGGCGCCGAAGCTGGCGCGGTCAGGGTAGATGACTGACTCTTGAGGTTGGGTTTGAATACTTCGCGAATCAGGGCCAGCTTGGGCGGCACGGCCGCGTTGGCACCATCGAGTTGCAGCGCCTTGTTATAGGCCTGGCTGGCGAGCCTGGCGTAGACGTCGCCCAGATTTTCGTGCGCCGTGGCGTAGCTCGGGTTGGTGCGGATGGCCATTTCAAGGGCGGCCCGTGCCTTGTCAAATTGGCTCTGACCAGCGTAAAGCACGGCCAGATTGTTGTAGGGCTCGGGCAACTCAGGGTAATCTTCGGTGAGTTTGGTAAAGGTCGCGATAGCCTCCGCCTGTTTACCCGAGTTGCGTTGAATCACCCCCTTGAGGAAGCGCATTTGTGGGTCGGTTGGCTTGGTGCTGAGGTAAGCATCGGCCTTGACCATGGCTTCGCTCAGCTTGCCGGACCGCAGCAACTGGCTGACGTCGCCATACTCGTCAGCGTGGGCTGCGGTCGTGGCACAGACGGCTGCAAGAGTTAGCAGGCGAAGGGTGGCGAAAATGGTAGAGCGGGTGTGCTTCATGAAGCCTTTTGATTCTTACAGGGTGGGTGTCCGCCGCAGGAGACTGGCTGGCAGGGCTTTATACTGGACCGAATTGTAGCCCAGGGGGTGCTTTTCAGTGCTCTCATAATTACCCATCCATCAGCAGTCTTTGCCGAGGCCACCACCCGGTTGAATACCAGCCCGCCGCCGTTAATACACCCATGAGTTTGCGCATATACAACACGCTGTCGCGTGCACTGGACCCTTTGTTACCCCTCGAGCCCGGCCACGTGCGGATGTACGTCTGCGGCATGACGGTTTACGACTTGTGCCATTTAGGCCACGCCCGCTCCATGGTGGCGTTTGACGTAGTACAGCGCTGGCTCAAAGCCAGCGGTTTGCGGGTAACTTATGTACGCAATGTCACCGACATTGACGACAAGATCATCAAGCGCGCGCTGGAAAACAAGGAAACCATTCGTGCCCTGACCGACCGCATGGTCGATGCCTTGCACCAGGATGCGGACGCCCTGGGCGTTGAGCGCCCAACCTTCGAGCCCCGGGCCACCGAATTTGTGCCGCAAATGCTCCAGCTGATTGGCAAGCTGGCAGAAAAAGGCCTAGCCTACCAGTCGCCCAATGGCGATGTGAACTATGCGGTGCGCAAGTTCCCGGGTTACGGCAAGCTCAGTGGCAAGTCGCTGGATGAGTTGCGTTCTGGCGAGCGCGTGGCGGTGCTGGACGGGAAAGACGATCCGTTGGATTTTGTGCTGTGGAAGACGGCCAAGCCAAGCGAACCGGTGGATGCGCAGTGGGACAGTGTTTACGGCAAAGGCCGGCCGGGTTGGCACATCGAGTGTTCGGCCATGTGCGGCCAGATGCTGGGCGATACGTTCGACATCCATGGCGGCGGCGCTGATTTGCAGTTCCCGCACCACGAGAATGAAATCGCCCAGAGTGAGGGTGCCACCGGCAAACCGCTGGCCAGTATCTGGATGCACAACGGCTTTGTGACGCGCGACAACGAGAAAATGTCCAAGAGTCTGGGCAACTTCTTCACTATTCGTGACATTCTGGCCCGCTATGACGCCGAGACCACCCGGTTTTTCATCATCCGGGCGCATTACCGCAGCGCCCTGAACCACAGCGACGCGCATTTGGACGATGCCCGTAATTCACTCAAGCGCCTCTATACGGCGCTGGATCTGGTCACGCCGGTTGTCACCGGCATCGACTGGGCGCAGCCGTTTGCGGCACGCTTCAAGGCGGCGATGGACGAAGATTTTGGGACGCCCGAGGCGGTGGCGGTGCTGTTTGAACTGGCCACTGAAGTTAATAAAACCCAGTCGGCTGAATTGGCGGGCCTGCTCAAAGCGCTGGGCGGCTGTCTTGGCCTGCTGCAAGCCGACCCCAAGGTGTTTTTGCAAGCCGGTGCCACGCTGGATGAGGCCGCCATCAGCGTCTTGATTGCACAACGTGCGGCAGCCAAGGCAGGCAAGGACTTTGCCGAGGCCGACCGCATTCGGCAAGAACTGCTGCTCCAAGGCATTGTCCTGAAGGATTCACCCGCTGGCACCACCTGGGAGGTTGGGCAATGATTAATTCTTCAATCATTTTGGCCTCTAGCCCCCGAAAGTAGAGTGATGGTAGCTACTAAAATAATAGCGTCTGAAGGCGCCACGCCTGCTTATTGGGAAGACGCTTGCAAGCACCTGATGAAAAAAGACCGGGTGATGAAACGACTCATTCCCCAATTTGGTGACGCCTGTCTGCAAACCCGGGGCGATGCTTTTGTCACGCTGGCGCGCAGCATTGTGGGGCAACAGATTTCAGTCAAGGCGGCGCAGACCGTGTGGGACCGCTTTGCGTTGCTGCCCAAAAAAGTCACGGCCGGCAATGTACTCAAGCTCAAGGTGGACGACATGCGTGCGGCTGGTTTGAGCGTGCGCAAGGTCGAATACCTGGTCGATCTGGCCTTGCACTTTGACAATGGTGCGGTCCACGTCAAGGCCTGGGAGGCGATGGACGATGAGGCTATCATCGACGAGTTGACCGCCATCCGTGGCATTGGCCGCTGGACGGCCGAGATGTTTTTGATCTTTCACCTGATGCGCCCCAATATTTTGCCGTTGGACGATGTGGGTTTGATCAATGGCATCAGTCAAAGTTATTTTTCGGGCGACGTGGTCAGCCGCAGTGATGCCCGCGAAGTTGCCGCCGCCTGGGCACCGTATTGCAGCGTTGCAACTTGGTATATTTGGCGCTCGCTTGATCCAGTGCCGGTGGTTTACTGAAATATTGCAGGACAGACCGCAATGTCGCGAAGCGAACAAACTCTGCCCTCAACGGACATGAGTTTGTGGGACAGACCTCATAGAAGGATTTATGGCTAAAAAAACATTCCTCGATTTCGAGCAACCCATTGCCGATCTCGAAAACAAGATTGAAGAGCTGCGTTACGTGCAGACCGAGTCGGCGGTTGATATTTCTGCCGAGATTGATCAGCTGGCCAAGAAAAGCCAGCAACTCACCAAAGACATCTACAGTGACCTGACGCCCTGGCAAATCACCAAAATTGCCCGTCACGCCGAGCGTCCTTACACGCTGGATTACGTCAACGAAATCTTCACTCATTTTGTGGAACTGCACGGCGACCGGCATTTTGCCGACGACCTGAGCATCGTGGGTGGCCTGGCGCGTTTCAATGGCACCCCCTGCATGGTGATCGGCCAGCAAAAAGGGCGCGACACCAAAGAGCGCGGTCTGCGCAACTTCGGCATGAGCAAGCCCGAGGGTTATCGCAAAGCCTTGCGGCTCATGAAAACCGCTGAAAAATTCAAGCTGCCCGTGTTCACTTTTGTCGATACACCCGGCGCTTACCCGGGCATTGATGCCGAAGAACGTTGCCAGTCGGAGGCCATCGGCCGTAATATTTTCGAGATGGCGCAACTCGAAGTGCCCATCATCACCACCATCATTGGCGAGGGCGGCTCGGGCGGTGCCCTGGCGATTTCCATTGGCGACCAGGTGCTGATGCTGCAATATTCGATTTACTCGGTTATCAGCCCCGAAGGCTGTGCCTCCATTCTCTGGAAAACCTCAGAAAAGGCGCAGGAAGCAGCGGATGCGCTGGGTATTACCGCGCACCGGCTCAAAGCACTGGGCGTGATTGACAAGATCGTCAACGAGCCGGTTGGCGGCGCGCATCGGGACCACAAACAGATGGCCGCGTTTCTCAAGCGTGCCTTGAATGATGCTTTCCGTCAGGTCAGCGATCTCAAGGTCAAAGAGCTGCTGGACCGTCGTTATGACCGGCTGCAAAGCTATGGCCGCTTCACCGACACCAAGGCGGCAGCCAAGTAGCGTGTGACGACCCCGCTGGCCAAGGCCATCGCGGCCTTCTCGCCCGCGCTACCGCTGGCGGTGGCGTTCAGTGGCGGGGCCGATTCCACCGCTTTGCTGCTGGCCTGTGCTGAAAAATGGCCGGGGCAGGTGCATGCGGTGCACATTCACCATGGGGTGCAGGCCGCGGCCGATGATTTCGAACAGCATTGCCGGACGTTTTGCGCGCAGCTGAATGTCCCGCTGACAGTGAAAAAAGTCGACGGCCGTCACGCACCCGGCCAAAGCCCGGAAGATGCGGCGCGCCGTGCCCGATACAAGGCTTTTGAGGCTGTAGCCCTTGATGACTATGCGCAAGTAGCTATTAAATCAATAGCGATTGCGCAGCATGCCGATGACCAGGTAGAAACGCTGTTACTGGCTTTGAGTCGGGGCAGTGGCCTGCCGGGCCTGAGCGCCATGCCCGCCACTTGGGTGCGTGAAGGCATCACCTACCACCGCCCGCTGCTGGCGGTGCGTGCGTCCGATGTTCGGGCCTGGCTCGCCGGTCGTGGCGTGGCGTTCATCGAAGACCCGACCAATGTGGATGAACAGTTCACCCGCAACCGCATTCGCGCGCGCTTGTTGCCGGTACTTGACGCCACATTCCCGCAATTCCGCGATACCTTTGCCCGCAGCGCCGCGCACGCAGCGCAGGCCCAGGCGGTGCTGCTGGATGTGGCCGGGCAGGACCTGGCCCTCATTGGGACGCCCCCGCTGATTGTCAAACTCCAGCACTTGAGCCGACCCCGACAGGCCAATGTGCTGCGCCACTGGCTGAACACCACGCACCACGCGGTGCCCAGCGCGGCGCAACTAGCCGAGTTGCTGGATCAAATTGCCGCCTGCACCACGCGCGGGCATCAGATTCGCATCAAGGTTGGGACTGGCTTCTGTGAGCGCAGAGGCGCCGTTCTCCATTGGTACAATCCTTCGGATTTGCTCTAAAAAATACTACCAATGGCTTTGATTGTTCATAAATACGGCGGCACGTCGATGGGTTCTACCGAACGCATCCGCAATGTCGCCAAACGCGTTGCCAAATGGGCACGCGCCGGCCACCAGATGGTGGTCGTTCCTTCCGCCATGAGCGGCGAGACCAACCGTTTGCTGGGTCTGGCCAAAGAATTGGCCCCCGGCAAGCTCACCGACGCCTACAGCCGCGAACTTGACATGCTGGCCTCTACAGGCGAGCAGGTGTCCAGTGCCCTGTTGGCGATTGCGTTGCAGGCCGAAGGCATGGAATCCGTCAGCTACGCCGGCTGGCAAGTGCCGATTCGCACCAACAGCGCCCACACCAAAGCCCGCATTGAGTCGATTGACGATGCCCGCGTGCGTGCTGACCTGGAGGCCGGCAAGGTGGTCATCGTCACCGGCTTTCAGGGGATCGACGAGCTGGGTAACATCACCACGCTGGGGCGTGGTGGCTCAGACACCTCCGCTGTGGCCGTGGCTGCCGCCATGAAAGCCGCCGAATGCCTGATCTACACCGATGTAGATGGCGTCTACACCACCGACCCGCGTGTCGTGCCCGAAGCCCGCCGTTTGAAAACGGTCAGCTTTGAAGAGATGCTGGAGATGGCCTCCATGGGCTCCAAAGTGCTGCAGATTCGCTCAGTGGAATTTGCCGGCAAATACAAGGTGAAACTGCGCGTTTTGAGCAGCTTCACCCCTTGGGATATTGACATCAACATCGAGGCCGCCTCTGGCACCCTGATTACTTTTGAGGAAGACGAACACATGGAGCAAGCCATTGTTTCCGGCATTGCATTCAACCGCGATGAAGCCAAAATCTCCGTCCTGGGCGTGCCCGACAAGCCCGGCATTGCGTACCAGATTCTGGGCGCGGTGGCCGATGCCAACATTGAAGTCGATGTGATCATCCAGAACATCAGCAAAGACGGCAAGACCGATTTCAGCTTCACGGTCAACCGCGGCGAGTACGCCAAGGCAGTCGATTTACTGAGAGAAAAAGTGCTCCCAAGTCTGGGCGCGCATGAAGTGGTCGGCGACACCAAGATTTGCAAGGTGTCCATTGTCGGCATCGGCATGCGCAGCCACGTCGGCATTGCCAGCAAAATGTTCCGCGTTTTGAGCGAAGAGGGCATCAATATTCAGATGATTTCCACCAGCGAGATTAAGACCTCGGTGGTCATTGATGAGAAATATATGGAGCTGGCAGTGCGTTCATTGCATAAAGCTTTTGATTTGGACCAGCCGCCGGTTTAAAATCCGGTCCGAGTCGTGAGATAATCTACCTTGTTATTTAGGAAACGTGACCGAGTGGCCGAAGGTGCTCCCCTGCTAAGGGAGTAGAAGGTTTAAAGCCTTCTCGAGAGTTCGAATCTCTCCGTTTCCGCCAGTGATTAGTTTTAGGGCTTCCAAAGAAGTCCCAAGGCAATAAAAAACCCCGTAATTCTACAGAATACGGGGTTTTTTTATGATCTGACGTCTGGCAAGGTGGCTAGATGATCCAACTTAAGCGGCCATTTGTAATGTCGCGGAACAGCCAAGTTATTCGGTGTCCCGGGCCTGTCCTTGTCACTGTTGAGTCAATGGTTCGCACCTCACGCTCTGTGACGAACTAAAAAAACAATCTCAAACGGCAAGCAAAATAATAGCGTCCTACCTCGCCCTGCGAGGGATAGGACGCTTGAATCTTTCTAATTAAAGATTGTCAGTAAAGCTGCGCAGCTTGTCAGAACGCGAAGGGTGCTTAAGCTTGCGCAGCGCCTTGGCTTCAATCTGGCGAATGCGTTCGCGCGTGACGTCAAACTGCTTGCCCACTTCTTCCAGGGTGTGGTCGCTGGTCATCTCAATGCCGAAGCGCATGCGCAGTACCTTGGCTTCGCGCGGTGTGAGGCTGTCCAGAATGTCTTTAACCACGTCGCGTAGACCCGCCTGCATCGCGGCTTCCATCGGTGCGGTGTTAGCCGCGTCTTCGATGAAATCGCCCAGATGGGAGTCGTCATCGTCACCGATCGGTGTTTCCATGGAGATCGGCTCTTTGGCGATCTTCATGATCTTGCGGATTTTGTCTTCCGGGATTTCCATCCGTTCGGCCAATACGCTGGCATCGGGCTCAAAACCAAACTCCTGCAAATGCTGGCGGCTGATGCGGTTCATCTTGTTGATGGTTTCGATCATGTGCACCGGAATACGGATGGTACGGGCCTGATCCGCGATGGAGCGCGTGATGGCTTGGCGAATCCACCAGGTGGCGTAGGTCGAGAACTTGTAGCCGCGGCGGTATTCAAACTTATCCACGGCTTTCATCAAACCGATGTTGCCTTCCTGGATCAGATCCAGGAATTGCAGACCGCGGTTGGTGTACTTCTTGGCGATCGAAATGACCAGCCGCAAGTTGGCCTCAATCATTTCCTTCTTGGCCGCGCGGGAGGAGTACTCACCTGCATTCATGCGCTTGTTGATGTCCTTGAGTTGATCCAGGGGCACCACTACACGCGTTTGCAGGTCCATGAGCTTTTGCTGCAGATCTTGCACTGGCGGGATGTTGCGGGCCATGACCGCACTCCAGGGCTTGCTGGCGGCCGCTTGCTTCTCGATCCACTTCAGGTTGAGCAACTGGCTGGGAACCTTGTTGCCATTCTTGTCGCGTCCGCTGAAGTCGGCAATGAAGTTTTCTTGCGAGTAGCCGCACTTGTCCACAATGATGCGACGCAGTTCTCGCTCTTTCTTGCGAACATCATCGACCTGAGAGCGCACCATGTCGCACAGCTTTTCAATGGCTTTGGCGGTAAAGCGGATGGACATCAACTCTTCCGACAAGGCTTTCTGTGTCTTGATATAGGCAGGGGTGCCGTAACCTTCCTTGTCATAGATTTTGTGGATTTTCTCAAACAGTTCACGCATTTTGTCGAAACGGGTGAGCGCATCACGCTTGAGTTCTTCCAGCTTTTTCGTCAGCGCTTTGGAGCCGCCTTTGCCGTCGTCATCATCAGCGGCATCGAACTCGTCGAAATCTTCTTCAGCCACGTAATCGTCGGCTTCGTTGGGGTTCGAGAAGCCGTCCACAATGGTGGTGATAACGACTTTGGCTTCGCGGATGTCTTCGCCCAGGCGCAAGATTTCAGCAATGGTGGCGGGTGAGGCTGAAATAGCCTCCATCATGGCCATCAAACCGCCTTCAATGCGCTTGGCAATTTCGATTTCGCCTTCGCGCGTGAGCAGTTCCACGGTGCCCATTTCGCGCATGTACATGCGAACCGGGTCGGTGGTGCGGCCAAATTCACTGTCTACCGTGGAAAGGGCTGCTTCGGCTTCTTCCTCGGCTTCTTCCTCAGTGGCGGCAGTCGAGACATTGTTGTTGAGCAGCAGGGTCTCGGCGTCTGGCGTTTGCTCGTAGACGGCCACACCCATGTCGTTGAGCATCGCAATCACGACCTCAAGTGTTTCGGCATCAACCAGCTTGTCGGGAAGGTGATCGGAAATCTCGCCGTGCGTCAGGTAGCCGCGCGTCTTGCCCAGCTTGATCAGGGCCTTGAGGCGCAGACGACGTTTGGCGATGTCTTCTTCTGACAGCACCGTTTCGTCCAAGCCAAACTCTTTCATCAGCGCGCGCTCTTTGGCCTTGCTGATTTTCATCCGTAGAGGCTTGACTTTTTCGCCGGTAACAACCGGCTCACCGACCAAGTCAGCCTCAATGTCAGACATGTCCGTGTCGTCTCCACCACCGGATTCGGCTGCCGCTTTGGGTTTACGACCCCGCTTGGCGCCGGTTTTGGCGGGTGCATCAGATTCCGCTGCCGCCGCTTTGGGCGGACGACCCGGTTTTTTCTTGACGGCCTGGCCCGCCTTGAGGAGCGCGTCGGCTGCTTCTTGCAATTGAAGGGGAGACATTTTCACGGGAGACTTGGATGCGGGCACTGTTTTGACTTTCGGATCGGGCTTCTTGATAGTGGTCTTGGCCGCCACACTGGCTACCGCCTTGGAAGGCGTGGGCCTGGAAGCCGCTTTGGCGACAACCTTGGTGGCGGGCTTTGCAGCGGACTGGACAGGCTTCTTGGACTTTTGAACAGGCATGTAAAAACCTCAGAACTTCAAAAACAAACAGAGTGAACAGGCGCCTTTAATGACCGGCGCAGTTTTTGTGACAGAGAAAAAATCCTCAGTGGCAAGATGTGAGGGCGAACATTTGGTGTGCAGTCCTTGCGGTAAGGTAGCCGGTCGTGAACAGTGTCATCGTTTGGCTGGCCCGGAGGTGCTGCTGTCGCTCTTGCCGATAATCAACCTTGGATTATACCCTGGCTTCAAAAATTTTCAATTTGATGACCGGGTCAATCAGTCTGCGTCAGTGACGATTCGAGTTTCAGCCGCCGGGCCTGGAGTTCGCGGTAAAGAAGCAGGGCGGTCGGATCGGCCTTGGAGGCTGCGATAGCTTCAGTTTGTTGAATTTTGATGCGCTCGACCAGCATGCGGTCGAGTAAATTTCGCAGTTCAAGGGCTGATTCGCTCGCATCTTCTTCCGCCTCCGCCTCGTGACCGGACATGAGTCGAACGGCCAGTTCTTCCCCTTCGTGCTCGCGCAGACCTTCGCGCAAGGCGACCCAGGGTTGCGGGCCGTGTTCATGCAATTGGCTTTCCATCCAGGCAAACAAAGGTCCATACGGTGCAGGTAGCTCGCACAGCATGGTGTGGTCTTCGGCAGACAAGACCTCGAGTGCCGCCATGTTGCCGAGCAGTAGCCGGGTGGCGTGATCGGCCCGGCTGGCGGGCAGTGAGCGATTACCCAAACGCGGGCGCGGCGTATATTTTTTATATGAATTAGTGCTGTAGTCCCCGTTATCACTGCGTGACTCGCTACTTTTTTTATAGCGTTTTTGTTTTTCGTCACTGCTGCCCGCTGGTTTGGGGTTCCAAACCTCGTTCAATTCGCGGTTGGATAACTGCACCAGATCGGCAATTTCAGTCTGCAACTGGAGTTTCAGGGCTCCATCGGGTAACTGCATCCACAAGGGCTTGGCGTTGCTGGCCATATGGGCGCGGCCTTCAGCGGTGTTCAGGTCACAGCCTTCACGCGCAGCATCGATTAAAAAGCGGCTTAAAGGCACGGCTTCGCTCACATAGCGTGCAAAGGCTTCTTTGCCGAATTCGCGAATAAAGCTGTCGGGGTCGTGTTCAGTCGGCAAAAACAGAAATTTGACGCTACGCACATCTGTGGCATAGGGCAGGGCACCTTCCAGCGCCTTGTGCGCGGCGCGCCGGCCTGCCGCATCGCCATCGAAACTGAACACCACCGAATCGGTAAAGCGAAACAGTTTTTGCACATGCTCTGCCGTGCAGGCGGTTCCCAGCGTGGCCACGGTGTTGGGGAAGCCGAGTTGGGCCAGCGCCACCACGTCCATATAGCCTTCGGTGACCAGCGCATAACCCATCTCGCGTAAGGCGTGGCGGGCTTCAAACAGGCCGTACAACTCACGGCCTTTGCTGAAAACAGGGGTCTCCGGCGAATTGAGGTATTTGGGCTTGTCATCACCCAGCACCCGGCCACCAAAGCCAATGCAGTCGCCTTTGACGTTTCGGATAGGGAACATCACCCGGTCGCGAAAGCGGTCGTAGCGCTTTTCTTCGCCAGAAGCTTCATCAACGTTCAGGATGACCAGCCCGCTCTCCACCAGCAGAGGTTCGTCGTAATTCGGGAAAACGCTGGCCAGACTGCGCCAGCCTTCGGGCGCGTAGCCCAGCCCGAATTGTTTGGCAATTTCGCCCGACAGGCCGCGGCCTTTGAAGTACTCCACGGCTCTGGGGGAATCTTTCAGGTTTTTTTTGTAGGCGTCAGCCGCTTTTTCGAGCACATCGCTCAACGTGGTCTGTTTTTCTCGTTGCTCGGCCGCGCGGGCCCGGTCTTGTGGGCTGGCGTCGTCTTCGGGCACCTGCATGCCGTATTGCTGGGCCAGGTCTTTCACCGCTTCCACAAAGGTCATGCCTGCGTGATCCATCAGAAAGCTGATGGCGTTGCCATTCTTGCCGCAGCCAAAGCAGTGATAGAACTGTTTGGCAGGACTGACCGAGAACGAAGGCGATTTTTCTCCGTGGAATGGACACAGGCCCATGAAATTGGCGCCGCCTTTTTTGAGCTGCACGTAGCGGCCCACGATCTCCACCACGTCAGCGCGCGCTATGAGCTCCTGAATGAATGTTTGGGGGATGGACATGCAGCGATTGTAGAAACACCGAGATCAACTTGGTGCTCAGTCGCCCAACCTTGCGTGCCTGATGGCCTGCGTTGGTCGTCAGTGGGTTGGCCGCGGCGACGGCAAATTTTGAAGTCAAGCAGCAACAAGTCACGTCCCCAGCAGGCTTGGCGCTAAAACATTCATGGACGCCTCCTTGTGTCGGAAGTGTCCATGAAATTTCAGTTTTACCGCGGAGGCAGGCGAATGGCGCCATCCAGTCGGATCACTTCGCCATTGAGCATGTCGTTCTCAAAAATGTGTTGCGCCAGCTTGGCGTAGTCTTGTGGTGTGCCGAGGCGCGAGGGAAAAGGCACGCTGGCAGCCAGCGAGTCCTGCACTTCTTGAGGCATGCCGAACATCATGGGGGTGCCAAAAATGCCGGGGGCGATGGTCATGTTGCGAATGCCGTTGCGTGCCAAATCGCGTGCAATGGGTAACGTCATGCCAACGATTCCGCCTTTGGATGCGCTGTAAGCCGCCTGGCCAATTTGGCCGTCATAGGCTGCAACCGACGCGGTGGAAATCATCACGCCGCGCTCACCTGTGGCTTCCGGCTCGTTTTTGCACATGGCGTCGGCGGTCAAGCGAATCATATTGAAGCTGCCGACCAGGTTGACGGTGATGCATTTGCTGAACACGCCCAAGTTGTGCGCCCCATTTTTGCCCACTGTTTTTTCGGCCGGCGCGATGCCTGCACAGTTGACCAGGCCCATGAGTTTGCCCATGGATACGGCCTTGGCGACGACGGCCTGGCCGTCTGCTTCATTACTCACGTCGCACTTTACAAATGCGCCGCCAATTTCCTTGGCAATGGCTTCACCTTTTTCTGCTTGCATGTCGGCGATGACCACTTTGCCACCTTGGGCCGACAGCATGCGGGCGGTGCCTTCGCCCAAACCCGATGCGCCACCGGTCACGATGAATACTTTACCTGCGATTTCCATATTTGATCTCCTAAGTAATTGACGTTAACGTAAACGTCAATTATGGCGCATCAAGAATTTTCTTTTGACCGTGCGGAAAGTGTGTGTAGATCACTGATACAATTCAGGCTCTCGGACAAACCTTAGGCGCGTAGCTCAGCTGGTTAGAGCACCACCTTGACATGGTGGGGGTCGTTGGTTCGAGTCCAATCGCGCCTACCAGCATTTCCCTCTGAAGATGACCAGTCTTCAGTTTCTAAGGGAAATGCTAAAAAATGAAATTTGCTAAATCAAGTAACCATTCTGTAAAAAGTTTGGTTCTGGTTTGAGCTATAGGAGTCCACATGCAAAGCAAGAAAACCGCTGACACAAATGTCGTTCAGCGCGTTATAAAAAAATATCCCAATCGGCGGCTCTACGACACTGATACGTCGACTTACATCACGTTAGCAGAAGTCAAGCTTTTGGTAATGGACAGCGAGCCTTTCGTGGTGCTTGATGTCAAGACGGGGGAAGATCTCACGCGCAGTATCTTGCTTCAAATTATTCTTGAAGAAGAAGCCAACGGCTCTCCCATGTTTACAGCACCGGTGCTGGCCAGTGTGATTCGGTTCTATGGGCACGCCATGCAAGGCTTAATGGGCGGGTATTTGGAGAAAAACATTCAGTCATTAATGGATGTTCAAGCTAAATTCACAGAGCAGTCCAAAGGATTGACGCCAGAAATGTGGACGCAGTTCGTCGCCATGCAATCGCCTGTGTTGCAGGGATTGATGGGCGGCAATCTTGATCAGTCTAAAAACATGCTGACACAAATGCAGGAGCAGATGGAAAAACAGACTGGCCAGATGCTCGGGGCTTTTGGGATCAAACGCTAACCAGAGCGCAGGCCGGAACAATTAATATATGAGCGAAGTTATTTCAAAAAGCAACACGGCACCCAAAGTTGGTTTCGTCAGCCTCGGTTGCGCCAAGGCGTTGACCGACTCAGAGCTGATCCTCACGCAACTTAGTGCTGAAGGTTATCAAACCTCCAAAACATTTCAGGGCGCCGATCTGGTCATCGTCAACACCTGTGGCTTCATTGACGATGCAGTCAAGGAAAGTCTGGACACCATCGGTGAGGCCTTGGCCGAAAATGGCAAGGTCATCGTCACTGGTTGTCTGGGCGCCAAATCAGCACAGGGTGGTGGTAATCTGGTTAAGCAAATGCACCCTAGCGTGCTGGCTGTTACCGGCCCTCAGGCGACGCAGGAGGTAATGGATGCTGTGCACGCACATTTGCCCAAGCCGCATGATCCTTTTATTGACCTTGTGCCGAATGCATTCGGTGTTGCCGGCATCAAGCTCACACCCCGACACTACGCCTACATCAAGATCAGCGAAGGCTGCAACCATCGCTGTACGTTTTGCATCATCCCGTCCATGCGGGGTGATCTTGTCTCAAGACCCATTGGTGATGTACTCAATGAGGCGCGAGCCCTGTTTGAAGGCGGCGTCAAAGAATTGCTGGTAATCAGTCAAGATACCTCGGCGTATGGTGTTGACGTCAAATATCGCACCGGATTCTGGGACGGTAAGCCAATCAAAACCCGCATGCTGGAATTGGTGCAGGCGCTGGGTGAAATGGCAAGTCCCTATGGCGCATGGGTGCGCTTGCATTATGTCTACCCGTACCCGAGTGTGGATGAGGTGATTCCCTTGATGGCCACAGGTCTGGTGCTTCCTTACCTTGATGTGCCCCTCCAGCATAGCCATCCAGATGTACTCAAGCGCATGAAACGCCCGGCCAGTGGCGAGAAAAATCTGGAGCGTATCCAGGGCTGGCGTGAGGCATGCCCCGACATTGTGGTGCGGAGCACCTTTATTGCAGGATTTCCGGGCGAGACTGAAGAGGAATTTTCTCACCTGCTGGACTTCATGCGTGAAGCCAAAATTGACCGTGCCGGTTGCTTTGCCTACAGTCCGGTGCAGGGTGCTGTTGCTAACGACATTCCAGGCATGCTACCAATCGAATTACGGGAAGAGCGGCGCGCTCGTTTCATGGCCGTCGCCGAGGCTGTATCTGCCGCCAAACTGCAGCAGCGCATTGGCGCCACTATGCAGGTGCTGGTGGATTCGGCGCCTGCAATGGGTAAAAAAGGTGCAGTGGGCCGGTCTTATGCGGATGCACCAGAGATTGATGGCTTGGTAAAGCTACTGCCGCCAGAAAAAATCAGCAAAACACTGAAGGTCGGTGAGTTCACCAAGGCTCGGATTGTGGGTACTCAGGGGCACGATCTTGTGGCTCAGCCGTTTTAAAAATAAGTATTTTATTTCGGTCGGTCACCCAACGGCCTGCTGCTAGTGCAGTGGATCATTGAAATAATTATTCCGCGATCTTGAGCAAGGATCGCGGATTTTTTTTATTCTGCATTTCCAGCACGGCATTCAAGTTTTCATAAAGCTACTGACTCAGACCTGAGGTCACGCCTAGGCGACCGTTGTAAGAGATCCGGCAACGCAGGGTGGTATGAGTGCCTCTGATCGGAATCAGAGCAGCTGTTGAGTTTTTATTCAATGGGAGGAAGTGCCAAATGGCAGCCTCATTCTTTTGGGGAATTTTTTTCTTGTTTTAATAGGTGACAAGAACTAGGGCGCTCCTGCCTGCAAATCTCGAAACTAAATTCAAAATATACAAGCTCTAGATAAGACGACTCGTAAAATCGTTAAGTGTCCCGTCCCGTGTGATCATATCCCCGTCCGTAGCTGGCCGCTGTTTAGAGCCCGCCAGTTGATGCGCGACGTGATTGAGTCATTACAGGGAGCAAAGAA
>Ga0209100_1000217_pt1 | contig 61589 bp, 57 predicted proteins | sample lystaG_FD_185480 | JGI IMG/M metagenome (GOLD analysis project Ga0209100, IMG submission 185480) | Glacier valley bacterial and archeal communities from Borup Fiord, Nunavut, Canada, to study Microbial Dark Matter (Phase II) -... | ecosystem: Environmental > Aquatic > Freshwater > Ice > Glacier ... | reverse complement strand
CCACGAAGACTGAGCTTGAGCGCTCCGACCACCACTAGACCGACACAGCACCGCACAGGAGCCCTGGCCAGAACTATCGGCCGGGGCTTCTGGCATGCTCGGGCTTCTGGCATGCCGGGGCTTCTGGCATGCTCGGGCTCCTGGCATGCTCGGGCTCCTGGCTTGCTCGGGCTTCTGGCATGCTGCCTCGAGTGTCAGCTTCGCACGGGCCCAAAGCCTCTAGAGGTGCGAAGCTGGCCTTGGGCAGCCGAAACGGGAGGAAGGCGGGACGCTCTCGGCGACCGGGTCAGTCGCTGACGAAGCTCTTTTTCAGGAAGTCGGAGGTCGAGCGGTAATCGAGACGCTCATAGAACCGGGCAGCATGACTGCTGGCTACGGTGAGCTGGCGAACACCGCGTGACCGGCACTCGTCTTCGATGGCGGCGACGAGCAGGCTGCCGAGGCCACGATCGCGCGCGGGCGTGTTCACGGCAAGCTCCTGGAGCTGCGCGGAGTCGCCGTTAGTGTAGAGCAGTCGCTCGATAGTCGTATACGCGTAGGCGGACACGACGCCGTCCAGTTCGGCGACAAGCAGAATGTGGCTGCTGCTCGGCTCCACGGCATGCGCAAACGCCCCGGCGAACGACTCGCGAATTGGCTTCTCGCCGATACCGAGTTGCTCGACAAGGGCGAATACGGCATCGACATCGGCGATGGACGCCAACCGAACTCGCGTGGGGCTAACGGGCGAAGTTTCCGCGGTAGTACTCATAGACCCACCCTACGAGACTGATCAGGGTGATCGCGGCACCGAAGAAGGCGATCCATATGCCAACCGCGATTCCCATGAACAAGAAGGCGCCACCGGCAGCGAGCATGATCGGCCACCAGCTCCACGGGCTGAAGAATCCCTGCTCCGAGTCGCCATCCTCGATGTTGGCATCCAGCCGATCCTCGGGCAGGAGCCCTCCGACGGACTTATTGGTGCGTCCGAGATAGAAGGCGACGAAAGCCGACAGGATAGCGGACAGTCCAATAACGAACGCTCCCACCCATTCGACGGGCGATCCCTGTCCCCTGCCCTCCGTTCCGGCAAGTTGGGTGACGTACCCGTTGTTGTGCTGGATGATGTTCCAGGACACGTAGATAATGTCCGCTGTGATGAAGAAACCACAGAGAATCCAGAGCATCTTCGCTTGGGCGTTCATGGTCCTACTTCACCCGACCATCGGCGACGTCGTAGGTCGCGGCTTCCGGAGCGTCCTTGAACGGCCCCACACCTCCGATACCCACCGGAATTCCGGCCTCGGGGTGGTTCAAATCGAAGGCCGGGGACTCGGAACGGATGCGGGGAATCGAGGTGAAGTTGTGACGCGGAGGCGGGCAGGAAGTCGCCCACTCAAGCGATCGGCCGTAGCCCCACGGATCATTCACCGTCACACGCGGTGCGGTGCGAGCGGTGATATAGACGTTGAAGATGAAGGGAAGCATCGACACACCGAGGATCATCGCTCCGACCGTGGACAGCTGGTTCATCCAGGTGAAACCGTCCTGCGGCTGGTAGCTCGCATACCTCCGCGGCATACCCATCACTCCGAGCCAGTGCTGCACCAGGAAGGTGGTGTGGAAACCGATGAACAGCAGCCAGAAGTGGATTTTGCCAAGACGTTCATTGAGCATTTTGCCGGTCCACTTGGGCCACCAGAAGTAGAAGCCGCTGAACATGGCGAAGACAACCGTGCCGAAGACCACGTAGTGGAAGTGAGCCACGACGAAGTAGGTATCCGACACGTGGAAGTCGAGTGGAGGCGACGCCAGGATCACACCGGTGAGCCCGCCGAAAACGAAGGTGATGAGGAATCCGATCGCCCACAGCATCGGTGTTTCGAAAGTGACGGAGCCCCGCCACATCGTGCCGACCCAGTTGAAGATCTTCACCCCCGTCGGCACGGCGATCAGCATCGTCATGAGCGAGAAGAATGGCAGCAGCACCGAACCGGTCACGTACATGTGGTGAGCCCACACCGTGACGGAGAGCGCTGCGATCGAGATGGTGGCGTAGACGAGAGTCTTGTAGCCGAAGATCGGTTTGCGACTGAACACCGGAAGCACTTCCGAGATGATGCCGAAGAATGGCAGCGCGATGATGTAGACCTCCGGATGCCCGAAGAACCAGAAGAGATGCTGCCAGAGGATCGCGCCCCCGGCCTCGACGTTGAAAAGGTGCGATCCGAAGACACGATCAGACCCGAGCGCGAAGAGCGCGGCGGCGAGTACGGGGAAGGCCATCAGGATGAGGATCGAAGTTACGAGCGCGTTCCAGACGAAGATCGGCATGCGGAACATGGTCATTCCGGGAGCTCGCATCGTGACGATCGTCGTGATGAAGTTGACGGCTCCGAGGATGGTACCGAACCCGCTCAGGGCCAGACCGAAGACCCAGAGGTTACCGCCGAGGGATGGCGAGAAAGTTGTCGTCGACAGCGGCACGTACGCAAACCACCCGAACGAAGCCGCACCCTGCGGGGTGAGGAACCCGGCGACGGCCATGAGGGAGCCGAAGCTGTACAGCCAGTAGGCGTAGGCGTTGAGACGCGGGAACGCGACATCCGGGGCGCCGATCTGGATCGGCATCAGGAAGTTGACGAAGCCGGCAAAGAGTGGCGTGGCGAACATCAGCAGCATGATCGTGCCGTGCATCGTGAAGAGCTGGTTGTACTGCTCCTTCGTCGCGACGACCTGGAGGCCGGGTGCGAACAGCTGAGCGCGGATGACAAGCGCCATCACACCACCGAGCAGGAAGTACAAGAAAGAGGTGATCAGGTACATGTACCCGATCTTCTTGTGGTCCGTGGTGGTGATCCAGCTGACCAGAATGTTGCCTCTGGGGCCGACACGCGAGGCCGTGAACTGGCCCGTGTTCGTGCCGCCCACCGTCGGGGTAGGTGCCGGTGCTGTCGCTGTCGCTGTACTCATGATGATCGCCCTACTTCTCGGCCGTCGGAACTGTGTTGTACGGCTGGTTCGTGTTCGTGTTGTATTCCGGGCCAAGAACGCCAGTCTGACCCTTGTCGGCGAGGCTCTGGATGTAGTCGTCGAATTCGGACTGCGTGACGACCTTCACCTGGAAGAGCATGAGCGAGTGGTAATCCCCGCACAGCTCGGCGCACTTGCCCTCGAAAGTGCCGAGCTTCGTCGGCTTGACGTACTCGTAGTTGTCCTTGCCGGGGATGTTGTCTTTCTTGTACAGGAAGTCGATCACCCAGAAGGAGTGGATCACATCCCGGCTCTCGATCTTGATCTGTGCGTTCTTATTCACCGGCAGGTACAGGGTGGGGATCTTTGAGCGATCGACGCTGCCGTTGGCGTTCTCAATCTCCTGCGCCTGGATCCCGGGAGAGTTGACGCCCTTGTTACCCGGACCGACACCCGGGTAATTGAAGTCCCATGCCCAGCGCTTCCCATAGACCTCGACCTTGACGTCGGGATTCTTCACGACGTGTTCGATCGAGTTCTGCTCTTTGGCCGTGAAAGCGAAGAACCCGAGCACCAGGATCAGGGGGACGATCGTGTAGAAGATCTCGATCGGCAGGTTGTAACGCAGCTGCACCGGCAGGCCGGTCTGGCCCTTGCGACGGCGGTAGACGATGGCAGCCCAGATGATGAGACCCCAGGTGACAACTCCGACGGCGAGCAGCACGATCCAGGAGGTGACCCAGAGGCCGGTGATTCCTGCCGTGTGGTTGGTCGCGCCCGCGGAACCTTCGGGGAGGAATCCTCGGAGCTGCTGCTGGCTGCAGCCGGCCAGAATGACGACGAGCGTAATAGCGATTGGAGCTACTGCCCATCGAAGACGGCGGTTGGAGCGCACCTGGAACCTCTCGGATGACACGGACTTACAGGACAGCTGCCGGGATAGATCCCGGTTTACTTGGTGATTCAAGACTACTCCGCACGACGCACACTTCCGAACCGGAATGGGCACCCGAACCGGCAATTTTGCCGGATTTGGCCAGCAAAAAAGGGAACCACCGAGAGCGATTCCCTTCTCTGAATGCCGCGTGGGAACCCGCTGGTGAAGGGCTCGCCGCGCGGACCGGAGAGCTAGTGGAAGCTGTCTCCACAGGCGCAGCTGCCCGAGGCGTTGGGGTTGTCGATAGTGAAGCCCTGCTTTTGGATGGTGTCTTCGAAGTCGATGGTCGCTCCGTCGAGGTAGGGCACGCTCATTTTGTCGACGACCACCTCGACGCCATCGAAATCTACCGTCGCGTCACCGTCGAGCAGGCGCTCGTCGAAGTAGAGCTGGTAGATGAGTCCGGAGCATCCGCCGGGCTGCACGGCAACGCGCAGGCGGAGGTCATCCCGACCCTCCTGCTCGTACAGGCTACGCACCTTGGTTGCAGCGGTGTCGGAGAGACCGACGCCATGGGCAGCGGTGGCGGTCGACGTCTCGGTCGACGTCTCGGCGGGCTTGGTTCCAGTCAGCGCGGTGTCGGTCATGACCACTCCTTAGATTCGACGAGTTCTAGCTCTAAGTGTAAGCACCCGAGGCTGGGCATTGTTCCGGTGACATTCGGTGCAGGTCTCACCGGCGTTCGTTGAGTCGCGCGAGCAACACAGCCTCGGTGAGGATCGCCCGCTGGAATACCCCGAGGTGAAGGGACTCGTTTGGACTGTGCGCCCGGGAATCGGGGTCTTCGACGCCGGTCACCAGTATCTGCGCCTCGGGGAATCGCTCCACGAGGTCCGCGATGAAGGGAATGGACCCGCCGATGCCGGTCTCGACCGCTTTCACGCCCCAGGCATCCATCATCGAGGTCTTCGCCTCGGCGACCGCCCAGCCGCTCGTGTCAACCAGGAATCCGTTACCAGTATCGACATCGTCGATCTCGATGTGCGCTCCGAATGGCGCGTGCGCGCGGAGATGAGTCTCGAGCGCGGCGAACGCCTCCGTGCCCGGCTGCCCCGGAGCGACGCGAGCGCTGATCTTCACGCTGACCGACGGAGTGAGGGTGTTCGACGCATTCGCGACGGTCGGCGCGTCGATTCCGGTGACCGTGATGGCTGGCTTCGACCAGAGGCGACTGAGGATGGTGCCGGACCCGATCGGGGACACTCCGTCGAGCAGCCCGGTCTCGTGGCTCAGCTGCTCCTCGGAGTAGTCGGGGGTATCGGCCTCCCGCGAGGTGAGCCCTTCGACGGCCACCGAGCCGTCCTCGCCATGCAGGGTGGCGAGGAGGTGGATGGCGGCGAGCATGGCATCCGGAACCGCTCCGCCGAACATCCCGGAGTGCGAGGCGTGCCCGAGCGTCGAGACCGTGAGTCGGAAGGTGACGTTGCCACGAAGACCGACCGTGAGGGCCGGAGTGTCGATATCCCAGTTGTCGGAGTCGGCGACGACGATCACGTCGGCGGCGAGTTCGGCCTGGTGCGTGGTGAGGAAGTTCGTGAACGATCGCGAGCCGAATTCCTCCTCGCCCTCGATGAAGAGCGCGAGTCCGAGGTCGAAGTCCTCCCCCACGGTCTCGACGAAGGCACGGATGGCCGCGACATGGGCCAGCACCCCTGCCTTGTCGTCCGCGGCGCCGCGGCCGTACAGGCGGTCGCCACGCACGGTGGGCTCGAAGGGCGACGAATCCCAGTCCTCATCCTTTCCGGGCGGCTGCACGTCGTGGTGCGCATACAGGAGGATGGTCGGTCGGCCGTTGCGGGCGGCGCGCGTGGCGAGCACAGCAGGCTGGCCGAGCGGTGCATCCGTGCCGCTTCCGATCGGCGCACGAGCCACCTGCACCGTCTCGAAGACGCCGAGCCCAGTGACGAGTGCGGCCACGGCATCCGCGCTGTCACTCACCTGCTGCGGGTCGAAGGCCGCCCAGGAGACCGAGGGTATGCGCACCAGTCTCGACAGGTCGGCGACGGCGACGGGGAATCCTCCGGAGACCGAATCGCGGAGAGCCTGTAGGAGTTCTGGACGTGTGGGCGCGGGAGAAGACATGAAGGTAATCTTAAGCAGACATCGATCGGTAGGAATCCCCGTGGCCAAGCCAAACAGCGCAAACAAGACCGACCCCGCGGCCGGGTACGACCTCAACACCGACAGCATCTCGAGTGGCAAGGGTCACGCCACCCCGACGCGCAAAGAGCGCGAAGCCGCTAACCTGCGACCTCTCGTGTCGAGCGACCGCAAGGCAGGAAACAAGGCATCCCGAGCCAAGATGAACGAGGCACGCGAGAAGGCCCGCATCGGCATGGCAAACGGTGAAGAGAAGTACCTGCCGATGAAAGACAAGGGCGTGCAGCGCCGCTACATCCGCGACTACGTCGACGCGCGCTGGAGCGTGGGCGAAGTTATACTCCCCGCGATGTTCCTGGTGATCATCCTCACCGTCATCAACAACGCCGTGATCCAGACCATCGCCCTCGTCGCGCTCTGGAGCTTCTTCCTCATCGCCGTGATCGACTGCATCGTCGCCGGCGTGCTGATCCAGCGAAAGCTCACCGCGAAATTCGGGGCCGAAAAAGTGCAGAAGGGCAACCGCTGGTACACCGCGATGCGCGCCCTGCAATTGCGCCCGATGCGCCTGCCGAAGCCCCAGGTGAAGCGCGGAGTCTTCCCGGCCTAGTCGCTTCTCCCGGCGTCGCGGAGCAGTGCCCGCCAGTCGCTCAGGCCGAGCACTGCGACCCGTCGCGGCGGGTATACGTCCTCCCGGCGGGAGTCGTGACTCCCTCCAGCGCGGAACATCATCTCCGCGAGACCGCGTATCCCCCGCCGCAGCGAAGTGACAGCGTGACCCACCTGCCAGCGAACACTCTCAGCGGGAGAGTTTCGCCAGGCCGCGGTTGACCGAGAGCGCCCAGAGCGGTCCACGGTAGAGGAATGCGGTGTAGCCCTGCACCAGGGTCGCTCCCGCGGCCAGGCGCTCGGCGACGTCGGAGGCCGTATCCACTCCTCCGACGGAAATCACGCAGAAGTCCGCGGGCACGGCCGCGCGGATGATCCGCAACACTGCCAGGGACCGTGCGGCGAGCGGCGCGCCGGAGAGTCCTCCGGCCCCGGCGGCCTCGACGATCGCGGCATCCGTCACCAGACCCTCGCGGGACAGGGTCGTATTGGTGGCGATGATGCCGGCCAGGCCCAGTTCCACCGCGAGTTCGGCGATGCGCCGCACCTGGTCGTCGGTGAGGTCGGGTGCGATCTTCACAAGAACGGGAGTGTTCCCCGCCGCGTCATTCACCGCGGTCAGCAGGGGTGTGAGCCTGTCGAGCTCCTGCAGGCCGCGAAGTCCGGGAGTGTTCGGGGAACTCACGTTGACGGCGAGATAGTCGCTCACCGGAGCGAGCAGGCGTGCGCTGACGAGATAGTCGGCGATCGCATCATCCACCTGGACCGTGCGGCTCTTGCCGATGTTCGCGCCGATGATGGGACGGATGCTTCGGGCGCGTTCCCGCAGGAACCGCGGAGCAGCATCCGCCGCTCCCCGGTTGTTGAAGCCCATGCGATTGATCACCGCGTTGTCTGGGATCAGCCGGAATAGTCGCGGGCGGTCGTTGCCAGGCTGCGCGATCGCGGTGATCGTGCCGACTTCGACATGGCCGAATCCGAGCTGTCCCAGTCCCTGGATGGCACGGCCATCCTTGTCGAAACCGGCTGCAACGCCGAACGGGGAGGAGAACCGCAGTCCCAGGGTGTCGACCGCGAGAGAGGAATCCGGACGGCTGAGCCGCCGCAGGATGGCACCGACTCCGATGCGAGGGAGCCAGCGGATCACGTCGAACGCAAGGTGGTGAGCGATCTCCGGGTCGAACCGGGTGAGGACGAGCCTGAAGAGTAGTGGGTACATGCCTTCATCAGACTACCGGCCCGGCGACACCGTCAGTTCTCGGTGACCTCGGCAGCGTGTTCGACCCGAAGGAGTGTGATCGCCGCCTCGAAGTCTTCGAGCGAGTCGAACCCCTGGTACACGCTGGCGAAGCGCAAATAGGCCACCTCGTCGAGCTCGCGCAGCGGAGGGAGAATCGCGAGTCCGATATCGTTGGCGTCCACCTGCGACGCACCCGTTGCACGGATCGTCTCTTCCACCCGCTGCGCGAGCATCGCGAGATCCGTGTCGGTGACCGGTCTGCCCTGGCAGGCCTTGCGGACGCCGGACACGATTTTTTCGCGGCTGAACGGCTGCACCACACCCTTGCGCTTCACGACGTTGAGACTCGCGGTCTCGGTGGTGGAGAAGCGCCGTCCGCAGTCCGGGCACTGGCGACGGCGACGGATGGACATGCCGTCATCGCTCGTTCGAGAGTCGATGACGCGAGAATCGGGATACCTACAGAAGGGGCAGAACATGGTGGTGACAGGATACCGCGCGCGGACCGTTCCGAGGATGAACCTATTTCGTGGAGAACCGGGCGGTAATCGCGGCAGCGTGCGCAGGCAAATCCTCAGCGGTGGCCAGCGCCACGACCTTGTCTCCCACTGCCCTGAGGGCATCGCGGTCGTAGCGGACGACCTGCTGCGGACGGAGAAAGGTGTGGGCCCCGAGTCCGGGGGTGAATCGCGCCTGTCCCCCGGTCGGCAGCACGTGGTTCGAGCCGGCCAGGTAGTCGCCGAGGCTCACGGGCGAGTGTGCGCCGAGGAAGATCGCGCCGGCACTCTCGATGAGATCGAGCACCTCCCCCGGTTCCGCGGTTTGGATCTCGAGGTGTTCCGGCCCGTAGACATTGCTGAAGGCCGCCGCAGCCGTCATGTCATCGACGAGCACGACAGCGGACTGGATGCCTCGCAACGAGATGTCGACGCGGGTGCTGTGGGGGGTGAGGGGCGCGAGCCTGGCGAGTTCCGCCTGCACGCGGTCGGCCAGTTCCACCGAGTCCGTGACGAGCACCGCGGCGGCGAGTTCGTCGTGTTCGGCCTGGCTGATCAGGTCGGTCGCGACGAGGAATGGATCTGCTGTGGCATCCGCGATCACCAGGATCTCGGTGGGACCGGCTTCGGCGTCGATACCGACCTGACCGCGAACGATGCGCTTGGCCGCGGCAACGTACACGTTGCCGGGCCCGGTGATGACCTGCACGGGATCGAGGCTGATGCCCGGCACGCCCCAGGCGAAGGCGCCGATCGCTCCGGCCCCACCCATGGCGTAGATCTCATCGATGCCGAGGAGGCCGGCAGCGCCGAGGATGGTCGGGTGGATGCTTCCGTCGAACTGCCGCTGGGCCGGCGAGGCAAGCGCCACCGACGACACTCCCGCGACCTGGGCGGGCACCACGTTCATTACGACACTCGAGGGGTAGACGGCTTTGCCGCCGGGCACGTACAGGCCGACCCGGGCCACCGGACTCCAGCGCTGGACGATCTCTGCGCCCGGCCCGAAGGTGGTGACCATCGGGGCGGGCAACTGGGCTTCGGAGGCCGCACGCACTCGCACGATGGCCTCCTCGAGAGCGTCGCGCACGGGCACGCTGAGGGCGCGGACGGCGGCCGAGACGTCCGCGACGTCGAGCCGCACGCGTGCCGGACGCACCCCGTCGAGCCGCTCAGCCTGGTCGAGGAGTGCCACCTCACCGCGCTCGCGGACGTCGGCGATGAGATCCTGGGCGACCGCGATAGCGGCCGAAACATCGGTGAGCGACCGGGGAACGAGGGCGAGGAGTTCGGCGCGGCTAGGCTTGAGGCCTCGAAGGTCAATTGTCTGGATCATGGCAAGTGGAGTCTAAGGGAGGCTCTCTGGCACCTTCGTGGGAGCCCACCGGTTGCTCGGCGGGACAACGGCGGTCGACAAGGAATTGATACACCCGTATGGATGGGACAGCGCAGGTGACGACTCCGGACGAACCCGACGGTATTGCCGCGTTCAAGCACGGGTTCCGTCGGCATGCTGCCGGTGTGGTGGTGATCACCGCGCTCACTCCCGAGGGCACGCCGGTCGGATTCACGGCCACCTCACTGGCGTCGCTGGCCGCCGTCCCACCGCTCGCCACCTTCAACATGGCACGGGTCGCCAGTGCTTGGCCGGCAATCGCCGGCACGGACTGGGTGGCCATCCAGACCATGGGGGCGCGCACCCGTCACCTCGCGGAACGGATGTCGGGCGACCACGAGCTGCGCTTCGAGGGCGACCACTGGGCACCGGGTCCGCACGGACTGCCGATCCTCGAGGGTGTCACCTCCTGGATGGTCGGACGCGTCGTCGAGCGCTTCCCCGTGGCGAACAACGTCGTGGTCGTGGTTCAGATCGAAGAGGGAGCGCTCGGTGAACCGGATGCCGCCCTGCTCTATCACGAGCGCATCTACCTGAAACCGGGCGACCCGGTCTAGTCCACGCGACATCACCGGCGTGATCGTCTCCGGAGCGGCATCCGCATCTCGCCCTCCCGACAGTGCTGACACCACCTGTTCGCAATGCAGGATTCTCAGTGACGGTTGTGGCTGGAGTGCCCCATCCGTCATACCTGTCACACCGGTTCCTGCATTTCACACCGGGATCGGCCACGTTTTCGGGCGCTCAAACCACGCAGTTCGGTCCGAGGAGGGACTTGAGTTCGCCGTAGAGGTCCGCGTTCACGGAGACCGGGAATGGGATCTCGAACACGCGGGCGGTCTCGCCCTTGACGAGCTTGAGCCGCACTTCGGTGTCTCCCGAATGCCGGATCAGCACGTCGTTCAGCTGCGTCACAACATCCGTCGTTGCACGGAATTCCGGCATCGAGATCGTGAGTGGTCCGGAGCCGAGGCTCTGGCCGAGATCGGGCGTGAACATGCTCGACGCATGCAGGTTCATTCCGTCGTCACGCACGCTCACGCGGCCGCGAACGACGACGATCGCGTCGTTCGTGAGCGCCGGCGAGAACTCCTGGTAGGCCTTGCCGAGGAACATCACGGTGATTTCCCCCGCGAAGTCCTCAACGGTGATGAGGCCGTACTGGTTGCCCGAATTGCGCGCCGTCCGGTGCTGCACCGAAGTGATGAGGCCGGCGATCGTCACATGCTCGCCGTCGCCGGCGACGTCTCCACCGAGCACCTCGGTGATGCTGTTACCGGCATGCTTCGCCAGCTGGAGTTCGAGACCGGCGAGTGGATGATCGGACACATAGAGCCCGAGCATCTCGCGCTCGAAGGCGAGTTTGTCCCGCTTCGACCACTCCGGACGGTCGGGTACCTGGTTCACGGCCTGCGGTTCGTCCCAGAGACTGTCGAAATCGAAGCCCACCTGGCCATTGGCTTCGGCTCGCTTGTCGCTCACGGCCGAATCGATGGCATCCTCGTGGATCTCCAGCAGAGCCCTCCGGGTGGCCGTCGTCGAATCGAATGCACCCGCCTTGATGAGCGACTCGACGGTGCGCTTATTGGCGACCTGGATCGGCACCTTGCGCAGGAAGTCGTGGAACGTCTCGAAACGCCCCTTCTCGTCCCGCGACGTCGCGATCGCCTCGACCACATTGGTGCCGACGTTGCGAATCGCACCGAGCCCGAAGCGGATGTCTCCCATCCCCGCCTCGTTGGGAACAGCGGTGAAGTCCCCACTCGACTCGTTCACGTCGGGAGCAAGCACCCGGATGCCCATCCGTCGGCACTCGCTCAGGTACATCCCGAGCTTGTCCTTGGAGTCCCCGACGCTCGTCAGGAGCGCCGCCATGTACTCGGCGGGGTGGTTCGCCTTCAGGTAGGCGGTCCAGTAGCTCAGCACGCCATAACCGGCGCTGTGGGCCTTGTTGAAGGCATAGTCGGCAAAGGGCATGAGGGTGTCCCACAGCACTTTGACAGCCTGCGCGCTGTACCCGTTGCCGGTCATACCAGCCTCGAAGTCGGCGTACTGCTTGTCCAGTTCCGACTTCTTCTTCTTGCCCATCGCCCGCCGCAGCACGTCGGCCTGGCCGAGTGTGAACCCGGCCACCTTCTGGGCGACCGACATCACCTGCTCCTGGTAGACGATGAGGCCGTAGGTGATACCCAGACTCTCGCGCAGCGGTTCGGCAAGCTCCGGATGGATCGCGTCAATCGCCTGCAGCCCGTTCTTGCGCAGCGCGTAGTTCGTATGGGAGTTCATGCCCATCGGGCCCGGGCGGTACAGCGCGATCACCGCGGAGATGTCTTCGAAGTTGGTCGGTTTGAGCTGCTTCAGCAGGGACCGCATCGGTCCACCGTCCAACTGGAACACACCGAGCGTGTCACCCCGGGCGAGCAGGTCGTAGGTCTTCTGGTCGGCGTCGAGGTCGAGGTCTTCGATCACGAGCGTCACGCCGGTGTTCTTCTCGATCATCCGCAGCGCGTCTTCGATCACCGTGAGGTTTCGAAGCCCGAGAAAGTCCATTTTGATGAGTCCGAGAGACTCCAGCGGCGGCTGGTCGAACTGGGTGATGATCGCGCCGTCGTCTTCGCGCTTCATGATCGGAAGCACGTCGATGAGCGGCTCCGCCGACAGGATCACGCCCGCGGCGTGCACCCCCCACTGACGCTTGAGGTTCTCGATACCCTGCGCGGTCTCGAATACCGTTGCGGCATCCCGGTCCGTCTCGAGCACCGCACGGAAGTCGGCGGCCTCTTTCCAGCGCGGAGCCTCCTTGTCGAGCACCTCGCTGAGGGTGATGTCCTTGCCCATGACCGCGGGGGGCATCGCCTTCGTGAGCTTCTCGCCCACCGAATAGGGCATCCCGAGCACACGGGCGGAGTCCTTGAGCGCCTGCTTCGCTTTGATCGTGCCGTAGGTCACGATCTGGGCGACCCGGTCGTCCCCGTACTTCTCGGTGACATAGCGGATGACCTCGCTGCGTCGCCGATCGTCGAAGTCGACGTCCACGTCGGGCATCGACACACGTTCGGGGTTGAGGAAGCGCTCGAAGATCAGGCCGTGCGCCAGCGGATCGAGCTCAGTGATGCCCATCGCGTAGGAGGCCATGGAACCGGCGGCGGATCCTCGACCCGGCCCGACACGGATGCCCTGCGCTTTGGCCCAGGCGATGAAGTCCGCGACGACGAGGAAATAACCGGGGAATCCCATCTGTGTGATGACATCGACCTCGTACTTGGCCTGCGCCAGATGCGCCTCGGAGGGGGCATTGTGGAAGCGCCGCAACACACCCGCGTTCACTTCTTTCTCGAACCAGCTGGCTTCCGTCTCGCCCTCGGGCACCGGAAAGCGCGGCATGAGGTTGCGGTGTTCGAACGACACATCGCAACGCTCCGCGATGAGCAGGGTGTTGTCACAGGCCTCGGGATGATCGCGGAACAGGTGCCGCATCTCGGCAGCGGACTTGAGGTAAAACTCGTTCGAGTCGAACTTGAAGCGGTTGGGGTCGTCGAGAGTGGAGGCGGACTGCACGCAGAGCAGTGCCGCATGTGCGGTGGCGTCGTGCGCGTGGGTGTAATGCAGGTCGTTGGTGGCGACAAGGGGCAGACCGAGATCCTTCGCGAGACGCAGAAGGTCTTCCATCGTGCGGCGCTCGATGTCGATGCCGTGGTCCATGACCTCGGCGAAGAAGTTGCCCGCACCGAAGATGTCCCGGAAGTCTGCCGCAGCCTGCCGTGCCTCCGCGTACTGGCCGAGGCGCAGGCGGGTCTGCACCTCCCCACCCACGCAGCCGGTCGTCGCGATGATGCCCGTGCCGTAGCGGCTGAGCAGCTCGCGATCCATGCGTGGCTTGAAGTAGTAGCCCTCGATCGACGCGAGCGACGAGAGGCGGAACAGGTTGTGCATCCCCTCGTTGTTCTCCGAGAGCAGTGTCATGTGGGTGTAGGAGCCCGAGCCACCGACGTCGTCCTGGTTCTGGTGGTTTGCGCCCCACTTGACGCGGGTGCGATCCTGCCGTGCGGTACCGGGCGTGATGTAGGCCTCGGTGCCGATAATCGGCTTCACCCCGTTGGCCGTCGCCTGCTTCCAGAAGTCGTAGGCGCCGAACATGTTGCCGTGGTCGGTCATCGCGATCGCGGGCATCTCCTGCTCGGAGGCCGCTTTCATCAGTGGGCCGATCCGGGCGGCGCCGTCGAGCATCGAATATTCGCTGTGCACGTGCAGGTGCACGAATGAATCGTTGCTAGGAGGCAATTCTTGAGCCTTACTGACCGGGGGCGGGCGTCTAGCTTAAGCCTCGGTCAGTCCCCGCGGAGCAGGTCGAGGGCGTGTTGCAGGTCGGCCGGATATTCGCTCGTGAAGAGCACCCGCTCCAGAGTTCCCGGGTGCGTGAAACCGAGCTGTTTTGCGTGCAACCACTGTCGGGTGAGACCGAGTCGGGCGGAGATCGTGGGGTCCGCGCCGTACATCGTATCGCCGACACAGGGATGTCGCTGGGCGGCCATATGCACCCTGATCTGGTGGGTCCGGCCGGTCTCGAGGTGGACCTCGAGAAGCGAGGCGCTGGGAAAGGCCTCGAGTGTCTCGTAGTGCGTGATGGAGTTCTTGCCGTCTGCGGTGACCGCGAACTTCCAGCTCGACGACGGATGACGCCCGATCGGAGCGTCTATCGTGCCGGACAGCGGATCCGGATGCCCCTGCACCACCGCATGGTAGATCTTGTCGACCTCGCGATCGTGGAACTGTCGCTTGAGTTCCGTATAGGAACGTTCGCTCTTGGCGACGACCATCAGGCCGCTGGTGCCGGCATCCAACCGGTGGACGATGCCCGCCCGCTCCGCCGCCCCCGACGTCGAGACACGAAAACCCGCCCCCGCCAGTGCCCCGAGAACGGTCGGCCCGGTCCACCCGACCGAAGGGTGGGCCGCCACTCCCACAGGCTTGTCCACCACCACGATGTCATCGTCGTCGTACACGATGCCGAGGTCGGGCACGACGATCGGTTCGATGGATGGCGCGACCTTCGGCTGCCAGGTCACCTCGAGCCAACTCTCGGCACGCAGCCGGTCCGACTTGCCTAGAGTCACGCCATCGGCAACGACTCCCCCGGCCGCGGCGACCTCCGCCGCGAAACTGCGCGAGAAGCCCATCAGCTTCGCGAGGGCCGCATCGACGCGCTCCCCGGCGAGCCCGTCCGGTACCGGGAGGCTACGCGATTCCATTTCCGTGCCTACTTGGTATCGGTGCTGTGAACGTCGGTGCTGTGAACGTCGGTGCCGTGAACGTCGGTGCCGTGAACGTCGGTGCCGCCGCTGTCGAGCGGATGATCCGACTCGGTCGGGGCACCGCTCCCCGCCGTGGAATGCCGGTCGGACGCCCGACGGCCATCGAGCCCGACCCCGCGGATCGTCAAGAGGATGAACAGCCCCATGCTCGCGACGATGAAGGAGTCCGCGATGTTGAAGATGGCAGGAAATCCCTGCACCTGGAGGAAGTCGATGACATGGCCGACACCGAAACCCGGTTCCCGCAACAACCGGTCGGTGAGGTTGCCGGTGGTGCCACCCAGCAGCATCCCGAACAGCACTGCCCACGCCACCGAGCGGATGCGCCGCGCAAACCCGATGATGAAGATCGTGACGGCGGATGCTGCGATGGAGAAGATCCAGGTGGACCCGCTCGCGATGGAGAAGGCCGCGCCCGAATTCTTGACGAAGTGAAACTGAAGAAATGTTCCGATGGCCGTCACCTGCTCCCCCTCCGTCAGGTTACTGACGATGAGGAACTTGGTGAACTGGTCGAGTCCATAGACGATTACCGCGACGAGGGCCAGCGCGATGAGCGCGCTGACGCTGACCGCCGAGCCGCTGACCTGTGACGCGGTATCCCTCGCCTGCGGTTCAGTTGCCGCCAAAGCCCTGGAAGCTAGCGGGTGGCGGCGACTGGACGCCCTCCGACGAGTGGGGGTCGTACGACCCACCGGATGCCGGCACACTCCCGAATGGCGTCGCGGCGACCGGGACAGAAGAAACCGGTGCCGGGGTCTCGGGTGCTGCTGAACCGGACTCGGTAGCGTCGAGCTCCTTCAACTGTCCCTCGATGTAGCCCTTGAGCTTCTGGCGATACTCGCGCTCGAAGCTGCGCAGGGACTCGATCTGCTGCTCGATCGACGTCTTCTGCTGCTCGAGAGCGGCTTTCTCGTTGTCGAGCTTGGAGATCTGCGAGCGCTGGGCGGCCTCGGCCTCACTCACGACCCGAGCGGCGGTGGCGTGACCCTCGGCGATGAGCGCGTCGCGCTTCTCGATCCCTTCGCGCACGTGCTCTTCGTGGAGCTTTCGTGCCAGCTGCAGGAGGTTGTTGGTACTCCCGTTGTCGATCGCGTTCTGATCGGGGGACGGGTAGGCGATCGGAGCCGGGACCGGCGCGGGAACCGGCTCGACGGGAGCGGCGACCGGAGTCTCCCCGAACCGCGGCAGCGCCTGCGCGATTTGGCCCTGCTCGGCCGGAGACTGGGGCTGCGGTGCCCCGGTGAGGGCGCCGGGCTGCGCGGCACTGCGCTGGAGCTCGCTGATCCGGGACTCACCGGCGACGAGGCGCTGGCGCAACTCCTCGTTCTCCTGGTTGAGACGACGAAGTTCCACGACGACCTCATCCAAGAAGTCATCGACCTCGTCCTGGTCGTAACCTTCGCGAAACTTGGTCGGCTGGAATCGCTTGTTGACTACATCTTCAGGCGTAAGTGCCATGGGTGCCACCTCTAAAAAACTCATCTGGTGTTGCGCTAATAACAGTGAGCTAACGCTAGCAAACTGGCGGCCTCAGCGGGTCGTGATACCGCGTGTGTTCAGCCACGCTCCCAGAGTACACAAGGGGGCCCGTGCATCCGGCTCTACGGCGCGCCGTACTGGGATCGAGCAGGCGAAAACCTGTAACGGATGTCTCACCGGCTGAGAGCGGATGCGACCGAGAGCAGTGTGAGTGTGACGATCATCACGATACTCCAGGCGAAGTCCAGCGCGAAACCACCGATACGGATAGTGGGGATCACCCGTCGAATAAGAGAGATCGGAGGGTCGGTGAGAGCGAAGACGATCTCCGAGACCACCAGGGTAAGACCGTGCGGACGCCATCCGCGGGAGAAATTCCGCACGAGGTCGAGGATAAAACGGCCCCACAGCACAAAGAAATACAGCAGCAATAGATAGTAGGCGATGCTGGCGGGGATAGCGAAGGGGTTAGGAGTCACTCTGTCAGACTAGGCCGCGTCTACCGGCAGGAATTACCGCGGAGAGTTGTCGGAGTGCTCAAGACTGGGCGAAGAACGAGGCGTCGACTCCGGATTCGACTGACGCCTGATCGCCGCTCACGGCGACGTGCGCCGGGGACAAGAGAAATACCTTGCTCGTGACTCGCTCGATCTTGCCGTAGAGGCCCTGGGAGAGTCCGCTGGCGAAGTCAATGAGTCGACGGGCCTCCGGCTCGCTCATCTGGGAGAGGTTGATGATCACCGGGATGCCATCGCGGAAGGCCTCGGCGATGGCCTGGGCGTCCTTGTACTGGCGTGGGTGGACAGTGAGGATCTCGTTCATATCAGAGTGGGAGGCATTCTTCTGGGATGGGGCGCGGCGGAGCGGGGTGACGGGGGCGCGGACGCCGGTGGGCTGCGGGGCCTGGTGTGACTCGCGCACCTCCCTGGCGACAGGTGCCGGAGCCGCGGGAGCGGCATCCTCGTAGTCGAACTCCTCATCGGCGAGGCCAAGGTAGACCATGGTCTTGCGAAGTGGGTTAGCCATTACGTGCCTCCTGTGGTGGAACTGATGGGTTCAGATTAACCGGGGTTCGGGCGGTTTCCCGTGATTGAGGAACCAATCCGCAGGTGTGTCGCTCCCTCGAGGATGGCCTCGCGGTAGTCGCCCGACATTCCTGTTGAGATGAAGCGCGCGCCGGGCGCGAGGCGCTGCATCCGACCGGATGCTTCGCGCACTCGCACGAATGCCGGGCGGGGCTCCTCGCCCATCGGAGCGACCGCCATCACGCCGAGCAGTTCCAATCCTGGAGTCGCCAGGACGAGCTCGGTCGTGCGCTCGAGGTCGGCATCCTGCACTCCCCCGCGACCCGGATCATCGGTGAGGTTGAGCTGCACGAAACACTCGATCGTCGTGCCGTCACTGCTGCCGAGCGCTTCGATGACGGATGCACGGTCGAGCGAATGTACCGAGTGAGCGTAGGCCCGCACCTGCTTGGCCTTCTTGCTCTGGAGCTGGCCGATGAAGTTCCAGCCCAGATCAAGATCGGCGAGTTCCGCGGCCTTTGCCTGGGCCTCCTGGTGACGGTTCTCTCCCACTTCCCGCACACCCAGCGCATAGAGCTCTCGCACGAGGGACGCCGGGTGGAACTTGGTCACGATCATGGTCGTGATCTCGTCCACCTCCCGACCGGCCTCGGCGGCTGCCGACGAGACGCCCGCGCGCAATTCTTCGAGGCGCTCGGCGAGGGACGAACTACTTGAGGAAATCGGGGACATCGAGGTCATCATCGCCATCATCGAACAACGGGTCTTTTGGAGCGGTCGGCACCTCGGACGCCGCAGCCCAGTTGGGCACCTTGTTCGTCTCGGGTTCGACGGCACCGGTGGCCGCGGTCGCCGTCGCGAAGGCCGTTGCCGGCACCGCGACATCCCCCGTGTTACCGCGACGCTCGTCCTTTTTCACGGCCGGCTCTCCGCCGTCGAAGCCGGCGGCGATGACGGTGACCCGCACTTCGTCACCGAGGGTGTCGTCGATCACGGCGCCGAAGATGATGTTTGCCTCGGGATGCACGGCCTCCTGCACCAGGCGGGCGGCATCGTTGATCTCGAAGATTCCCAGGTTGGATCCACCCTGGATCGAGAGGAGCACTCCGTGCGCCCCGTCGATGGATGCTTCGAGCAGTGGGCTCGCGACGGCGAGTTCGGCGGCCTTGATGGCCCGGTCGGCGCCGCGGCTGGAGCCGATGCCCATGAGAGCGGATCCTGCACCCTGCATCACTGACTTGACGTCCGCGAAGTCGAGGTTGATGAGACCCGGGGTCGTGATGAGGTCGGTGATGCCCTGCACACCGGCGAGCAGCACCTGGTCGGCGGTCGCGAAGGCCTCGAGGAACGAGATGCCGCGGTCGCTGATCTCGAGGAGACGATCGTTGGGCACGACGATGAGGGTGTCGACCTCTTGCTTGAGGGCGGCGATACCGACATCGGCCTGGGCGGCTCGGCGCTTGCCCTCGAAGCCGAATGGACGCGTCACGACACCGATGGTGAGCGCACCGATCGACTTGGCGATTCGGGCTACGACAGGCGCACCGCCGGTGCCGGTGCCGCCGCCCTCTCCCGCGGTGACGAAGACCATGTCAGCGCCGGCGAGGGCCTCTTCGATCTCCTCCGCGTGGTCCTCAGCGGCGCGACGGCCTACCTCGGGGTCGGCTCCGGCGCCGAGTCCGCGGGTGAGCTCACGACCGACGTCGAGCTTGACGTCGGCATCGCTCATCAGCAGCGCCTGGGCGTCTGTGTTGATGGCGATGAATTCGACCCCGCGAAGGCCCAGCTCGATCATTCGGTTGACGGCATTGACTCCGCCGCCGCCTATGCCGACGACCTTGATCACGGCTAGGTAGTTCTGGTTCGTTGTCACGTCCGGCCTCCGGTAGGAACTTTCAACCTCTACCTGAGCGTTAAACTTATGCCCGGTATAGGTTTCTTGTCTTGAAGTTAAGGGGCAGGACACCGTGCCGCCGAGAAGCCATCCAGCGTGTCGCCAAGTCGCGGCAAGATTGGGCTCAGTTGCCGCCGAGCACCGGATGATTCGGAGCCGACACGTCATACTTCGTGGTCGTGCCACCCGCGGTGATGACGGCAGCGAGAACTTTCGCCTTGAGAGCGGATTGCTCCGCGCTGCCCCACACCACCGACTGGCCCCCCATGAGTACCAGCGTGACATCATCCGAGGTCTGGGCCGTCACCGTGTCGACTCTTTTGAGCAGATCGGAAGGTAGGGCGAGCAAGACTCCCACAGCCGCCGTGAAGGCCGGGCTGTTTTTGGTAGCGGAACCGAGCTCGATAAGGGGGAGGCCGGGCTGCCGCTCCGCTGCGCTGTCGATGACGATGCCGGCCGGATCCACGACGGAGAAACCGCTCGACGTCGCCAGCGTGGCGATCGGCGCGCGTTCGGCGATGCGGATGATCAGCGTGTCCGGCGGCACCGTCTCCGTGACAAAACTGCGGATCAGGGGGAACGTGCCGAGTGCCCGCGTGATCGAGTCGAAGTCCACGAGGGCGAGCGGCCGGCCGACCTGCCCCTCGACGGCGGCCCGCACGCTCGCGGCACTGATCCGTGATGCGCCCTCGATACGGATGGTCTTGAGCGAGAGGAGCGGGGAATAGACGGCTCCGGTGACGAACCCCACCACCAGCAGGAGGGATGCCCCACTCACGAGCCAGGTGATGCGACGACGACGCGCACGACGGGTGAATCGACGTGCCTCCCCGCGCTCGTAGGCCCGGCGCGCCTTCTCGGCACGCCTCAGGTCGTGACGGGCCGCGGCATCCACCGGTCGTTCGGATGCCACCGCACGTCGGGTGCGCCCGCGGGGCTTCGGCGGGGTCGGCTCGGTCGATGCCGGGGTCGGCGACGGCGGGGTCGGCTTCTTCACGGCGGTCTTTCGCGGCGGAGTCCCCTGCGACGCAGTCTCCCGCGACGCAGTCTCCCGCGGCCCAGTCGGTCCGGCGGTCGAACCCGGCGGGCGATCGAAACCCTCCGGCCTCTTCATCGGGCCTCGGTCCTGGACCGACCCGACCGGAGGGCGAGGGTCTCGAGCAGTTGGGGGATCATCCGGTAGACATCGCCCCCGCCCATCGGGATGAGGAAGTCACCGTCCCGTGCGATCGAGGCGGCGAAGTCGGCGGCATCCTGCCACTGGTCGAAATAACGCACCCGCGACCGGTCTCGAAAGAGCCGGGTGATGAGCTCGCCGGTGACACCGGGCTCGGGATCCTGGCGTGCACCGTAGATCGGAACGACGATGGTGATGTCGGCCAGCGTCTCGAAGGTCTCGGCGAATTCGGCTGCCAGCTGTTTCGTGCGCGAATAAAGATGAGGTTGGAAGATCGGGATCAGGCGCCCGGCGCCGACGACTCCGCGGGCACCGGAGAGGGCGGCCCTGATTTCGGTGGGGTGGTGCGCGAAGTCGTCGTAGACGCTCACTCCGCGCACGGTGCCCCGCAGCTCGAAGCGTCGCTCGGTGCCGTCGAACAGGGCGATAGCGTCGAGCGCCGCCTGCGGCTCCAGACCGAGGGAGACGAGCACTCCGAAGGCTCCGGCGGCATTGATCGCGTTGTGCAGGCCCGCGACGCGGAGTCGTGTTGTGTAGTCGACACCCCGGTAGCGGAGGCTGAAGGCCACAGTCTGGGTGCTGTCGATCGAATGCAACCGGATGTCGGCATCCGCATGCTGTCCGAAGGTGAGCACGCTGCGATCGCCAAGACGGCTCGTGACGGAGACGGCTCGGGCGTCATCGCTCGAGATGACGACCCGTTCGGATGCCGCGCGCGCGAAGGCGACGAAGGCCTCCTCGAAGGCCTCCTCCGAGCCGTAGTGGTCGAGGTGGTCCGGGTCGACGTTGGTGATGAGCGCGATTGCGGTGTCGTAGAGCAGGAAGGAGCCATCCGACTCATCCGCCTCCAGCACGAATACCTCGCCGCTCCCCGCGGCGGCACTGACTCCCAGCGAGCGGATCACTCCCCCGTTGACGAAACTCGGATCCTTCTCCAGCGCGAGCATCGCGGTCACGATCATGGCGGTGGAGGTGGTCTTCCCGTGCGCTCCCGCGACCGCGACCACGCGGTGGTTGCGCGTGAGCCAGGCCAGGGCCTGGGCACGGTGGACGATCGGAAGGCCACGCTCACGCGCGGCGAGGAATTCGGGGTTATCTTCCGCGATCGCCCCGGTGACGATGAGCGTGTCGGCGCCGTCGACGTTGGCGGCAGCATGACCGATCGTGACCGGCACCCCGCTCGCGCGAAGTGCCTCCACGGTCTCCGTCGCGCGGATGTCCGACCCCGTTATCGGCAGGCCGGCCCGGAGGAAGAGAAGGGCGATGCCACTCATTCCGGCACCACCGATGCCGACGAAGTGCACCCGGCCGAGGTCCTCGGGCACGGTGTGGGAGAAGTCTGACTTGATCACGGGATCAAATCTACGGTGGAGGCGCGGGCATCCCCGACGAGGTCGACCATACGATCGGCGCCGTCGAGCACTCCGACCGGAAGAGTGCGTGCGGCCATCCCCGCGATGAGTGCGCGGTCTTCGAGAAGCGGTACAAGGTGGTCGAGCACCCAGCGGGGAGTGAACTGGGCGTTGTCTACAATCAGGGCCCCTCCGGCATCGACGACCTCGCGGGCGTTGAGTCGCTGCTCGCCATTTCCGATCGCCAGGGGGACATACACCGCGGGTACCCCGAGGGCGCTGAACTCGCTCACGGTCGCGGCTCCGGCCCGGGCGATGGCGAGATCCGCTGCGGCCAGGGCCAGGTCCATGCGGTCGCAGTACGGCAACACGAGGTAGTGCGCCAGTTCGGTGGGCGGCAGGAGAAAGCGTTCTCCCGTGATGTGGAAGATCTGCCAGCCGGCCCCGATGATGGTGGCCGCCGCTGCATTCACCACCTCGTTGATGTGCTTTGCGCCCTGGGAACCTCCGGTCACGAATAGGGTCGGGCGCGTTGGTGAGAGTCCGAAGTGCTCGAGAGCCTCGCGACGTTTCTTCGGTCGGTCGAGGGACTCGATCTCCCGGCGCAGCGGCATGCCAACGAAGCGGGCGTGCGGAAGGCGGGCGGTGCGGAAGGCGGTGCCGACGAAGCGAGTGAACCGGGCCCCCAACCGATTCGCCATCCCCGGCCGGGCGTTTGCCTCATGGATCGCAATCGCGACTTTCTCCCGGTGGGCCGCGAGATAGGCCGGAGCGGACACATAGCCACCGAAACCGACAACCACGTCGATTCGGTGCTCACGGATCAGGGCGCGGATCTCGTTGACCAGTCGGATGAAGCGGCCGGGGAATCGCGACGCGTCTGCATTCGGGCGGCGTGGAAAGGGCAGGCGGGGAACGACCAGCAGTTCGTAGCCCCTCGCGGGCACCAGGCGGGACTCGAGGCCTTCCGCCGTGCCGAGGACGAGGATGACCGCATCCGGTTCGCGCGCGAGCAGGCGGTCTGCGACCGCGAGCAGGGGGTTCACGTGGCCGGCGGTTCCCCCGCCGGCAAGGAGGTACCGCGTCACCCCAGGCGACCGCCGGTCGAGGCTACCGATGCGGCATCCGGCGCCTGGCGCGCGAAAGACAGCACGATTCCGATTCCGAGCAGGGTGGTGACGAGGGCGGATCCGCCGGCTGAGATCAGGGGAAGCGGCACCCCGAGCACGGGTAACAGTCCCAGTACGACCGCGATGTTGACGAAGGCCTGGCCGATGATCCAGACCAGGACCGCGCTCACCGCGACCCGTGCGAAGGCGTCGGTGGAGGGGCGTCCACGGATGATCCGCACGAAGGTGACCGCGAGCACCAGCAGCAGCACCAGCACCAGGACCGCACCGATGAGTCCGAGTTCCTCGCCGATGATCGCGAAGATGAAGTCGTTGTCGGCCTCGGGAATCCAGGACCACTTGCCCTTCGAATTGCCGAGTCCCACGCCGAAGATGCCACCGGCGGCGAGTGCCCACCAGCCGTGAACGGTCTGGTAGCAGAGGCCGAAAAAGTCACTGTCGGTCTGGCAGCCCTTGAGCGTCACCGCGATTCGCGAGGCCCGCGAGTCCGAACCGAGCGCAATCACCGCGCCGGCGATCAGCATCGCCACCAGCGGGATGGCAAGAAGGCGCAGGTTGACTCCGGCGAAAAACAGAGCGGCGAACACGATCGCAAGCAGGATGATCGCGGTGCCGACGTCGCCGCCGAGCACGACGAGTACGATCGCGATACCGGCCGGGATGAGAGGCTTCAGCAGCTCGCGCCAGTCGTTGAGGCGATCCTTCATCTCGGCGAGCGATTTACCGAGCCAGAGCACGAGCACGACCTTGATGAGTTCGGACGGTTGCGCCGTGAATCCGCCGATGTTGATCCAGTTGCGGTTTCCGTTGATCTCGACACCAATATGGGGCACGAAGACCAGGAGTTGCAGCACAATCGCAATCCCGAGGAACCGACCGGCCCACTTCTTCCAGAAGAAGGCGGGGAGCCGCGCTGCGATGAGCATCAGCGGCACCCCGATGGAGGCGAAGAGCACCTGGCGCACGAATCCGTTGTAGAAATCCCCGCTCGCCTTGAAGGACTCGACCGCTGATGAGGAGAGCACCATGATGAGGCCGAAAACCACGAGGAACAGGGTCGTTCCGAGCAGAAGGAAGTAGCTCCCCGTCTCGGCGGCGAAGAGACGCTTGACAGCGACGACAGCACCAGGGCTACGGGAGTCAGTCACCGCAGTGGGAGGTGTCGGGGGAGCGGCTGGCTTACGCTTCGAACGAGGGCGCGGTGGGCTCGTCGTCATCCGTGCCCTCTCCCCGCGCTTCTCGTACCGCTTCTGCAAACCGGCTTCCCCGGTCGGCGTAGTCGGTGAACTGGTCCATGGATGCGGCCGCCGGTGCGAGCAGAACTGTGTCCCCGCGTCGGGCAGCCGCGACCGCCAGTCTCACGACCGCCGGCATCACCTCTTTAGTGTCAGCGGTGTCGACCTCGAACACCGGCAGGGTCGGCGCGTGTCGCGCGAACGCATCGCGCAGCGCCGAACGATCGGCCCCGATCAGGATGGCCGCGCGCAGGCGGGTGCGGCTCGTCGAGACCAGTTCGGTGACGTCCACCCCCTTGAGCAATCCGCCGACCACCCACACCACGGACTCGAACGATTCGAGCGCGGCCTTGGCCGCATGCGGATTGGTCGCCTTCGAGTCGTTCACCCAGCGGACACCGTCGCGCTCGAGGATCGTCTCCGTGCGGTGATGGTCCATGCGGAAGCCCTGGAGGGCGGAGCGGATATCGCCGGGCGATACCTCGAATGATCGAGCGAGAGCGGATGCCGCCAGTACGTTCGCGATCATATGCGGCGACCCGAGACCGACGGTTTCGAGTTCGGGAACGGTGGTGATCTCGATGGCCGCCTTCCAGCGGTCGGCGAGGAACGCGCGGTCCACCACGATCTCCTCGACGAGGCCCACATCGCTCGGGCCGGGAATGCCGCGACCGAAGCCGATCGCGCGGCATCCGTCCACCACCTCGGCCTCCTCGACCAGTTCACGGGTGGTGTCGTCCTCGAGGTTGTAGACGCAGGCGACCCGGGTGCGCTCGTAGACACTACCCTTGGCGGCACGGTAGGCCGCAGGTGAACCGTGCCAGTCGAGATGGTCGTCGGCGACGTTGAGACACACACTCGACCAGGCCGACATCGACTTGAGGTAGTGCAGCTGAAAACTCGAAAGCTCCACCACCAGGGCGTCGAAGCCGATCGGGTCGCGCACTGCGTCGAGCACCGGGACGCCGACATTACCGCAGGCGATCGATCGCTTACCGCCGGCGACGAGCATTGCGGTGGTGAGCTGTGTGGTGGTGGTCTTTCCGTTGGTACCGGTGATCGCGATCCATTCGGCGACTCGTCCCGAACAGTCTCGAAGACGCCAGGCCAGTTCGACATCGCCCCAGACCGGCACACCGACCGAGGTGCACCATGCGACGAGCGGATGCGTCGGGGCGAAACCGGGCGACACCACGACCAGTTCGGGGGCGAACGCCGCCAGCTCGCTCTCGAGGTCCACTCGCGCCAGGCGCACTCCGATCACGTCGAGCAGGTCCATGGTTTCGTCACCGGCATGATCCGCGAGCACGACGAGCTCGGCCCCGAGCTCCGCGAGGGTGTCCGCGACGGAGAAGCCGGTAACGCCGAGACCGAGCACGGCCACCCGGAGTCCTGCCCAGTCGGCGTTCCACCCCGTGAGTCCGGCGACGTCATCCGCAGTGCGTCCCATCAGGGAACCCGAGAGAGCCATTCGAGATAGAAGGTGCCGACTCCGGCACCCACGAAGAGGCCGGAGATGATCCAGAAACGCACAACGATCGTGACTTCGGCCCAGCCCTTCATCTCGAAGTGGTGGTGAAGAGGGCTCGCCCGCCAGATGCGTTTGCCGTGGGTGACCTTGAAATAGATGCGCTGCACGATCACCTGGCCGGTGATGACGAGGAAGAGCCCGCCGATAAGCACGAGGAGCAGTTCGGTGCGGGAGAGGATCGCCAGAGCGGCGAGGGCTCCGCCGAGGCCGAACGACCCGGTGTCGCCCATCGTGATCTGAGCGGGCGCGGTGTTCCACCAGAGGAACCCGATCAGCGAGCCGACGATCGCCGCGGCGACCACCGCGATATCGAGTGGGCGCGAGACGGTATAGCACTTGAAGAGATTGTCGCCGACGGTACGGCTGAAGCAGGACTGGTTCGACTGCCAGAACCCGATGATGATGTACGAGCCGATCGCGAGGATGGATGCGCCGGCGGCGAGGCCATCGAGTCCGTCGGCGAGGTTCACCGCGTTGGTGGTGGCCGTCGTGATCAGCACGATCCACGCGATGAACAGGATGATTCCGAAAGTGGCACCGAACACGACGACGAAGTTGAAGTTGAGGTCGCGAACGAAGGAGATCGACGTCGAGGCGGGAGTCCGGTTGTTGGCATCGCGGTACATGAGCGCGATGATGCCGAACGCGATGGTCACGATCACACTGCCGAGGATCTTGAAGGGGCCGGCAAGTCCGATGCTGTTCTGGCGCTTGACCTTGAGGAAGTCGTCGATGAAGCCGATGAGGCCGAGCCCGGCCATCATCGCGAGCACCAGGATCCCGGTGCCGGCGACGGAGTCCCCACCCACGAGATGGCCGACGAAATAGCCCACGATCGCCGCTGTGATGAACACGATTCCGCCCATCGAGGGCGTTCCCCGCTTCATCACGTGCGCGGTCGGAGTGTCGGCGCGAATGAACTGGCCGAGCTTGAGTCGCCGGAAAGTCTTCGCGAACAGCGGGGTCAGCAGCAGGGTGAACACCATACTGACGCCGCCGGCGGTGAGGAGGGCGATCACTCAGGTCACCTCACCGAGGCGGTCGCCGAGGAAGCGGAGGTTGGCGGACTTCGACGACTTCACCAGCACGATGTCGCCCGCGCGCAGATCGGCACGGAGCTGCTCGTAGGCCTCGTCGGCGGTCGCGACGAGCATCGACTCCCCGTCCCAGGAACCTTCCAGTCCCGCAGCGTTGTGGATGTGGCGGGCACCGTGGCCCACGACGATGAGTTTCTGGATGTTGAGACGCACGACCAGACGTCCGATGCGGTCGTGCTCCTCGTCCGAGAGCTCCCCGAGTTCCGTCATCTCGCCGAGGACCGCGATGGAACGCTGGCCGGGTTCGATGATCTGGGCGAGCGTCTTGAGCGCGGCGGACATCGAGTCGGGGCTGGCGTTGTAGGCATCGTTGATCACGATGATGCCGTCCGATCGGGTCAGCAACTCCATGCGCCATCGTTCTGCGCGCGGCACGGATTCGAGGGCGCTGATGGCGGTGTCGAGGTCGACACCGAGCTCACGGGCCACCGCGAGGGTAGCGAGGGCGTTCATGACGTGGTGTTCTCCGAGGATCCGCAGCAGCACCGGCCGGTGGATGTCGCCCTCGATGAGGGTGAACGCAGTGCCGGAGGCCGTGGCACGCAGGTCGTCGCCGCGCACGTCGGCCGAGGCATCCAGGCCGAACCAGACCGGCCGGGCCTTCGTGAGGGAGGCCATGGCGGCGACGCGCTCGTCGTCGACATTGAGAACCGCGACGGCATCGGCCGGCAGCCTGGTGACGATCTCGGACTTCGCCCGCTGGGTCTGCTCGATACCGCCGAATTCACCGGCATGGGCGAGGCCGACCTTGAGAACGACCGAGATATCCGGGATGGCGATGCCGACGGTGCGGGCGATCTCTCCGATTCCCGACGCCCCCATCTCGACCACCAGAAAACGAGTGTCGAGGTCGACGGACAGCATCGAGAGCGGTGCACCGACCGTGTTATTGAAGGAGCCCGGAGGCGCGATCGTGGCGCCCGCGGTCTCGAGCACCGCCCGCAGCATGTTCTTTGTCGTGGTCTTGCCATTGGACCCGGTGATGCCGATCACCGTCAGCGTGCCCGCCGTGCGCACGGTTGCAACGACGAACCGGGCGAGATCGGCGAGTGCCGTGAGGGTGTCCGAGACGACGATCTGGGATACCGCGAGTTCGAGTTCGTGGTCGACGAGCAGCAGGGCTGCGCCGTTGTCGATCGCGGCCTGCGCGAACAGGTGACCGTCGGACACCTCCCCGGGCAGCGCGATGAAGAGCGACCCGGGGGTGACGAGCCTCGAGTCGGTCTGCACCGAGCCGGAGACCTCGTCGAAGTCGTGGGAGCCGGACGCGAGGCGAAGGGTGCCGCCGACGGCCGCCGCGAGTTCGGCCAGCGTGAGAGAGATCACTTTAAGCCCAGCCTGCCTCTCGCAGCGCCTCACGGGCCTCTGCTCGGGCGGAATACGGTGTGCGCTCGCCCCGGATGTCGCGATAGTCCTGGTGGCCTGGGCCGGCCCAGAGGATCGAGTCACCCTCCTGCGCAAGCCCGACCGCGACGCGGATCGCCTTTTCCGGCGGGCTGACCTCATGCAGCTCCGCCTGGTGCTCCGCGAGATTCGCGCCCTCGATCAGCGTCGCACGAATTGATTCCGGGTCTTCGAATCGCGGATGGTGGTCGGTGATGACGAGGATGTCCGAGCCTTCGGACGCGACTCGGCCCATCTCATGCCGCTTGGTGCTGTCGCGGTCGCCATCGGCACCGAACACCATGATCACGCGGCCAGTGGTGAAGTTGCTCACCGCGCCGAGGGTGTTGAGGAAGGCATCCGGACTGTGGCCGAAGTCCACGTAGACACTCGGCCCACGGTCGCCGGAAACCCTTTCGGTGCGCCCCGGCAGGTAGACGTCGATGCCGTCCCGGATCGCCTGGCCGATGGCTTCGAGCTCGAACCCTGACTCGACCAGCATCACGATGGCGAGGGCGGCATTGGCGGCCATGTGCCTGCCGATGAGCGGCACATGGCTCGTGATCGATCGTCCCTCCGGGCCGGTGAGGGCGAATTCGACGCCGGACGCACGCTCATCGAGAATCTCGACATTCCACTCGCCCGCGATGCCGTGCGTCGATGAGATTGTGGTGATCGGGATGCGCGAGCGGTCGACGACCTTCTGGCCCCAGGCCGTGTCGAGGGAGACGACCCCGCGCTTGCCGCGCCCGGCGTCGAAGAAGTCGAGTTTCGCCTCGAAGTACTCGTCCATGTCGACATAGTCATCGAGGTGGTCGTGGCTGAGGTTGGTGAAGGCCACGACATCGAACATGAGGCCGTCGACCCGGTTGCTGGTGAGAGCCTGGGCGCTGACCTCGACCGCCACAGCGCGCACCCCGCTCTCGCGCATCCGAGCCAGAAGAGCGTGCATCTCGCTCGCCTCCGGAGTCGTGAGTCTGGAGACGACGCTCTCTTGCCCGATATGGCGCTCGGCGGTGGACGAGAGCCCGGTCACGAGTCCCAGCTGCTTGAGAATCGCTTCGAGGATGTACGCGGTGGAGGTCTTTCCGTTGGTGCCGGTGATGCCGAGCATGAGGGGTGGATTCTCGTTGGTGCGGTACACCCAGGCCGAGATGTCACCGAGGGCCGCGCGCGGGGAGTCGACGACCACGATGGGAAGGCGGGCGTCCGCGGCGAGTTCGGCCCCGGCCTGATCGGTGAGCAGGGCCACTGCACCGCTCGCGGCGGCCTGAGCGGCGTATCGCGCGCCATGGCTGTGGAGACCCTGGATTCCCACGTAGAGGTCGCCCGCTTCCACCTCGGTCGAGCGAAGGGTGACACCGGTGATCTCGACGCCGTCGAGCGAGCCGACCGAGTCGAGCCCGAAGTCCGAAACGAGTCCGGCGAGAGGCCTGGCCAGCGGATGCTCCGGTCGAAGAACCGGGGGGATCCGTGCAGTCACAGCGTCTACTTTCTTACCAGGTCGTCGCCGGATAGGTGGATGGCGATGTCGAGGGGGGTACCCGGTACTTTGTGAGCACCTGGGACATGATCTTCTTGAAGGTCGGCGCCGCAGCAGCCGACGACTTTATAGTAGCGGGCTTGGTATAGGTCACGACGACGACGTACTGGGGGTCTTCCGCGGGCGCGATCCCAGCAAACGAGACGACGCGGTCTCCGGTGTAACCCCCGTTGGAAGCGACTTCGGCGGTGCCACTCTTGCCCGCCACGCGGTAGCCGGGGATCTTGACGGCCTGGGAGAGCTCGCCGGCCTGCACGACGCTCTCGAGCATGTTGACCACCGTTTTCGCCGTGCGTTCGGAGACCACCCGGGTGCCCGTGGCCGAGGGCACCCCGGTCACGGTGCCGTCGGCCTTCGTGCAGCTTTCGACGAGCGTCGTCGGCAGTCTCACGCCTCCGTTTCCGAGTGTCGCAAAGATCTGGGCGACCTGCAGGGCGGTGGCCGAGACCCCCTGGCCGTAGAGCACGTTGTAGTGGGTCTGGTTGTCCCAGGGCAACTTGTTGATCAGGCCCGTAGCCTCTCCGGGGAAGCCGACGGCAGTCGCCTGGCCGAGGCCGAACTTCTTCATATAGTCGAGACGGGTCTTCTCGGGCACCTGCGAACCGAGCTTGGAGATTCCCACGTTCGAGGAGTTCTGCAGCACCCCGGTGAGCGTGAGATGCTGCTCCGGATGCGGGGTGGCGTCGTTGACAGTGGAACCCTCAGGGGTCACCCAGTGGGACGGCACAACCGCCTGCATGGCCGGGGAGCCGATGCCGGTGTCGATGAGCATTGCCGCCGACATCGCCTTGAATACGGAGCCGGGCTCATACTGGGCCGTGAACGCGTGCGACCCGTAGTTGGCGAGGTCCGAACCATCCACGTTGTTCGGATCGACCGGTGGCCAGTCGGCCACCGCCATGAGGTGGAAGTCCTTGATGCGCAGCACGATGGCAGTCGCCGACTGGGCGCCGATCGCGGTTCCCTGCTCCGCGATCGCCTGGAGGGCGAACCACTGCAGATCACTGTCGATGGAGAGCTTGAGCGTTCCGCCGGGCTTGGATGCCGTGTTGATGACCTCGCTTCCGGGGATCTGCACCCCATCCGCACCCTGTTCGTAGGTGGTGCTTCCGCTGGTGCTCCCGAGGCAGCTCTTGTCGTCGCCGAGCTCGAGGCCCCCGCCCGGGCCATCCGTGCTCATAAAGCCCGTGAGGTTGCCGGCGACAGCGCCATTCGGATAGGTGCGCCGGGGATGCAGTTTGAAGATGGTTCCCGGGATCTTGAGCTTCTCGATGGCCCGCTTGGTGGCGAGGTCGACGGACTTGGAGACCATCGCATAGTTCGAGGTCGGATTCTTGGTCAGCGACGAAAAAATCGTTGCGGGATCCTGCTTGGTGAGGTTCGCGATCTCGGTAGCGGCCTGCATCACTGTGACCCGTGACGTGGTACCGTCCTTCGCTCGACGAAGAAATCCTGCAGCATCGATCAGTGCGATGTTCGCCGGAGACACGGTGAGGTCGAACCGGTTCACGCTGTCGGCCAGCACTACACCGTTCGTGTCGACGATTGCGCCCCGTGCCGCATAGGTGGGGGTTTTCACGGCACGCTTGCCGAGCGAGTCAGCGGTGAGCTGATCGGCCCGCACGAGCTGGATATCGACGAGACGCACGGCGAATATGCCGACGACCGCGAACACCACCACGATGGCGAGAGCCAGGCGACGGCGGCTGCGGCGCGGGTTGGTCACGGGCGCTTCCTCACGAAGTTCGGATGGTGCGGATGGTCAGTGGGTGATCGGCGACGGCAACACCGTCTGTGCCGGTGCCCCCGGGGTGGACGCTACCGATCCCGCACCCGTGGACGCGGCAGGCGCGCCCGTGCCCACCGCCGCAGCAGCGGCAGCCGCTGCGGCCCCGAGGGCCGAGATGTCGGGGGTGATGAGTGCGTTCGGCGTGTAGATCGCGGCATCCGCGGCCACGGTCGTGTCGGCGGTCGCGGCCGTGGGGGCGCGGGTGACTCCGCCGGAGAGGCTGAGGAAGCCCTGGCTGCCCGTGTTCATCACCATTCCGAGCGCGGATGCCTGGCCCGCGAGGTTCTGCGGGGACTGGAGAACGTTGAGGGACTCGCCGAGGGCTTGCTGGTCGCGGGACAGATCGCGCTGGGTCTGCTGCAGGCCCGAGATCTGGTAGGCGCCATCCGACAGCCAAATGCTGAGCACAAGCTGCCCCATCAGGATCACGAAGAGGCCCGCCACGGCAACGAGAGCGTAGATCACACGGGGGCGGGCACGCTTCTGGCTGCGGGTCGAGACGATCTCGATATGGCGTGGATGGCTGTCGTGTTCGGCCGGCAGGAAGTCTGGCAGATCGATGGCGAGAGTGGTGCTCATGCGGCCCTCCGGATTCGTTCGGCGGCGCGCAACCGCACGGGGGTGGACCGTGGGTTCAGTGCCTTCTCCTCGTCGGTTGCGAGTTCGGCGCCGCGCACGAGCAGTCTGAGTTCTGCACGGTGTTCCGGCAGTTCGATCGGGAGTCCCGCCGGGGCGGTGGAGGAGGACGCCACTGCCAGGGCCCGCTTCACGATGCGGTCTTCGAGCGACTGGTACGCGAGCACGACCATGCGGCCCTCGACCGCGAGAGAGCGGATAGCGGCAGGGATCGCACGCTCGAGCACCGAGAGCTCCTGGTTCACCTCGATGCGCAGCGCCTGGAAGACACGCTTGGCCGGGTGTCCCTTGCGCTGGATCGCCACCGGGGTCGCCGCGGTGATCAGTTCGACCAGCTCCGCCGAGCGCACGAGCGGCCGTACTTCCCGGGCTTCCACGATCTTCTTGGCGTAGCGCTGAGCGAGACGCTCCTCGCCGAACTCCCAGAAGATGCGACGCAGCTCGGACTCGCTGTAGTCAGCGAGGATGCGCTCGGCGGTGAGAGGGGAGGTCGCATCCATGCGCATGTCGAGCGGGGCGTCCTTCGAGTAGGAGAAACCGCGCTCCACCCGATCGAGCTGGAGCGACGAGACTCCGAGGTCGAAGAGGGTGCCGGATACCTCGGGGATCCCGAGTTCGTCGAGGGACTCCTCGAACCTGTCGTACACCGTGTGCACCAGGTGCACGCGGCCAGCAAAAGACGCGAGGCGCTCCCCCGCGATCGCGAGAGCATCGGTGTCGCGGTCGAGACCCACCAGCACGAGCTGGGGAAAACGCTGGAGGAAGGCCTCGGCATGGCCTGCCATACCGAGGGTGGCATCCACCAGTACGGCGCCCGGGTGGGAGACCGCGGGGCCGAGCAACTCGATGGTCCGTTCGAGCATCACGGGGGTGTGGATCTGGTTGTCGACCATAGAGACCGGTGATTCTGATGCTCCTTGGTCCTGATCCCCATCCGTCCGACCTGTCACCGGGGAAGTGATGTCAGGGCGAATCGACGGCTGGGAGTCAGGATCAAGGACGCTAGAAGAGCCCGGGGATCACCTCCTCCGTGGTGTCGGCGAAGGCACTCTCCTGCTCGGAGTAGTAGGTCTCCCAGGCGGCGGTGTCCCAGATCTCGGCGCGGTTGCCCACGCCGATCACGGTGAGGTCGCGGCCGAGGCCAGCGTAGGAGCGAAGCCCGGCGGGGATCGTCACGCGGTGTTGGGTGTCCGGCACCTCGGCGTTCGCTCCGGAGAGAAAGAGACGCTGATAGTCGCGGGCCTGCTTGCTGGTGACCGGAGCCTGGCGGATGCGGTCGTGCAGCTCCTCGAACTCGCGGGTGGAGAACACATAGAGGCAGCGCTCCTGGCCGCGGGTGATCACAATGCCGGATTCGAGTTCTGACCAGAACTTGGCCGGAAGGATGACGCGGCCCTTGTCGTCGAGCTTGGGGGTGTGCGTGCCCAGGAACATCGACGACTCCCCTCATTCTCCGGCCTGGATTCAGGTGTGCTCCACTTTACTCCACTTTCCGCCACAAAACAATAAAAAGCACGCCGAACTGCCCCGAACTGGGGTTGATTTCCCGGTGATATCAAGGATGTTGGCCGTGGAGGGAAATCGAGCAAGTTGGCAAGATGCAGGGTGGAAAGGGCACAAAAAAGGCCGATCTCTCGATCGGCCGTTATTTGTGATGCCTGACTACTGCTCGCGTCCGTCCTGCCGCTTGTCCCACCGCTCGTTCATACGATCCATGAAGGTCGCCTTCGACCGTGATTCCGTGGGCCGTGGTGCCTCTTCGACCAGCCGCCGTGGCGAGGAGATCGACACGAGCACCCCCACGAACATCACGACAAATCCGGCGACGCCGAGGACGGGTAACTGGAGCACCACTCCCGTCACGATGACCGCGATTCCGGCAAGTCCGACGAGCACACCGATCACGATGGCGCGGTAGGTGGGTCGTCCCCGACCGGATCCGACGGTCGCGACGAAGTCTGCGTCGTTGTGATAGAGACTGCGTTCCATCTCGTCCAGGAGACGCTGTTCATGTTCCGACAGCGGCATAGTGACTCCCTTCGGGTCAGAGGCGTGTGTTCCGTCTGGTCAATTGTAGGCTCCCCCACGTGGCTAGGCTATAACTGTGCCTGAGAGTAAGCGGTTAGTTGACCTAGTCCAGAGCGACATTGATGCCTTCCTGGATGATCGTGAGCCGCTGCTCGCCTCCATCGGGCCGGACCTCGCGCCGTTCATCGAATTCTCCCGCGACTTGCTTCGGGGTGGCAAGCGGTTTCGAGCACTGTTCTGCTACTGGGGCTGGCAGTCCGTGAGCGGACACACCACCGCCTTCGACGGGATGCCCGATCGCACCCCGGGAAGCGACCTCGAAGCGATTGTGCTTGCCGCGAGCGGTCTCGAGGTGTTTCACGCAGCCGCCCTTGTGCATGACGACATCATGGACAACTCCGACACCCGGCGCGGGATGCCGAGCGCGCACAGGCGATTCGAGAGGCTCCACGACGACGGCCGATGGACCGGGAGCGCGCGCGGATTCGGCCAGTCGGCTGCGCTACTACTCGGTGACCTGCTTCTGAGCTGGAGCGACGAACTCTTCGACTCCGGCCTTCAGGCACTCTCGTCCCCGGCCGCCCGAGTGGCCGCGCGGGCGGAGTTCAACCGGATGCGCACCGAGGTGACCGTCGGCCAGTACCTCGACGTTCTCGAGGAACGCAGCTGGCGCAACTACCCCGAGCCGGAGCTCCTGTCCCGGGCCCACCGGGTGATCGTCTACAAATCCGCGAAGTACAGCATCGAGGCGCCTCTCACGATCGGAGCGGCGCTGGCCGGTGGATCCCTCGCACAGGTAGCTGCGCTGCGCGAATTCGGTCTTCCACTGGGGATCGCCTACCAATTGCGCGACGACCTCCTCGGCGTCTTCGGTGATCCCGAGACCACCGGCAAACCTGCGGGTGATGACCTCCGCGAGGGTAAACGAACGGTGCTCATCGCGCTCGCGCGAACCGAGCTCCCGTCCAATTCGACGAGTCTCCTCGACGAACTGCTCGGAGACCCCGAGCTCTCCCCGCAGCAGGTGACGATGCTCCAGGCATCCATCCGTGACAGCGGGGCGGTCGAGCATGTCGAGCGCATCATCGATCACAACGTGACGATCGCGATCGCTGCGATCGAGGATGCCCCGCTGAGCGCGGCTTCGAAGCAGCAGCTGGTGCAACTCGCCGATACCGTGATCAAACGCTCTGCCTGAGAGCGCGCTCCGCCGAAGGGCGGGACGCCGCTAGAACCCGAGGGCCTGGGCGACCCGGCGCACCTCGGCCTTGCGGCCGGCGCGCAGCGCGTCGATGGGGGGAATCCCGATGCTCTCCTCCGCGGTGAGCAGCCAGTGCATTGCCTCGTCATCGCTGTACCCGCTGTCGTGCAGCACCAGGATGGTCCCGCGCAGTTCGGGCAGTGGCTCCGCATCACGGATGAAGGCCTCCGGCACTTTCCAGACGCCGTCGACCTTCGAGGCGAGCAGGCTGTGGTCCTCGATGAGCCGGCGCACTTTACTCACGCCGATTCCGAGGATGTCCACGAGTTCGGGGAGGGTGAGCCAGCGGGTGTCCGAAGCAGTAGTCACGACTCCAATGCTGCCAGACCCACGCCACCTAACAAACTTCTCCCCTGTGTTTCGGTTGCGTTAACTCGAACAACTTGCGTCACGCTAATTGACACTGCTATCGATCTGTGTCAGCGTTCACTAATTGTCGCGCGCCCGTTCCCGGGCGGGCGAGATGTCTCGGGGCGGGAGAGATGTCTCGGGGCGGGAGATAGGCGAGGTGTGACCATGACGAAAGCATTCGACCAGGGCGGCGGCGACGATCGTCGACGGCGGACCGCTCGGCCCGAACAGAACCGGATCGTCCGCGGTCTCTTCACCACCATCCCGATCGTGCTCGCCGGGTCGATGGCGATGAGTCTCAATGTCACCGGTCCTCTCCACACGACCGACCTCCGCCGGGACAAGCCGCGGGCCACTCCGTCTGAGCTCGGCAAGAGCATCCGTGACGCGTTCACCGCGGCCGCTCGAGCCGCGACCAATCCGGAGGCTGCTCCGGTGTCCCAGGGCAGGGTCGCCATCGCTGCGGCTCCGGCCACCTACCGCGTGGTCGCGGGCGACACCGTCTCGAGCATCGCCGGACGGTACGGCCTGGCCACCGCTTCCGTACTCGCCCTCAACGGGCTCAGCTGGAAGTCCGTGATCTTCGCGGGACAGACTCTCACGCTCAGCCTGAACGGGCCTGTCGCTGCGGTGGCTCCCGTCACCGCCACTCCCACCAGTCGCTACACCATCCAGAAGGGCGACTCGATCGGCGGAATCGCCGCGAAATTCGGGCTCGCCACGCAGACGCTCCTGAGCGCCAACGGGCTGGCCTGGACCAGCATCATCTACCCCGGTCAGACCATCGCGATCCCCGGGTCTGCCCGTGTGGCATCCGTTTCTCCGGCGAGCCAGGTGCGAATAATCGAAGCACCGTCCACCCCGGCCGTGAGCCGCACCCCGGTGACCTACACGATCGCGAGCGGTGACTCGATCGCCGGGATCGCCGCGAAGTTCGGCGTGACCGCGCAAGCCATCCTGACCGCGAACAACCTCACCTGGTCGAGCATCATCTACGGGGGGCACGCGCTCGCCATCCCGACCGCTCCGCCCGTCGTGCCCACTTCGTCGGCCGCCGTCGTCGCTCTCACGAGCGAGATGGCAGCCAACGCGCGCACTATCGTCTCCGTCGGCCGCTCGCTCGGCGTGCCGGAGTACGGTCTCGTCGTAGCTCTCGCCGCGGCTGCACAGGAGTCCGGGCTCCGCAACCTGGGCTACGGCGATCGCGACTCGATCGGCATCTTCCAGCAGCGCCCGAGCACGGGGTGGGGCACTCCGGCCCAGATCCTCGAGCCCACCTATGCGGCCCGGCTGTTCTTCGGCGGACCGAAGAATCCCAACGCCGCGAACACGCGCGGACTCCTCGACATCCCGGGATGGAAGGCCAAGTCGGTGACCGATGCGGCGCAGGCCGTGCAGCTCTCCGCCTTCCCGAAGGCCTACGCCAAGTGGGAGACCTCCGCACGTTCCTGGCTCGCCGCCATCAGGTAGCCCGCCCAACATAACGATTGCGGCAATACGCCCGATCCACACGGCCCGGGCCCGGTGTTTTAGCCGGATGATCCGCCAGTCGATCCGTAGACTCGATCAGTGACCACCAGCAGCACTGACCCCCTGATCGGACGTCTCATCGACGGCCGATACCAGGTGCGCTCGCGCATTGCGCGCGGCGGTATGGCTACGGTGTATCTGGCCACGGACCTGCGCCTGGAACGCCGGGTCGCGATCAAGGTCATGCACGGACACCTGGCCGACGATTCGCAATACAAGGCCCGCTTCATCCAGGAGGCGCGCTCGGCGGCGCGACTGGCGCATCCGAACGTCGTCAATGTCTACGACCAGGGCCAGGATGGCGAGACCGCCTACCTCGTGATGGAATACCTGCCGGGCATCACGCTGCGAGACCTGCTGATGGAGCACAAGGTGCTCACCACGATGCAAGCGGTGGACATCATGGAGGCGATCCTGTCCGGTCTTGCCGCCGCCCACAAGAACGGCATCGTGCACCGCGACCTGAAGCCCGAGAACGTGCTGCTCGCGGACGATGGCCGCATCAAGATCGGCGACTTCGGGCTTGCGCGCGCGGCATCCGCCAACACGGCCACCGGTAACGCCCTCCTCGGTACGATCGCGTACCTCTCCCCCGAGCTCGTGACCCGTGGCGTGGCCGACACCCGCAGCGACATCTATGCCGTCGGCATCATGCTCTACGAGATGCTGGCCGGCGAGCAGCCGTTCAGGGGGGAACAGGCGTTCCAGATCGCGCACCAGCACGCCAACGACACCGTGCCGACCCCGAGCACCAAGAACCCCCGGGTGCCCGCCGAACTCGACGAGCTCGTGCTCTGGGCGACGGCGCGGGATCCGGAACAGCGCCCACGGGACGCGAAGGCCATGCTCGACCAGCTTCACGAGACGGAAGCACTGCTGCGGCTCGACGAGCCCGCCACTGCAGCGACCGCCATCCAGCGCACGATGATCATGCCCTCTGCCGTGGCCGCAGCGTCGAGCACCGGCGACACCCAGATCCTCTCCCCCAGGGTGCGTCACCGCACCGGTCCGATCCTCACGGAGACGGCCACCACGCTCGCTGCGAAGAGCGACACGAGGCGGGGCAGGGGATTCTGGCTGTTCGCCCTCATCATCCTCCTCGCCGCGCTCGCCGGCGGCACCGGATGGTACTTCGGTTCGGGGCCGGGCGCCCAGGTGGCGATTCCCGACCTCGCCGGACAGTCGCCGGCCGCGGCATCCACGACCCTGACCGGCCTCGGGTTCACGGTGAATCCCACGAGCGGCCAGGCGCCGTCGGTGAAGGTGCCGAAGGGTGCGGTGGTTCAGACGACGCCGCGGATCGGCACCCGCGCGCCCAAGAACAGCCAGGTCACCCTGCTGCTGTCCACCGGGCCACAGCTGCTCTCGGTGCCGGTGCTGGTCGGGCAGCCCGAGAAGACCGCGATGCAGAAGATCACCGACGCGCGCTTCGCCTACGACACGAAGGACTCGACCCGCCAGTTCGACGCGAAGGTCCCTCAGGGCACCGTGCTCTCCGCGTTCGGCACCGGCGGCGTCGATCTCTCCACGGCCACCACCTACGGCGAGAACCAGCCGATCTCGCTCGTCGTCTCGGCCGGTGCGATTCCGAATGTCGCGGGCCTCAGCGTCGCGGACGCTACCCAGAAGCTCAAGGACGTCAGCATCACTGCCACCCCCGGACGGGACACCTACAGCGACACGATCTCCGCCGGAAACGTCATCGGCATCGAGCTCGCCGACGGACAGGTGGTGCGCCCCGGAAACTCCGTGTCCCTGACGATATCGAGGGGCAAGGAGCAGATCGCGGTGCCGGATGTGGTCAACCTAACGTGGGACAAGGCCAAGAAGGCGCTCACCGACGCCGGTTTCGTGCCGAGCTACAACCGTGCCGCGGATGTTCTCCCCCCCGTCTTCACAGTGAGCAAGACCAGCCCCGCGGCGGGAACAATGGTCGACAAGGGTTCCACGGTGAAGGTCAACTTCAACAACTTCAACAGCTTCTAGCCACACTCGCGCCCCACGCGGGCCGCACGCCGGGGTCAGCGCGCGCCGAGCTCCTCGGCCACGAGGAATGCCAGCTCGAGCGACTGCATGTGGTTGAGCCGCGGGTCGCACAGGGACTCGTAGCGTGTGGCGAGGGTGGCCTCGTCGATCTGCTCGGAGCCGCCGAGGCACTCCGTGACGTCATCGCCGGTGAGCTCGATGTGGATGCCGCCCGGGTAGGTTCCCGCGTCACGGTGCGCCTCGAAGAAGCCCTTGACCTCGTCCACGACGTCGTCGAACCGTCGCGTCTTGTAGCCGTTGGGTGTGGTGAGGCCGTTGCCGTGCATGGGGTCGGTGACCCAGAGCGGGTTGGCGTCCACCCGCGTGATCGCCTCCAGCAGCGGCGGAAGAGCATCCCGGACCTTATCGGCGCCCATGCGCGTGATGAAGGTGAGACGCCCGGGTTCGCGGTTTGGATCCAGCTTGTCGATGAGCCGGAGCATGTCGTCGACCCTGGTCGTCGGGCCGAGCTTGACGCCGATCGGGTTGCGCACGCGGGACATGTAGTCCACGTGGGCGCCGTCGAGGTCGCGCGTGCGCTCCCCGATCCACAGGAAGTGTGCCGAAGTGTTGATCGGGGTGCCGTTGCGCGAATCGATCCGCGTCATCGGACGCTCGTAGTCCATGAGCAGGCTCTCGTGGCTCGTGTAGAAATCCACGCGCTTGAGCTCGTCGAAGTCGGCGCCCGCCGCCTCCATGAACTTGATGGCCTTGTCGATGTCGTGGGCCATCTGCTCGTAGCGCACGTTCGCCGGGTTGCGCGCGAAGCCCTGGTTCCAGCGGTGCACCTCACGCAGGTCGGCGAAGCCACCCTGGGTGAAGGCGCGCACGAGATTGATGGTGGATGCCGAGGTGTGGTAACCCTGCACCAGGCGGCGCGGGTCCGCCTCGCGTGACTCCGGCGTGAAGTCGAAACCGTTGACGATGTCGCCACGGTAGGCCGGCAGGGTCACGTCTCCGCGGGTCTCGGTGTCGCTCGAGCGCGGCTTGGCGAACTGGCCGGCCATCCGGCCCATCTTGATCACCGGGGTCGAGGCGCCGTAGGTGAGCACGACGGCCATCTGCAGCACGGTCTTGACCCGGTTGCGGATGGCGTCAGCGGTGGCCCCGGCGAAGGTCTCGGCACAGTCACCACCCTGCAGGAGGAAGGCCTGTCCGCGTGCGGCTGCCGCGAGGTGCTCGCGCAGCACATCGACCTCGCCGGCGAAGATGAGGGGCGGGAGAGTCGCAATCTCGGCGGACGCAGCCTGCACTGCCGACGCATCCGGCCATCGCGGCTGCTGCTTGATCGGCAGTGTACGCCAGTGGTCGAGGCCGGCGATCACCGAGGGATCTGCGAGTACGACCGGGTCATCATTGCTGGCAAACACAGGGGTGGTTCCTCAATGCGTCGGGGCTGATCGGGCGGGGTAAGGAGCAGACAAAGGGCCCGACTCGTCAGCCTACCGGGTGAGAGAAGCCAGCTTTTCCTTGACAGAGGAAGCGTAGACATCCACATACTCCTGGCCGCTGAGGCGGTCGAGCTCGTACATGATCTCGTCGGTGATGGAGCGGAGGATGAAGCGGTCACCCTCCATGCCATCGAACCGGGAGAAGTCGAGCGGCTTGCCGATGACGATCCCGATGCGACGCACCTTGGGCAGTCGCGACCCGATGGGCATGACCTTCTCGGTATCGATCATCGCGACCGGAACCACGGGAACACCGCTCTCGAGGATCATGCGCGCGACACCGGTGCGGCCGCGGTAGAGCCGACCGTCGGGGCTGCGGGTGCCTTCGGGATAGATGCCGAGCACCTCACCGCGTGAGAGAACACCGAGACCGGTCTGCAGGGACGCTTCGGAGGCCTTCCCCCCCGAGCGGTCGATCGGGATCATGCCGGTGGCCTTCAGGAAGTTCTTGATCATCCAGGACTTGGTTCCACGACCCGTGTAGTAGTCGCTCTTCGCCAGGAAGCTGATGCGACGGTCCATTACGAGCGGGAGAAAGACCGAGTCGATGAACGACAGGTGGTTGGATGCCATGATCACACCACCGGTCTTCGGGATGTTCTCGTGCCCGGTGACCCACGGACGGAAGGCCGTCTTCAGCAGCGGACCTGCCACCAGGTTCTTCATGAACCAGTAGAACATTTGAAACCTGCGCCTTCAGAGATTGCCTTACTCTAACGGCTTTGCGGGCCGCTACCGGTTCTCGGAGTGCAGGCGGGCGAGGTCGGCAGCGCCGACCACGCCAGCATCGTTCACCAGTTCGGCGATCACGAATTCGGGTTCGGGGTGGAATCCGCGCGCCGGAAGGTGGGAGAGGTAGGCCTCGCGGATCGGTTCGAGAAGCAGGTCGCCGGCCACCGCGACGCCGCCGCCGAAGACGAAGACCTGGGGGTCCAGCACCGCGCTGAACGAGGCGCAGGCCTGGCCGAGCCAGCTGCCGAGTTCGCGCAGCGCCTTCCGCGCCCCCGGGTCGCCCGCGACGATGAGCTCTGCGACATCCGGTCCGCCGAGGGTGCCTCGCCGCTCACGCACCGCGGCGAGCCCGAGGCCGATGCCGCCGACATCCGCGATCGCATTGGCCATCCGCAGCAGTGCCCGCCCTGATCCGTACTGCTCGATGCATCCTCGCGCGCCGCAGCCGCACGGCAGGCCGTCGGGCACGATTCGCATGTGGCCGAGCTCGGCGCCGGCGCCGAATCCGCCCCGGAACAGGCGGTCCTGGCTGACGATGGCCCCACCGACACCGGTGCCGATCGTCAGCATCGTCATGTCGCTGTAGAGGCGCCCCGCACCGAAGCGGAACTCGGCCCAGCCGGCCGCATTCGCGTCGTTGTCGATGGTGATATCCAGATCGAGCCGGTCGGTGAGAAGCTGGCGCAGCGGTTCACTGCGCCACGGTATGTTCGGCGCGTAATACACGGTCGACTGGGCCACGTCGATGAATCCCGGCGCCGCGACACCGGCCGCAGCCACATCCTGGCCGTCGCTCAGGCGTTCGATCATCGCGACGACGGCGTCGACGATCTGCTCCGAACCAGCCGTCGGGGTGGGCATACGGTCTTCCGCGATGATCTCACCGAGCTCCGAGACGAGAGCTCCCGCGATCTTGGTACCGCCGATGTCGATTCCGATTGCATGCACGAGCGATGACCTTTGTTCCGCGGGAGAGTTGTGGGAGAGCTACACGTGGTTCGGGGTTTCACCGGCCAACGCCTAGAGTTTAGGCAACGGGGGCGGCTAAGGCTATTTGCCTCCTCTCCCGTCAGCGCACGAAACGGCTCCCCACCGGAGCCCGTGTCGGCCCCGAAGGAGTTGCCGTGCAGGAATATGACGTACCCGCTCTCGTTGCAGCCGATCCCGACGCCAATGCGACGGATCTACTGGTCGACCGGGTGAAAGCCACCCCGGACCTCGCGCTGTTCGCGCTGCCCACGGCCACCGGCGGGTGGGCGGATGTCTCGGCATCCGAGTTCCTCGCCCAGGTCGTCGCCCTCGCCAAAGGCCTCGTTGCCGCGGGCATTCAGCCCGGAGACAAAATCGGGCTCATGTGCAAGACGCGTTACGAGTGGACGCTCATCGACTTCGCCACCTGGTTCGCCGGTGCGGTGCTGGTGCCCGTGTACGAGACCTCCTCCCCCAACCAGGTGCAGTGGAACCTCACCGACTCCGGTGCGATCGCCATGATCACGGAGACACCCGACCACTTCGCCCGCTTCGACGAGGTCTACGCGGACCTTCCGCTCATCCGCAATGCCTGGAAGATCAACCTCGGCGACCTCGACAAACTCGCCGCAAGCGGTGCCGAGGTGACGGACGAGGAGATCGAACGCCGCCGCGTGATCGCCACGGGGTCCGACCTCGCGACCCTCATCTACACGTCCGGCACGACGGGACGCCCGAAGGGCTGCATCCTCACCCATTCCAATTTCGTCGAGCTCTCCCGTAACGCCGCACTTGCGATCCCCGAAGTGGTGAATACCCAGTCCACGACACTGCTGTTCATCACCACCGCGCACATCTTTGCCCGGTTCATCGCGGTGCTCTGCATTCACGGCGGGGTGAAGGTGGGACACCAGGCCGACACGAAGCAGCTTCTCCCGGCCATGGCCTCCTTCCAGCCGACCTTCCTGCTCGCAGTCCCGCGCGTGTTCGAGAAGGTCTACAACTCCTCGGAACAGAAGGCCGAAAGCGGCGGTAGGGGCAAGATCTTCCGTCGTGCCGCCGCGGTGGCCATCGAGCACTCGAAGGCCCTCGATGCCGGGAACGTGCCTCTCTCGCTCAAGCTGCAGTTCGCGGTGCTCGATCGTCTCGTGCTGTCGAAGATCCGGGCGGCGATGGGCGGAAACGTCAAGTTCGCAGTCTCGGGATCCGCCCCCCTCGGCCTGCGGCTCGGCCACTTCTACCGCAGCCTCGGAATCACCATCCTCGAAGGCTACGGGCTCACCGAGACCACCGCGCCGATCTCCGTGAACCGCGCGTCGAACTTCAAGATCGGCAAAGTGGGCCCACCCCTTCCCGGCGTCTCGGTGCGCATCGCGGAAGACGGGGAGATCCAGGCCAAGGGCATCAACATCTTCGATGGATACTGGCAGAACCCGGAGGAGACCGCGAAGGTATTCGATGGCGAGTGGTTCACAACCGGCGACATCGGCGAATTCGATGAGGACGGCTACCTCTCGATCACCGGCCGCAAGAAGGAGATCATCGTCACCGCCGGGGGCAAGAATGTGTCGCCCGCCCAGCTCGAGGACCCCATCCGCGCCAATCCGATCGTGGACCAGGTGATCGTGGTGGGCGAACAGAAGCCGTTCATCGCGGCCCTGGTCAAGCTCGACGAAGAGATGCTGCCGGTGTGGCTCAACAACAACGGCGAGGACGCCAACATGTCGATCGAGGAGGCCGCGACACATCCGAAGGTCATCGCGGAGATCCAGCGGGCGGTGGATGCTGCGAACGCGACGGTCTCGCGGGCCGAGTCCATCCGCAAGTTCGTGATCCTCACCAGCGAGATCAGCGAGGCGAGCGGGCACCTGACGCCAAAGCTCAGCATCAAGCGCAACGTGATCCTCGCAGACTTCGCCCCGAACATCGAGCGCATGTACCAGGGCGCTCCCGCGACGGAAGGAATCTCGATCTAGCTGAGGCGCCGCTCATCGGCAGCGCCGGCTAGAACCAATCGCTGCGTCGAATGGCCTGCATCGCCTCACGACGCAGACCCTTCTCCAGGCCGTCGATGTAGAGCGTTCCGTCGAGGTGGTCCGTTTCGTGCTGCAGGGCTTGGGCCATGACGCCCTCGCCGCTCAGCTCGATCGCGTTGCCCTCGAGGTCGACGCCGGTGACCCGTGCGAATGGGTAGCGCAACCGCTCGAAATAGAAGCCGGGCACCGAGAGGCAGCCCTCGTCCACGAGCTCTGGCTCGCCCGACAGCTCCACGAGCACCGGGTTGATGATGTACCCGATCTCACCGTCGACGTTGAAGCTGAATGCCCTCTGGTTGACACCGATCTGTGGCGCAGCGACACCGGCCCGACCCGCGATCTTCACGGTGTCGAGGAGGTCGCTGATCAGCCCCGTGACGTCGTCCGTCGGGCGGATCGGGTCGGATGCGGTCTTCAGCACGGGATCACCGAAGATGCGGATCTGTCGCTCGGTCATGCTCAGTGGCTCACTTTCGAGGGTGGTGGGTGATATCGCGTACCGCGGATACGACGGACAGCGGTCGCTCAGGCGCCCTGGCGGGACGGCAGTCCGTCGACTACGAGTGCGGCAAGCTCGCGGGCGGATGCCTTCGTGAGCGGCTTGAGATCGCGGTAGTTGATCACGGAACCGGCAGCGAGCTGCGGGTCGTAGGGGATGCGCACTATCTCTCGCACGCGGGACTTGAAGTGTGCTTCGATCTCCTCGAGCTTCACGAGGTTGGTGCCCTGTGTGGCGGTGTTGAGTGCCACCACCGCATTCTTCACGAGATGCTGGTACCCGTTCGCCTCCAGCCAGGTGAGGGTCTCGGAGGCGAGGCGCGCCTCGTCGACGCTGCCACCGGAGACGACCACCACCGAGTCTGCCCGCTGGAGGGTCGCCCGCATCACCGAATGCACGATGCCCGTGCCGCAGTCCGTGAGCACGATCGAATAGAAACGCGCCGCCAGGTCGGCCACCACGTTGTAGTCGTTCTCGTCGAACGCCTCGGAGAGCAGCGGGTCGGTGTCCGACGCGAGGATGTCGAGCCTCGTCTCATCACGCGAGACCATCGTGGTGAAGTCGTTGAAGCTATTGATGGTCGGCGCCAGCGTGACCACATCTCGCACGGTGGAGCGTGTCTGCTTGTTGACACGCTCGGACAGCGTTCCACGATCGGGGTTCGCGTCGATGGCGATGATGCGGTCCTCACGGATGTCGCTGAGCGCCATCCCGAGCAATGCCGTGATCGTGGTCTTGCCGACGCCGCCCTTGCGCGTCAGCACCGGAATGAAGCGGGCACCACCCTCGAACCTCTTGTCGACCCGGGCCTCGACGGCTTTGCGGACCACGACCCGCGGAGAGTCCCCGCGGTTCACCAGGTGAAGAGTGGCGGCGTAGAGGAAGGCGTTGAGTCCACCCTCCGGCCTGGCGCGCTTCTGCTTGCGCGCAACGATCAGCCGTTCGGCCGTCAGCATGTTCGCCGGCTCCGGCGTCGCGGAGACCTCACCACGGACGCGCTCCCGCCGACTGAGGTCGCGGCGGCTGAGGGCGCGTTCGTCGTTGCTGGGGAGCTCCGGAATGACGACTGGCGCGGGAGCGGGTTGCGGGAGCGGGGCCGGGGCCGGGGCGACGACGGCGATGGACATCGTGGCCGGTTTCACCCCTTCCACTGAGCCCGGATTCACCGGCACCTCGACAATCGACACCGCCAGCTCGTCGTCGGGCGCGGCATGCACGGTCGTCGGGAGGCTCACTTCGATGGACAGGCTTCGCGGAAGGCTCGCGGCCAGGTCATCCGCAGCGCCGTCGGCGAAGTCATAGCCCGCTTCGGAATCGGAAAGCGGGTCGCGGCTCTCCGATTCCCTGCTTCTGCTCGACATACCAACAACCCTTCGCCGTGCTGAACGTAACGCAATGACAGCCCCCCACTCTACATCGGGGGAGGAAGGGCCCAGCGTGGCGTCGACTGCAACCGCGATCGGCCCGGTTCCACCGACCCGCTGGCTCAGTCCGGCTCGATGACCACCAAGAGGTCCCCGGCATCCACCTGCTGCGTGCGTGGGATGGCGAGTCGCCTCACGATCCCGGCAACCGAGGCGGTGATGGCCGCCTCCATCTTCATCGCTTCGATCGATGCCACGCTCTGGCCGATCGTGACGGTGTCCCCCTCGGTGACCTGCAGTGTCACCACACCGGAGAACGGTGCTGCGACCTGGCCGAGGACCGCGGGATCCGCCTTCTCCGCCGCCTTACTGTCGACGACGATACCGCGATCCCGGGCGAACACGGGCCGCATCTGGCCGTTGATCACGGTCATCACGGTGCGCATGCCCTTGTCGTCGGCGTCCCCGATGGCCTCGAGACCGATGTAGAGGCTCACGCCCTTCTCGATGTCGATCACGTGCTCCTGGCCCTGGCGCAATCCATAAAGGTAGTCGACGGTGTCGATGACCGAGAGGTCACCGTACTGCTCGCGCACCGCTTCGAAGGCCTTGGTCGGGGCAGCGAAGAGCAGGCGGTTGAGGGTGGACCGGCGGGACTTCGCATCGCCGGCGAGGCCCGCGCGATCGGCATCCGTGATCTCCTCGATGCCGATCTTCACCGTTCGTCCCGCGAGCACCTTGGAACGGAACGGTTCCGGCCATCCGCCCGGCAGGTCGCCGAGCTCTCCGGCCATGAAGCCGACGACCGAGTCGGGGATATCGTAGCGGTCGGGGTTCTCTTCGAAATCGGCAGGATCGGCGTTCGCCGCCGCCAGGGCCAGGGCCAGGTCGCCGACGACCTTCGAGGAGGGAGTGACCTTCGGCGGGCGACCGAGCATCTTGTTTGCCGCCGCGTAGAGGTCTTCGATCTTCTCGAACTGGTCGGCGAGTCCGAGGGCGATCGCCTGTTGGCGCAGGTTCGACAGCTGGCCCCCGGGGATCTCATGGTGATAGACGCGGCCCGTCGGACCGGGCAGTCCCGACTCGAACGGCTTGTATGCGTGACGAACGGCTTCCCAGTACGGCTCGAGGTCGGAGACGGCCTGGAGCGAGATTCCGGTGTCCCGCTCGGTGTGAGCGAGGGCAGCGACAAGAGCGGATGCCGAGGGCTGGCTGGTCGTTCCGGCCATCGGAGCACTCGCGACGTCCACCGCGTCCGCCCCGGCGCGGCTGGCGGCGAGCAGGGTGGCGAGCTGGCCACCGGCGGTGTCGTGGGTGTGCACGTGCACGGGGAGGTCGAAGCGGTCGCGCAGGGCGGCCACGAGCTTCTCGGCCGCGCTCGCCCGCAAGAGCCCCGCCATGTCCTTGATGGCGATGATGTGCGCGCCGGCGTCGACGATCTGCTCCGCGAGCGCCAGATAGTAATCGAGGGTGTAGAGGTCCTCGGCGGGGTCGAGCAGGTCACCGGTGTAGCAGAGGCCCACCTCGGCCACGGCGGATCCGGTCTCGAGCACGGAATCGATGGCCGGACGCATCTGCGACACATCGTTGAGAGCGTCGAAAATGCGGAAGATGTCGACGCCCGTCGAGGTGGCCTCGCGCACGAAGGCATCCGTCACCTCGGTCGGATACGGCGTGTAGCCCACCGTGTTGCGACCGCGCAGCAGCATCTGGATGGCGACGTTCGGCAGCGCCTCCCGCATGGCGGCGAGGCGATCCCAGGGATCCTCGCCCAGGAAGCGCAACGCGACGTCATAGGTCGCGCCGCCCCACGCCTCGACCGAGAGCAACTGCGGGGTCATGCGAGCGACGTACGGGGCGACGGCCACGAGATCCTTGGTGCGCACCCGCGTGGCGAGCAGCGACTGGTGTGCGTCGCGGAAGGTGGTCTCGGTCACTGCGAGGGCGGTCTGGGCGCGCAGAGCGGCGGCGAATCCGACCGGGCCCAGTTCGAGCAGGCGCTGGCGGGAACCGGCCGGAGCAGGCTGGCCGAGGTCGATATCCGGGAGTTTGAGGGCCGGGTTGAGGATGTCGGCGCCATCGCCGTTCGGACGGTTGACCGTGACATCCGCAAGCCAGTTGAGGATCTTGGTGCCGCGGTCCTTCGACTGGTAGGTCTCGAACAGTTCCGGGCGCTCCTCGATGAACGAGGTGCTGAGGTCGCCGGCCTGGAAAGACGGGTCGTCGAGCACGGCCTGGAGAAACGGGATGTTGGTGGAGACACCACGGATGCGAAACTCCGCGAGCCCACGTTTGGCACGGGCCACCGCGGCCGGGAAGTCCCGCCCGCGACAGGTCATCTTCACGAGCATGGAGTCGAAGTGTGGACTGATCTGCGTGCCGGGGTTGATCGTGCCGCCATCGAGACGGATGCCACCACCGCCGGGCGAGCGGTAGGTGGTGATCTTGCCGGTGTCGGGGCGGAAGCCCGCGGCCGGGTCCTCCGTCGTGATGCGGCACTGGAGGGCGGCGCCACGCAGGTGGATGTCTTCCTGGTGGAGCCCGAGCTCGGCGAGCGACTGGCCGTAGGCGATACGCATCTGCGACTGCACGAGGTCGATGTCGGTGACCTCCTCGGTCACGGTGTGCTCCACCTGGATGCGCGGGTTCATCTCGATGAACACGTGCTGGCCCTTGCGCTCCCCCGCGGTGTCGAGCAGGAATTCGACGGTGCCCGCGTTGACGTAGCCGATAGACCTGGCGAAGGCGATCGCGTCGCGATACATGGCCTGGCGGGTCCCCTCGTCCAGGTTCGGAGCCGGCGCGATCTCGATCACCTTCTGGTGCCGACGCTGCACCGAGCAGTCGCGTTCGAACAGGTGCACGGTCTCGCCCGTGGCATCCGCCAGAATCTGCACCTCGATATGGCGCGGACGTACCACGGCCTGCTCGAGGAACATGGTCGGGTCACCGAAGGCGCTGTCGGCCTCGCGCATGGCCTCGAGGAGAGCGGCGCGCAGATCGTCCTTCTTCTCGACCCGACGCATCCCGCGGCCTCCGCCGCCAGCGACCGCCTTGGCGAAGATCGGGAAGCCGATCGCGTCCGCACCGGCAAGTAACTCATCGACGTCCGTGGACGCCGGGGTGGACGCAAGCACGGGAACACCGGCGGCAATCGCGTATCCCTTGGCCGTCACCTTGTTTCCGGCCATTTCGAGCACGTGCTGGCCCGGACCGATGAAGGTGATGCCGGCGGCTGCGGCCGCTTCGGCGAGTTCCGGATTCTCCGAGAGGAATCCATAGCCCGGGTAGATGGCGTCAGCACCGCACTCGAGGGCGACACGGATGATCTCCGAGACATTGAGGTACGCCCGCACCGGATGCCCCGGCTCGCCGATCTGGTACGCCTCGTTCGCCTTGAGGCGATGCATCGAGTTGCGGTCTTCGTAGGGGAAGACGGCGACGGTCTGAGCGCCGAGCTCATAGGCGGCACGAAAGGCACGGATGGCGATTTCGCCACGGTTGGCCACGAGGATCTTGGTGAACATCTGGTCCTTTCGAATCTCCGGCCAGCTTAGGGCCGAGAGATACGGTCGATTCCCCGTCAAGGCGCTGTGCAGACGCTCAAGATTTAGGTTCTTTAAGACTAGTGAAGGTATCGTGGGCTCTCGTGCATGTACTCAGCGTCAGCTCTCTCAAGGGTGGGGTCGGAAAGACTACGGTGACACTCGGGCTGGCCTCAGCAGCCTTCTCGAAGGGGTTGCGAACCCTCGTCGTGGACCTCGACCCCCAGTCTGATGTGTCGACCGGCATGGACATTAATGTTGCCGGTCACCTCAATGTCGCCGATGTTCTCGCGTCGCCGAAGGAGAAGATCGTGCGCGCCGCGATCGCTCCGAGCGGCTGGACCAGGGGCCGCCCCGGCACGGTCGACGTGATGATCGGCAGCCCGGCAGCCATCAACTTCGATGGTCCGCACCCGAGCATCAAGGACATCTGGAAGCTTGAGGAAGCCCTCTCCACCGTCGTGGCGGACTACGACCTCGTGCTCATCGACTGCGCCCCGTCGCTCAACGCGCTCACCCGCACCGCCTGGGCGGCCTCGGATCGAGTGACCGTCGTGACGGAGCCCGGACTCTTCTCCGTCGCCGCCGCAGACCGCGCTCTTCGTGCCATCGAAGAGATCCGTCGCGGCCTCTCCCCCCGGCTCCAGCCTCTCGGCATCATCGTGAACCGCGCTCGCGTGCAGTCGCTCGAGCACCAGTTCCGCATCAAGGAACTGCGGGACATGTTCGGCCCTCTGGTGCTCAGCCCCCAGCTGCCGGAACGCACATCGCTTCAGCAGGCGCAGGGTGCCGCCAAGCCGCTGCACATCTGGCCAGGTGAGAGCGCCCAGGAGATGGCCCACAATTTCGACCTGCTGCTCGACCGCGTGCTGCGCACCGCGAAGATCGGCGAGTACGCGGTCACCGCCTAGCCGACGATCGATCGTGGCTCGGGATCTACCGGCCCCGAGCATCCGCTGTCACAACCTGCCCTAGCAGCATCCCCGTTTCCCGCTAGAAATGCAGGAAAACTTGTGACGGATGGCTCAGGCGAAGCTCATCCGTCCCTCGGCTCACGTGCCTTCCTGCATTTCGTACAGGAGTGCCGAGGATCGGCCGGGTGCGGATGCCGCATCAGAGCGCGTGCAGGACGAGAAGGTGAGGCCGCACGCCCTACGAGGCGCGGGTGGCTCGACGGGCGGCGAGCTCGTCTGCCACATCCGGACGCTCGGAGTCGAGCTCCACGAGGCTGTTCTCCACCTCGCGCAGCACTTTGCCCACCGCGATGCCAAAGACCCCCTGGCCGCGGCTCACCAGGTCGATGACCTCGTCGTTGGAGGTGCAGAGGTAGACGCTCGCACCGTCACTCATCAGCGTCGTCTGCGCGAGGTCGCTCACTCCGGCTTCACGCAGCTGGTTGACGGCCGTGCGGATCTGCTGCAGCGAGATCCCGGTGTCGAGGAGGCGCTTGACCAACTTGAGCACGAGAATGTCGCGAAAACCATAAAGACGCTGCGAGCCGGAGCCGGCGGCGCCCCGCACCGTCGGCTCCACGAGCTCTGTACGGGCCCAGTAGTCCAGCTGACGGTAGCTGATGCCTGCGGCGCGTGCGGCGATCGCACCGCGGTAACCGGCGGTGTTGTCGAGGTCGGGCAGGCCGTCGGTGAAGAGCAGTCCGAGGCCGTAACGAGAATCCTCGTTACGGGTACTGAGCTCACTCATCTGACTGCCTTCCACCTGTTGTCGACCACCCTCAACTCTCAAGGAGTAGTTGATACTTCTGTCTCGACCCACGTTACCGAGAGGACGGCCCGGTCCGGCCGCTTTGCCGATCCGAGGTGTCGGCGTGTCGGCGAGATCGTGCTCTCGACGTCGGCGATCGGGGGGATTTCAGCTTAGGGGTCGAGGCGCGACAGCGCCGAGCGAATCAGGCTCGATCGCACGATCTCGAGCTGACCAGCGATTTCGCGCGCGAGTTCGCCCGCCTTAGCCCGGCTTGACGCGTCTTTTCTGCGCGCGACCGGGATGAGGGCACTTTCGATCAGCCCGAGCTCTCGCTCGGCAGCGGCGCGGAAACCGCGCAGGTGTCGCGGCTCTATTCCGGAGCGCTGCAGTTCCGCGAGCGAGGTGAGCACCGCGAGTGCTTCCTCACCGTAGAGATCGGCGGGGGCTACGAGCGACGAGGAGACGGCATCGTTGAGAAGCTGCGGCGTAGCTCCAGCCTCGCGGATCAATTCGTCACGGGGCATGCGCCGCTTCGCCGAGAGGATGGATGGAGACGCGAATGTAGACCCACCCGGCAGCGCGGGCGGCCGGCCGGCATCCAGCTCGTCCAGATAGCCGCGGATGACCTTGAGAGGCAGGTAGTGATCGCGCTGCATGGTGAGCACGAAGCGCAGCCGGTCCAGGTCGCTCGACGAGAATTTGCGATAGCCGGATTCGGTGCGAGCCGGGGAGATAAGTTGGCGCTCCTCGAGGAATCGGAGCTTAGACGGGCTCAGGTCGGGAAACTCGGCGGTGAGCCGGGCGAGTACCTGCCCGATGCTGAGCAACGGAGCAACCCCAGGCAGACGCGCCTGGACGGACGTGCGAGCCATTACCTGCTCGCCTGGTGCGTAAGATCCAGTCGGGAGGCATAGAAGGTGAGACGGAACTTACCCACCTGCACCTCCGCCCCGTCGCGAAGAAGAGCGGTATCGATGCGAACGCCGTCGAAGTAGGTGCCGTTGAGTGAGCCGAGGTCTTTGATCTCGAAAGCGGTGCCGTGGCGGAGAAACTCGGTGTGACGCCGCGAGACGGTCACGTCGTCGAGAAGAATGTCCGCATTCGGATGACGGCCCGCGGTCGTCACGTCGGCGTCGAGAAGGAAACGTGCACCGGTGTTCGGACCACGACGCACCACAAGCAGGGCGGACCCGGAGGGTAGCGCGGCGATCGACGCCTTCTCTTCCGCGGAGACTTCGCCTTCGAGGGCCGCGAGCTGCGCCTCGAAGTCGGTGGTCAAGTGGAGGGTGGTATCGGTGTCACGAGGCCGGTCTCCTGCCGCGTCATCCTGGTTGCCCGGATCGACCATGTCGCATCTCCCATATTCGCCGAGCTGTCGCGAACGGCGTGTCCCTGATCGCCTTTCGGGTGGCGATCCTTTCTAGCGGTCCAGCGTATCTGATTCGATGACCGCGCCGAGTCACGGGATTTTTATGACCCGCACGGTCTCGCGCAGATAAATGATGCCGGCCCACCAGTACAGGAAGGCCCCCCAGAGTGCGAACGCCCACCCGAAGGGCACCGTGATCCATGCCAGCGCAGGGAATGCCTGCCCGATCATCAGGATCGGAAGCGCGTAGAACAGGCAGAACGTGGCCACCTTGCCGAGGTGATGCACGGGAAGGGGACCATAGCCGAAATTCGCCAGCGTGACTCCGAGAATGGCGAGCATGACATCCCGGCCCACGATCACAACCACAAGCCACCACGGGATGACGCCGCGAATGGCGAGCCCGATCAGCGCGGTGAAGATGAAGAGACGATCTGCTGCGGGGTCGAGCAATTGGCCGAGGCGCGTGATCTGATTGAGCCTGCGGGCGATGATCCCGTCGAGGAAGTCGGTGATGCTCGAAATCACGAGGACGAGGAGGGCCAAACCGTCCTCGCCGCGCACGATCAGCACGAGGAACACCGGAACAAGCAACAGCCGCACGAAGCTCAGGATGTTGGGGATCGTGAAGATGCGGGAACTCACCTGGTAGCTCTCCTGGGGTTCCACGAGGTGAGTCTATCGGCGACCGAGCCGGCATCCCGCTCCCCCGGTGACCGAGAGCACGATCTCGCCGACGCCTGAGAGCCCGATGTCACGGGCTTTTGCCAGGTCGTAGAGTCGAAGAATGGATGCCAAGGCGAGCACGCGCGTCGACAGCTGGATCTGGGCCGTGCGCCTGGCGAAGACCCGGTCGGCGGCGACGGCGGCCTGCCGTGCCGGTCACGTGCAGGTGAACGGCGAGCGCGCCAAGGCCGCACAGCCGGTGCACATCGGCGACGAGGTGAGACTGCGTAATACGGACCTCGAACGCACTGTGCAGGTGGCCCGCCTCGTCGCGAAGCGCGTGGGGGCATCCGTGGCGGTGGAGTGTCTCGTCGACCTCACCCCACCACCGCCGCCGAGGGAAGAGGTCGCGGCCACGATCCAGCGCGACCGGGGAGCGGGGCGTCCCACCAAACGCGAACGCCGGGACCTGGAGAAGCTGCGTGGCCGATCTCCCGAGGAGTGACGACCGATCGTGTTAACAGCATGTGACATTCTGCGAAAACGGCATCGGCCGACGGTCGGGCGTCCTTAAAATTCAAGCATGACTGATACTGCGGCGATCCTCGTCACCCCTGAGCGCACCACGACAATCGAGCCCGGTGGGATCGAGGCGATCTCCGCCGGGCGCCGGCACGGCTCCCCCTGGCAGCTGTTCGCCACGTGGACGGCACCGAACCTCGAATTCGCCACGATCTTCGTGGGAGTGATCGCGGTCGCCTTCTTCGGGCTCGGCTTCTGGCAGGCGATGCTCGCGCTGGTGCTCGGGACAGCCGCGGGTGCGTTGACCCAGGGCATCCTCTCCACCTGGGGTCCACGCGAAGGCCTGGCCCAGATGGTGCTCAGTCGCACGGCGTTCGGGTACCGCGGCAACATCCTGCCGGCCGCTATCAATACCGTCATGGCGGGATTGGGCTGGTTCGCTGTCAACTCCGTGAGTGGCGCGTTCGCCCTGTCGACGCTCACCGGGATACCGGTCGTGCTCGGCCTCGTGATCGTCGTGGTCATCGAGGTCGCCGTGGCCTTCATCGGACACGATTTCCTACAGCTATTCGAGCGGTACTCGAGCTACATTCTCGGTGCCATCTTTGTCGTCGCAACGATCACGATCTTCCTGCACGCCGACTTCGGTCTCGCACAGAAGGGCGGCAATTTCAGCATTGCCGGATTCACGCTCGCCGCCGGTGCGGCCTTCGGGTACGCGGCCGGCTGGAATCCTTATGCCTCGGACTACAGCCGCTACCTCCCCGCGTCGACAAAACCCATCACCATCGCCTGGGCGGCGGGGCTCGGCAACTTCATCTCGTGCGTCGTTCTGATGGCTGCCGGCGCAGCAGCCGCGACAATCGCCGGATTCAACCCGGGCAGCCCGACCGATTCGTTCACGGCGAGCATGCCCACGGTCATCCGCGATCTCACACTCGTCGCCATCACGGTGGGTGCGATTGCGGCGAACTCCATGAACATCTACTCGGGGGCGATGTCGTTCCTCGCGGCTGGAATCAAGATCCGCTTCACCCTGCGCCGCGCGATCATCGCACTCGGCTTCGGCGTAATCGGATTCTTCATCGCGCTCAGCGCGGTTCTCAACGAGACCCTCAGTGTGGACTACGAGAACTTCCTGCTCGTCATCGCGTACTGGATCGCCCCGTGGCTCGGCGTGGTGCTCGTCGATCGGTACCTTCGACGAGGTACCGAGATCCAGTCGATCGTCACCGAAAGCCCGCGACACCATAACCCCGCCGGGGTGCTCGCCTTCCTGCTCGGTCTCGTCGTATCCGTGCTGCTGTTCTCGAACCAGTCCTTCTTCCACGGCCTCTTCGTCGCCCAGTCCCTGACCAAGACGGACTTCAACGGCATCGGCGACTACACCGCGATCGTCGGCCTGGTCATCGCTGCGGTGTCTTACCCCGTCCTGTTCCGCGCACTGAAGCCCGCGCTCGGCGCCCCGCTCGGCGCTGCTCAGGCAACAGTCGCCGGAGTCGACGCCTCGGATCCGACCGCATGACCGCCGGTGTCGTCGGACGGGTCTATTCAACGGATGCCGAGAAGATGGAGGTCGCCGCAGCGGAGGCCACACTCAGCGCCTCGGAGGGTGGCATCCCGATTGGGGCTGCCCTCTTCGCCTCGGACGGTACGCTGCTCGGCAGCGGCCACAATCGCCGAGTGCAGGATGACGACGCCGCCATGCATGCCGAGACCAATGCGTTCCACAATGCCGGTCGGCAGCGCAGCTATCGCAATACGGTGATGGTGACCACGCTCTCACCGTGCTGGTACTGCTCCGGTCTCGTGCGCCAGTTCGGCATCGGCCGAGTGGTGGTCGGCGACGACCAGACTTTCCTCGGTGGGCAGGACTGGCTGGCCGAAAACGGTGTCAGCCTCACCGTGATCAACGACCCGGATCTCATTGCGATGATGGGCGAGTTCACGATCGAGCACCCGGCACTGTGGAACGAAGACATTGGCGAGGACTGAAGCGGACCCACACGGCGCCGCCGATTCGCTCGGTTTGTCCTGCCCGTCTACTCTGGAGCGAGCCCACAGCGGCTGAGGCCCCATCGGTCGAGTATCGGGGTCGAGTGTTGGCGAACGGAGGTGGTGCATGCGGATCCGAATCGCCACCTCTTTCGCTCTCGCCACAGCATTGCTGCTGTTGAGCGGATGCGCCGCGACGGGCTCGACGACGGGCGCGACGCCGTCGGCGACGGCGACGGCGACGGCCCCTCTCCCGACGATCCCGACCGAGCTCTATGTGGTGGCGAACACCGCGGACGTCATTTCTCTCGAGCGAGATGCGCACGCCATCGCCACCATTGGCATTGATGGCGTCACTGTCTCGGCCGCCGGGAACACCGTGTCGAAACTTCCGGACAATGCGGCAGCACTGGTTGCGGCTGCGCACTCCCGCGGGCTCACCGCCGAACTGCTCGTGAGCAACTATGACGACGCGACCGGAGACTTCTCGCCGAAGATCGCGACGGCGCTCCTCGGGAGTTCAGAGCACCGCAGTGCTGTGATCGCCGACCTCGTCACGAGAGTCACCGACGGAGGATTCGACGGGGTGCAGATCGACCTGGAATCGCTCAGTGCCGACGACTCCCCCGGCCTGGTCAGCTTCACTACGCAACTGCACGACTCGCTCGGGGCACCACGGTCGGTGTCCATGGCGGTGATGGCCAAGAGTTCCCCCTCCCGCTACCGGGACGCGGGCTACGACTTCGCTCGGTTGACGCCCCAACTGGCGCGGGTCGTGCTGATGGCCTACGACCAGCACGGTCCAACCCGGTCGAAGCCCGGCCCCGTCGGCGGCCTTCCCTGGGCCACCGAGGCCCTCGATGCCCTCATCGCCGGTGGCGTACCCTCCGCCCGCATCGACCTCGGCGTAGCCGGCTACGGCTACTCCTGGCCGGGTAACGGATCAGACGGCAAACAGCTCAGCGGCAACGACTCGCGTGCCCTCGCGGGCGACCTCGGACGCTGGGACCCGCGCGAGGCCGAGTGGACCGCAACGCTCCCGGACGACACCGTCGTCTGGTGGTCCGACTCCCGGTCCCTCTCGGCGCGCCACAGCCTCGCGCTGAGCCGCAACCTGCATGGCCTCGCGGTGTGGGAGCTGTTGCTCACCGACCCGCTGTAGGCACCGATCCGGATCCGCAGCGCCGGGCAAGACGAGTCGCGACAGTGCCGGTCGACGACGATGATACGAGGCGTCTGCCGCGATCTCACCGGCGTCGTTGCGGATACTCTGGAAACTACCCAAGAGAAAGTGGACCACATGACTGACTCCGGTGAACTGAGCGAACCCGTGCAAGACGGAAGCGGCGACGCGACGCGCGAACAGAAGATCGCGGGCCTCGCGCGGCAGGTCGCAGCTGATTTGATCCTTCGACCGCAGGAGGATCTGCTCGCCCAGCTGAGATTGAGACTTTTCGACGCGGGGATCACCATTGATGAGAACGAGCTGATCGCCATCGCCGGCACCATCGCCATCGGCGAGTAGACCGCGCGTCTGCTGGCCGAACGAGCGCCGTATTCGGGGACGAAGAATCTGCAGACAGACCTGTTGGTCACGGCCGAAAGGTTCTATGATCAGGGAATTCGCCCCGGACCCTGGCAGCACGTTTCTCGCACTTTGCGCAAGTGCGAGGGGCTCGGATAGCCGGACTGATTCCCATCATCGCGGATCCCCCCGGCAGATCAGGGCAGAGGAGCTCGATCTTCGGGTTATCGTGATCCTCAACGGACGAGGCCGGGGCCGTTCGATCGGATGCTGCTCCGGCCTCGGTTTCGTTCCCGCGGAACGCCCGGGCTACTCGTCACCCCAGCTGCGCAGCCGGTTGATGGGATCTAACCGCGACAGGATGCTGCCCATGATGCGATCGAGGTCAGCGACATCCCCCGCATCGAGGACATCGATCACCGAGTCACGCACTGTTGCGACATGACCCGGCGCGGTGGCCACCACCTTCTGCCAACCCTCGTCGGTGAGTGAGGCAGTGGTCGCACGGCGGTCTTCCGGGCACGGTGTGCGCGCAACGAATCCCCGTGCCTCCAGCCGGGCGACCACATGGGAGAGACGTGCCAGGCTCGAATTCGTGGCGCTGGAGAGCGCTGTCATCCGCAGTTTGCTCTTGGGGGCCTCCGAGAGCACGGCGAGAGTGAAGTACTCGAAATGGGTGAGCTCAGCATCGCGGCGCAACTGGGAGTCGAGGGCTCCGGGCAACAACTCGATCACCGAGACAAGCCGAATCCAGGCATGCAGCTGCTCCGGTGTCAGCCAGCCGGAATCATCCATCTCGACAGCCTAACGGCATGATTTACGCTACAACTAAAAGCGTTCCGTCGGTCGACGTCGCCACCCCGGTGACGCGCCGGCCCGGCCCGTGCCGTTAGTGAATGAGTACCTTCAGGGCGTCGTGATCGGCCGCGTGACCAAAGACCTCGTAGGCCTCGATCACCTGGTCGAAGCCGAACTCGTGGGTCACAAACTTGTCGGCGGGCAGCTTGTGCTCCGCAACGAGTTTCAGAAGCATGCCGAGGGTGTTCGTGTTGACGAGACCCATCGAGATATCGATGTTCTTGATCCAGAGTTCATTGAGCGCGAGGTCGACGGACTTGCCGTGCACCCCGACGTTGGCGACATGGCCACCGGGCCGCACGATGACCGTCGCCATGGTGAACGTGTCGGGCACACCGACCGCCTCGATCGCGACATCCACTCCGAGGCCGTCGGTGAGCGCGAGCACCTGCTCTTTCCAGTCCGCGTCCCCCGAGTTGACGGTGTCGGTGGCACCGAAGTCCTTCGCGCGGGCCAGCCGGGAGTTGTCCAGGTCGATGGCAATGATCTTCGACGGACCGTAGAGCCGGGCCGTCATCACCGCTGAGAGCCCCACCGGACCGGCCCCGATGACGGCGACCACGTCGCCCGGCGTCACCTTGCCGTATTGGACGCCGATCTCGAAACCCGTGGGAAGAATGTCAGAGAGCAGTATCCCTTCCGCGTCGGTCACTCCCTCCGGTACCCGGTAAACCGAATTCTCGGCGAACGGCACGCGAACATACTCGGCCTGGGTGCCGTCGATCATGTAGCCGAAGATCCAGCCGATACCGGCGATCCCTTCCGGGTTGAGGCAGTGACTGTAGAGCCCTTTGCGGCAGTTGGAACACTGCCCGCAGGAACTGACGCAGGCCAGAATCACGCGGTCCCCGACGGCGAGCTGGCTCACGCTGCCTCCGACCTCGGTGATCACGCCGATGCCCTCGTGCCCGAGGATACGACCCACGGACACCTCCGGCACGTCCCCTTTGAGAATATGGAGGTCGGTTCCGCAAATCGTGGTCGCCACCATTTTGACGATCACATCGGTCGGCGCGAGGATCACCGGATCCGGCACATCCTCCCAACCCTTCAGGCCGGGACCTTTGTAGACGAGGGCTTTCATGGGGTGACCTTCCTATCGTGTTGTATCGAGTCAACGCTCGTCAGCGGCCCGGTTCAGGGTCGAAGGTCCCGACGGTTGACGGTGACCAAGGTCCTTCAGCGGTACTCGGGATTCGCGTCGAACCCGGAGCGCTCCCCCTCGTTCCATGCTTCGCGCAGGTTGCCGAACCCGGGGATGCCGCCGACATCCGCTGAGGGCGGGATCACATAGCCGATGTGCTGGAGGCTGTAGAGGATCGACATTGCCGCGTGCTTCGCGCCATCCTCATTGCCGGTGATGAGCGCTCCTGCCGTTTTACCGGAGAAGACGTACTGGCCACGTTCTTTGAACATTCCGCTCATGGCTTAGAGGCGCCCGATGAATTTGCGGGTGATCGAGGGTGCAGTTGACGTACCGGCATTCAGGTCGCTGTAGTCCACACCGTTTTCGCTGGTCATGCGGCGATGCTACGCGTGCTGTGCCCGCTCGCCCCTTACAGAATTGTGACGTATACCGTGTTGGACGAAGTGCCCCCGGTCAGCGGGTTGTCGAACGTGACGACGTGCCCCGCTATGGTGCCGAAGACGACGGATGCGCGTGCAAGGAACTCCTCGTCAGGCGGGTCATCCGACCACAGGGCGAACACCCCGCGGGGCGTGAGATGTCGCGCCAGTGCGCGCATCCCGTCAACCGTATACAGGTCCGCATGGCTCGGATCGAGCTGGTGGCGCGGCGAGTGGTCGACATCCAGCAGGATCGCGTCATAGCGAGTGGATGCCTCGGGCTCCCGTCGCATCAGGGCGAAGAAGTCGTCCTGAACCAGTGCCGTTCTCGGGTCATCCGTCAGCGTCGCCGAGACCGGAAGCAGGCCCCGCCGGTGCCAGTCGATCACGGCCGGAAGGGCGTCGATCACGGTGACCGAGCGCACATCAGGGTCGGCGAGAGCGGCGACGGCCGTATATCCCAGGCCGAGGCCGCCGACCAGCACGTGGAGATCCGTTCCAGTGACCGCGGCGAGGCCGAGGGTCGCGAGCTCTTCTTCTGCGACCGTGAAGAGACTGGACATGAGGAACTCCTCCGCCAGCTTCACCTCGAACACGTCGACACCTAGCGTCGGTTCGAGGCGCCGTCGCAGGCTGAGGTCCCCCATCGGCGTCGCCTGAAAGTCAAGTTCCTCGAAGCGCAGGCTCATGGGGTCCTTTCGTCTGCCGGGAGCGCGTGGCACGCGGGCAGCTCTCACCGTAGCCCGGCGAGCGCCGAATAGACGCATCGTCGGTTTTTGCCGGACTCGGGACCTTTGGCCTGAACCGCGGCAGGGCGGCACAGGAGGGTGGGCGCATTCCCAACCAAAGGACACCCCATGAAGGCCGCCGTCGTCACCACATTCAGTGGAGCACTCAGATTCGAAGACCGCTAGGCTCCCGCACCGGAAGTGGGCCAGGTACTGGTGCGCCTAGGGGCGTGCGGCCTCTGCCACACCGACATCCACGCCGCCCATGGCGACTGGCCAGTCACGCCGACGCTGCCCAACGTGCCAGGACATGACGGGGTCGGCATCGTTGAGAAGCTCGGTGAGGGCGTCACAAGCCTTCGACTCGGTGACCGCGTTGCAATCGCCTGGCTCGGATTCGCCTGCGGCGAGTGCCGGCACTGCATCGACGGCCGCGAAACCCTCTGCGAACAGCAGCTGGACAGCGGCTATTCAATCGATGGTGCCTTCGCCGAATACGCCGTAGTCTCTGCCCGCTTCGCAACCGCCGTGCCCGAGGGCATCAC
>Ga0209100_1000216_pt1 | contig 61658 bp, 47 predicted proteins | sample lystaG_FD_185480 | JGI IMG/M metagenome (GOLD analysis project Ga0209100, IMG submission 185480) | Glacier valley bacterial and archeal communities from Borup Fiord, Nunavut, Canada, to study Microbial Dark Matter (Phase II) -... | ecosystem: Environmental > Aquatic > Freshwater > Ice > Glacier ... | reverse complement strand
TGTCTGATTTGGGCTTGCCACTGGTACAATTTAGCCTGCTTTATAGGTATCCGTCTTATTGGTCGTTGATGTATAACTATGCATTTACCCACCCTATCCAAAAGTGTCGGTGCGTGAACCCACAAGCTGGGAGGAATTTAGGGTGGGAAAATCTTTATCAATCAATGCTTTCACCTGACTTTCCAATCGCTTCACCCTTGTGCAAAACAATGGTTGCTACAACGTCACGTTACTTTGTACAATAAAGCATCTGCATCAAAAATCAGGAAACTAACTATTATGCGTATTATGCGATTTTCACACCGTTTGTTGACATTGCTGGCTGCCGCTATTTTGATCGGCATGGCTGCCCCGCGCGCTTACGCCCAAACTTCGATCACCGCGCCGCTGCCCGATTTGAATGGGCGTTCGGTGGTGGTGGTCACAGCGCAGGATTATGTGCCGCTCACGTTCGTTGACGCCAAAACTAATGTGCCGAGCGGCATGGAGTACGAATTGTGGCGTGAACTGTGCGTCCGCCTCGATTGCAAAGTGACCTTCAAAGCCGCTGCTTGGGACGGTATGATCATTGCGGTCAATCAGAAGCAATATGATGTTGGCATGGACGGCATCAGCATCACCGATGAGCGTAAAAAGCAGGTCGATTTCTCCGACGCGTACCTGAACATCACCGAAAAGTTCCTGGTCAACAGTGCTGAAAAGACTTTCACCGACAAAAAATCGTTCGCGGCGAACCCCAAGCTGCGGATCGGCGTTCAGGCGGGCACTACGGGCTATTATCTGGCGCTTGATCTGCTCGGCCTGAAAGACGGCGATAAATCCGATCGGTTAGTGCTGTACAACGATTTTGGCCTTTCCGTGCAAGCGCTGCTGACGGGTGATATTGACGCCGTGATCAGCGATACGGCAGCAGGCGCGGGCTATGTCGGCGCGAACGCGGGCAAGCTCAAATTGTTGGACGAAACGCTCAACACCGACTCGCTCGGCTTCATGTTCCCGCAAGGCAGCGATCTGGTGAAGCCGGTCAATGCGGCGCTGGCGGCCATGAAAGCTGACGGCTACCTGAACTATCTGCAAAACAAATGGTTCTTCCTGTACAATCCGGGGCCGGATGCTGCTGGCGCGCCACAAGTTGCGACCGCCGCCGCCACGATGTCCGCAACCATGGCAGCGACCGCCAGTAAATAACATCAGCAAATAACGTTTGCGTTTCGCTTTTAAGGCGGGGCTGATCAATTCGCCCCGCCATAGGACTCCCACTTGATCCGATCGCGCCTTGTCCCCTTCACTGACGGCCTGAGCCGCTTGCCGTGGTGGGCGCTCCTCACCGCCATGCTAGGTGTGCTGATCGCCTGGCATTTCGCGACCCACGAAATCTATCAGAAGATTGTCGAACGGCTGGCAAGCGGCTTGATCGTCACGGTGCGCATCACGTTGATCGCATACAGCGCGGCGCTGACCCTGGCACTGCTGATCGCGTTGGCGCGCGTCTCCAAAAATGTGCTGATCTACAACATCGCCACCTTTTACGTAGAAATTGTGCGCGGCTTGCCAACGTTGGTACTGCTGTTGTACGTGGCGTTCGTGCTCATTCCTGGTTTGATAGTGGGGTTGAACGGGTTAGGCAGCACACTCGCACCATTTTCAGCGTTGAGCGGTCTGGCGGATTTTCTGCAACAGCTTCGCACGCGCGATATAACCAACGAGCTGCGCGTGGTCGTGACGCTGATCATTGCGTATTCGGCTTTTCTTTCGGAGGTTTTTCGCGGCGGCATTGTGGCTGTCGAGGTTGGGCAAATGGAAGCGGCGCGCGCGCTCGGCATGACCTATTGGCAGGCGATGCGTCACGTTGTTTTGCCGCAAGCTTTTCGGATCGCGCTGCCAGCGTTGGGCAATGATTTTATCGCGATGCTGAAAGATTCCTCACTAGCGAGCGTATTAGGCGTCGAGGAGATCACGCGGTTAGCGCAGAATTACGGTTCATCGTCATTTTTGTATCTGGAAACGTACAACGTGCTCGCTTATTTGTATCTGGTGATGACGCTCGGCTTATCGATGTTCGTCAAGCTGATTGAGCGGCGCACCACCCGCGAACGGCCTCGGCGCTGAGGACTTACGTAGCTTTCAAATTCCCAAACTTAGCGTAACGCGCATAAGAAATCCCTAAGTAATCCACCAACAGGTAGGCAACCTGATGAATGTGGCTATAATTGAACTACATCAGACACTACGCATCACGCGGAACTTCTGATGCATTTCTATTGACTAGCAGTGTACGGTGTGCTAGTCAAAGCTCGTCTAGTCAGTTACAGTTGGAACACGGCAAGTTCATTTTTTGAAGTGACCTCATCGTGCGGTCATTTCGCCATCATCGAAGAATTTGTCAGGTTACGGAGGACGTAAAACGTGCCGAATAAAATGGAGCGCTTCACGCAACGCGCACGGCGAGTACTGAGCCTGGCGCAAGAAGAAGCCGAACGCCTTCAACATAGTTATATTGGAACGGAACATTTGCTGCTCGGCCTGATGCGCGAGGAAGGCGGCGTCGCTGGACGTGTCTTGCGCGATTTGGGTTTGGATCAGCGCCGCGTGGAAGAACTGGTGGAGCGCATGACGCGCGCCGGACAGCGTACCACCGCGACTCGCCTTGATCTGTCGCCGGGCACTAAAAAAGTGCTGGAATTAGCAGTTGATGAAGCCCGCCGGATGGGTCACCACTACATCGGCACAGAGCATTTGCTGCTCGGCCTGGTGCGCCAGAGCGAAGGCATCGCGATCGATGTGCTCAAGCGGCTGAACGTCAGCCCTGAAGAAGTGCGCCGTCAGACGCGCCGTGTGCTGCAAGAAAGCCCACAAGCCACCCGTCAGAATACGCCGACGCCACCGAATACTCCCAATACGCCGTCGTCGTCATCCAATCCGCGCAAATCACAAGCTAAAACTCCGCTGGTTGATCAACTGGCAACCGACCTGACCGCCGCTGCCGAAGAAGGCAAGCTCGATCCGGTAGTGGGTCGTGAAAACGAAATAGAGCGCGTGATCCAGATTTTGAGCCGCCGCACCAAGAACAACCCCGCCCTGATCGGTGAGCCGGGTGTCGGTAAAACGGCCATTGTCGAAGGATTGGCGCAGCGCATTATCAACCGTGAGACGCCCGAAACGCTGCTGGATAAGCGCGTTTTGCAACTGGATGTAGGTAGTTTGGTTGCCGGTACGATGTATCGCGGTCAATTCGAGGAACGCCTCAAACGCGTGATCGAAGAACTCAAGTCGTCGGATAGTATTCTGTTCATCGACGAAGTACACATGCTGGTCGGCGCAGGCTCAGCAGGCAGCAGCGTTGACGCCGCCAACATTCTGAAGCCCGCCCTGGCGCGTGGCGAATTGCAGTGCATCGGCGCTACTACGTTCGATGAGTACCGCAAGCATATCGAATCGGATGCTGCGCTTGCTCGCCGCTTCCAGCCGATTTATGTGGAAGAGCCGAGTATCGAAGAGACGATCGAAATCCTGCGCGGAATCAAGCAGCCCTACGAAGAGCATCACCGCCTGGAAATCACCGACGAGGCGATCGAGGCAGCCGCTACACTGTCCGCCCGTTATGTGCCGGATCGCTTCCTGCCCGATAAGGCGATCGACCTGATCGACGAAGGTGCTAGCCGCGTTCGCATGTACAAGTCGCCGGAAGCGATGCGCGTCAAGCGTGCCGAAGCCGAGCTTGCCGACATCAGCGAAGAGCTGGACGAACTCGCCTCGGATATGACCGAAGAGCAGCGTCAGGAACTGAAAACCCGCGAAGCTGAATTGGCTGCGCAGCTGCGTACCCTCAAAGCGAGCTGGAATCCAGAGACGAACCGCCCTCAGTTGGTGGCGGAAGACATTGCCGAAGTAGTATCGATGTGGACGGGTATTCCGGTCACCAGCATTGCGGGCGAAGAGTCCGAGCGGCTGTTGAAAATGGAAGAATATCTGCATCAACGGATCATCGGCCAGAATGAAGCGATCGACGCGATCTCCAAAGCGGTACGCCGTGCGCGCGCTGGTTTGAAAGACCCGCGCCGTCCGATCGGTTCGTTTATTTTCCTTGGACCCACGGGCGTAGGAAAGTCGGAACTGACCAAGGCGCTGGCTGAGTTCATGTTCGGCAGCGAAGAAGCGTTGATTCAGCTCGACATGAGCGAATTCATGGAACGCCACACGGTCGCTCGTATGGTGGGCGCTCCTCCCGGATACGTCGGCTACGAAGATGCCGGACAGTTGACCGAAGCGCTGCGCCGCCGTCCGTACTCGATCGTCGTGTTCGATGAAATCGAGAAGGCGCACCCTGAAGTCTTCAACATGCTATTGCAGATCATGGAAGAAGGTCACTTATCGGATGCGCGTGGCCGTAAGGTCGATTTCCGTAACGCCATCATCGTCATGACCAGCAACGTTGGCGCAGATACGATCAAGCGCGGCGTCTCGCTCGGCTTTGTCGTCCCGGCGGATGAAGAAGCGACGCAAGCACGCGATTACGACGAGATGCGCAAGAAAGTCATGGAGCAGCTGCGTCGTGCTTTCCGCCCGGAGTTCCTGAACCGTGTCAGCGCAACGATCGTATTCCGCTCGTTGACCCGCGAAGAAATTCAGCAAATCGTTGAATTGGAACTCAAAAAGGTCAGCGAACGGGTGGCCGAACTCGCGTTGGTGCTCGATGTGACTCAGGCCGCCAAAGTCATGCTTGGCGAAAAGGGTTACGATCCAGAGTTTGGCGCGCGTCCACTGCGCCGCGTGATCACGAATCTGGTGGAAGATCGTTTGTCGGACGGCATTCTGTCCGGTCAGTTCAAGCTCGGCTCAACGGTGCGCGTTGACGCGGCCAACAATGAAATCCTGTTGATCCCGCTGGAAAGCACCGAAACGAATACCGACGTGGCCGATCCCGAACCCGGCATCACCGCGTCCATGAATTAAACCTTCCCTATCCAATACAGGAAAAAAGCCCCTTCCGAACGTTTGGAAGGGGCTTTTTATGTCTGACTCCCTTCCCCTGTAATCGGGGGAAGGGTTGGGGTTAGGGGTCAAGTGGAACGGCTAAGGGTTCAAGGATCAGCCGAATGACGTACCGCCGCCCTGACCTGCATCTGAACCGCCGGATTGCTCATTGCTGCGCGAACGGCCACCAATGCTGCCGCTGCTGCTTTCGTTCGGATTGATATTGCCCTGACCGCCGCCAATGCGTCCGCTGCCGCCCAAAAATGGGTTGTTGAAACCCGCGCCGCCGCCGATCCGCCCACCGCCGCGCAAATTCGGATTGTTGAACGTGCCGCCCGGACGGTTCATAGTGCCGCCGAACAGCGACCCTAACAACCGCTCGGCAGTGCCCGTCAGCAGCGCGAAGATCACGAAGCCGATCAGGAAAAAACCGCCGCAGCATAATACGGCCAGGTCGCCAAAGCCAAGTCCACCGCTGTTTGTCATGAAATTATTGCCTTTTGTGACTGAGTTGCTGAACGCTGCTAAACATTACTGAACGTTGAAATTGACGGTATCTGCCGGATTACCGTTGATATAGATGGTGACAGTGTACGGGCCAGCTTTGAAGTGATATGAGCCGAGCGGCTGCAAATCGAAGTTCACGCATACATCCTGATCGTAATTGCGATCGGCTTTGATGATCTGCGAATCTTCAATATCGCCGTTACCGCCATTTTTTGGAATCCAACGGGCGAACAGTGCCGTATTGGCGTGCAGGCCACGGACTTTAGCGACGGCATACACAATATCTTCGCTGGCGTGAAAGCTGGTCGCCGTGACGAGCGGGCAGCCGTTGGCATCGATACCCTTTGAAGTCGTCATTGAGACGACGCTGGTACCATTGAAAACGGGCTTATTGTCGCTGGTACGCTGCCCACCCGGATTGCTGAACCACGACAGCGGATTGCAAATGCACGCCGACGCACCTAACATCAATGCGATCAGCGGAAGGATCAAACGATTGCGAGTCATTGCGTGATTTCTCCTTAGATTACGGCTTATAGCTGACACGCCGATTATATCCTGATTATCAGGCAGACTCGGCGGCTGTTTCTGCTTTAGACTTATCGCCAATTGGCGTAGTGCTCAAGGTACGGCTGAACCATTCGACCACGCGCCGATCGTATTCCGCCGGATCAGCGTCATAAGCGCCGCGATGCCCCACATCGGGCACTGTCCACGTTTCGGTCGGCCCCTCAGCCAGTGAAATCATGCGCTGAATTTCGGGGCGTGATACATACGGATCGCGTGCGCCGAAGATGAACAGGATCGGGCGTGCGCCAATATGCACTGTCCAGCGGATCGGGTCGATTTGATCCATTCGGCCTTCTGTCCGCATGGAAGCATATACGAGTACCCATCGCGCAATCTCCCGCGCGAGCGGTTTGGGGATGCCGCGCTGATGCAGCCAGCCCGATACTGAACGGGTCAAGCGCCCAAACGGACTATCGACTACCAGCGAAGTGATACGTTCAGATAACGCCGCCGTGATGAGTGCCACCGCTGCGCCCATGCTGAAGCCGATCACGCCGACATGTTCGACTTGCTGAAGCTCGACCAGATAATCCAGCGCGCCGAGCAAATCTTCTTTCTCATACATGCCCATCGATACGAGCGAGCCGCCCGATTGACCATGCGCGCGGAAATCGAACATCAGCACATTGAAACCGGCGCTGTGTAGTGGCAGCATACGACGTGTGTCGCGATCCATGCTGCCTTCCTGCCCCTGACACATGACGATCGTGCCGCGCGCTTGTTCTGCTGGAATCCACCAACCGACGAGCGGCACACGGTCGCGACTTTTGAAGTGTACTTCCTCATAGCCAACACCGTAATTGCTCGGTGGATCGGATGGATCGGCGCGACGGCGGCGCATCAGGTATGACGCGCCCATATTGAAAAAAATGAACGGAACGACCACTAAAGTAATGATCGCTAACGGGATCAGGCCGATTTTTCGCAACGTGCGCATTAGAGTTCCTCTAGCTTTCTTTGATCGTCACGGACAGCAGCTTATCACCCGGTAGCGGGTTTGGATAGCTGATTTCATCGAACGCATTGCGTGTCGTCAGCTTTTGCAGCACATCGAGTCCGCTGGTCACATGCCCGAAAATAGTGAACTGCTTATCATAATCGGCTTCCGGGCGCAGCGCCGCCAGCGTAATGAAGAACTGGCTGCCACCACTGTTCGGCTCACCGCGCGTGCTTGCCATGGCGACCTGTCCGGCGCGATCGAATAAGGCGCCGTTGTCGTGTTCATCGATGATATGATAGCCGGGGCCACCAAAACCGCTGCCGCTCGGATCGCCCGTTTGCACCAGTGAGCCGGGCATCACCAGATGAAAAGTGATGTTGTTGTACCAGCCGTCGCGCGCCAAAACGATGAAATTGTTGACGGTAACGGGTGCGGCTTTCGCGTTCAGTTCGATCTCGACGCTGCCTTTTTCGGTCACAAGCACAGCCGTATAACGCTTATTCAGATCGATTTGCAGATCGGGTTGATGGGCGTACCCGCGTTTTTCCAGCAGCCGCAGCCGCGTATAATCGTCCAGCGCATACAGATCAATCCGACCGCTGTACGGTTGTCCGTTGAACAGCAAGACGGGCGCGCCTTTCAGTTGAAGCGCTTGCGCGTCCGTAATCCCGCGCTGAACGGTCGCAATAACGGCGCTGCTGTCGAGCGCTTCCGTGAACGCGGCTTGATCTAATCCGACGATTTTAACGTAATCGGTTAGCTTGACGCGAAACTGTGCAGGTGTCATAGCTGCCCATTCGCCCTGATGTGTGTAAAGTTGATCGTGCATCTCCCAAAATTTGCCTTGCGCGGCGGCAGCTTCGGCAGCTTGTGCGGCGATCAGCGCTTTGTCGTTCTGCGCTGTCTGTGGAAAATTTCGCCATACGAGCCGCACGTCCGCCTGATAGCGTTCGCGCAAAATCTCAACGCTGCGCGCTACATCCAGGCAGGGCGCACATTGAAAATCGCCATACATCACGATCGCTAAAAAAGCAGAATCAGGACCAAGGATGTGATCGTCAGGGTGAGCAGGCGTCGCGGTCGCTGCGGGCGTCAGCGTGATGATCAACGGCGTGACCGCTAACCGAGTGGCCGTCAACTGCCTGACTGACAATTGACTGGCAGACAGCGGCGTTCGCGTCGGCGCGGTGCTGATTTGCGCGGCAGCGGGCGCACAAGCTGCACACAACAGCGCAGTTGCTAGTTCTATCAGGATCAGGGCGCGCTTAGTCATTGTTTATTTGGCCTTTATTTCGTCAGCGTGAGTAGATAAGTGCCGGACGTTTTGCCGTTTGCGCGCCCATGCCGCGACGCGATGATCACGTAGGCGCCGCTAGCGGGCAATTTGTAATTGGCGATTTGGGCGCTGTCGGACTGCGCATCCGTTTGTGCATCATTTTGCGTGAGCAGGTGGCGCGTTGCATCGAACAGCAGTACATCCGGCTGTAAATCACCTGAGGTGGCCTGCATCATGATACTGATCACATCACCCGCTTTGCCCTGAAAGACATACTCTTGATTTGGGTTGCTAGTGTCCACGGACGACGTAACCGCGCCGCCATAGCTCAACAGCAAAATCCCACGCGGTCCGACGGTCACGCCTTGCCGCCCGATCAAGCTGAGCGTATACCCGCCCGCCGTGAAACCTTTATCAGCACTGTAACGCCCAATCACGACCACATACGTCGCATCTTGCGGCGCGCTAAACGCCGATAAGCGCGCACTTTGGCCGCGCTGCCCCTGATCGGCGTCGCTAATTTTCTTCAGGTTAGGATTAGCGCTCGTATCGGTGCTGAACAACGTCAGCGTTGGGTCAAGGTTGCCGGTGGTACGCTCTACATCCAGCGTAATCACGTCACCTTTGCGCGCCTCGAACTGGTAATAACGTTGAAGTGTATCATTCGTGATCGTGCCGCTTTGCGAGCTGCCATAGTCGATCAAAATGGCGCGAGCGGCGCGTTTCCCCAAATCGGCGGGTGGAACGCGATCGATCGCCAATGAAAAGCTCCCTCGGCTGGTGCCTGAAGCGCGCCCAAAACGGGTGGCAACGATCAAATAATCACCCGTCTTGCGAATGAGCCATTCGCGAATCGCTGCATCGAGCGTGCCGGAGCTGTTCGGGTCGTCGTCGTTGATCGCTAACACATTGCCTTGCGTATCGGCCAAAATCAAAAATGGATCGAGATCACCTGAAATGCGCTGCATAGTGACGCTGATCAGATCGCCGCGCTGCGCACTGAACGTGAACACTTTTTCGGGTGCATTTCCGGCATCTCCGATTTGATCGACCAGGTTATCGGCGTAATGCAAAACGCTCGTCGTGCTGCCATTGTTCACGCTGACGCCTGCGTGCGAAAGAATGAGCGTATAGCTGCCCGTAGTTGAGCCGCGTTCCTGGCCAAAACGGGTTGCGATCACGAAATAGCTGCCATCACGAGGCAGTGTCAGCGACGCGATCGTCGCATCGTATCGTTTGCCGCTGTCATCGTCACGCGCGATGATCGTATTTTGTTCATCGGTCACGATCAATAATGGGTCTAAGGCGCTGCTTCCGGTTGCAAGCACCGCCGCCAGCGTCAGGCCGATCACGTCGCCGCCGTGCCCGTTGAACGTGTACACCTGTCGGAACACATCACGCGTGATCTGGCCTTGCACGGGTTGATCGAAGGCCAGCACGCTCACCGCCTGCGCTATGACAGGCACGCGCGCTGACAGCGAAGCCGCCGCACATGCCAGCACGATGATGCTTAGGGCTAACTGCCTTTTATCCATAAGGCCGGATTGTACGTTTTGCGCTGATTTCCTGCAAACAACCGCCTGGCGTGGTATAGTTACACTCAGGGAAACAGACTGTTTTAATACCATGGACTTACTCGACGCTATCCGACTTCGCCACACCGACAATAACAAGTTTTTGCCCGATCCAGTCAAGCCGGAACATGTCAAGCTGTTAATCGAATCAGCAGCGCGCGCTCCGTCACATTTCAACAGTCAACCGTGGCGCTTCGTGCTCATCCGCGACCCGGAACTGCGCGATGTGCTGGCTGAATTAGCGGGCGCTAGCATGAAAGAGCTGATGGAAGGCCCGTTTTTTCAACGCTACCGCCGCTATTTTCGCTTCAACAACAGCGAGCGCGATGCCGCAGGTGACGGGATTCATATCGATCGGGTGCCCGCCGTGCTGCGTCCGGTAGTGCGGCAGGTGTTCAACCCACAAGCCGGTCACCTGATGGGCATGTTCGGCGTCAGTGCGCTGCTTGGCAGCAATCAGGCGGACATTGTGCGTGCATCGCCGCTGTTGATCGCGATCGCGCTCAATAAAGCAGAGTACCAACCCGGCGAACTGTCAGCGCTGTATTCGACTATCTCGCTTGGCGCGGTCGTACAAACTTTCTGGCTGGTTACCACAAGTTTGGATATGGGGATGCAGTTCATCAGTACGCCGCTCGAAGTGCCCGAACGAAAAGCGCTGATCGCGGATTTGCTCGGCGTGCCGGACGATCACGAATTGATCGCGCTGTTTCGGATGGGCTATCACGATCACGCTGGTAAGCGTAACAGCATCGACTGGACGAGCAGCCAGCGTAAAGAATTTGAATCACTCGTCAGCGTCGATCGGTGGGGAGGCACGCTGCCGGACGAGCTGAGCCAGGCGCCTTCACTTTTGTGGACAGAAGCCGCGTCCAGAACGCGCTAACGAAAGGTACCGATTTTATGACCGACACGATGCCCAATACACGCCCTGAAACACGCTCGCAAGGACACACGCATTCGCAGACTGAGCAGCAAAGCGAACCACGCTCTGAAGCACAATCGGCTGCGACATGGGCTAAAGTGACGCCAACGCCACCCGATCTATTCGATCCGGGGCTGTACATCAACCGTGAATTAAGCTGGATTGAGTTCAACCGGCGCGTGCTGGCGCAAGCCTTCGACCCCGATCTGCCGCTGCTGGAACGTGTCCGCTTTTTATCCATCTTCAGCAACAATCTGGATGAATTCTTCATGGTGCGCGTGTCCGGCCTCAAAGAGCAGGTCAAAGCGAACGTGTCCGAAGTGCCCGCCGATGGTCTGACCCCCAATCAACAATTGGATGTGATTCGCGCGGGGATCATCCCGTTGTTGAGCGAGCAGCGCCGCTGTTTTTATGAAGAGATCGTACCCGGCTTGCGCGCCGAAAGAATCGACGTATTGAGCCATGCCGAACTCAGCCCTGAAGAACGCGCCACCTTGCGCCGTTATTTCGAGGCTGAAGTATTCCCGGTGCTGGTACCGCTGGCCGTTGATCCGGGGCGACCGTTTCCCTACATCTCGAACCTGAGCTTGAGTCTGGCGGTGCTGTTGGAAGATGGTGGATCGGTGGAAGGTGCGGTGAATACGCAGCGCTTCGCGCGGATCAAAGTGCCCAATGTGCTGCCGCGCATCATCCCGGTACACGATATTATGTATCGCTACAATGAAGTCAAAGTGGATCGACTGCGCTATGTTTTTCTGGAAGATGTGATCAGCGCAAATTTGGATATGTTGTTTCCGGGCTTTCGGATCGTGGCGGCCAGCGCATTTCGGATCACGCGCAATACGGACATCGACATTGCGGAGGAAGAGGCGTCCGATCTGCTGGAGATGATTGAAGAAGGACTCCGCCAGCGCCGCTTTGGGGAAGTCGTGCGCATGACCATTGTGGATACCATGCCAACGGTGCTGCTCAAGCTGTTGGTGGAATATCTCGAATTGACGCCCGACGACGTGTACACTGTGCGCAGCCCGTTGGGCATGAATGACCTGTCGGAGCTTGCCAATATCGATGTGCCGACGCTCAAATCAGCGCCCTACGTGCCGCAGCGTCCGGCAGCGCTGCCCCCCGAAGAAGATTTGTTTGCGGTGATTCGGCGGCAGGATATATTGCTGCATCATCCTTATGATTCGTTTTTGCCGACGCTTGAATTTTTTGAACGGGCTGCCGAAGACCCGCAGGTGCTGGCAATCAAGACCACTCTCTACCGCACAGGTCAGAATTCCCCGATCGTGCGCGCCTTGTTGCGCGCACAGGAAAACGGCAAACAAGTTGCGGTGCTGGTGGAACTCAAAGCCCGTTTCGATGAAGAAAATAACATCGGTTGGGCGCGCGCGCTGGAAAGTGAAGGCGTTCACGTTGTGTACGGGCTGATGGGCTTAAAGACGCATTCCAAGATTTCCCTGGTCGTGCGCCGTGAACCCGACGGCGTGCGGCGTTACGTCCATTTGAGCACGGGCAACTATAATGCCTCGACTGCGCGCATTTATACCGATCTGGGTTTGCTTACGGCGCGTGAAGATATTGCCGCCGATGCCACTGAACTATTCAATAGATTGACCGGCTTTGCCTTCAACACGAGCTATCGCAAGCTGTTGATCGCGCCGGAACATCTGCGCGGCCAGATGAGTGCGCTGATCGAACGCGAAACCAATCATGCCCGCGCTGGACACGCCGCCCGTTTGATCTTCAAAATGAACGCACTGGTCGATCCGCAAATGATCCGGCTGCTCTATGAAGCGTCGATGGCAGGCGTGCAAATCGACTTGATGGTGCGCGCCATTTGCTGCTTACGACCAGGTGTGCCGGGTGTCAGCGAAACGATCCGCGTCCATGCACTGATCGGACGCTTTTTGGAGCACAGCCGCGTTTACGTTTTTGGCAACAATGGCGAGCCTGAAATTTACCTGGGCAGCGCCGATTTGATGCCGCGCAACCTTGATCGACGGGTCGAGATCGTGTTTCCGGTGGAAGCACACGCCCTCAAAACGCGGATCATGGACGAAGTGCTCGATATTGAATTGTCAGACAACTACAAGGCGATGGTCTTGCAATCAGACGGTACCTATCAGCCCGCAGCACGCGCACCGGGGTCACCACTTGTTAGCGCACAGCGTTGGTTTATCGAGCACAGCCGCGATCACTGAGTGGGCACTCGTGATGCGATTGCAGGGCGGTTGCAAAGTCGTTGACCCCATTAGCTCTATCGGTCAACGACTTTGCACGCATCCTGGCTAAAATACGTGCGTGCCTGCGATTTTTTCCCAGGCTGCTTGCGCTTGCGTAAAAGAGAGCAAAGGCCGCTCCAGAAGTGTTTGCGCGCGTGTAATGTCCAGTGTCAGATCGGGTGGGCGACCGCTGCCAACCTGTGAGGCGGTGTCAATGTAGGCATCCGCATCATAGCCGAGCGCAACCAACAGTCCACGTCCCAATGCATAGCGGCTCATGCGCTGCGGCCCGGACACATTCAAAATTCCGCTGACATCGTGTTCAGCCAGCGTGAGCAGCGCATTTGCCAGGTCGACCGCCCAAATCGGACTGCGCAGTTCGTCGGTGAACAGCCGCAAGCGCTCGCCTTTGCGCAATTTGGCGATCATCCAACTGACCTGCTTATTGCGCACGTCGAAATCGTAGATCAAGCTGGTACGGACGATCAAGCCGGGCGCGCTTTTTTCCATATGCGCTTTTGCCCGACCATAGGGCGTCAGCGGATTGGTCGGCGCGGCTTCCGTATAGGGCGCGGCTTTGCCATCGAACACCATATCCGACGACAGCAAAATCAAGCGTGCTGTGTTGGGGGTATAACGCCATAACAGATCGGCGGCGATCCCGGTCGCCATTTCATAGTTAGGGCTAAGTTCAGTGATTGCGCTGTGGACGATCACATCCGGCGCAGACTCTTCGATGAGGCGGCGCACCGCTTCCGGGTCGGTCAGGTTGCAATAAACGGGCGTTCCGGCGCGCACTTTTTCGGGATGTGACAGGTAAGTAGTGGTGACCGTCCAACCCGCTGCGAGCGCGCGTTCGCATAAGACGCTGCCCAGGTCGCCGCTGCCACCCGTGACTAACAAATGTTTCAAATGTCGATCTCCTTATTTGGCAGGGCTTAATCAAGCTATGAGTTAGTCTTCAGTGACGAGCATAGGGGCGGCGAATACTTGTTGTGCGCGTGCTGCGATAAATGGAATGAGCGGTACGCTGGCCGCCTGTGCAGGGGTCAATTCCGGCGCGAGATAAGGCATCACTGCCAGATCGATTTTTTCGAGCATCGGGAAGAACTGCGCTACGGATTCGGCCTGAATGCGATACCAGTTGAATAATGGGCACTCCGTCAAAAGCCGATCAACAAAACCAATACCCGCTGTTTCCAACACCACCTGATGCGCTGTGCCGCGCCCTTTGCCGAACGAAGGCCGATCGCTGAGCAGCGCGCGGCTGGTCAAAAAGCTGAGGCTCTCATCGAAATTTTCCAGCACATTATAAGGTGCGCCGGGCAGACCAACGCGCCGCACATCGGCTTGCGCATCGGCCAGCGTGCGATCGATCAGCGTGCGGATCGCCTCGTGATCGGTCAGTGCGCCCGTCGTGAGACCATGCAGCAAGGCTAAGGCCAGATGTCCTGGCTCACGCACCCAAAAATCGAACAGTTGCAGCCGCCACAGCGACTCGACTTGGCGCGTTTCACCATCCAGCAAACTATGAATCGTCGCGCCACAAAAATAGAGGACGATCAGCAAACGGGCGACGTGCCGTTCAAAATACGGGGAGCCTTCGATCATAAGCTGTTTACAGGTCTCTCGTGGATAGCGGGCAAACTGGAATTGTACCCACGGCTTTAAGTAGGCGCAATTTAGCGTGTACGCTATACTCCGCGCGCATTCAATACACAGAGCAAACGAGAGGGTACGCGTGACCGGACATATTTTAATTGCTGAAGACGATGAACTGCTGCGAAGCATTTTACAAATCGTATTAACCGAAGAAGGTTTCGAGGTGCGCGCTTGCCGAAATGGTAAAGTGGCGATGGAAAGCCTTGAAGCGTCTAAAAAAGATGGCACTTTGCCAATGATGATCATCCTCGATTTGACGATGCCGCTGGTGGATGGTTGGCAAGTCGCCAAATGGCTCGATGCGGATCCGATGCTGCGCGATATTCCGGTGGTCGTCACGTCCGCCACAGAGCAGCATGGCGAAGCGGCCAAAGCGCTGCACGCTGACGCTTATCTGGTCAAGCCCTACGATACCGACGAAATTGTCGGCATGGTCGATTTGTTTTCGCTGAGCGCACGCTGAATAAGCGCAACCACGGCGCGTTTTTTGCGTAAAGACAGTTACCATACGAGAAGGTTAGTCGTGCAGGATAAGCGCCCTGCCAAATAAGGAAACGATTATGCCCGGCTGTTTATCGGTAATTATGCAATTGGTGATTGAAGCAGTGGTCGCGCGCGTCATCCAAGAGTTGATCAAGCGGCTGACTGGTGGCCATGTGTTAGGTTGGTTGGGAGCACTGCTGGCCTTTTTCGGCTTGCGTATGCGTAATATGCGCTAAGCCTGAGCAACTGACTCGTTAGCCGTTAGCCGTCAATAAATCTGCATAGGAGCGTTTCAGATGAAGCAGTCTCTTCGTTTTATTTTTGCGTTGATGGTAACCGTCCTGTTGGTGTTGCCTGGCGTCAACGCGGCGATCCCTGCACAGGCCGCGCCGGATACATGCTTTGGTTTGAATCAAAGCGACTGTGCGCTTGTGAATGCTGCTTTCACAGGCGATGCCATGCGCAAGCTCAGCTCGTTTACGCAAGATTTTTCCATCAGCTTAAAGACGACTGGCAGCACCGCCGCCAATGCGATCGATTTCAAAGCCGATGGCAAAGGGCCGGTTGCCTTAACTTCTGATGCGATCGGACAACTGCTCGGCGGCAATTTTGGCAGCCTGCCGGTCGCGCAGTTGGTGGCGCAAAATACGCTGTCAGCCAGCCTCAGCACGGGCAGCGTCAACACGGCGGGTACGCTGGAAATCCGCATTGTCAACGGCGTCCTGTATTATCAGGGCGATAAAGTCACGAACGGGGAATGGCGCAGCATCGATCTCAAAACAATGGGGCAGCGGCGTACCATACGCAGCCTTGGCAGCGGCATGAATATTCTCCAATTAGCGCAAGCCGCTTTGGCGCTGCGCCGTCTGGAAGCTACATCCGGTTTGATCAAAGCCGCGCGCATTGCTGATTTGACGATCGACAATCAACCGATTGCGCAGATCGTTTACACGGTGAATCTGCCGCTGCTGTTCAAATCGCCCGACATTGAACCGCTGCTGCGTGTTGTGCTTCAAAGTGGCGGGAACAAGGTAAGCAATGATCAGTTGAAACAAATCAGCGCAAATCTGGCGAGCACTTTTCAAAACGCGACCTTTTCGATCACGCGCTTGATCGGAACGACCGATAAATTGTCGCACGGTATCGGCGTCGATTTGAGCGGCAAATTTGCAGCGAAAGGCGTACTCGCACTGGCTGGCGGTGGCGCACCGAATACGACGGAAACCGCACCGTTGGATTTGACCGCGCACTTTCTGGTCACGTTGAGCAGTGTGGGCAGTCCGGTATCGGTGAGCGCGCCTGCCAACGCCAAGCCGTTCGATCTGGGTCCGCTAGAGCCAACCGCAGTGGCGACTGCCGGGTCTTAGGCTGTTTAGGGGTGATCGGTAAATCGTTTGTGTGAGCGTCACAAAGCAATACTGGTCACACATTTGCTACATGAGCAGCGGTAGTTTGATACAAACCAACAGGAAATGTACTTCATGTCCGAAAAATTGTTGAACCCCGTTTCGCGTCGCGGCTTCCTGACAAAAAGCGCTGCCGTGTTAGGCGGTGCGGGCGCAGCAGTGCTCGGCTTTCAGAGTTTGTTCGATGTAAACCCGGCCAATGCGCAAGCTAATGACGATGATCCATCTACAATTTTCAATTTGGCTGCCACGCTTGAAACGCTGGCTTGCACGCATTATTACATGGCGCTCACTGCCTTCAAAATTCAATTCACTCCAGCGCAGGCGGCGTACATCAAAGCAGCTCTGGATGCCGAACAGCAGCATCTTGACTTTTTGAATGCCAATGGCGGGCAGACGCTCGTCCAAAAGTTTTTTGTGCCCACCAATGTGTTCAGCGATGCCAGCGTCTTTGCCGCCTATACCGAGATCGCGGAAAATGCGTTCGTTGCCGCGTATCTGGCCGCCACGCGCCGTTTTGCGCAGCTCAACAAACCGGAGTTAGCCGCAACAATGGCGCAAATTGTGGCTGTTGAAGCGCAGCATCTGGCATTGGCGCGTCAATTCGGCGGAAAGCTGCCCAATAACGTATCCATCGCAGAAGCTAAATATTTCAAGGTTAATCAGGTAGTCGATACGATTACCGCTTTCATGCAAGGCGCTAATGGTTTCGACAAAGACGCCGTGCCGTATCCGGGCGCAGTGGCGATCAAGCAGTTGATCGCTGGTGATGGCGTCACCAGTGTAAAGCCATTCACGGATACCACGCAGTTCCAAAATCTGCCGACTGCACAGGCCACGCAAGCCGCGACCTCGGCAGCAGTGCTTAACGCCACAAGTGCCGCAACCGCAGCCCAATAACGCAGCGAGGAGATTTTAATATGTTCGGAGGTCGTAAGCCGCCACAACCTGCCAGCAGTACGCAGACGATGGCACAAGCACCTAGTATTGCTAATATTCCACAGAATGCTCGCCAGCCAGTCGGCTTCGAGTCCGTTTTGGGCGCTAACTGTTCGCTGAAGGGCGAGCTGCACAGCCATGCTAACGTTCGGTTAGATGGTAATCTGGACGGCCACATTGTGATCGAGGGCAATCTGCTGCTCGGTGAGACGGCGCGCATCAATGCTGATGTACACGCTCAAAATATTACAATCGCGGGCGCTGTTCGCGGTAATATCGTCGGTCAGCGCGTTCAGCTGCTGCGCTCAGGACGCGTGTGGGGCGACATCAGCGCCTCCAGTATCGTGACTGAAGAAGGCGCTTTCATCGAAGGCACGATCACTATGACCGGCCATCCGGCTTCAAAAGGGTTTGAGCAACTGCCCGCGCCGAACACTCATGTTATTCAGACGCTGGCCGAAGACGCAACCAGCGGCGAACCGCTTGAAGTCGAAGTGATGGACGATCATCCATCGAGCACAGGCGAAAACAGCTAACCGTATCTCAGCCTATGTTGCAGGGCGCAGCACACTACGCCCTGTAGCATTTGTTACCTCTTACGCCAAACCCGCTTCTTTGCGCAGCATCGCGGCTTTATCGGTGCGCTCCCACGGAACATCCAGATCGTTGCGGCCAAAGTGTCCATAACGCGCCACCTGCTTGAAAATCGGCTTGCGCAGTTCCAAATCACGGATGATCGCCGCCGGACGCATATCGAAATGCTTGTGGATCAACGCTTCAATTTGCGTTTCGGGAATCGCGCCCGTGCCGAACGTCTCGACCGCCAACGACAACGGATGCGCTACGCCGATCGCATAGGACACTTGTAATTCAAAACGCTCAGCTAATCCCGCTGCTACGACATTTTTGGCAATATAACGTGCCATGTATGCTGCTGAGCGATCGACTTTGGTACCATCTTTACCGCTGAAAGCGCCGCCGCCATGCCGTGCAATGCCGCCATACGTATCGACGATGATCTTGCGCCCGGTCAAGCCAGCATCACCAAGCGGCCCACCCGTGACAAAGCGCCCGGTCGGGTTGATGTAAATCTTTGTGTTTTCGTCGCGCATCTCAGCCGGGATTACACGGTTGATCACGCACTCAATGACCGCTTCACGAATTTGTTCCTGGCTCACTTCGGGCGCGTGCTGTGTCGAGATCAGCACCGTATCGACGCGCTTGGGTTTGCCATGCTCGTATTCGACGGTCACCTGACTCTTGCCATCGGGGCGCAGCCAGGGCAGCGACCCATCTTTGCGGACGGCAGCCAGTTGGCGGGTGAGCTTGTGCGCCAACGAGATCGTCAGCGGCATAAATTCGGGCGTTTCGTTGCAGGCAAAGCCGATCATCATACCCTGATCGCCAGCGCCGATCGCGTCGATTTCGTCGTCCGACAGTTCACGCATTTCAAGCGCCTTGTTGACGCCCTGCGCAATATCGCTCGACTGCTCTTTGACTGACACAATCACAGCACACGTATCCGCGTCAAAGCCATAATCACTGCGCGTATAGCCAATTTCGCGCACGGTCTCACGCGCGATCTCGCTGATATCGACATAGGCATTCGTGGTGATTTCGCCAATGACCACGATCAAGCCGGTCGTCGTTGCCGTCTCGCAAGCCACGCGTGACATGGGGTCTTGCGTCAGCAGTGCATCAAGTACCGCGTCGCTGATTTGATCGCACATCTTATCAGGGTGGCCTTCCGTCACCGACTCGGATGTGTAGAAAAACTGTGCCGAATTCATGAAAGTGCTGTTACTGGACATAAACATGCTCCTTGCGATGATTAATCGCTGTGTACTGGATAGATAACACGGTAACAAAAAACCCCTGCCGTACAAGAGTCCGGCAAGGGCGCAAATAGCGTGATCCGCGATCCGGTATTAAGGACAACGTGATCATCAATATGCGCTCATCTTCCAGAAATACTGCCGGACTTAGCACCTGACCGACGCTTCGGTGGTTGCTGCGACTTCATCGGGCCGATCCCTCCGTCGCTCTGGATGAGTTTGTTTGGGTAAACGGCGCGTATCATAACACCCGCCGCAAAAGGTGTCAACGGCAAATTCGACAAATCACAGGGCGCGCCTTGTCCGCTGACGGGTGTACTGATAGAATAAGCCCTTGCCGTTTATGTTTATAGAGTGACCGTAATATTGTGATCGTGATGCTGTGAGTATGTCTGCTCAATCTGATTTGCCTGCCGTTTCGGTGGTCATGCCAACTTATCAAGGGGCGCGCTACCTGAACGAAACGCTGAGCGCTGTCCGCGCACAGGATTATCCGGCGTCGGTCGAGATCGTCGCGGTCGATTCAGAATCGACTGACAACACGCGCGATGTGCTGGCGAAGTACGGCGCTCATGTGACAAGTATCAGTCAGCAAAATTTCACACACGGCTATTCGCGCAATGTTGGCGTTCGCAAAGCGCAGCATCCGGTGATCGTGTTCATGAGTCAGGATGCGCTGCCTGTCGGTACGCATTGGCTGCGTGGGATTGCCGAGTCGCTGAGCGATCCGACGGTGGGCGCAATGTACGTTCGGCAGGTGTCACGTCCCGATGCAACGCCGCTTGAAATCTACTTTCACGAAACGCTCTACCCACCGCGCAGCACACGCTATCAACTCAGTGGCGATCACGCGGTGTCGCTCGATAAAATATTCTTCTCGAACGTATGCAGCGCCGCCCGCCGTGAGGTGTGCCTGCAATACCCGTTCGATGAAAATTTGATCATGAGCGAAGATCAGGCGTTTGCCAAAGCGCTGCTGCAAGCGGGTTATCAAACCGTTTACAATGCCGATGTGCAAGTCGTCCATTCACATCATTACGATCTGAAAACGCTATTCCGGCGCAACTTCGACAGCGCGTATTCATTGCGCGGCATCTCCAGCGACAGCGGATCGCACACCATGCAGCAAGCGCTGAGCTATATCAGCGGCGAAGTGCGCTACGTTATAGCGCAACGCCAGTTGCGTTGGCTGGCAGCAATCCCGCCCTACGAAATGACGCGCATTGCAGGACGCCTGATGGGTCGTTACGCTGATGCACTGCCGATGCGCTGGCGAACGCAGCTCAGTTTGCATCGCGGCTTCTGGACTCACAAGGCCGCGCAAGGGAAGGCTGCGCAAGAGTGACACGCGTTTTGATGTTCGGTTACTGTCCGCTGCCACATGAAGGTCTGCGCGTCTCTGCGCCGGGCTTGCGCACCTGGCATTTTTTGCAAGTGCTGCTGGCGGCTGGTCATGAAGTTTGTCTGATCGGAGATCGCACGTATGGCGCGTATCCCGACACTCTGCCCGATCTGGTCACGCACAAAACTGGTAAGTGGACGTATCACAGCGTGACCGATGCGCGTTGGCACAATCCGTCGGCTATGCAAGCGTTGATCAAGCCGTTTGCGGCGGATTGCGCAATCAGCGTCACTACTACGGCCAGCTCGGTTGCCAGCGAATTGATCGGTGACTTACCCCTGTGGGCGGATTTGTACGGCAGCATCATGGCCGAAGCGCAAATGAAAGCGTTGGTCTACAGCGACGACTCGTATCTGGCGTACTTCTGGAATCAAGAGCGACGCGCGATCGAACGTGCCGATATTTTCTCGACGGTTTCAGAGCGCCAAAAATGGTCACTGGTTGGCGAGTTAGGCATGTGGGGACGCCTGAATCAATGGACGAGCGGCTACGATTACGCCACTTGTATCCCCATCGCGTCAGAGACCACGCCTTACGCGCCCACGCACAAAGTCATTCGCGGCACGCTGCTGAAGGGTCAGCCGGATGATCAGGCGTTCGTGATCTTGTATTCCGGCGGATACAACACATGGACGGACGTAGATACGCTGTTCAACGCGCTGGAACAGGTCATGAAAGGCGCGCCGGATGTGCATTTTGTCTCGACGGGTGGCAAGATCGATGGTCATGATGATCTGACCTATGTGCGCTTTCAGAAAATGATCGAAAGCTCGGCTTATCGCGAGCGTTTTCATTTGCGCGGTTGGGTCCCTAACGAGGATGTACCCGCCTATTATCTGGAGAGCAATATCGGTATCAACGTCGATCGGCCTTCCTATGAAGCCATGTTGGGCAGCCGAACGCGCGTGCTGGATTGGATGCGCGCCGGGCTGCCGAGCGTGTTGTCGTCCCTGACCGAGCTTGCCGAAGATGTGCGGAAGGCGCGCGCCGGATTGGTCTATAAGCCGGGCAGCGTTGATGATCTGGTGAGCTGCCTGCAACAAGCGATCAATGATCGGGCTGAAACGGCGGCGATGGGTCAGCGTGCGCATCAGTTGCTATGCGATCGTTTCACGTTCGAGGCGACCACTGAACGGCTGTGCGCATGGGTTGCCAACCCGACGCACGCGCCCGATTATGGTCGCAATGTGCCGAAACTGGTCACAGCATCGCATGGGATTGGCACCGAGTTGGCGCAAGCAATGGCGAGTCGCAGCCTGGGGTTGGCACTGGCAGTGCGCGTGTGGCCGATCATTGCGCGCACCACCGATATGCTCGGCATGGGCGGCTTACAGCGCCGTCTGGCAAAGTGGGGGATGCACGCCTTGCGCCTCGATCGCAGCCCGTATCAGGTCAAATATCTCGATTATACAGTGCCGACGCAAATGCACATCGGTGACGATTACGAAGGCAGTGTGACGCTGCGCAACGTCGGCTCGACGCCCTGGATCATCCCCAATCAAAGTGAAAAGGCGGTCAACCTGTCTTACCATTGGATTGATAAAAACAAGGTGATGGTGCTCAAAGAGGGGCGGCGTTCATCCTTTGCCGAAAACGTGTTGCCCAATACGACCGTTACATTGGCATTGAACATCAGCCCGCCGCCGACTTCCGGTCAGTATACGCTTGAAATTGATCTGGTCAGCGAAGGGGTCGCCTGGTTCAGCGAAGTGAGTGCACCGGGGCCGAGCGTCTTGATCGAGGTACAGCCTGCTCGCAATGCGTAGTTATTCAACAAAAAATCTGTCGGGAGCGCTGTCAAAGTCGCGAGCGAAAGCAGCCCGCCAACCGCAGTTGCTATGGGGAATGGTGCTGTTGATCCTGCTCAGGTTCGGCAGCAGTTTGGCCTACAGCGTCGCGATTCCGACCTGGGAGTCGTATGATGAACCGGGGCACTTCGGCTATGCCGTCCATATCGCCACCACCGGACGGACGCCGCAGCTTGACGATCCGATTTCTAATAACGAGCGGATTCAACCGCCGCTTTATTATTATGCGCTCGCTGTTTTTCTGAAGGTGTCGCAAAGTCAAGTGGGCGGCTTTCGTTTGCCACAGTTGAACCCGTATTTTTATTATGGCACATCCGGCAAAAACTACGCGATGCACCCTGATGTGCTGCCCCCTGATCAGCAGCAGGTTGAGCTTGCGCTGCGCGCTGCACGCATGATCTCGCTGTTGTTTTCATTGATCGGCGTCGTATTTGTGCAGCGTGCCGCGCGTTTGCTATGGCCGCGCGACCCGTGGCTGGTTTTGATCGCGACTGCCGTATATGCTTTGTGGCCGCAATCGTTGTTCAGCAGTGCAGTACTCAGCAACGACAGCCCGGCAGCAGTAATGGGCGCTATCGTGACCTATTTAGTGCTGCGCTTTCATCAAGCGACTGCCAAAGGGGTGCGACCCGCATTGGGTTGGGCGCTGCTCAGTCTGCTTGCTATCATGATCGGGATCGGCGTCAAGCTGAATTTGCTGGTAATGTTTGCGCCGCTGTTGATCGTCGTGCTGATCAGCGCATCGCTCCGATTGATCGTGATTACGGTCATGGCAGGTGCTGCTGCCGCGCTCGGAAGCCTGTTCGTGCTCACTCAATCGGCGGCTTTCCTGTTTCCGTTCGCCAGCGGATCCGCTGGACCAACGCCGCTGTTATCGCTGATCCAGCACGCGACCAGTCCGGATGCAATACCTTTTATCAGGCAAGCGCTCAGCTATTCGTTCGACAGCGCGTTTGGGTTGTTCGGGTGGGGTAACGTGGCATTCCCGGACTGGCTGCAAACGATCTGGCAGCTTGCGGTCGCCGTGGCCGTGATCGGCCTGTTGATCGGCGTGATCAGCCGCCGCAATCTTCCGTCGTGGCGCTGGCTGATCGTGTTGGTCGCGCTGCTACTGGCGACGTTAGGCGGCACGCTGACCTTGGCACTGCTGTATCAGAGCATTCACCTGATGCCGGGGCGCTATTTGTTACCCGCGCTGCCCGCTTTCAGTTTGCTGTTAGTCATTGGTTGGTCGGCTATCCGTTGGCCGCGCGGGCTGCGTATCTGGCGGGTGCTGCCTACGGGCGCGACTGCTTGTCTGGTGATCCTGGCACTGCTGGTACCGCCAACGATCATCACGCCCGCTTATGCACATCCGCTGTTCGTAGACGAGTCCGCGATCCCGGATAAGCGTTCGGTGGCGCTGGGGCCGGGGATCGAAATGCTCGGCTATCGCGTGTTGACGCCGTCTGTATACGTGAACGACAGCGTACAAGTCGAAGTGTATTGGCGCTCGGATTACCCGATCTACGAAAATTACACAGTGCAAATCGAAGTGATCGGGCCGGACGGTCAGGGTTACGGCATTCTGGATACGTACCCCGGTGACGGCAACTATCCAACTACCGATTGGATGGTTGGGCAGCCATTCAAAGATCACTATGGCGTACGGGTGCGCAGTAACTTTCCAACGCCGGGAGTCGGCCATATCAAGATCAGCGTATCCTATAACAAGCCCGCGACCGTCTCCAATATATTTGGCGCGTTCGCCGTCCATACGCACGATGTGCCGTCGCTGAATAATGCCATCAGCGCAAACACGGCGGCACGTTTTGGCGATCATTTATTATTGCGCGATGCTCAAACACAGCTCAGCGATCCGCATACATTGGCGGTGAATTTGTTATGGCAAGCCAGCGGCGCAATGCCTGACGGAACGGTATTCGTCCACGTAGTCGATCCGCAAGGCGTGATGTTAGCGCAGAAAGATACGCCGCCGCTGCAAGGTGCGTACCCAACATCAGCATGGCTAGCCGATGATGTAGTCTCTGATAGTTACAATGTGATGCTGCCCACGCTTCCGGCAGGGCTGTATACCGTGCAGGTCGGCGTCTACGATGCTGCAATCGCACGCTGGCCGCTCAGCTATTCAGATGCTCACATAGCACAAAACGATATATTGACGCTTACGCAAATGCAGGTCGATGCACAAGGGACGATTACGCTGCAAGCGCTCTATCCGCCATCACGCTAATAGGTGAAGCGCTTTTGGAGACGCTGCAAAAATCGGCAAGGCTATTTCAGAACAGCTATTGACAAGATTGGAAATCGGTATTATTCTATTGGTTCAGTGAGAGCGCTCTCACATTTAATTTTTTGAAGCAGTTGAATTTTATGAATCTGGAAGACATTGCAAAAAAAGCGGGTGTTTCACGGGCGACAGTGTCGCGCGTGATTAATAACGACCCAAAAGTAAGTGCGGCAACGCGTGAACGTGTCTGGAGTGTAATCCGTCAGGAAAACTTCCAACTCAATCCAGCGGCACGCGCGTTGGTGCGACGTCAAACCGAAATTATCGGCGTCGTAGTACCCACTGCCGAAAATATCTTTTTTACAGATAACAACTATTTCACGCAGATTTTAGCGGGCGTCAGCCAATCCAGCCGCGAACGTGATTACGCGGTGCTCCTGTGGTTGGGCGAACTGACTGATGACGATGAACACCTGATGCAAAAAGTATCCAACAACCGTTTGATGGATGGCATTATCATCGCTTCTCTCACCCATGATCATCCGTTGTTCAAACGGTTGCAAACGCTGCAATACCCATTTGTGATGATCGACCGTCCGCTTGAATATGCCGATCAGATCAATTATGTCAGCATCGATAACGTACAGGCAGCGGAAGCACTCACGACTCACCTGATCCGCCTGGGTCGTCGCCGGATTGCGCATATCACGGGGGATATGCGGATTTCAGATGCGCACGAGCGGTTACAAGGCTATAAGAATGCGCTGACGCACGCCGGTCTGCCAATTGACCATGATTTGATCGTTGAAGGTCATTTCAATCGGCTGTCAGGCTATGAAGCGACCAAACACTTACTGTCATACGCGCCGGATGCAGTCTTCGCTGCAAGTGATACAGTTGCCGTTGGCGTATTACAAGCCGCTCGTGAAGCCGGTTTGGGTGTACCTGAGGATCTGGCCGTAATTGGCTTTGATGATGTGGATGTGGCTGCACAGTCGATTCCAACATTGACCAGTGTGCGGCAGCCGTTGATCGAAAAGGGCGCGGTAGCGACACGGCTGCTCATCGATTTGATCCAGGGGCGAGTCAGTGGGCCGCAGCACATCATCCTCAACGCCGAACTTATCATTCGTCAATCGTGCGGAGGATTAGCGGCTCAACAAGAACTCGCCAGCGCCTATAATGTCAATCCCATCAGACTTCTTAAAGGGGGTGATGCCAGTTTAGAAGATGCAGCAGTAGCGATCGTTCCGTAACTCAATCAATCACCTGAGTCTCAAAGATTTTTTTGTCCTACAGAGGAAACTGATGAACACGTTTGCACGCAAAATGACCCTGTTAGCACTCACAGCTGTATTCGCCTTGATGGCTTATGGCTACCACCCGGCTCATGCCGCCAGCGAAGTCACCTGGTTTATCGGCTTGGGCACTGGTGCTCAAAAAGAACAACTCGATATCGAGAAGTCGATTGCTGATAAATTCAACGCCAGCCAGTCGGACATCCACTTGACCCTGAACATCGCTGCCAGCAACGCCGCCGCGCCGGGACTGCTCTCCGCGCTGATCGGTTCTGGTCGCTCGCCAGACATCGTTGGACCCGTCGGTTACGCCGGTTCTAACGCCTTCCCCGGCCAGTGGATGGATCTCGCAAGCCTCGTGAAGAAGAACAACTACAACCTGGCGCAGTTCCCGGACGCATTGGTCAAGCTGTATCAGGCGCCTGAAGGTCTGCTCGGTTTGCCCTTCGCCGTCTACCCAAGCCTGTTGTTCTACAATAAAGACTTGTTCGACGAAGCCACACTTGCTTATCCACCAACCAAAGTGGGCGATACTTATAAACTAGATGGTAAAGATGTTCCCTGGGACTGGAATACCGTTGCTGAAATCGGCAAGCGCCTGACGGTTGACGCAGCTGGCAACGATGCCACCAGCGCCAAGTTCGACCCCAAAAACATCGTTCAGTATGGTTTCAACCAGCAGTGGGGCACCACGCGTGCCGACTTCTCGACCTTCGGCGGTTCGCCCGTCGTTGATCCAACGACCAAAAAAGTCGTGATCCCACAATCCTGGCGCGACAATGCGCAGTGGACATGGGACGGTATCTGGAAGTATCACTTCATCCCGACCGCCACCGCTGAAGCAAGCAAGCTGCTCCAGCCGAGCGCCTTCTCGTCCGGTAAAGTGGCGATGTCCCGCGTTCCGCTGTGGTATACGTGCTGCATGGACAGCATGAAGGCAAAGTGGGACCTGGCCGTGGAGCCGAGCTACAAGGGTAACACCTATTCACCGACGGATGCGGACACCTTCCGTATCTCCAAAGATACCAAAAACCCGGATGCTTCCTTCAAGGTACTCGCTTACCTGTTGGGCGATGCGGCCAATGATTTGCTGACGACCTACGGCGCTTATCCGGCCCGTACCGATTTGCAGGCCGTATCGATCAAGAGCAAGGCCGACAAGTTCCCCAGTGTCAAGAACTGGTCGATTGTCGCGCCGTCACTGGCCTATGCCGCCGTTCCGCACCATGAATCGGCTTACCCGAACTTCAACAAGGGTCAGCTGCGCTTCGCGGACTTCCGTACACTGTTATACGGTGACACGGGCAGCAGCATGGATGTCAAGGCCGAACTGGATAAACTTCAGTCGGACGTACAAGCCATTGTTTCCGCACCAGAAGCCGGTTTGCCACCGACCAACACGCCGGAGCCACCTCCTACGGCTGCCGCAACCGCCGCTAAATAACGACGGTTCAAGTTCAAAGCGTTTGTCTCACCTCACGCTTGTGAATGCGCAGCGTAAGGAAGTATGCCGGTCGGGTCAAACCCTGACCGGCTGCTATCGCCCATTTGGCAATTTAGATGCACGCAAGTTGCCCTTTCGTAAAGATTTTCTTAAGGACTATGGCTTATGGCTACACGAACTGACAGCATAACCGTGCCAGTTCCTAAACAAATCCAACCCCGCCGAACCACGATGCAACAGCAGCAGCGGCGATGGGGTTGGATTTTTCTGTCACCGTGGATATTCGGTTTTCTGGCATTTACGGCCTTCCCGATGGCCGCCTCGTTTTATTTCAGCTTTACCGACTTCACTATTGGAAAGCCGATTCACTGGCGCGGGTTGGGCAATTGGGCGAACCTGTTTACAGATCCTGTGACGCTGCAATCACTCGGCGTAACCTTCAAATTCGGGATCATTGCACTGCCTGTTTCCATCATTTTCCCGCTGCTGATGGCTGGGCTATTGAACTCCAGATGGTTAATCGGCAAACCGATCCTGCGCGTGCTCTTTTACCTGCCGTACATTGTGCCCTCCATCTCCGGCATTTTTATTTGGCAAGCATTCCTGAACGGGGATACCGGTTGGCTCAATCGGATGCTGCGTCTGGTTGGGGTCAGCGATCCGCCCAATTGGTTGAATAACCCCACTTTTATTAACAGTGCGCTGGTTCTGATTGGGTTGTGGGGGGTAGGCAACGCCATGCTGACCATGATGGCCGGAATGCAAGGCGTGCCGACTGAATTATACGAAGCGGCGCGCGTCGATGGTGCCGGGCCAGCGACGATGTTTCGGCGCATCACGCTGCCGATGATCTCGCCTGTGATTTTTTACAATATTGTGCTGACAACGATCGGCCTGATGCAGTATTTCACCATCCCTTATGTGCTCTCGACGACGGCACGCTCCGACCCATCCATCAATTTTATCAACCTGTTCCTGTTCCGCACCGCCTTTGAATTTCACGACATGGGCTACGCTTCAACATTAGCCTGGTTCCTGTTTTTTATCGGCTTGGCGATTACAGTTAGCTTGTTTGCTCTGGCGCGTCGGTGGGTCTATTATGCCGGTGGAGATCGATAATTATGGCAACCTTCGCAAAGAAACAAACCACCATCTCACCAGCGGTCAACACCTCACCTTATTACTCACGCCAATTACGCGGATTCGCGATCAAAGCGATGGTGACGTTGTTCACCTGTGCGTTACTGTTCGTCTTTTTGCTGCCCTTTGGTGATATGGTGTCCGAATCGGTGCGCAGCCAGGATCAGCTTTCGCAGACGAAAAACGATTCAATCCTGCCCATGTCGCCCAAAACCTTCAATTATCAGAATGATAATTACCCGATCTACAAAGTGTCCATTGATGGGGTCGTCAAAGAACTGGCCTTGTTCAAAGCAGGACGCCAGAAAAGCACGTTTATCGATCCGGCTAATCCCAGCGCAGCACCGATCGAATGGACGGGTGTTTGGCGTACGTTAGAGGCGGTTCAAGCCTTTAACCCACGTCTGCAAAATTTCCCGGACGCTTGGCGGCTGGCACGCTTCCCGCTGCTGTTCCGCAACACACTGGTTATTGCACTGTTGGGTATGATCGGCACGCTGCTTTCGAGTATTGCAGTCGGCTACGCATTTGCACGGTTTCCAATTCCGGGCAAGAACATACTGTTTATCATCCTGATCGCAACGATTGTGCTGCCCACCCAGGTTACGTTAATTCCAACCTATGCGTTTTTCTCGGCTATCGGTTGGACTGGCACCTGGTTACCCTTGATCGTGCCACAGTTCTTTGCGAATGCTTACAACGTTTTCCTGTTCCGCCAATACTTCATGACGCTGCCGCGCGATCTGGATGAAGCGGCCATGATCGACGGTGCAGGGCCGTTCCGCATTTTGCTGAGCATCATCCTTCCGCAATCCTTCCCGGCGATCGTTGCGGTAGCCGTGTTCCACTTTGTGTTTGCCTGGAACGACTTCTTTACGCCGCTGCTGTATCTGATCAGTGCGCCGGATTTGCAGCCGATTTCAGTTGGCATTCAGATCTTCAACTTCCAATACGGGCCGCAGCCTGAGTTGGTTCAGGCAACGTCGCTCATGGCGATGGTGCTGCCACTGGTGATTTTCTTCTTTGCGCAGCGTGCGTTCATGCGCGGCGTAGTCATCACGGGCGTTGACAAATGATCGCGGGTCGGACGTTTTTACGTCGAATCGCGGTAATCGGTATTGGGTGGATCGCGTTCAGTTTGGCTGTCCACCCGGCGGCGGCTCAAACAACGCCCGTGCTCAGCGTGAACGCCGGACATTCGCTAGGCAAGATCAACCCCTTCGTCTATGGGGTCAACTATGGCCCCTGGAGCTTTCTCACGCCCGACCTGATTCCTTTAGCGCAAGCATCGGGCGTGAGCTACTTACGCTTTCCGGCGGGCAATTGGGGCGATCAAAACGACCTGATGCCATTTGACATTGATTTGTTTATGGATTTGGCGCACAAGCTCAAGGCCGAGCCGAGCATCAGCGTACGACTCAGCGGTGGCACGCCTAAAGCGGCTGCTGAATTGGTGCGCTACGCAAATATTCAGAGCCATTACGGGGTTCGTTATTGGAGCATTGGCAACGAACCTGATTTGTACGACAACTATTCAGTTGACCAATATAATCGCGATTGGCGCGCATTTGCTACCGCGATGTTGGCCGTCGATCCGACGATACGTTTCGTTGGGCCCGACATCAGCCAGTACGCGCCACCACAAATGACTGACAGCTATTCTCAGGTGCGCCGTGATTGGGTGGGCACGTTTCTCAAAGTGAATGGCGATTTGGTGAGTGTCGTGTCGGTACATCGGTATCCTTTCCCAAAAAAGGTCGATGATCCGCCCGCGACCATTGCACAGCTTAAGGATAGCGCCAGCGAATGGGATTCGATCATCCCTGATATTCGCAAAACGATTGTTGCAACGACCGGGCGTGACTTGCCTATCGCGGTCACCGAAGTCAATTCCCATTGGAATATCGGCATTGGCGGTGCAACCACGCCGGACTCGTTTTATCACGCGATCTGGTGGGCAGATGTGCTCGGTCGAATGATCCGCCAGCGGGTAGCGATTGTGGCTTATTTTACGCTGAATACATCGGGCACTCTCGGTACTTATGGCTTGCTTTCGGCCTATGATGCGCGTCCGACCTATTATGTGTACAGCTTGTATCAGAAGTTCGGCAGCCAGTTGGTTGAGTCGCTGTCCAGCGATCCCGACGTAACGGTTACCGCCGCGACTCGCAGTGACGGCGACCTGACTCTGATGATCGTCAACAGCGCAGCAGCGGCTCGCTCGCTGACGTTCGGCTTATCCGGCTTTAGCGCGACCGCTCAAACCGAGCTGTGGCGTTTCGACGTTGATCACAACGCAGCTCGCATTGGCACTACCAACGAACTGACCACAGGCACTGTCACGCTGCCTGCACAGTCGATCTCGCTGTATATCACATCCGGTGCGCCGTCTGCCGCAGCAACCAGCCCATCGTTCTAACGTGCTGACTGTTTCACTTCAAGCCGCTGTAAATGGCATTGACCAACGTGCCATCGTCGCCATCAATTGACCAGAACATAGCGCCGCCAAGTTTATTTTGCTTGATGTAGGTCATTTTGGTGGCGATGCTCACCGGATCGTCATAGCTCCAAAAAGTGCTGCCGTCGAAACTCCAGAACGCCTGCGTTTTCGGATCGCGGAAGGTAGGCGCTTTCAACGCCTTGAGCACTTTGTAATCCTCAACGCCATCTTCGTAGGTCGCTGGCGCCGCTTTCATGCTTGCCGCGCTTTGATACAACCCCTTATTTTGATCCGGTACGCCTGTCCAGCCGCGCCCGTAAAATGGCACACCGATCACGATTTTGTCGGCAGGCACGCCTTGCTTCAGAAAATCCTTGACCGTACTATCAACGCTGAAATTGCGTTCGGGGAGTGGTGACGGATCATCAGGTGAAGCGTACAATGGTGCTTGAAAATCAGTAGGGCCGCTTGCATTCCAGGCACCGTGCATATCGTAGGCCATCAGGTTGATCCAATCCAATGATACTGCCACTTGCTTCAACTCTATTTTATTGTAATTGATGTCAGCAGTAGGCACTGCGATCGATAACGGATAGTGCTTGCCGGTTTCCGCACCAAAAGCGTCTAACTGGTGGCGGAACTCAGCCAGCAGTGCCGTATAGTTCTGCGTGTCAGCCGGGCTGTAAACATTGGGCGGAACTCCATGCTGCGGATCGCCTTCAAAGCCTGGCGCAGCGGGATATTCCCAATCAATATCGATCCCGTCGAACAGTCCGGCAAAGGCGGCTTGCCCATCGATAGTGCCGCGCAGATAGAGATCAATACATGACTTGACGAACACGACTCGATTTTCCGGTTTAGCTGCGCCCGAAAAGCGCCCTGACCACGTCCAGCCGCCGATCGAGATCATGAGCTTCAACTGTGGGTACTTCGCTTTGAGCTTCCTGAGCTGATTGAAGTTGCCTTTCAGCGGCTGATCAGGTGAATCTGCCACGCCATCAACGCTGTCCGCTGCCTTGAACAGCATCCCGTAATCGGCATAGCCATCCCCCCAACCGGCGCGCGTTTCCTCGTAGCATTTATAATCGGTGCTGACATTGCCAAACGCGTAATTGAGGTGCGTAACCTGCGCCGCCGCGCCGCTGGTATCTACCTGTTTAACGCGATAGTTGCGGCTGTAAACTCCCCATTGCACGAAATAGCCAATGATGCGCGGCGCGTTTGCACCGTCTGAATTTGCCGTTACGGTGGCTGTCTGCGATTGCTGCATCACGGAAAACGGAGAAGTCAGCAGCAAGCCGACCAGGATCGCAAGGCTAAAAACGGAAAAATGTTTGTTCATAATTTTAGCGCGAAAGATCCCGCTTTTGTAAGGGGCGGACTGCGCTATTCCTTTCAGTGCCTAGTCTGATTACGAAATAAACGTCATTCACTCACCGCCGCGTAGATTTCGCCTAAAAAGCGGCTTGGCCGTGTGCTGATCTGGCGAGTGTGGGCAAAGCCGCAACGAGTCGCCAGCGCTGCCCAGGTCGGGTAGGCAAGCGGATAGGGCACCCAGTGGTTGCCGCGATCCGTATTGTATTCAACCAGCGCCAACCGTCCACTATCGCGCAGATAGCGCTTAATCTGGCGAACCATGGCAGCTTGATCCGTGACGAAGTGCAGCGCATTCGCCATTACGACTCCGTCGAGGGGTGGCAGCACGAGCGGCTGCGTAAAATCGGCGGTCCAATAATGCGCTGTGATCGCCGGATAGCGTGCGCGCATCGGCTCAGCCTGCTGACGGAGCGCGTTACCGTCCCGATCCACAGCGTAAATCGTGCCCGATCCGTTGAGCAGTTCGGCCAATGCAAGCGTGAACGCGCCTCCGCCTGCACCAAAATCCGCCCACGTTTGGTCGGACATGATTCCGGCGTTTCGCAGCAAATTAACATGATCAGTGTGATTCATGCGTCACAGTGTAACACGTTATGAGGGGTTGTTGTGAGCTGCTGATTAGCCTATTGCAAACGGATTGATGCGCAAATCGATCAACAGCGCATTCAATGCATCGTAAGCCGTTGGCGCTTCAGGAAGCGTGCTGGCATCGAAGGCAGTGGTCAGCGCTGCTTGCAAGCGGGTGTACTCACTTTCATGCAGTGCCATATCTGCATCGTCAAGCGTTTCTTGTTCTGTGCCGTCCCGTTTGCGCGCTACCAAATCGGACAGATAAGGCAGCTTGAATGTTTCGTTGAGGCGCAGCAGATTAGCCTCTAATTCGCCAGTTTGCATGAGATGAATGCCAGTCAGCAGGGCGCGATAGGTGTACAACAAGGGTTTGACGCGACGTGGTCTTTCCTTTTCGAACAAACGCCATTGATTCGCCGCAAACCCGCCGTAATGATGATAGTGGTGACGGGTAATACAGCCTTGCGCGATGCGCTTCAGCGTATCATGTGCGGAAGTAGCGCGTACTATCAGCGGCGAATAAAGTTGTTCGAGCACGTAACCATTACGGCGCAGCAGTAGTTCAAAAAACTTTTTGGCGTCGTGGGTCACCAGATCGATCTCAAGCCCCGTTACAACCTGATTTGACTCGATCGTCTCATATTCCGACGGTTTGAGGCCAACAACCTCATTCACCGTCAGCAGATGAACGCCGCGCAAATCGTAGTCCGAGTCGGGCGATGAGAAGCCGTACAGATGCGAGCCGCTGATCGTTGCGAACAACAGCGGGTAGGGCTGACTGTTAATGACGCTTGCCAAGGATAAATCAGGTAGATTAAGTGGTTGCACGTTATCGCTCAACAGCGCTGTGCCGTGCGCGAATCAGGAATGCGTCGGCGCGAACATAATCAGGGCGTTCGGGTAAATTGGTTGCCAGGAAAGCAGCATCGAATTCGCGGTGTAAGTTCAGCCGCCATGCGTTAACTTCCGACCAGGGCATTTCAGCGCGTTTGATCGCCAGCAGCCGATCGCGTTCCCGTTCTACGCGCACTTCAATGATTCCTTCACGTAAGGCCGTAATCCCGGATAACAGCAGGCGTATCAGGTGCATGGCGTGCTTCCAGCGCGGCTCACCTTTTGTGCGTAAGTCTTGCTCCAGCTTTTTGAACTGCGACAATACATAGCCGTTGTAGGTCTGGTAAATAAAGCGCGACAGGAAAATATCGCGCATGTCAAGCAGCTCTTGCGCGAGCGGCGTGACAGTCTCAATCAGCGGGGTATACAGGCATTCGAGCACATTTGGATTGGCCTTGAGCGCCATCATAAGGAACTTCTGTAATTCCCAATAAGTCTCTTGCGTTTCAGGGCGCTCCAACTGTTCGGGTGCGCCTGCCAACGACCATTGCACCGTCGCTGGCGCAAGATAAAATCCGCGCCGATCGGTATCCGAGTCGTCAGTATCCAACCCGAACGCGCGTGAGCCAATAATACAGCGATACATCACATGGGGGTACAGTGTGGCGTGGTCGATCCCCTGCATCTGGTCAAGTTCGGCTTGCCGCATTTGTTTACGGGGCGCAAACGTTTCGCGCGCCAGCGTCAGCTCACCCGCATCGGGAAAACGCACGCGGTAGTTGTGCAATGCGTCGAGGTCAATATCGACAATGACGCCGACTGACCCACGCGCACGCTGTACCACGTCGTTGATATCCCGAATGGCGGCTCGCATCACCACCTGAGTACCCACTGGCAAAATCAGATACGGCTCAAAGAATTCTGCATCGTTAGTCATATTGAAGGCATTATATAGCCGCTCAATCAGGTAGTACAGATGGAATCCACAACCTCACATCCGAGCAAAATTAAACCGATGCGCCTATCCTATGGGGTTCGCTCGCTGATGTTGTGCCCGACTCGAATGGCATGACGCGCTTGGCATCTTCCGGTGGGCTGACCGGCAAGATAATAAAAAAGGTGCTTCCTGGCAATTCACGCGGATCATAGCCGGGGCTTTCAACCCAAATCCGTCCGCCGTGCCCCTGAATGACGCCGCGTGCAATGGTCAAACCGAGTCCTGGCCCCGCGCCTAAGAACTTGGTGGCGCCTGTCGAGTGCAGTCCCGGATCAGACACGCGGAAGAATTTCTCGAAGATCAAATCCTGATTTTTGGCGTCAATGCCGATACCTGTATCCTGAATGGCGATCAAAATCTCGTCGCTGCCGCTTTTTGTGTTATTTTGCAGACTGGCTGTAATATCGATGCGCCCACCATCGGGCGTGAACTTGATAGCATTCAGAACCACGTTGCGAAACGCTTGCACCAGCCGCTGCATGTCTGCTTGAATGGGCGGCAAGCCGTGCAAGTGGCGCGCCATGACCGTTAATTTGCGCTGTTTAATGCTCTCCGTCAGCGGCTCGATCGCCAGGCGCATCACGTTTTCGACAGTCGTTTGGGCGAAGCGCAAATCCATCGCGTCGGTATCAAGCTGGCTGACATCGAGCATATCGCCAATCAGCCGTTCGAGTCGATCAGTGGCTTTGCGCAGATTGAGCGTCATGCTGCCCACCTGATCGGCGCTGAGGATTCCCTGATCGTTCATCGTTTCAATGATGTCCGTGTAGCCGCGAATCTGAGCAAGCGGCGTGCGCAATTCGTGGCTGGCAACCGTGATAAAATCGCTTTTTACCGAGTCGAGTTTTTCAAGCCGCTCCTTCGTCTTGACCAGATCAACGTTGAGCACCTGCATCGAGTCGCTGGCCGTGCGCAGGTCATTTACCAGACGCGCATTCCGCAGTGAGATACCGGTTTGGTTGGCGATCGTTGCCAGGATTTCCAGATCGCGTGTATAGAATGGCTCATCATTGCCCTTTTGACCGACGGCCAAAATGCCGATCAATTGCCCCGGCACCGCGATCGGCGCGTAAGCACCCATGCGCAGTTGGCGGAAGAACGAGAGCAGTTCGGGCGCGCTGTCCGTATACTGGCGATTATATTCCAGGTCGAATTGCAACAACGTGGTGCGCTGTTCGTAGAGCGTGCGATAAACGCCGCTGTTCTTTGGAATCCAACCGCGCAGATCGGCGGGTAAGTCGCCCATGCCGTTGTACATCGGCTCAACGCGGAGCGTTTCGTCATCGTCACGGGTCGCCAGCATCAGACAGCCGCGCCGCACGCGCAGTGCATCACGCAGGGTTTTCATGGACACATCTACCAGTTCGTCCAGTTCCACGACACCCGCAATATCCTGACTGTAGCGGCGCGCCACTTGTGCTGAATCTTCTACAGGGCTGCCTAACGTGCGATCCGCCAGGCCACGCATGACGGCGCGCACGGGTACGTACAAAATTGCAACCGCGATCGCCAGCATAATTAAGAGGATCAAACCGCTGCCGGTTGGATTGAAGCCGCGCGCAATCAGCAGCGCCGCCAGGATCATCACGGCAGTTACGGCGGTCACCAAGATCGAGCTGAAGCCCATTCGTGCCGCGCGCCGAATATCAAATACGCGATGCGAAATAGCGCCGGATACCGCACCCGTCAGGCCGACGAACTGCGCGATCCAACCCACTTGCTTGAGCGTTTCGTCACCGCTGACACCGAGCACCGCGCCCAACATGACCAGCAAAATCACGACGACCCAAAATAACGCGCGGTTGCCGATCTCTGGTAAGCGTGCCGACGCCGACGCCGTGAAAGCCGTTGCGAAAGCTAATACGCCGATGACCGTCCAACCGCCGATCGCGACGAGCGACGGCACATCGATAGGCTGTCGAAACGCCTGCACCAGCCAACCTGCTTGCCCCAGAATAGCCTGATTAGGGACGGTGAAGCCTGCCACAATCACTGCTATCCACCAGGCAGCGCCAAGTATCAGCAGGATCAGCGCGCCGCTGCGCTGTACATAGCGGAAAGTATACGCGCCAAAAACGATCAACATCAGGCTGATCAGGTACACACCGATCGCGGGCTGCGTAATGCCTGCAACGAATAACGCTGCATACGGTCCTTCACTGGCGCGCGGATGGACAATATGGATCGCCTGTGCCAGCAGCGCCGTAAACAGCAGCGCAATCAGCCAGTTTTGCGAAGTTCCGATTTGTACGCGGTTACGAAAAGTCGTCAGCAGCAGCACGATGTAGCCAAGGCTGAGACCGCCCGCGAGAAAATAGCTAAAGGGAGGAAGGCTCAACTCGATCTCCAAGCCTATCATTATCACGATTTATTCTAGCGCAAAATTTAACAAAGAGCATCAGCGAACGTTATCACAAAAAGCAGTATAATTACGACCTTTGCCCGCACGGAGAGTCCATTGACCGTTTCATCTGCTATCTTGCCGCCTGCCACACCTGATCGGCTGCTCAAAATTGGCGGCGCGCTGGTGCTTTGCGAATTATGCGGCTATATGCTGCTCATCGGCGGCATTTTCGATGGTGTACTCAACGCCGTCGTGCGCCTGACTTCCGTGCTGAGTATTGCGCTGGTGTGCGGTATCTGGACGGCGGATAAACTTCAGGAGCGCGCCCGTTATCACCCTACGCTGATTACGACGATTGCGCTGGTATGGAGCATCGCGATCGCGCTTTCGTGGCTGGCGAATGGCGCACAATCGGCGCGTTCCAGCACGGGCGCGTGGTTTGAGGCACTTGCCTTATTGATCATGCTGCTGATTGCCGACGCGATCCAGCGTGGCTTGCCGCGCCGCTGGTTGTTCGATGCATTGTTAGCAGTCGGGGTGATCGTCCTGTTGCAAGGCTACCATGAGCTGTACAATTGGCTGCTGAATTGGCAGCGCATGGCGGGTGCAGGCGTGCCATTCGTGCCGGTACGTCCGTCGGGCGTGTTCGATAACCCCAATGCACACGCTACCGTCTTGATCGTATTGATCCCGCTGGTGTTAGCGCGCTTATTCGAGGCCAAACGCCGAGTGGTACGCGCAGGTTGGGCACTATACGCGCTGCTGTTAGGCTTTTTGCTGATCACCACGCAGTCGAAAGGCGGCTGGATTGGCCTCGCAGTTGGCTTGATCGCAATGATCGCGCTGCTGCTGCGGTCACGCGCCATACAACTCAGCCGCCGTCAGATTGTTGGTGGGTTGGCGATCGCACTGACGGGACTCGCCGTGTTCGTGGTGATCGGGCTGCCGCTGCTCAGTGCGTCGGCACGCGGCGATGGGCGGCCTGCCATTTATGCGGCTGCCATTCGCGCTTTTCTGCAAAGCCCGTTCGTTGGTCATGGCCCGGACTCGTTCAGCTTGCAACTGCTCAACATGCAATCGATTCCACCAGAACCGCCGCATTCGCACGCGCACAATATGATCTTGCATGTAGCCGCCGAACTCGGCTTATTTGGATTGGCCGCCGCCGCGCTGATGGTAGCATCAGGTGTCCGCGCTTATCAGCAAGCCCTCAAACAAGCTGACGCTGCCGAACGCACTTTGTTGATCGGTGCGGGCAGCGCTTTGATCGCCTATGTCGGGCATGGCATGTTCGATGTGACGGCCAGCCAACCCGCGCTGCTGATGCTTGGTGCATGGCTGTTCGCGGCAGCGATTGCACCAAAAACGGCGCCCACATCGACACCGCTTCGCTCAGCTAATAGGCTGCTTGGCGGATTGGTACAAGGCGTGCTGATCGGCTTTGTGCTGATCGGTGGCTTGTGGGCGTCGTTCGCCTATCTGACTTACTATCGAGCCGTTGCCAATGCAGCCGTCGGCAACTATGCGCAGTCGGCGGAAGCACTTATGCAAGCCGCGCAAGCTGATCCGTACGCGCCCGTCAAGTGGGCTGTCGCAGGCTATGCCGAAGCGATCGGCGGCAATTTGTCGCAAGCGATTACGAATTACGAAAACGCATTGGCGATCGAGCCGCCGAATGCACTATATTGGGAAAATTTGGCAGTGCTGGATATGCAGGCCAACCGTGCTGACGACGCGATCCACGCTGCGGCGCAAGCGGTTCGTTACGCGCGCAATGATGCCGCCGTGTTGATCAATCAGGGGATGATCCTCGAAACGTTCGGACAGCCGGATAACGCGCGTACGGCTTATCTCGCGGCACTGACACTGGCGCCCGTGTTGACCGATGATAATCTGTGGCAGCAAACGGCACTGCGCCGCGATGTACTGGCGCAAATCGCGAAACCGCCGACCGCCTATCAAACGCTCATGACCGCGATCAACAACCGCCATTTAGATGTTGCACGCACCCAAATCGCACACGAAAAATCGCTCAACCCGTTTCGCTCACAGCCGTATATCGATGCAGCACTGTTGGAAATTCGCATGAACGGTGATCTGAATAAGGCCGAACAATATTTGACCGCCGCGCAAATTTTGTATTACCCGTATACGGATAGTTCGGCCTGGCTTCACTACGCTTTAGGCGAATTAGCGGCTGCCCGTGGCGATCGCGCGGGACGTGATCGCGAACGGCAGATCGCCCGTCAATCGAACACGGCGGATCGCGATGGGACGCTGCTGCTGTTCGGCAACAATGTTCCTGTCGCGACTTACTTCATGGCGGCACTGCCCCGTACCGTGCTTCCGCAGGTGTGGGATCCACACGAGCACGCCGAGATTCTGGCGCTGCTGGATGCGCCGTAAGATGTGCGCTCCGCAGCTCAAAGTAGGATACAATCACCTGACTTGTACGCCAGTTCAGGAGTGATCGTGATCCGCTTTTTGACCGCCGGAGAATCGCACGGCCCACAGCTCACCGCCATTTTGGAAGGGATGCCCGCCGGTTTGCCGCTCACGGCTGCTGATGTGGACGCCGAACTTGCGCGCCGTCAAGAAGGCTACGGGCGCGGCGGACGAATGGGCATTGAGCACGATCATGTGCACTTTTCGGCGGGCGTCGTCGCTGGACACACCACAGGTGCTCCGATCGCACTGTTGGTTGATAATCGCGATTACAAAAATTGGGCGGAAAAAGAGATCGCGCCGATGACCACACCGCGCCCCGGCCATGCCGATCTGACAGGCGCGCTCAAGTATGGCTATCGCGATTTGCGGCTTGCGCTGGAACGTGCCAGTGCCCGTGAAACGACTATGCGCGTAGCAGTCAGTGCTGTTTGCAAGCGCTTTTTGCAGGAGTTCGGGATCACGGTGCAAGGCTATGTGACGGCGATCGGAGAAGTGTCGGTGGCGCTGCCAGTGCTCCATGATCCGCAGGATTACCTGGCGCGTTTTGAAGCGACCGAAGCCAGTGATGTACGCTGCCCCGATCCCGTAACGGCGGAACGGATGCACGAGGCAGTGCGCGCCACGATGCAAGCCAAAGACACGCTCGGCGGTATTATCGAAGTGGCCGCGATCGGTTTGCCGCCCGGCTTAGGCTCACACGTCCATTACGATCGCAAGCTGGACGGGCGTTTGATGGGCGCAGTGGGCAGCATTCAGTCGATTAAGGGCGTCGAAATCGGTCAGGCGTTTGCGCAGGCACAACAGCGCGGCACACAAGTTCACGACGAAATCGCGCTGCATGACGGTCGCCTGATGCGCCGCAGCAATCGCGCGGGTGGCTTGGAAGGTGGCATTACCACAGGTGAACCGCTGATCGTGCGCGCTGCCATGAAGCCGATCTCGACGACGCTCAACCCGATCGACTCAGTCGATTTGGCAACGGGCGCAGCCAGCCCAACCACTTACGAGCGTAGCGATTTTTGTGCCGTACCACGCGCCGTCGTGGTGATCGAAGCGATGGTGGCGATCGTGTTGGCAGACGCGCTGCTGGAAAAATTAGGCGGCGACTCAATGGATGAAATGCGCCCACGCTTTGCCGCACTCCGCCAAAACCGTCCGGCGGATGTGCCGATGGATAACGTGCCGTGGCGCTTCAACTACGAATGGACGTGAGGATTTGCCCGCATCAGCCCCGTTAGAACGTTACCGTAATCTGATCTTTATCGTCGTCACGCTTGCAATCCTGAGCGGTATTGGCGCGCTGCTCGCTTATCGGCCAGCCGCCACACAAATCACGATCATCCCACCCGCATTCACGCCGACGCCGCTTCCGACGAATACGCCCGGCCCTATGAAAATTTATGTAACCGGCGCGGTCAACGATCCGGCGTCGGTGTTCACTTTGGCAGCGGGCAGCCGTGTTCAGGATGCGATCGATGCAGCAGGCGGCACGACCGATGACGCCGATATGGCGCGCATCAACATGGCTGCCGCGATACATGATGGCGATCAGATCGACGTGCCAGCGCTCAAGGGCAACGGCAGCGCAGCGATAATCCCGCCCACCGTCAGCGGACCGATCAATATCAACACCGCGAACATCGATGAACTGCGCGGCCTTCCCGGTTGCAGCCCAGCATTGGCGCAGCGCATTGTCGATTATCGCGAAAAGAACGGCCCTTTCAAAAGCATGACCGATGTGGGGCATGTGTCCGGCGTCGGCAAAACTAAAGTGCGCGATTGGGCAAGTCTGGTTGTGTTCAAATGATTCAGCTCGTATTGAATAACGTTGAATAATGCCTGAAAAACAACGCCTGGATATTTTGCTGGCCGAACGCGGATTAGTCGAAAGCCGCGAACTCGCGCGCCGTCTGATCATGGAAGGGCATGTCACGGTGAGCGGTCAGCGCGCCGATAAGCCCGGTACGCGCGTCGCGTTGGATGCTGAGCTTGCGGTACGCGCGCTGCCACGCTTTGTCAGCCGGGGCGGTGAAAAGCTCGACGCGGCGCTGATCGCATTCAAGGTGGATGTAGCGGGGTTGATCTGTACGGATGTGGGCGCGAGCACAGGTGGCTTCACGGATTGTTTGCTGCAACGTGGCGCGGCCAAAGTTTACGCAATCGATGTTGGGTACGGTCAACTTGATTATCGCTTGCGCCGCGATGAGCGCGTGATCGTGATGGAACGCACCAACGCGCGCTATGTCGAGTCGCTGCCGGAACATCCGGCGCTGGCGGTGATCGATGCGTCGTTCATCTCATTGAAATTGTTACTGCCCGTCGTAAAAAGTTGGATGCTTGCCGATGGGCGAGTCGTCGCACTGATCAAGCCGCAGTTCGAGGCAGGGCGCGGCGAAGTGGGTAGAGGCGGCGTGGTGAAAGATCATGCAGTTCATGCCAGCGTTTTACGGGACATTTTAGCCGCCGCACAGCGTGACGGGTTCACGGTCAGCGGCTTAATCCTCAGTCCGTTGAAGGGTCCGGCGGGCAACATTGAATTTTTGGCCTATCTGACGCGCGAACCCGAAACAGCAATTGATATTGAGGCGGAAATTGTAGCAATGCTGCCGACTGATGCAGCTTGATGAGCATCGTTATAGATTGCCCCGGCCTAAAGACCATGGCTCATACAGAAGAAAAAGCGCATTACTTGCATATGTTCTTCTGTGTGAGCGCTGTGGCTTCAGTCCAGCGCATTAAGCTAGTTTTTATCTGCCGAACCGCCATTGCTGCTACTGGTGGACGACTTGGCAGGTTCAGGCTTTGGCGCACTCTCTGATTTACTTTCAGATTTCGATGCGCTCTCCGATTTGCCCTCTGATGATTTACCATCGGACTTTTCGCCTTTAGCGCTGCTGTTGCTCTTGGCGGCACTGTCTGAGCTACCGGACTCGCTGCCTGTGCTGCCACCCTCAGCGCTCAGCTTCTTTTCGCCGCTGGTCGTCAGGTTCTGCTTGCCGCGACTGTCTGTCACATAAAAGCCCGATCCTTTGAAAACGATGCCAGCGGGTTGAATCACGCGGTGAATCTTGCCGCCACAGTTCGGGCAAACCGATAACGGCACATCGGAAAAGCTCTGTTTGATCTCAAAGTGCTGCTTACAATCGGCGCACTGATATTCGTAGGTTGGCATAGAATTCCACAAGTCCTTGGACGTTAAAGTACATGTCGATCTATTATATCAGATGCGCTTGCTAGCAGCTTTCTTACGTCGCAAGTAAGCGCAGCAAGGCTTCCACATCCGCAAGCGGCCACGTCAAAATCCCCAATGCACCTAACGCTGTCGCTTCGGCTTCAGCGTCCGGGTTGGGAGTACCCGCCACGAGCACCACTTTAACATCGGGCGACTTGGTTTTGATACGGCGCAGCAGCGATATACCATCCAGGTTCGGCATCCGCACGGCGGTAATCACACTGTGTGGCGTTTGATGGGCATTGAACACCGTCCAGCCTTCTTCACCGTCACTGGCAAGCAGCACTTCATAGCTATGCTGTTGCAGCAGCGTCGCGATCTCTTTTTGAATCGTTTGATTGTCCTGAACGACGAGTACCGTATCAGCCATTGGAATCCCCCTTAGTGCATTGTGCTCATTATACGCAGGATATGTTAACTTATCAGGCAAAGCTTTTAGCGCACTGAAAAGTTCGCCAGCAGCGCGCTATCCCCAAGCGACTGCCCATCCCCATCTGTCAACGAGCGGCGCTTGTCCGTTCCCGGATCGTATAAGCCAATCTCGATCCGATAATTGCCCACCGGAACGCCCGCTAAGTCAAGACGATAAATATCACGCGCAGCCTGCATCGGCGGGTGATCAAGCTGTGCCCATAGCCGCGTTCCGCTGGTCGGGTTGATCGCGCCGATCAAGTGGACGAATACCGTATCGCTGGTATGCGCGCCCGGCTGCCAGAACAGGATCGCCGTCAAATGTTGAGCGCTCCATTCTAAGCTGTAACCGCGCAACGCAAAATCGCCCGCCGCGATCACCCGCGCATTCGTGATCTCAGCGGCTTTCAAATCGTTGGCGCGATACTCCCGCACGATCACATCGCGCCCGGCACCTTCATCACTGATCAACTGTGTATTGGCGCGCAAGGCTCGATCGACATCACCCGCGTAAATGCCGCTCGGCACAAACCAGATCGCGCGGTAATGGGTGGCGGCCTCACGGATGAAAGCGGCGCTATCTGTGCCTGTGCGTGGCAACGAAGTGACATCCGCCCCATTGTGATAATAATAATCGAACGCCGGATCGCCGTTGCCCGTGGCCGGATCAAGCGTGGTCAACAGCACCAGATCGCCGGACTGTGCGTGCGCCTGTAGATAATCGCGTAAGCCGAACCAGTCCGGCGCTTTGTGCGATTGTCCATAGGCAATTAACGGCGTCACGATGAACGTCAGCGCCAGTAAACCATTCACGCCCCACGCCATGATCGGCGCACGATAGCTGAGCGCGCGGTGCAGTGAGGTAATGCCAAAGGCTGCCAAAAACAGCAGCGGCGGCGTAGCAGCGATCAGATAGCGCGGCTGGAACACGGCAATCCGGGTAGCAACCAACGTCAACAGCAGTGCGGGCAATCCGGCATATATCACCAAAAACAGCAGCGTTGAAGTGCGTCCACGGCGTACGAGCCACAAGGCGCTGATGGTCAATAACAGCAGCAGTGTTGACCACACATCCGCCAACGCCGGATTGACCTCACCGCTGAACAGCGCAGGCAAAAATTGCGTCCACAACCCCTGAATATCAGCATGAAGCGCCGTCCCTTTATAGCCGCTGTGCGCGAGTGCCCACGCTTGCGCCAGCCACGGGATCAACAGCACGCCGATTACTGGTGCGCTGATCAGCCAGCCGCGCCGCGCTTGCGGTCGCCGGATCAATACGAACAAACCGCCCGCCGCTATAAAAAACGCTTCCAAAAAGAAGCTGTACAGCGCAATCACTGCGGCGATCACATACAGTGCCCAATCCAAGCGCCGCCGTCGTTCACTTGCCACTATGAGCAGCCACATCGCAACTGCGCTCAACGCCGACCAGATCGCGTAACTACGCACATCCTGCGCGTGCCATAGCTGGTACGGATTGAGCGTCCACAACAGCGCCGCCACCAACCCGATCCAATCGTCGCGGAACATGCGCCGCCCTAACCCATACAGCGCCGGAACGCCGACCAGATTCAGCAGCGCGGGCAAATAACGCATGGCGAACTCCGAGTCACCGACGAGCGTTTTCCATGCGCCAAAGCCGAGCATCGCGCCTAACGGATGCGGCTCGACTCCTGCCAATTGGCTGATCACGAAGGCGGGCACAGCTGCCCAATAGCGTACCGTGAAAGCCTCATCACCGCGTAACGGGGACGCGCCCAAATGATAGATGCGAAGCGCTGCCGCGATCAGCAGTAACACCGTCACGATCAGCAAACGCCGCCGAAAAGGACTCCGCATAGGAGGTGTCAAGCGTGGGCGGATCGATCGATCACGCTTCGTCTTCTACCACGACTTGCGACTGCGCATTGCCGATCGACAGTTCGCCGTTCAGCGCATCCTCCACGCGCCTAAGCTGTGCCGGGCTGAGCAGCGGCGCGCTCTGCTTTTTGCCATCACGCAGCAATCCCTTAAGTGACGGCTTCTTTTTGGAGTTTGCCAGCACCACCGGCACATCGGAGCTTAGCCCATCCGCTGTTTCGATCTGCGCTTTTTCGCTGACGAACAGCACCACCGGCTGTACTGTGACTTTCAAGTTGGGCAGTGCGGCGTCAAGCTGCTTTTGCAGATCAGCGGCGGCAGTGCGCGCTTCGGTGATCGGCTTGCCGAGTTGATCTTGTCGCATCAAGCCGAAAAACCAGCCGAGCGGACCGATTGATTTGCTGCTGGTGATCTTGTCGCCCTTGACAGTGAACACGCCGTCCTGAAAGCGCGTGATGATCGCAAAAACACCCTGCGGTGTGATCAGCACATGGTTCGCCTTGAACAGATAATTGTATAAAACGGTGTTGTGACTAGCGCCTTTTAATCCCGTTTGGATCGCGTTTTCGGGGTGGGGTTCGCGCACGTATTGGTTGGTCAGGCGCACGCTGATCCACGTCGTGATCAAACCGATCGGCATTGCCAGCACGGGCAGCGCCATCAGGATATAATTGCTGCGGGCGAGCGTATTGGTCAGCACCAACCCGCCGATCAGGATGATCAGGCTGGCAAAGAATAATATTTGTGCCAGGCGGCGGTTACGTTTGATCAGGTCTTCATTGGTAAAAACGCGCATGAGTCGAGCCTCAAAAAATCGGTTACAAAGGTGAGCGGAACTTCGATCAGGCTATTTTAGCCCGTTTTGAGGCGTTTTACGCGTGTTAGCGTTAGATAATTTCTCCCACCCCAAATTTGCCCCATCCCGGCCTTCCCCACGGTTGGGGAAGGAGCATTCCCCCACAAGGAGGGAGGGACTTTCACACCGCGTTTGACTCCCTTGCCCTGTAATCGGGGAAAGGGTTGGGGTTAGGGGTCAATGACTTCGCACAAAGGATTCATAATCATGCTTTGGTTTATCAAACGTATTATGCTGCTGTGTTTTGCAGTGATTTTAGCTTTGAGCGCGGCTGTGTTTGTTGGACGGCAAAAGCCGCTGCCTGCTGCATTCGCGATTTATCATTTGTCTGATTGCAAGCTGCCGTGCTGGATTGGCATTATTCCGGGCAAAACTTCGCTGGGTGAAGCGCTTGCGCGAATTGATAGCACGTACTGCCTCGCAGGATACAAATGCTCGGCTATGTACAACCATTATGACGATACCTCGTGGATTGAAATCGTGGATTCGAAAAGCAACGATCGTTTGGCGGTGAATTTTAATGAGCTGACGATTGATCAAGGTAAGGACACAGTTGTTTACGAAATTAATGTGTACGCTCAAGTTGTTTACGAGATTAAAGAGTATGGTGAACATGACAAGCAATCCACGCAAACTCAGCTCGCGATTGGTGATTGGTACAATGCGCTTGGAACGCCTGATGCACTATCTGTGACTTTGCAAAATCATACGGCGTTCGTCGATGTAATTTACTCTGTGGATGGCGTACATTTAGAGCTTAATAGGCCTGGATTTTCAGTTGACAATGCAAATATGCTTGTAGGCGTATTGACAATCTATGACCCTATTCAAATAAATGCTGGTGTTGAAGGCTCTCAAGTTCTTTGGCGCGGATTCAAGACTTCAAATAAGGCTGAACTGCGTAAAACGGTGCTGCCCTGATCACATTTTCACGAGATGTAATTTCATCCAACCTCACAATTGCATCGCTGCGCGTGACCGCCTACAATCTGCGCGATATAAATACGTTCACATAAAATATCTCACAGGCAGCAAAAAAAGTAATGGATGTTCACCTGACTCTGAACGGTCGCGCCCAAACGTTGACGGTCGCGGCCAACGAACTGCTGATGAATGCGCTGCGCCGTCATGCGTTGTTCAGCGTCAAGCACGGCTGCGAAACCGGCGAATGCGGAAGCTGCGTCGTGCTGCTGGATGGTCAGCCGACGCCAACGTGTATCCTGCTGGCTTCGCAGGCGGACGGCCACGCGATCACCACGCTTGAAGCGTTCGGCACGACTTCACGCGAATTGCATCCGTTGCAAGTGGCGTTCATCGAAACGGGCGCTATTCAGTGCGGTTATTGCACGCCCGCGCAAATGCTCTCGGCGGCGGCACTGCTGGACAAAAACCGCGATCCGTCTGATGCCGAAGTGCGCGAAGCGATCGCCGGGACGCTGTGCCGCTGTACGGGCTATACCAAACCTGTGCAGGCCATTCAGCGGGCGGCGGCGGTATTACGTGGCGAATCCGTGCCACCGATCGCCGCTGACGAGATCGCGCTGCCCGCTTCCGAAGATTTGTTCCGTCCGCGCACCGACGACTCGCCCGATTACAACAATAACGGCGACGACAGCCGCTATGGAACGCATGACCTGCAAACGCGCACCCGCTTACAAGTTGCCGCGCCGCCGCAGCCTCGCGAAACCAGCGTGGTCGGCAAGCCTGAACCAAAAGTCGATGCGGTCAAACTCGCGCTAGGCCGTGCGGTTTTCACGGATGATATTGAACTGCGCGGGATGCTGTACGGCGCGCTCAAGACCAGCCCACATCCGCACGCGCGCATTGTGAATATCGATGTCAGCCGAGCGCGCGCTTTGCCGGGCGTTCACGCCGTGCTGACTTATCAGGATGTGCCGCGCGTGGTGTACGCATCGGGCGGTCAATCGTATCCGAACCCGCCGCCCTATGATCAGGTGAGCCTGGATAATAAAGTGCGGCATGTTGGCGATCGGGTGGCGATCGTGGCGGCAGAGTCGCCTCAGATTGCGCAGCAGGCGATTGATCTGATCGATGTGGAGTACGAGCTGCTGCCCGCCGTGTTCGATCCGCAGGAGGCGCTCAAAGATGGCGCGCCGCTGATTCACGACGAACCGGACGCGATCGGCATTAAAGACGCGGCGCATAACATGGTGTGCGGCGTTCATGCGCTGATCGGCAATGCGGATCAAGCGTGGGCGGACGCAGATTTGATCTACGAGCAGGAATATCGCGTGCATCAGGTGCAGCAGGCGTCGATCGAACCGCATATCGTGATCACCTATTGGGATGAAGACGAGCGGCTTGTCGTGCGAACCAGTACGCAGGTGCCCTTTCACGTCCGGCGGATGATCGCGCCGTTGATCGGGCTGCCCGTTGCGCGTATTCGGGTGATCAAGCCGCGCATCGGCGGTGGCTTTGGCGGCAAGCAGGAGATGCTGATCGAGGATTTGGCGGCGCATTTGACGCTGGCAACCGGACGCCCGGTACGTTTTGAGTACACCCGCGAGCAAGAATTCACCAGTGCGCGATCACGCCACCCGCAGATTTTGCGTTATAAAACGGGCGTCAAGTATGATGGGACGCTCACCGGACAGGCGCTGTACATTTTGGGCAACACGGGCGCGTATGGCACGCACGGCCTGACCGTTCAGACAGTCAGCGGAATGCGCGGGCTGAGCACCTATAATGCGCCGTATCGCGAATTTACCTGCGATGTGGTGTATACGAACATCCCAACGCCCGGCGCGTACCGTGGCTATGGCGCGCCGCAAGCGTTATTCGCGCTGGAAACGCACATGGAAGAAGTCGCGGAAAAGCTCGGCATGGACGTACTCGCCTTCAAAGCGAAAAATTGGGTCAAGGTCGGTGATCCGCTGCCATTGGCGGAAGCGTTAGGCGAGGCGCGCGAAGGTTTTGCACAGACGATCACGACGTGTGCGCTGCCGGAATGTGTTGATCTGGGCGCGCAGGCGATCGACTGGTTCAATAAGCGCGGCGACTCTGGCAGCGGGACGATTCGGCGCGGCGTGGGTATGGCAGTGTGTATGCACGGTACGGCGATCGCCGGGCTGGACATGGGCGCAGCCAGCATCAAGATCAATGATGATGGTTCATTCAACGTGTTGTTTGGCGCAACCGACCTGGGCACGGGCGCGGATACGGTGCTGGCACAAATCGCAGCGGAAACGCTCGGCTGTCCGCTGAGCAAAGTGATCGTCTACTCGTCGGACACCGATTTTACGCCGTTCGACACGGGTGCGTATGCCAGCAGCACCACCTACATCAGCGGCGGCGCGGTCAAAAAAGCGGCGGAAGCGGTGCGCTGGCAGATTCAGAAGGTGGCAGGACGGCTGCTGAATGTGCCCGATTTCGAGTCCTTGCGCCTGGCCGATTCGCGCGTATGGACGGCAGATGGCCGATCGGTGACGCTGGAAGAAGTGGCGCTCGAATCGCTGCACAAGTCCGACCAACATCAGATCATGGCGACCGCTTCGCATATGTCGTTGCACTCACCGCCACCATTTGGGGCACAGTACGCCGAGGTGCGCGTGGACACCGAAACGGGGCAAGTCACCGTTGATCGGCTGGTCATGGCGGTCGATTGCGGAATCGCGATCAACCCGATCACGGCGTCCGGTCAGGTGGAAGGCGGCATGACGCAAGCGCTCGGCTATGCTCATAGTGAGGAGATGGCCTACGATGTCTACGGCCAATTGCAAGCTACTCGCTTTGGCGATTACCGCATTTATCAGGCCGACGAAATGCCCGATTTACGCGTGATCTTCGTCGAGACGTTTGAAGAAACCGGGCCCTTCGGCGCTAAAGCCGTCGCGGAAATCCCGAAGGACGGCGTAGCACCTGCCATTGCCAGCGCGATCCACGATGCAACGGGCGTTTGGATTCGCGAGCTACCCTTCACGCCGGAACGGGTGTGGCGCGCCCTGCATCGGAAAGATTCGTAATCGCTCTGCCCTTCCCTGTCATATCGATGGGGAGGGACTTGCTTTCCACCACGCTTGCACGCGTTCCCAAAGCATTGGCAAATCGATGTTGTGAAGCTGATCAGGCAGCGTTATTTGTGGCGTTGTCGCTGCCCCATCCGGGCGGTAAAAAACGATGGTACGCCGTTGTGCATCTTGTTCGATCCGTTGAATACGATTTCGGCCTAGCACGCTAACACCGGACTCTTCACGGATCAGGAGCGCGTCTGGCGCTAGAAACAGGCCAAAGCGCATCGAGTGGCCTGCCTGATGTGCGTTGATGATCTGTACTTTGGCGCGGATTGAATAGATCAAAAAAGCACCTATCAATACGCCTAGTGCTGCTCCTATCAATAGAAAGTTCCACGGATCGAAAAAAGCGCTTACATCGGTTTCAGATCGTTTTGCCGCAATATATGCGATTGCCAGCGCGATCCCGACAATAATCAAAATAACCCCAATGAGCAACGTCCTGATCACGTCTGCCCATGTTCGCTCAACTTCAAAAAACTGAACGTCAGCCGGGAGCGGTACGTCGGGGTTTACAAGCGAGCGATAATCGGGCGGTAGCTTTTCAAAGTCGATTTCCCATATGATGAGCAGATCACGATGTGTATCCATTTTGTTCTCCTGAATAACGATTTGTGTACTATATCCGAGTCAGATGCTTCTAACAAAACTACGTTATAATGCCTCCTAAATCAACGCAATGACTCATTCACGAGACGTTTATCATCAAAACCACTAAGATAGACCATCCCGCCAAACGTGCCGTTCAACCAACACGAATCCCCACCGATGCCGCAGCAATTATGGCTCCCGATCAACGTACTGCGGCGATTCTTGCCATGCAGCAGCAGCATGGCAACCGGCTATACACGGCCGGATGATTGCGGTTCAACGTGCGGCCGCCTCACAATCTGCGCCGATGGTAGGCGAACAATGGCAAGCGCCCTTTGGCCTCGGTGCCGTATCGACGCGTCATGATGCGGTCATCCGGCTTGATCGCATGGTCGATCAATTATTTGATATGCGCAGCAGTGCTTCCACCGATCAGGCTGGCCCTTTGAACAGCGCTATTGACGGCTGTAAGCGACAAATGGGGTTTCTCTCACGCGAAACGGCGGCTGAATTGGGCGGCTCTGTGCTCGGCTCTGATCTGTCAGCCGAAGACCTGGCACAATTACAAGCGCTGAGTCAGGTTGCGGTCAGCGCCTATGGGAGCGTTCAAAATGGGCTGAACGCAGCTTATCAGCAGTTGCAACAAATGGCGAACACGCCACCGCCGGATATGACCGACATCCAAAACGAGCTGAGCGAAAAGCTGCACATGGCGTTTGCCCTTGATAAAATGACGCCGGACATGACCGAACAAATGCGTAAAGCGCTGTTAAAAACGTTTCTAGTGCAGATCAAAATCGGCAAAGTAACGGGTTGGGCGCGTGATGCAGCGGGTGCTGTCGGTGCGCTGATGAGCAGCGACACGGGCGAGGCCGTCTCTGCCGGTGCGAAACGTGCGGGAAAAGCTGAGGCAGGTTTTGCATCGCTCAAAAGCCTGAACGGTACGCTGCGTGACGGTGTGTTGCGAGCACTGCAAGCGGCTGAAGCGGTACACGCGCTCAAAGAACTGCTGCTAGAGCATAAAGAAGGTGATATTCCTGGTGTCGCGCTCGAACTGGAAACGTTCCAGGGTAAGATCGATTTGATTGACGCGGCCATGCCATTCCTGACGGCTATTCCGCTGCTATCAGATTTCTGGTTCGACTGGTATAGCCCGGTCTTGCGCAAAACGATTAAAGCCCTTCAACAGATTTTTCAGCTTAAGTACCAGGCCGATCATGAATGGAATATCGAGGAGATGGAGCAAATTCGCCATGAGCCGAACGCAGCACCGCTCATTCCAGAAAGTAACCTGGCTCTATTCATGGGTGGACAACCTGTTTTCAATTTCATGTACGGCATTATGCGCGATGCTGAACCTGTTATTACGCCCGAAGTTGAACAATTCTTCATACATTTCAAAGATCGTTTCAATATTGGCGTTGAAAAGCACGATCAGCTCCGCAGCAAAGGGGGTTCACATTGGTACAATCCAGTGTCCTGGGGCAAAGAAGCAGCTTCACCAAACTTGATGGAATGGGTCACCGACAATAAACAGATTGTTTGGGCGCAGCTCTATGGACGCCTGAATCCGAACCTATAACGGGTCTGAACAGTATACAAAGTGATGAATACTATTTATGTCACCCTGAAGGCGGTTACCATGCATCCTGCAATACGGATACGGTCAAAAGGCATTGCAATTGCGCTTATGTGCTGTGCAATCCCTTTTTTACATACTGCAACTTTACATACGGTACAAGGAGCGCCAGCAATGAACAGCATTTCGCAAGCTGATAAGCTGCCGATGCTGGACACTACTGCCGCGCTTATCCCCATATCTATACAAAATGCAGCGAGTGTGCAACCTTTCAGGCAATTAACAGGCCACAGCAAGACAATTTACAGTGTAAGTTTCAGCCCCAATGGGGCGCTGTTAGCGTCGGGCAGTGGTGATAACACTTTGCGCTTGTGGGACGTCGCCAGTGGTCAAGCAACTGCAACGCTCAGCGCATCGGAAAGCGCAGTCGGTGTAGTCGGTTTTAGCCCTGACGGCCAAACTTTGGGTTCGGGCAACATCGACTCGTCCGTATCCATATGGGATGTCAAGCGCGGCCAACTCGTGACCACCCTCAAAGGCCATACCGGATTTGTTTCAGGGCTGGCTTTTAGTCCCGATGGAACCTTGTTGGCGACAAGCGCCAGCGACAAAACAATCCGCTTGTGGGATGTCAAAACGTGGCAACTGGTGGCAACGTTGGGCGGCCACAAAGGGATTGTGTATAAAGTTGCGTTCAGCCCGGATGGCAAAGTGCTGGCTTCGGGCAGTGCCGATCTAACGATCCGCCTTTGGGACGTCCAAAGCAGGCAGTTCATCAGGATGCTGCGCGGTTCTGCAAATGAAGTGACCGCGATAGCCTTTAGTCCTGATGGAAAAATATTGGCGTCAGGTGGTCAGGATAAGAAGGTGCGGCTTTGGAATGTCAGCGACGGACACCTCATTACAACGTTGAACACATTCAATGATGTGATTTTCGGCGTCGCCTTCACTCCTGATAGCAGCGTGCTCGCGACCAGCAGCGCTGACGGTACCATCCAACTTTGGGACGTCAGCACCAGCAAATCGCTCGTCACGCTGAAAACTGCGCCAACCGCCGGGAGCACTACGCCTGATCCCGCGACTTCACTTTCATTCAACGCCAAAGGCACTTTGTTGGCGTCCGGCAGCGGTACAGGCGCGATTACCTTGTGGGCGGTTGGGCAGTTCTTCTGAGCAGCACAACGAATCGGCGCACAGTGTGTCAACGACAATGCACAGCCAACTACAGCGTAATCGTCACCTTGCTCAAGCCGCGCGGCTTATCGACCGGGTTACCTTTTGCCAGTGCTAAGTGCATCGCAAAAATCTGACCGGGAATCACTGCGATGATCGGTGTCAACCATTCCGGTACGCCAGTCGGCAGCGGCAGCGCGCGCTCAGCCAATGCTAATGCCGCCGGATCATCGGAAATCACAAACCGTTCCGCGCGGCGTTCTGCGGCTTGTTCAAGCAGCGTGATCATTCCTGGCAGCGTTTTCCCGCTTGGCGCGACCATGATCAGCGGCAGCCCATCACGCAGCAGCGTCATGGGGCCGTGTCGAAAATCCGCTTCGCTGTATTCCATGCCGACTACCGTACACAGCTCTTTGATCTTCAGGCTAATCTCGAAGGCGGTGCAATAATTGTAGCCGCGTCCAATCGCGATGAACCGATCCAACGCTTGATAGTGCGCTGCCCATGTCGCGATCGGCTCACATAAGCGCAAAGTCTCGGCAGCGTGCGCAGGCAGATCGGCCAGTCCATCTTCTTGTCCGGTGAGCGCCGCCGTCAGCAGCGCCAACGCCGTCAACTGTGCGGTGTATGTTTTGGTGGCGGCTACACTGATTTCTTCACCTGCCAACAACGGCATATGGTAGGCCGCAGTTTGCGCCATCGATGAGTCGGCGTGATTGGTGATGCTCACCGTGAGCGCGCCTTGTGCCCGCGCATCAGACAGCACACGACGCACATCTTCGGCCTGCCCGGACTGCGAAATACCGATCACTAACGCGCGACTCAGCCGAGGGGTGGCCTCATACAGCGTGTGAATGGACGGTGCAGCCAGCGCCACCGGCAGCCCGGCGCGAATGCCCATCAGGTACTGCGCATAGCGTCCGGCGTTATCCGACGTGCCGCGCGCCGCGATCAGCACAAACGTCGGGTCGAAATCACGGATTGCGCTGGCGATCTGGCTCGCTGTTTCTGCCCCTTTTGTGATCAACCGACGGAGCGTGTCCGGTTGCTCGGCAATCTCGCGCTCGATAAATGAGGTAGTCAAATTCCTAAAACTCCTGACATTTTGCTTTGATAAAAGCCCTGCCAAATGGCAAACGCAATGTTTGCCAAATAAGCCCTTGCCAAATAAGAATGCAGCTAGTGTACCGCCAATCGCGCTGGTCGCCTATGCGTTAAAAGAAGGGGTGGCGAAAAAAGTGGGTGTGAGCGTGTCGTTGCCACTCCCCACGTTAACCCACGCTTGACAGCCGCTGTCCGTCATGTATAATACCAAAGTACATGCGCTGATGGCGGAACTGGCAGACGCGATAGGTTGAGGGCCTATTGCCGTAAGGCGTGGAGGTTCAAATCCTCTTCAGCGCACAACCTGCAATCGATTATAAGCAGCACTAAACGGGGTTCCTCACCCCGTTTTTTCGTTTGTACCGTGGAAACCCTCAACTATCAGCGGGTACGCCCCAGAATTGCACGGTGCCGTCATAGCTGCCTGTCACTAACAGCTTGCCGTCCGCACTGAGTGCCAAATTTGAAATCACCCCTGTGTGCCCTTGCAAATCAACCAATGATTTACCCGTCTGCATATCCCAAATTTGCATATCGGCGGGTGCTGCCAAGCCTTGTCCGACATAGGCCGCTACGACGACTGATCCATCGCTGCTGAAAACGAGTCCGCTGATCGAGGGTTTGTCACTCTTAAAAACGGCATATTCGGTTTTTGTGGTGAGATTCCAAATATGAACGCTGCTGTCCTTCCTTGCGTTGTCGATCGCTGCAAAAGTGCCTTTAGGACTGAGGGTCAGGTTGATGGTCAGTTCGCCCGTCTCGATCGTGCCAGCCGCCGCACCTGTGTTAGCATCCCACAACTTGAGTTTACTATCGGCACTGCCCTCGACAATTGTTTTGCTGTCGCTGCTGAAGCGCACATCATAGGCGGCGTCCGTTTTACCTTTTTCGAGTAAATGTCCGCGACGGCTGCTGACATCCCATAACCAGAGCGATCCATTGTGACTGCTCGACACGATCTTTTTGCTGTCCGGGCTGAAAATGATCGCGATAATGGGATCGCTACTACTATTTGGTTTATTTGGCTGCAAGACGCCCGTTAACTTTTCCGTTTTGACATCCCACAAATTGACGCGCCCATCTTGTGTGCCCGACGCGAGCAGATTACCATCAGGGCTGAACGACGCACAATACGATACGACATCATCGTGATCGCTCAAAACTTTGCGCACGGTTGCGGTGGGCACATCCCACAACGTTAACGCCGCGCCGCATGAGGCCACCGTAGAATTATCCGGGCTGATCACCACATCTTCGATCCGATGCGTGTAACCGTTGGGTACGGCGCGCCACGTCTTAGCCTTCACATCCCACACGCGCACCTCGTTCGCGCTGATAGCAAGCTGGCTGCTGTCCGGGCTGAAGCTGAGCGTCCGCACCGTGCCCTGTAAAGCAGTCAGATCGACCAGCGGTACGTGAGTCGTGACGTTCCAAAGCCGCACGCGCGCATTCGCGTCATTGACTGAATGACCACCTGCCGCGATTAACTTACCGTCCGGGCTGAATGCAATCGTCTGTGCCCCACTGTTTTGACCACTCAACACTGCGTCGGGCGCTGCCTTCAAAGCCTTGAGATTCCACAAATTGATACTATTGTCGCCATTGGTCGCCAACAGCGATCCATCAGGGCTAAACGCAGTGCCGGATGCGTAATCAAAAGCGTGGTTCGTATCGAACAAGCCATTGATTGGCGTCCAGGTCGTCGTATCCCAAAATGTCAAAAAGTTGGCATCGCAATCGAGCAGCATTTTTCCATCAGGGCTGAATATCAAACAAATAACCGTGTTGTGTAATGGTGTCACGGTTTTTTGCAGCGTGCCGTTGGTTGTGTTCCAAATGTGAATGACGCCCCCAATACCTGCGGTGGCAACCGTGCTGTTGTCCGGGCTGAACGCGATCAACTGTGGGTACAAACTATCAGGGGTGGGCTGGTTAGGCGTGTTACCCGCGATCACAGAGCGTAACGTGTGCGTTTTGGCGTTCCACACGATCAGGTCGCCCGTATAGCTGCTGCACACGACCGTAGTACCGTCAGGGCTATAGGCAGCGTCACTGCACCATTGTGGACTTGCCAGCAGATGCGGCGGCTGATTGAGCGCATTTGCATCATATTGCCAGACGCCGAGCGAACTGGCCGCGCCGAGCGCTTTACCGTCCGGCGACCAGGCAACATTGCCCAAAATGCCCCACCCTAAGCCCGCCAACTGCTTGACGCGGCGCGCATTGTCCGCCGTGATCGGCGCAAGGTTCGCCAACGGATTAGATTGGCTGGTGGCTGGTTTTGCCGCACTAAAAGTGAAAATAGCGATTAGGATGGTCGTCACGATAAAGCGGATGGTCATGGTACATACTCCCCTGATCTGCGCAGTTGATGCAACAGACAGTGTGCCCCATTACGCGCCATAATGCGCTAATCGTCAGCCGATCAACGGCAAGGCGAACACAACTGTCAGGTGCTTAGCTTTCCGCAAGCGTTCGCCAGCACCTTATCCGGTAGATGTTTTGTTCAGCATCACCCCGCACGGCGAACGAATCGGCCACCCGCGCCCGGAGTCCATCAGGCGTTGGTGCGATAAACCAGCCGATCGCGTTATTGATGATCAGCAAGGAGATGCGATCCCGCACGGCGATCGGCACTTTCAGGTTGATCAGCATATCGCTCAACTTCTGGCTGTGGCCGCTCAACCCTTGCGGGCAAAAGCGATCACCTGTGCGCCGCGTGCGCAGTTCAAGCGCGGCCTGTGTGGGCAGCGCTATGACGCCATTCAGCGGATCGTCGTAAGATACGAGTGCTTGCCCATCGATCAAGGACAGCGGATCGATCCGCCAGCGCCACCCGTCCGCCAGCACAATGTCGCTGGATATTGTGACCACGATCGGCGCTGCCAATGGTGTAAGGGTGGGTGCGTCAAAAAACGCGGTACTTTCATGATCGCTGAATATCACCGCGTCAAAGGTAAGGCGTATACAGAAGCCCGCGATCGGCGCGATCTGCTGACCTGCCGTGCCACGCGCGATCCAATCGATCGCGGCTTCGATCGGCTCAAAGCGTGGCGATGCAGTCGGCACAAAATGGTGCATGGCATTGCGTAAGGTAAGGCGTTGCAAGCTGAGCGGCAAGCGTAAGAAATCAGCGCGCGTGATCTGCGCTGCAAACGCAATCGACTCCGTAAGCGTTTCATAGTCAGCGCGAGCGGTTTCGGCGGTATGTGTAAGCGCTTCAACCACCGCCGGATTGAGCGTTTTGAGCATAGGCAGCACGCCGTGCCGAATGTTGTTACGCAGATACTGCGGATCGGCATTGCTGGCGTCGGTGCGCGGCTGAAGGTTGTGCTGTGCAGCGTAGGCATCGATCGCGGCGCGCGGAGTATTCAGCAGCGGGCGCACGAGGATCAGCGGCAGCTTTGATTGACTTAATTCGGCAGGCAGTGGTTCGGTAAACAGTGGCGCAGCAGGCAGCATCCCGCGCAAGCCCGCCAACCCCGATCCGCGTAAGACGTGCATCAGCACTGTTTCGGCCTGATCATCGCGATTGTGGCCGACTGCGATCCGCGCTGCGCCAACGGTGGCGGCCACCCGCGCTAAAAATGTGTAACGCGCGTGCCGTGCCGCCGCTTCCAAGCCGATCTGCTCAGCAGCAGCCAGCGCGGGCACATCCGCAAAACCGACTGTGATCGGGACGCCCCACTGTTCGGCGATGGCGCGCACATAGGCAGCATCGGCGGCGCTGTCTGATCCGCGAATGCCATGATCCAGCGTAGCGACGTGCAGCGTAATATCCAATTCATTGCGCAGCGCGATCAGCACATGCAGCAGTGTCAGCGAATCCGCGCCGCCAGAGACGCCAACGACTACCGTACCCGACTCGAACAGTGCGTGCTTCAGACAATACTTCAGGCAGTCGGCGCGTAATTGTGTGTGCAAAGCAGCGGGCAAATTAATCCAGCGCTGCCACGCGGCACAGCTTGCTGAACTCACAATAGCGCGCGCATTTGCCGCCCTCACGCTTGCTCGGCGTATTCGGGAAATGCCCCTGCCGCGCTTCGATCACCTGCGCATGAATATTTTGCGCGGCCTCAGTCAGCGCTTCCTGATCGGCTTCCACGCTGACCGCGCCGCTCAAGGTGCGATCGCTTACATGCCAGAACGCGCCGCCGATCACCGTATGGCCGTCACGTTTGACCAATGCTTGCGCGGCCAACACGTACACATACATCTGCACGTTGCGGCCTTCCACCATATCATCAATCTTGAATTTTTGGCTGCCACTTTTGTAGTCGATCACGAACACGCGCCCGTTCGCTTCATCCATGCGATCGATGAAGCCTTGCGCTCGCAATGGCCCCGCCGCACCGTCGAGAATCACCTGCTTACCGCGCCCGCCACGGTTCGCGTCTCCAAACTGCGCCTCTTGCCGAACCGATCGCCGTTCACCGGGAAGCAGGGCACTGATCGGACTATTCTCTGAAAAGTCGGCGCGTACCAGATCACGCAAACGACTTCTGAACATCTGCTGATCTTGCGCCCATAACGCATCCGGCGCGAAGGCATGGCGGATCGGCGCGTCCGCGAACAGTTCCGTGATCACGCTGTCCAGCATCGCCAGCGCTTGATCACTGTTATGCGGCGCGATCGAGATGTTCGCATCCGCTAAGCGTTCGTAGAGCACTTCAAGCACCTCGTGAATCAGGTTGCCGCGCTGCATCGGCGTCATGCCGGGTTCTGGCTCCAGCAGCGGTTGCAAATCCAGCAGGCGGCGCGCAAAGAATTTGAACGGACATGCGCCGTACTCGTTCCACTGTGAAGCGCTCCACACCCGCTCAGCGCCGAGCTTATCGGCGGCAGCAGCCATCGTCAGCGGATGCGCCAATACGCCGCTGTACTGATCGTGCAGTTGAGCTTGCACCGCGCTTGCCCGTCGAGTCTCGATATGCCGTCCGGTTTGCGCGTTATGCCAGCGCGCCGCATGTTCGGGCTGAATTGTTAACCACTGATGCACGCTCAAAGTTTTCGGATCAGCCGCCGAACTATTCAGACCGTGCGCAATCGCCGCTGCCACCTCCGAGAAACGGGCTGCTTGCGCTAGTTCCGGCGCGGCATCCATTGCGATCCGCATGATGGGTACTGGCAAGACGGATTGCACCGCGCGCCAATAAGCCGACGGCGGCCATAGCACGCCCTTCTCGCTGTATGGGCGGCTGAGTGTCAACGTGCGCCGTGCTAAAGCGCTAATCTCGTAGAAAACGCTGCTTTCATCGGCACGTTCGGCGCGCGTCAGCAGAGGTAAGCCGCGCTCGCGAAAGGCAATCCGTTCACTGTCGTAATACAGCCCATCTTCAACCGCGCGCGCCGGAAACGATCCTTCCGACAGACCGAGCACATACACGCGTTCCTGCGATAAGCCGCGCGCGTCGAATACGCTGCTGATCAGCACGCGCCCATTGCGGGTATGCTCGCGCTGCGTGTTGATACTTGCGCTGTCGATCGCCGTTTGCAGTTCGCGCCGGAAAACCGCCCAACCGATCGGCGTCCAGGCGTCCAACAATTCATAGGCCGCCAGCACATCGCTCAGCACGCGTTTCAGGCAAGCCAGCGCTGCCAGATCACGGGTTGCGATGTGTGGCTCGACTTCCGCCGTGCGCATGTTGGCGATCACGTTGAAATGCGTTTTGGGCAGTTGTGCGATCGGCGTTTGCTCAGTTGCGCTTGTTTGCTCAGCCGCTTGATCGTCCAGATCGTCGCGACCGATCAGCGTTTCCAGCCAGCGTACCCATTCGCGCGGCGTGGCAGTGAGCGGCGGGCTGATGCGCGCAAAGAAAGCGTCAAGGGCACTTTGCAATGATGCAGAATCTTCGACAGACAGCGCCTCGCTTTGCACCTCACCGTCTTCATCGGTGAGCGACCTCACAGCGCGCTCGATCGCTGCCGACCAATTTTGGCGTCCGTCGATCACCACTTGCTGGCGGCTGATCCGCTCAAGCTGATCGATCTGCGCGCCGTTCAAATCAGGGCAGCTCAAATAAGGGCTGCGCAGCGTATCCAGCACAGCCCGCCGCGCAAAGCTGCCGCTCGCCAGATCGATCAGGCTGAGCAGCGCCGCGATCGCCGGATTTTCAGCGAGCGGCATTCCTAAGCGGGTGGAAAATGGCAGCCCGTAAGCGGTTGCTAATTCCAGCAGATACGCAGCATACGGGGTCAAATCGCGCGCAACGATCATCACTTCATCGGGGCGTGTGCCATTTTGCAGATCGCGTTTGACGCGGCGCAGCACGCTTTCCACTTCACGGCGCATGTCAGGCGCTTCGATCAAAATAAGCGACTCGTTGTCCTGCGCCGTGTCTTCAACCGGTGTTTCGGTAGAGTGTGTTTCAAATAATTGGCGCGATAAATACTCCAGATGAGCATCACGCGGTGGGACGGGACGGCGTGGCAGCGGATTTATGCTATCGATCGCACTGTTATTAATTGCACGGTTATCAAAGCTGACAAAGTGGGTCAACCGTTCGTAGGTTTGCGCAAAGCGGCGATGGGCGGTTTGCGCGCGCTCCGGCTCATAGGTTAGTGTGATCAGCGTTTGCTTGACTCGTGCAGCTAATTGCCCGATCAAGGCGGCTTGCACCAGATTGAATTGATCGTAACCATCGATCACCAGCAGATCAACCGCCAAATCAGCCATTAAGTTGGCATTATCTGACTCCAGATATTCGAGCGCCAACCAGCCTTCGCCTTCACTATCCACCAGATTCTGATCGCGCAAAAATTGCTGATAGCCCGTGTAGATCGCCGCCAGATCGTGTTCGCGCGGGGTACGGGCGGCGCTCTCAAAAGCAGCGGGGGTGATCCGTGCTTGCTTGAGTTCTTGAATAAAATCGGCAGCTAACGCAACAAAGCCGGGAGTCGTGCTGATGGCCGAAAAATGTTTCAAGGGCGCGCTACTAATCACGCTGCGCAAGATGTGAAAGCGCGCGGTATCCTGAATGCGACGCTGTGGCAGCCCGGCACTTTGTAAAAGGCGCGTGTACAACGCGTAAAAATCAAAAAAGGTAACGCCAAAATAAACGCGGCTGCCCAACCCTTCGCCAGGCCCATCCAATAAGCGCGCTCGAAAGTTGGCGATCTGCAAATCAGTGGGCAGCAATACCCATATTTTGCTGAATGGATCGCGGCGCAGCG